>Ga0315282_10000468_pt1 | contig 80474 bp, 84 predicted proteins | sample YL17G07_20_MG_FD_203693 | JGI IMG/M metagenome (GOLD analysis project Ga0315282, IMG submission 203693) | Sediment microbial communities from Yellowstone Lake, YNP, Wyoming, USA - YL17G07_20 | ecosystem: Environmental > Aquatic > Freshwater > Lake > Sediment | place: USA: Wyoming | collected...
CTCGAAATATCATGTGTCAGAGGATATCCGGCGAGAAAGAAGGCGGCGCAACCGCAAAGTCGGCAAGGATAGGGAGACAGCGACTTACAGGACAAACGAGGCAGACAAAGCTCCTCAACCTGTACAAATCCAAGCCGTCTCCCAGAATAACTCTAACCGAGAAACATCAGGAGGTCAAGTACTGACTATTGACAACTATTAGGAAATCTTATTGTGTAGTCTATCTTCTGTATATTCCGAGCACCTCATAGCCATCGGGGATGGTATACTGGACCATCATATTATCAATGACTATGGCCAGGGAAAATACAGACTCTTACCTCCCTACCTGTACCTTACCTTTACCCCTGCAATGGAGACATTTCTCTCTCAATATGGGATGGTCATCACAGTAGGGACAGTCGATTTCCATCGTGCCTGTATCTTGCTTATCAAATTCCTTAATCTTCGAGTTCAGCTCCATATCGGCTCGAAGTTTACCTCCTCCAACGTTCGTGACTACTGTGCAGCCGATGGCACCGCAAGTCTCTACTTCGGGAATATTCTGAGGACCTGTTCGGTATCCTCCTTTGGCGAATATATCAGGCTTGAGCAGTTCCAGCGTCTTACAGACTGTCTGGTCGTCGTCCACGGACGCAATAACCTCATCCACACCTTTAATGCCCTCAAGGATTTCCTTTCTATCTTCGAACGGTCTGAACACGAACCCTTTTTTCCTGAGCAGGAAATTGTCGCTGTTCAGTATCACGACCAGCCTGTCACCTAGTTTGGCTGCCTCCCGTATGTACGCAATATGACCTACATGTATTGGGTCAAAAGCTCCACTTATTACAACAGTGATTAATTTCTTTTTCATTACCGCCACTCTTCTTTGTTAATATAATTATGATATTCCTTATGGGCAAGCTATTGCAAAATCGGATTGAAATCCTGGGACCGGACACTTCCGGATCAGGATTGTGTAGTCTTGTATATCCCGAGCACCTCGTAGCCATCGGGAATGGCATGTGCTTTCGCCAGCTTTGCCGGGTCGAATCTGGTCACTCGCTAGTAGGAGTTCTTATAGATCTCTCTAATTACTGCCGCATCCAGTACCCGCGGATGATCCTCGAGCCAGGGAGCAGTCATCACCGCACAAGTTGCCATCTCATCAAGGCGCTCCAACTCGATGCCAAGCGAACCAAGTCGCAGCTTCATTCCTAGGCTTTCTAGAAACTTTTCAGTAACTTGAATCCCGTCTGCCTCACCGAAAACCTTCTTGCCCAGAGAATAAAATCTCTCGCTATTTGCCGGAAAGGTATATCTCATCCATGCCGGTAGAAGAGCAGCCAAACCATCGCCGTGAGCAATGTCATAGTACCCGCTCAAAGGATGTTCAATTCCGTGAAGGGTCAAGGCACCACCCCCACCCCCCAACGTTGCGAACTGGGAGCAGGCAATGGTGCTTGCCCAAGAAAGCTCAGTCCGCGCCTCAATGTTACTCAAATTAGATACCACTTTAGGTAAAGATTCTACTATCATTCTCATTACTGTTTCCATTATGCCGTCAGTTAAAGCAACAGGTCTTGTAGCAGTGAGGTAGGATTCTGCAATATGACAAAAGATATCCACCCCTCCTTGAACTGTTAGCTTTTGGGGAAGGGTGAGTGTCAGGCTAGGGTCAACAATAGAAACCTTAGCGAAGAAATAGGGGCTGCTTAATACTCTCTTCTCGTGTGTATCCCAATTAGTAATCACCGCTCCATTATTAGCCTCGGAACCGCTAGCAGCCACAGTCGGGACCAGAACCAATGATGGCACAGGCTCTTTCACTTTGGCCTTAGCATCAATATAATAGTGCCAGATTGATTCGGTCCCGCCGCTAGCCAGCGCTATTCCCTTGGCTGCATCCATCACGCTGCCACCCCCCAAGCCTATAATCAAATCCGCTTTCTCCTGGCGTGCTAGCTTGCTGCCTTCGTCTACTGTAGAGACACGCGGATTAGCCTCGATTTTATCGAAGACTGAAACACTAACGCCTCTAGCCATCAGGTCATTGGTTACCTTATCAAGCACGCCTGTCTTCCGCATGCTGGTGGAGCCGGTAACGAGGATGGCTCTTCGACCTATTTTTTTGACCTCTGAGCCGAGAAGGGAGAGACTACCGGAGCCAAAGATAATTTTTGTTGGCAAATAAAATTTAGTTGTATTCACTGTCTATCTCCTATCGCTTGTTTCTGTAAAATAAATACAACACTATCAATAGCCAGGGGGCAAACTACTTAATGATAAGCCCCATTTTCACTTCAGACTGCAATGTAACAACACCACATTGTGTAGCCTATATACCGTATATCCCGAGCACCTCGTAACCTTCGGGAATAGCATGTGCTCTCACCACCTGCGCCGGGTCGAATCCGGTCACCTGCCAGCTTCCGCTCCAGCCCATCTCTTTGGCCGCCAGGAAGAAATGAGACATGGCGATACCTACATCGAGGCGATAGTAGTGCTTGCCATCGCGAACGCTGCTGTACCTTCCCTTGGCATCAGCCACAGCTATTATTTCCCTTCCGGTTAGCAAAAAGCGCCACGGCTGCGCGTTAACCCAGGACGGCGCTAAACGGGCACATTCCAGAGCTTCAAGAAGTTCCTTACCTTCAGTCTCAAGCGGCGAGCCCCATTCAGTGCCAGAGGCTATCTGCGACAGCGACTTCCTCCACCCGAAGTTCATAGCCCCCAGCTCAATGATGTCATGCGCCGCCCGACCGTAAAACGAGGTGTCCGGATAGCCGAGCGGCGTCAAGACAATAACGCGCTCCCCCTTCCCCAGACCCAGAAAGGCACCGATTCGCTCCTCGGTGAACATACCACCGACCCAGCAAGTGCCAAGACCTTGCTGAGTGGCAAAGAGTATCATCTGCTCCATGCGGAAGCCCGTGTTCAGCATAAATAATGGCTTTTCCTCAGACGTGGCGATGATGAAGTGCGGCGCTGAGCCAAAAAGAAAACGTGCCCCGGTTAAATATGTCATCCGCGCCGCCACCAGCTTGCCCTCTTCGATTAGATGAAAGCGGACTCTAATACTATCGTCCAGAGCCACCGAGTTCTCACCGGATTTGACCACTGCCTGCAAGACGTCTTCAGGGACAGGTCGTGACTCGTAGTGACGGATGCTGATTCGTTTGCGGATGGTTTCACGGATATTCATGGTCTGGTCTTCCCCCCAATGTACAAACACCCTCACCCTAGCCCTCTCCCATCGAGGGAGAGGGTACTAAAATCGGTTCTCCCTCCCCTGGCGGGAGGGAGTTAGAGGGAGGGGGAATTTACACTAGCTGAACAGGTCCATCTTTTGCGATTTGCCGTCTTTATCGATATGCTCGATGCTGATAGGGAAGCCTTTGCCGGCAACGGCCTTCACTTTTGTCTTGGCAAGCTCAAGCAGGTCCATAGGGTTGACACAGGCCTCGGGTGGTAAGACACCCTTTTCCTTAATCTTTCCTGTAGCCATAAGTATGCCCCCTATAGCCACCGGTATGCCTGTACCTTCACCCATGCCTTGACCCCTCGAAGACATCGAGAAGATATAAGTGTTCTTTCCGCCGTCCTTGTATCCCTTGACCACAATTTTGAGACAACCCATAGGCTGATTAATCCCTGCATCCTTCATCAGCTTCTCCCTCTGCGAAAGTATAAAGGCGACGGCAAATTCCAGAGGAATAATCCTATGATTATGGACCTCAATCGGCTTCTCATCGGTGATACCCAGCCTGACCATCCCCTTTATCAACTCGGCGTAAGCCGGCGGCAGCACCAGCCCGAGGTTGGTTACCCTCTTCACGCCCTTCAGGTACTTCGGCAGAGTTATGGTCTCAGGATGCGGATAAGCATAGACGCTGTAGGTACCGACATCCTGAAACTCGGCCTCCTCTTCCAACGCCCTGCCGCTGTCTTCAAAGAGTTTAACCGTCGTGGAATTACCATTGAGAAAAACCGGTATGTCTATCTTCATCGAATGAATACGGTGCTTCACCACCGCCGCCCCCTCCACCTTCTCGCCACCGTGGGCATGATATATGTCTACCGACTCGACCTGGTCGAGCAGGGAATCAGCACAGAACCTGACCAGTACATTAGCCACGCCGGGAGAGCTTCCCATCCCTATAAGCGCTGAAATGCCAGCCTTCTTCGCCTTACCATCCATGGCCAGAAGTTTCTCTGTGGCATCGAAATCATCGCAGACATCAACATAGTTTATTCTGGCTTCTATCACCGATTTCAATATGGCAGGCCCATACTTGTAGAAAGGCCCGACACAGTTCAGGACAACCGCTGAGCCGCTGATTGCCTTTCTTATGCTCTGGGGATTCTCAGCATCAAGTTCAACAGCAGATAACTTGCTCCCTTTAACCGCCCTGGCCAGTTTTTTTGCCGCCACGATATTCATGTCGGCGACCGTTACTTCGGAGAACACACCACTTGAAGCCAGCGTCTCCGTGGCTATGCTGCCAACTGCCCCGCTCCCACCTAAGACTGTAACTTTAGACATCTTACTACTCCTTTCAAATCCTGACACCTTTGCTGAACGGGTCGACCCATTCCTTCAGCGAAATCGCCAATTCCTCATGATCCTTGGCATATTCCGCCAGCGGAATGCCCTGCATGGTGGCATCGATTGCTTGTCGGAACGCTTTTCCGCCGGCGATTGGGCCCTGAGGATGAGCATGGATACCGCCTCCGGAACCTATAACGATGTCATTGCCCAGAGCCATCATCACCTGCGGCACCATGGACGGAGTGATTCCGCCGGACGCCATGGGGAATGTCGGCTTCAGGTTATACAGCGGAAATGAGAGGTTCCGGGCAACGTTCTTGAACTTATAATCTATCACCGGCGCTTTCCCGTAGGGAGCCGGAATGACAACAACGTCAGCGCCGGCCAGGCGAGGCAGCTTGCCCAGGACAAGATGAGAACTCATACCATGCCAGGGCGACATATATAAGGCGCCGGCAACATCCATGTGGGCAAGGATAGGTACATTTATTTTCGGGTCATCAGCCAGCGCCTGCATCACCGGAAAACCGACGGCTAGATAGTTAATCATCAGCGCATTGCAGCCCAACTCCACGGCACGCTTGGCATTTTCAAAGACCTTAGGGATTGCGTCCGTTACATTTGCAGTATATAGAGTGTGTTCACCCGTCTCCTCATAGACCTGCTTCTCAATCTTCATATAGCTTTTGACACGCTCCAGCACTGAATTAAACGAAGCATCGGCTATCAGCTCATCGTCCTTAACAATATCACAGCCGCCAGCCGCTGCTTTTCTGAACAACTCGGCGCCAACTTCACACGTATAACCTGTGCACGGCTTTACCATGTTGTTAAGAAGGGGACGTTTTTTCACGCCTAACACTTTCCTCACACCCTCAATGCCAAACTTCGGTCCCTTGAAACCGGCAACATATTTCTCCGGGAAGCGAATGTCAACCAGCTTGATTTCTCCACCCATGGAAATGTTGCCCACCACCGTAGTCAGCAGCATGGGTATCTGCTCTCCTATGTTGACCTCAGGATAAGCCACCTGCACAAACCACTGCCGGTTCTGCAGATTAGGCGGCACGGTGGACTCATAGTCAGGCATTTCATAAACACCGACCACCTTGGCGATATGCTGACGGCGGACTTCATCGGTCTCGCCGGGCACAGCCACCCACGTTCCTGTGCTCTGCTCAATAGCCAGGAAAGGCGCAATTATAGGAACGGGCAGCGCTGCCGGATAAGAAACCAGATACGTCCCGATAATATAGTCACCGTAATCCACACCGTCCGGCAAGGCTATGGGAAGCCCTAAAATCTCTTCTCTATCCATTTAGACACCTCCTTCACATATTGTCTTGTCAAATTTTCCCTTTTCAGGCTCGCCACTACACAGTGTCTACGAAAGCACCTCTTCACACACTACCTTGTCAAACCTCTCCTTGTTCAGCTTTCTATAGAATTTGCGTAGATTGCCGTAAACGTCTTTATATGAATGGAATAGCAAGTCGTAAATTTCCGTATTCCCCGGTTGTGGTTCAAACGCCCTATCTACCTTGACCACTTTTTTCAGCGACTCAAAATCCGGATATATACCAAGGCCGACTGCTGCTACTAACGCAGCTCCCACCGCTCCGGCTTCCTGAGGGTCACGAACGGTCTCAATCTTCCTGTGAGTTACGTCAGCCAGAATCTGCATCCAGGGCTTGCCCTTTGCTCCCCCACCTATGACCCTGAGCTGTGGCAGAGGAAACTTGAATTCTTTTTCCACGATTTCCACTATCCACCTGATATTATACGCCACGCCTTCATATACAGCACGAAGCAAGTCCTCACGCGTATGTTCGGCACTTAGATTGAGAAAACTGGCGCGAACATAGCAATCGTCTATAGGAGCCCTTTCACCATAAATCCAGGGGGTGAAGAGCAAGTAATTGGAGCCCGGTGGAATCTTGGCAACCTCGTCATCCATAAGCGCATAGACGTTGGGGATATTCGGGTCCTTTTTTTCAGCTTTGTAGAACTCATCAGCAATCCATTGGATGCAACCGCCGGCGGCTTCCGTTTCAGCAAACAGAAATGCCTTATCCGGGTCAGCAGAATGAACCGTGGCGGCCCCATATTTGCCCTGCGGTGTGCGTTTAGTGACCACACCCACCCAGCCAGACGTTCCGAGGTACACATGACCCTCGCCTTCACCGACGGCACCAGAGCCTACCGCAGCGCAGGGAGCATCGCCAGCACCGGCAATTACCGGCGTGCCCTCCAAAAGACCATATTCTTTAGCCGCTTCAGGCGTCAGCTCTCCGACTTTATCAATTGAACGCACCAAAGGGGGAAATTTCTCAGGGTCAAGCCCGACATAGCGAAAAATACTACTAAGCCAGGTCTTCTTTTTCAGGTCAATTCCAAAGACAGAGCCGCCGGTCCACTCCATGACCATGTTGCCCGTGCTACGATAGAAAAGATAACCGGCGACATCGAGGAAACAGCACATCTTGTTATAAACAGAGGGCTCTTCTTTTTTCAGCCAGAGCAGCTTGGGCATGCCATCCTTACCACACAAAGTAGTGCCGGCAACCAAAGCGAAGACACGTGGGCCAAGAAACTTTCTCATCAGCTGCTCCGCTTGTTCGCAAGCCCGGTTATCGAGCCAGATTATGGCACGCCTCAGCACCCCTTCTTTCAAGTCCATAGGGATAATGCCGAGCATCTGCGTGCTATAGGTAATACACAACACGTCTTTGGGTGACACGCCTGTCTGTTCGAGTAGAAGCCTTGTCGTCCGTGTAACCGCTTTCCACCAATCTAAGGGCTCCTGCTCCGCCCAACCTGGGTTCGGGAAGTAGGTCTTGTAAGGCTCAAAGCATTTGCCGTGGACGGTCCCATCAGTATCCACCAAAACCGCCTTATTGCCGCTGGTGCCCACGTCATGGGCGATTATGTATTTGGCCATTCCGCTACACCCCAAGTGCTTATTATATCAACCTTTGGCATTTGGAGCTAACCAAGCCCTATTTATATTGACGAAACCACGCATTTTGTCTATACTAAACAGTAGAATATATGAACATATAGCAATATGGTAAGGAGCTAAATTGGAAGAATTAGACAAAGCAGCCATTTATCGCCTTCATGCCCAGTTCTGTAAGACGCTTTCCGATGCCAACCGCCTCCTGATGATTGCTGAACTGGCAAAAGGTGAAGTATCGGTCAACGAGCTAGCACAGCGGTTGCAACTGCGGCAGGCTAATGTGTCGAAGCATTTGGGGTTGATGAGAGAACGAGGCTTGGTGGTGGCTCGCCGTGATGGGGCAACCGTTTACTACGCTCTCTCTGACCCTAGAATCATCGGGGCAATCAAGCTGCTGAAGGAGGTGCAAGCAGACCAGATTGAAAAACAGTACAGTCTCGCTCAGGGGAGCCCTTAGCTATCAACCACGGCACAACAGGCTTTCGCAGCCTGCAGCATGCCACGTTTAACATACAAAAACCTTCATGAAGGAGATAGGGGAAATGGAAAGGAATGATGGAGTAACCATAATCGTATTCAGCGGCGAGATGGATAAAGTCTTTGCTGCCTTCAGTATCGCCATTGGGGCCGCCGCAGCCGGCAAGGAAACCAATATGTTTTTTACCTTCTGGGGTATAAAGGCTATCATGAAAGGGAACCTGACAGGCAAGGGCTTCTTTGGCCGCATGATGGGGCTATTGAACCGCGGTGGTATCAATCGCATCGGCCCTTCCCGCTTCAACTTCGGGGGCATCGGCCGGTGGATGTTCAAGCATATGATGAAGTCGCATAAAGTAACGCTCCTTGAGGAAATGCGGCAAACCGCCATTGACTTAGGGGTTAAGCTCCTGTCCTGCGAGACGAGCATGCAAGTCATGGAGATAAAGCCGGAAGACTTGATTGACGAGGTCGAAAAGACGTGCGGAGTGGCTACCATGCTGGAGAGAGCCTTTCACTCCAAGGTAACGTTATTCGTCTAACGCATAAGGAGGCGACAATGTCGCAAGAAATAAAGGCAGACATAAAACTGAATCTGGAGAGAAACCAATATGCCAATTTATGAATATAAATGCACAACCTGTGGCGAAAAGTTTGAAGCGCATCGCAAAATAGCTGATAGCGACAGCGAAATAAAATGCCCCAAATGTGGCAAGAAGCAGCCACGAAGAATTTTCTCCACCTTTGGCACCGCTTCCTCAAGTAAAGCCTGTGTCAGCAGTCCAGGCTGAGGCATCTCCCATTGAGGCAGTTCGCCTCACGGAATTTTACTTATGCCTACACAAAAGGAGCAATCCAGACTATTGTCACATCCGACAACCTGGCCAATATGTCAACTCTTCATAGGAGAAAATAGTTATATGTGTAGCCAGTTAAATATCACATCTTTACCAGCGAAGTCTTTTGCAAAGAATCATCCATGTTCTCAGAATCTTGGATTTGATTCTTTGCCATTAACAGCAGCATCATCAGTAAAGTCCTGGTTTATGAAAGTTTATCAGCGTTTATTTGAATGGAGTTAAAGGATGTTGCACTATGCGATTAAGGAGTTGCTGAAGAGGAGCAAGTTATACCTGCTCAGCGTCATGGTAATCGGCTTGGTTACATTAATGGTCATTACCTTGAACTCTCTTGGAGACGCATACAAAGAGGCGTCAAGATTGCCATTTAATGATATCCAAGGAACAATTATCATGCAGAGAAATGGGAATGTCCCAGAGGACATTTCAGGTGTCCTATTGTCATGTTCCCTGGCGCCGATTCGTCAAGAGGTAATCTCCCGAATAAGCAAAATCGACGATGTAAGAGACATATCCACTGCTCTTTCATTATGGGTGTTTGATGCGGACCATTTCAAGCGTGTTTTGGGTGTGAATTGGAGCGATAATTTTGGTAAAAAATTAGCGTCAAAGTTGATCGAGGGCACTATTCCAAAGACAAACCAGGAGGTTCTAGTTGAGAAGACTTATGCCCAAAAGAATGCGCTGGAAATCGGCCGCAAAATTGATATAGCTGGCCAACAGTTTACCATCGTTGGTTTTATAGGGACTGCTGGTAATGAAGTGGTGGCATCTGACATTTATCTCAATCTAAGAGAGGCTCAGGAGATGGCTTATCAATCTAAGAACCTTCAGGAAGTGGAAGCCTTTGACAAAACAGATGTGAATATAGTTTTTATTGACGCAGCATATCCGAATATGGTGGCTGCAACGCAGCAAATAAAACAAATAGCAACAAGCGACGAGAGCAATGCAGGTAAGACTCCACTGGGACAGACCATTGGCAATTACAACATTTACACGCCCGAATCGTTCGAGGACCAGATATCAGCAGTTTTCCACATATCCGATAAATTGATTTGGATTATCTCCCTGGTTATTTCTGTTGGGGCTGCTTTGATAGCTGCCAGAAATACTTTACACAACATCCTGGAGAGGAGAAGGGAATTTGGCATCATGAAATCTGTCGGTTTTAGAAGCCGGGATATCAGTAGGGAAGTGGGCATAGAGACCTTTATCCAGGTTCTAGTGGGTTTTGCTATCGGCCTTATCCTGTCAGCAACTGCCATAGTTGCCCTGGCCCATACATCGGTATCCATAGCGATACCATGGGAATTGAGTCCCTATCCCCATTTTCTGCTCGCCAACCCTAACGAAGCAAATGTTGTGCAGACGCATCTACTGCCGATTAAACTTGAACCGTTGTACGTATTGTCGTCATTCCTTATTATCTTGGTAATCGGGCTTATTACTTCATTCCTAGGCACGTGGCAAATAAACAGGCTGAAACCCATGGAGGTTATGAGATATGAGTAAAATTGTCAGCGTGAACCAACTGAGCAAGACTTTAGGTAACATCAGGGTAATTGACAATGTATCCTTTGACATAGAAAGTGGGGAATTCCTGGCGGTTCAAGGGCCATCAGGATCGGGTAAAACCACATTGCTTGGCCTTTTGGCCGGCCTGGAAAAAGCAGATGAAGGCAGCATACTCATTGGCGATGAAGAACTGACATCAATGACAGAGGATCAACTTGCATTGTTCCGAAGGCATAATATAGGTTTTGTTTTTCAGACATTCAATCTCATACCTACACTTAACACGTTAGAAAATATCGCTCTTCCACTTTACCCGGAGCGTATAAATAGGAAAGACATGCTTGAGCGAGCTCGGAAAGCTGCCTACGATGTTGGCCTAAGCGAAAGGCTAGACCATTATCCCAACGAGCTTTCTGGAGGCGAACAGCAGAGGGTGGCAGTAGCCAGGTCATTGATAAATGAACCCAAGGTTATTTTTGCTGATGAGCCCACAGGCAATCTTGATAGCAAAACCGGAGAGAAAATAATCGAACTGCTACACAAATTGAACACAGAAAAAGGCCAAACCTTTGTATTAGTGACTCACGATGACAAGATAGCAAAGAAATCTAGCCGCATTATTAGACTTATAGATGGGAGGATAAAACATGATAAGTAGACATACTATTTTGGCCGCAGTTTTCCTATTACTTCTTCTGACAGTAGGCGCTTTTAGTTTAACAGGGTGCTCTACACCAGCATCAACAAATACAGGCAGCGTTCTAGTACCTACAGGAGAGCAACCCACATCTACTCCTAAGACAGAGACCAACACTTCTACTAGTACACCTACATCAAATGCAATAACCGTTGTCGTTGCTGGATATATTAATCATGGCCCATTACAGCCAACTGTGGAGGCTATAAAGGAAGTGCTAGCCAAATATGGTGATAAGGTCAATGTCACCTGGGTTGATCTGGCGACAGCGCAAGGTCAAGATTACTTTAAGGAGCATGGCCTTACAGCTCACATGAATGTAATAATAAATGGCAAATACGAGTATCAGGTAAACGGCAAAAATGTAATCTTTCAGTGGTTTGAAGGCCAGCAATGGACTAAGCAAGACTTGGATGCAGTGTTGGAAAATCTGCTTAAAAAATAGGTGATTAAGCTACATCGAACGAGGGTGTGAGTGGGGATCATTAATAACTGCTATTGTGGAAGTGTATAAATTGTATTTCTCATATCTAGCCAAAGAACTGATCAGAAGGAAAGGAAGAACTGTAACTAATCTTCTCGCGGTCGCCATATTGGTAGCCATTTTCGTTGTTTTGACATCTGTTATGAGCGCCTACTCCGAAGCAATTTACCTGCCTTTTAAGAATATTGGTACCGACATTGTAGTTCAGAAGTCAAGCGGGCAGGCTTCTGATACACCTACCAGTTCTATTCAGTTGCCCTTTGGCAAAGGTATCTTTTACCAAAATGAAATAGACAACATAGCTGTCTTATCGCATATAACAGACATTTCCAAAGCTTTAGTACTGTGGCGTTTCGACAAAGGAAAATTCATTTCAATAGAAGGGCTGGAGCCAAATAGCTTTATCGGCAAGGAATATAGCTCGTGGGTTACTTCCGGCCACTTTTTTAGAGCTAACGAGGAAAATAAGGCAGTAGTTGAGAAGCATTTTGCCAACTTTTACGGGCTCAAGCTGGGAGATAGCCTACAGTTAGGGAACTCCACTTTTGAAATTGTCGGCATTCTCGCCACTCGGGGCGAGAGCCAGATATCTGCAACAAACATCTACACAAATTTGACGGACGCACAGAGACTGCTGGAGACACAAGGGTACAGTCAGCTATATGTCAGACTTGATGCCCTATCTTCCGAGGATATAATCAGGTCCGAAATCGATAAAATTGACAAAGACGCCATCGTTATCTCCGGCAGCTCTATTGCAGCATCACTTAGCAATGTCATTAAAATTTACGAGAAATTTCGTGTGCTTGTCCTAGCAATTATTGCAGTTATATTGACTTTAATACTCTTCCAGGTAAATGCCGCCTCTCTTATGGAGAGAAGGAAAGACATAGGTGTCTTACAGACAATCGGTTGGACAAGGGCAAACATAAGCTGGCAGATAGTTTCAGAGATATTTTTGCAGACCATATTGGGATTTGTCATGGGCATTGTTGTCAGCGTGCTTATCCTGGCTGCTATCGGTTCTATCGGTATTCAAGCTAACCTGTCACAGGGCATGAGCAACAACTTATCTACCTTAACCGTACCCCTGATACTATCGGATACCGCAATCTATCAGTTCTTCGTCTTAACATTGGCAGTAGCTATTGTAATATCATTTTTCTTAGCCAGAAAGCTGGCCAGCATGAAGCCATTAATAAACCTAAAGAATTTATAGGTTTTATCAAGGAACCAACGAATGTCACTCAAAAGAGTCCTGGTAGTGGTCAGTGGCGCAGACTTTCAGGTGTGCTCTTCTTTTCCTCTCCCTCGACGGGAGAGGATTAAGGTGAGGGTTAAGTTTTCTTTGACCGCCCTCACTCTAGCTCTCTCCCGCCAGAGGAGAGAGAAAACAGTCGTTATTCCTTTGTCTTTTGAAATATCCAACGTGGCGTCAATAATCTGTCTGAACTAGAACTAAAACTTGCCAAAAACTCCGCCTAAAGCTAATATAGTAGGGCTATTTGTGTATATCAAACCTTAGTTCTCAAAGTTTGACGCTAGCGCCAGAAGGGAGGCTTAGGGCTGATGTATGAAAAAATACTCGTGCCACTGGATGGCTCAGAACTTGCTGAACAGGCTATTCCCTATGTTGAATGGCTAGCCAGAAAATTCAATAGCGAGGTTATTTTTATCACCGTATGTTTCGCGGGTGACCCTCTGGAACGAGCTCTAACGGAGTATATCGAAAGAAGAGCCGAGAAAATCCAGTCTCTAGGAATGAAGACACGGGCAGCATGTATCGAGGGTGAGCCTGCCACCTCAATCATAGATTTTGCTGGGAAAAACGACGTTAGTTTAATTGTACTCTCCACTCACGGTCGAACTGGTGTCAGCCACTGGCCCCTGGGAAGTATCGCCAACAAAGTTGTACAAAGGTCAAACATCCCGGTATTTCTAGTAAGGTCAGGCCACCCAGGAAAGACATCTGCCGACAAGGAGCTGCGGAAGATACTTGTAACCCTGGATGGCTCACGCTTTTCCGAGGCTATAATACCTTATGTAGAGAAGTTAGCCAAAGTAATGGGCAGTGAAGTAACCTTTCTCAGAATTATCGAGCCATCAAAGCTCCCCCAACTAGCAGCTTACATAGACCGGGAGAAATACGAGAAAGACTTCATAGCTAAGCTGGAGAGGGAAGCTGGGCGTTATTTAGGCAAAAAGAAAACTGCTCTGGCGAGCAAAGGTATAAAGGTTAATTCAGCATTGCTGGAAGGGAAACCGGTTGAGACTATACTCCAGTATGCTGAGGATAACTCAATTAACCTGATAGCCCTGACAACCCACGGCTTTTCAGGTATCACCAAATGGGCCTATGGCAGTGTGGCATCTAGAATTATCGAGGGTTCCTCAAAGCCAACATTGCTGGTGCGACCTCCTCTTCCCGCCTTGAAAACCTAATCATTGTTGCCAACATTAAGTCGAACTGAGATATGAACCCGTATAATTATCAGCGCAATAAACCTGGTTCCAACTTGCATCTGAAGGAAAAGACCCCACGGTGGCTGCGTTACGCAGTCGATTTTTCCTCCGCTTACAGTACACAATATAAAAAAAGCAACACCGTCTTCGGCGAATACTTTCAGCCACGAGATGCCAGCTGTGCCCCGCTAGCTATTATGGTTCACGGATGGGGTGACCGGAGTGTAATCCCGTGTAGGCTTCTAGCGCGAACTCTGGCGAAAAAGGGTGTAGCTTCCTTCATCTTATATCTGGTGTTTCATTCCAAGCGCATGCCAGAAGCTATAAGAAACCGCATTCCTCTATTCCTTACACCCGAGGAATGGTTCGAAGGCTACAGGGCCTCGGTAATCGAAATACGCCAAATAATAGACTGGGCAAGCAGTAGGCCAGAGCTATCCAGGGAACAGATAGCGGTAATCGGAATAAGTCTTGGCGGATTCGTCTCTACTATAGCCATGGGGGTAGATAAACGCATCAAGGCAGGGATTTTCCTCGTCACCGGGGGTAATTCAGAAAAGATCACCTGGAATACCAAGAGCAAGTCCATAATGAAAGGGCACGGCTGCACCGAGGCAGAATGCCACCAACTCCGCAGTCACTATCCACAGTACCTTGCTGAGATAGCCGAGAAGGGCTTTGGGAATGTTATCCCGGCTAAAGAGTGTTTTTTGACCGACCCGATGACCTTCGCTCCATACCTACGGGGACGTCCGATATTGATGTTAAACGCGCTCTGGGACGAAGTCATCCCAAGGCAAGCTACAATCGATTTCTGGAAAGCTGGCGGTAAACCGGGCATCATGTGGCTTCCGGGCACTCATGTTACCTTCTGGTTATGGTATCCCCTAATCAAGCAGAAAATCACTGGTTTTCTGACCGCAAACTTCGGCATTCCAAGCAAACGCCCGACATAAAGCTACCCATTACCCAACCAACGATTGCAAGTTAGGCAGCACCCTAATATAATGGCACTAAATTTAGAATGAGGCTTTACAACCAGGAGTCACCATTTGCTATGCCTGCCATCAAGCTGCATCTATTCCCTGCAGTTACTTCTACAGTTGAGCCAATTCTGAAAGTTAGCTTGCTTAAGTTGGTACCATGAGTAAGCTATATAAAGCCTTAACTATCTTCCTGATTGTAGCCATAGTGGCTACGGTAGGCTTTATTATCTACATGGTGGCTACGCCGCAAAAAGGCGAGAAATTCACTGAATTCTACATTCTGAGCTCAGAGGGCAAGGCTCAGGATTACCCAAAACAAGTAATCCTGGGGGAGCCTGTTGACATACTAATCGGTGTAGTTAACCACGAATATCAACCAGCCAGCTATCGGGTAGAGATAAAGGTAGGTGGCATCAAGGCCAGCGAAGTAAACATAGGCACGCTGGTTAACGGGGAAAAATGGGAGGAGATAATCAGTTTCACTCCTCAGTTCGCTGGGGAAAGACAGAGAGTCGACTTCTATCTATACAAAAACGGCGAAGATGAGCCTTATTTGAAAGAGCCACTCAGGTTGTACATCAATGTTATCCCCCCATAGCAGGTTGCTTAGACGTTTATATGAAGAGCTTTAGCTTAGCCGAGTAGACCCAAAAGGTCCCACTTCTCTAGGAGATGAAATTGTATGACATCATAATAATCGGCGCCGGGCCGGTTGGCAGCTATCTAGCTGGAAAGCTAGCCCGGCTTGGCTACAAGGTGCTTGTCCTGGACAAAAAAATGGCTGCTGAGCAGGATGTTTGCTGTACTGGCATTGTTAGCAAAGAATGCCTTGATTTGATACCCATTGATAAAAACCTCATTATAAGGCCAGTTAGCTCAGCCAGATTCTTATCACCTTCAGGCAAATCACTTAGACTGTGGCAGAGCCATGAAGTGGCCTACGTCATTGACCGTCCGGCTCTTAACCTAGCGTTGGCAGACCAGGCTAAGGAATCTGGCGCCTGTTATCTTTTCGGTGCACAGGTGGCTGATATACAGGCTGAAACCGAGCGCTTGCAAGTCTTAGCAAATTGCGGAGAACAAAAGAGACTATTTGAGACCGAGACGGCAGTCATTGCTACAGGGTTCGGCTCACCTCTGCCGGGGAGACTCGGTTTAGGAGAGATAAACGATTTTATCATCGGGGCTCAAGCCGAGGTAAACATGAGCGGCCCCGACGAGGTAGAAATCTGCTTTGACCAAAAACTAGCTCCTGGTGGTTTTGCCTGGCTGGTACCCACTAGAGATAATAGAGGCCTAGCTGGATTACTAACACACCAGCGACCCGAACGGCACTTAGAAAAGTTACTATCAACACTTAAAACTCAAGGTAAAATAACCTCAACCGAAGTAACTCCGGGTTACGGGGCTATTCCGCTCCAACCCCTCCCCAAGACATATACCGACCGAACACTGGTAGTTGGCGAAGCAGCCGGGCAAGTCAAGTCAACAACCGGTGGTGGTATATACTACGGACTCATGTGTGCTGACATAGCAGCTGATATTCTCCACCAGACATTTCAAGCCCATGACTTCTCTGAATCCAGACTAGCTTCCTATCAGAAGAAGTGGCGAGCCAGACTAGGTAAAGAGCTTCAAGCCGACTACTGGGCACACTGTCTTTACAAGAAACTTGATAATCGGCAGATTGAACGCCTGCATGATTTCATAAACAAAAACGGCATACCACAGTTCATAGCCGAGCTGGATGACTTCTCTTTTGACTGGCACAGTAAGCTCATCTTGAAAACACTAAAGCACCTGGCTGTCGCTATTCCCGCCCAGACAATCAAACCTCTTATAAAACACAAAGTAACCACAAATTCATTAAATTGCTACTAGCTTGGTATAGCCGAAAGGTTTAAAATTAGGTTAAAATTAGCCGAAAAACCCTGCTTGGCTTTGCAGTATAGTTGGGAGATAAAAAGATGAAGGTAATCTTTCTTTGCGGTGGCATTGGTAAAAGGATGTTCCCCATCACTGAGGACAAATTCCTGATAAATTTCTTGGATAAAACACTACTCCAGCATCAGATGGAGGCAGCCAAGCAGGCTGGTCTGAACCAGTTCCTAATCATCGGTAATCCAGCAAACATAAGACAAATAGAGCAAATAGCCGGAATGGTCTCTGGCGCCAGGATTGAACTAACCCTACAAAAACAACCGCTGGGCATTGCTGATGCACTAAAAAGCGCCGCATCTTTCTTAGATGGAGATATTCTAATAGTGAATCCTAACGATATTTTTGCAGCCTCGTCATACACCAGTCTCATCCAAGAGGCCAAAAAGAAATCTGCAGCCTCATACATGCTGGGCTACCAGACTAAAGAGTATTTCCCCGGCGGCTACCTAGTTATGAATCCAAAAAACGAGCTCAAACACATTGCGGAAAAGCCGAAACCCGGCCAGGAGCCAAGCAATTTGGTAAATATATTAGTTCACCTTCATACCGACCCTAAAAGACTCTTGGAATACATTGAAAAGGTCAAAACAAATAATGATGATGTCTACGAATGCGCCCTGGACAACCTGGTCAAAGATGGACATAAAATCAAGGTTATCTCCTACACGGATTTCTGGGCACCGATAAAATACCCCTGGCACATCTTCGATGCGGTCAAATATCTCCTGGATATAAGCCAACCAAGGATTTCAGCTTCGGCTTATATCTCAGAAAAAGCCACCATTGAGGGCAAGGTTATTATAAGTGACAATGTCAGGGTACTGGAAAACGCTGTGATAAGGGGGCCAGTCTACATTGGCTCCGGTTCCATAATTGGCAATAACGCCCTGGTGCGAGACTACAGCCATATCGGAGCCGACTGTGTCATTGGTTACTCTACAGAAATCAAGGGTTCCTATATAGACAACGGCTGCTGGATGCATTCCAGCTACATTGGTGACTCCATAATAGGCAAAGGCTGTTCCTTCGGCGCCGGCACTGTCTTAGCCAACTTCCGCTTTGATGAGCAGAGAATCTCAGTAATAGTTGGTGGTAAAGCTATCAACACAGGGCGGGATAAGCTTGGAGCAATCATCGGCGACAATTGCAAAACTGGAGTCAACGCCAGTGTTATGCCTGGCATCAAAATCGGCCCAAACTCTATCGTCGGTTCTCATGCCTGTCTGACGGAAGACCTCGGACCGGGGAAAATGAGAGTGTCTGAGCCACATTATCGAACTCTGCCCAACCCAATTAAGCTTGATGAAGCAAAAAGAAAGGAGTTGAAGGAAAAACTCGAGAAATTGGGCGGCATTGAACCATAAAATGACTAAACCGACAAATTTGAAACATCTGCCTCAACACGTAGCCATTATCATGGACGGTAATGGGCGGTGGGCAAAAGAACGCGGTTTGCCCAGATTAGCTGGACACAGGCAGGGAGTCAACACAGCACAGAAGGTAGTAGAAATATTCATGAAATACGAGATTCCTTATCTCACTCTATATGGTTTCTCCACCGAGAATTGGAATCGACCGAAACGTGAGATAGACGGGATATTTAAAATTCTGGAAGACAGACTGGACGAAGGAATCAAATTCGCCCAGGAGAATGGTATAAGAATCCGCCACCTGGGTAAGCCCGATGGACTGCCGTTTAGGCTGCAGGAGAGAGTAAAACGGGCCATTGAGCTGACCCGGAATAACAAGAGGGTAACTCTGAGTCTGGCTTTCAATTACGGGGGCAGAGATGAGATTGTCGAGGCAGTACGGCGTCTTATTGTTGACGGTATTTCACCGCCACAGATAAATGAAAAGGTTTTCCGCCAGTACCTTTACACTACCGACATCCCTGACCCTGACTTAATAATTCGCACCGGTGGTGAAATGCGGTTGAGTAACTTCCTGATATGGCAGTCTGCCTATGCCGAGAGCTACTTCACGCCGGCTCTATGGCCTGATTTTGACAAGGAAGAAATTGACAAAGCCCTTACCGCCTACAGCCAGCGCCAGCGCCGTTTTGGCGGCTTACCACCAGAGTAAAATATCACCAGGTGCTAAACATGCGGGGTATAAAGGCAAAATATGAAAATCTATCAATAGCGGCTCGATTTGCATTTTAATTATAGTTATGTTATACTAGCAAGCAGAATTTAAGAGCGTAGCAAAAAAGTGGGGCTAGCACCCACTTTTTTGTTGAGGGAACAGAAACGGGGAATGGTATGCGATGAAGACTGAATTCATGGTTGCCCTCACCCAGCTATCGGCTGAGAAGCATCTGCCGAAGGAAGTGGTGCTGGCCGCAATAGAGTCAGCACTCATTTCCGCTTACAGAAAAGATGCTTTTGCTGCTGGTCAGGATATATCTGCCAAGATCAACTCCAACACTGGCGAAGTCAAGGTCTACGTAAGAAAGATAGCGACTGAGAATCCCACTGATCCGATTCGTGAGATATCCCTTGCCGACGCCCAAAAGCTCGATAGAAATGCCCAGATTGGCGATATTGTAAGCATAGAATCCACACCCCCGAATGCTGGGCGAATCGCCGCTCAGACGGCAAGACAGGTCATACTGCAGCGGTTGCACGAGGCAGAACATCATGCCATTTTCGAGGAATTCACCGGCAAAGAGGACGATATCGTTACGGGAATAATACAACGCATTACGCCAGAGCAAATCCAAATCGATTTAGGCAAAGCTGAGGCAATACTTCCAAGCAACGAACAGGTGCACAATGAGCGCTATCGTATAGGGCAAAGGCTCAAACTGTACGTCTTGGAGGTAACCAAAACCAGCAGAGGACCTCAGATATTAGTCTCTCGCTCGCACCGCAACCTATTGCGCCGGCTTTTCGAGCTGGAAATCCCAGAAATATATGGCGGCACCATAGAAATAAAGTCGATAGCTCGCGAGGCAGGACATCGAAGTAAGATAGCTGTAGCAGCACGCCAGGAAGGTATTGACCCTGTGGGTTGCTGCGTTGGGCTACGTGGCATTAGAATACAAAACATCGTAAATGAGCTGCATGGTGAAAAGATAGATGTGGTCGAATGGGCTGATGCCCCAGCAGCGTTCATCGCCAATGCCCTCAGCCCCGCCCAGGCATCAAGCGTTGAGCTCAACCAAACCGAAAATACCGCTATAGTGGCTGTCCCTGACAAACAGTTATCGCTAGCCATCGGCAAAGAAGGACAGAATGCCAGGCTAACGGCAAAGCTAACTGGCTGGCGAATCGATATCAAGAGCATCTCATCCCTTGAGGCAGAAAAGGCCAGTCTGGGCAGAGAGGCAATCGCTGAAGTGGAGGAACCAGTCCCTGAATTTGCCGCCGCAGAGGAACTCCCTAGTCTAATGCCCAGCAGCGAGACAGAGGCAATCGGTGAGAAGGAAATCGCAGAGGTATCCACAACTCCAACCGAATTTGAGCTTGTTTTAGCTTCGGAGGTTTCCTCACCAGCTAAATCTGCAGAGTCCCGCCAGATCAGGTTCGCTGAGGACATACTACCAGCAAGGACCAGTAAGATAAAAAAGAAGAGTGGCAAAAAGGAGGCTGAGTTGCCAAAAGGCAAAAGCAGACCTAAGAAAGCGCGTTCAAGACCAACTAGCTATTCTGAGGAAGACGAGCTTGAAGGATAATCTTAACAATCAAATTCTCCGTCAAAGGCACGTACCTGAGCGTAGCTGTATAGCTTGCCGAGAAAAAGGGGCTAAAAGAGAGCTAATTCGACTCGTATCTCGTGCTGGCGTTGTAGAGATAGACCATAAGGGTAAAGAGGCAGGCAGAGGAGCTTATCTATGTCCAATACGCGAATGCTGGGATATCGGATTGAAAGGCAATCGCCTGGAGCATGCCCTACGGACTGAGCTGATTTTGGAAAACCGCCAAGCGCTGGTAGAATATGGCAAGAGCTTACCCAAAAAGGGAGAGAGTCAAGCTTGACTAACAAAAAGCAAGAATCGATTGCCAACCAAAAGAAGGACAACCAGGAAGCTAAGGCTGACTCAAAGGCACTGCCTCATGTTAGCTTTCCCCCAGTTCTCAGCGTGAAGCAATTGGCTGAACTTCTACAGGTTAGTGCTGTCGATGTTATCAAGCAGCTCATGAGAAACGGTGTCATGGCCAATATCAATCAGGCCATAGATTTTGATACTGCAGCAGTGGTAGCTGCCTATTTCGGCTACGAAGCCAAAAAACAGCCGGTGCCCACTCAAATAAAACGCCCTATGTCAACGGGTGATGGTAAGCTTTCACCACGCCCACCAGTGATCACCATCATGGGACACGTTGACCATGGTAAAACAAGTTTACTCGACGCCATTCGCCAAAGCAATGTAATCGCCACCGAAGCCGGCGCTATTACCCAACACATAGGAGCTTACCAAGTCGAAATAGACTCACGAAAAATTACTTTTCTGGACACACCGGGACATGAGGCTTTCACTACCATGAGAGCCAGAGGGGCTCAAGCTACCGACATAGCTGTCCTCGTGGTAGCTGCTGATGACGGAGTGATGCCCCAAACTATAGAAGCCATAGACCATGCGCGAGCCGCTGGTGTGCCCATAGTGGTCGCTATCAATAAAATCGACAAAGCTAACTCCAATCCAGATAAAGTGAAACAGCAGTTGGCAGATTTAGGCTTGGTTATCGAGGAGTGGGGAGGCGACACTGTATGTGTGCCGATATCAGCTAAGAAAAAACAGGGCATAGATGAGCTTCTAGAAAATCTTCTTCTGGTCGCTGACATGCTGGAGCTTAAAGCTGAGCATGATTGTCCAGCAGAAGGTGTAGTGATTGAAGCTAGACTTGATAAAACCAGGGGGCCAGTAGCTACCCTGCTGGTTCAAAAAGGCATACTCAAGCCAAGTGATACTCTTGTGCTTGGTAATACCTGGGGTAGAGTTAAGGCTATGTTTAACGAACTAGGCAAACACCTTAAGAAAGCTGAACCTGCCACTCCTGTAGAAGTTCTTGGGCTAAATGCGGTTCCGCATGCTGGAGAGTCTTTCAAAGTTGTTAGCAACGAGCGTGAAGCAAGGATGCTCTTGGAAAAGAGCAAGGACATGCAACAAAAAATTCCAGCTCACGCTAAGACTTTGGGCCTGAGTGACCTTTCAACCCAAATCAGCGCTGGTCAGATAAAGGAGCTCAATATAATTCTTAAAACAGATGTCCAAGGCAGTATCGAACCTATCAAGGATTCTCTAGAGCAACTGGGGGATGAGCGGGTTAAGGTTAGAGTTATTCACTCAGGCAGTGGCAGTATTACAGAAAGCGATGTGCTACTGGCCTTGGCCTCTAAAGGAATAATCATCGGCTTTAACAGTCGACCAGAGCCAGGGGCACAGCGATTGGCTGAAGCAGAAAGAATAAGCATTCGGTATTACAATGTAATTTATGAAATAGTAAAGGATGTGGATAAGGCATTGAAAGGTATGCTGGAGCCAACCTATACTGAGGTTATCGAAGGACAGGCTGAAATAATAGCTGTCTTTGACACAGGGAAAAAAGGTAAGGTCGCTGGAGTTTCGGTTAAAGAAGGTAAAATAAGACGAGATGCTTTAGCTCGAGTCATACGCCAAGGCGAATCAATCCACGAATCTCGCGTAAGCAGCCTAAGACGCTTCAAAGAAGATGCTAAAGAAGTTGCCGCTGGCTTTGAATGTGGCATTAAAATAGAAGGCTTTACAGATTTCCAAGTCGGCGATATTATTCAATCATATCGGCAGGAAATAGTAAGCTAAATCATCATTTTGGTTTTCCCAGGCTAGGTTCTCACCTATATCCAAATCACAATCTTTAACTTAAAGGAACATATATGACACGGCGCGCTGAGCGGGTAAGCAGCATAATTCAGCAAGAACTCAGTTATCTGCTCCGAGAGCAAGTTAATGACCCGAGACTTACCAGCCTTATTTCAATAACTAAAGTTTCGACATCCCCTGACTTGAGACTTACCAAAGTGTTTATTAGCACTTTAGGAAACAAGGTGAACAAAAACGAGGTACTTCAGGGTTTCACTGCTGCCTCAGGGTTTCTTCGCAAACAATTAGCCAACCGTCTAAAATTAAAGCATACGCCTGAGCTTAGCTTTCATCTCGACGATTCTATTGAGCGTGGAGCTGAAGTTCTCAGATTAATCGAGCAAGTTGCTTCCAGCGATACTGAAAACGAAGATGAGCATTGACGGGATTCTCAACGTCAACAAACCCGAAGGCAAGACTTCTTTCAATGTGGTAGCTTGGCTCAAACGTCTCACTGGAGAAAAACATGTCGGACATGCCGGTACACTAGACCCGATAGCTACAGGTGTGCTTCCGATTTGTTTTGGCCAGGCGACACGGGTTGTCCAGTTTCTAACAGAGAGCAGCAAAACATACCTCGCCCAGATTGAACTAGGCATAACCACAGATACCTTTGACAGGCAAGGAAAAATAATCGAGCGTGGAGACCCCAGCGGTATCACTGTGACCCAGATAGAGGAAGCTCTTAGCTCCTTCCAAGGCGTCATTAAGCAAGTGCCTCCAGCATACAGCGCTTTGAAACACCAGGGTAAACGATACCATGAACTTGCTCGTGCTGGTGTCGCGATAAAGCTGAAACCGAGGCAGGTCGAAATTGTAAGCCTAGAGCTTATTAATTGCCAGCTACCGCTCATAACAATCAAAGTGGACTGTAGCAAGGGTACCTACATACGCTCCCTGGCTCACGATCTCGGGCAATACCTACACTGCGGCGCTCATTTAAAAAACCTAATCCGCTTACGGTGCGGGGCATTTCACATTGAAGATGCACTATATTTGCCCCAAATCGAAGTTGCCTTTCATAAGGGCACTTGGGAAGAGTCCCTTCACCCTTTGGACAGCCCGCTCTCAAGCTGGAAAACAATCATTGTTGATAGAAGAAATGAACTAGCTATCAGAAACGGCTGTTCATTGCCTTTAGACGAAGACTTCCTGCCTACAGATAAATACTGTCGTGCTTACAACCTCGATGGACATTTCATAGCTGTGCTACACTTTATCCCCGAAAGGAAACTCTGGCATCCGGAAAAGGTTTTCCGCCCTCCACAAGTTGGCTGCTCAGAGTAAAAGGGACCGTGCCAGATTTAAAGGTTTTTCCCAAAGCAAAAAGTCTGCTATAATCTCCGAGTGGAGAGGTAAAAATCAGCGAGGGCTCTCCCAAACCTACAGAACTACATCGGGAAAATGCAGTGTCTTCTGGGTTTAGATATCGGCTCCGTCAATGCCAAGCTGGCGCTAACTGACCCATATGGCAGCATCATCAAGCTTGACACAGAAAAGGTAACTTCGAGTCCAAAGGTTGCAGTCAACTCACTCCTCACCCGTTTAAGCGAGAGGTTCAATCTTGACCAGATTGTCAGTGCTGGCATATCCGGCTCTGGCAAAACCGTAATCCCGGAAGAATTCAATTGGTCGGAGTATAGCAGCTCGCTGTCAATTACTTCAGGTCTACTTCACTGCCATCCTGATGTCAAGACCATCATACAAATTGGCGGTCAAAGTTCCATCGTAATACAGCTTGAGGATGGGCTAAGAAAGCCATGGAAGGTAACATCGAATTCACTTTGTGCTGCAGGTACTGGAAGATTCCTTGAACAGCAGGCATACAGGCTCGGCATCAGTATGGATGAGTTTGCCAAACTGGCACTGGAATGTGAGAGTAGCCCACCCAGAATAGCTGCCCGGTGCAGCGTCTTTGCCAAGACCGACCTAATACATCTACAACAAAAGGGTGCCCCAATTGAAGCGATGCTCTATGCACTCTGCGAAAGCGTTGCCCGGATGGTCGCCTCTCTCCACAAAGGGACGCTTAAGGAGCCAGCTTACTTCGTTGGTGGTGTTGCGGCTAATAACGCGATATTAAAATCTCTTAATGATATATTGTCTGAAAGAAATGGGTATCCCGTAAAGGTAATTGTCCCCGAGAACTATCTTCACATCGAGGCTCTGGGGGCAGCTTTGCTTTCGATGGGGAAGAGTTCACTAGTGATTGAGCTACCAGAAACTGATGCCCAGCAGCGCTATTTCAAAATGCCCAGATTAGAATTTACCGCCTCTCAGGACAGCACAGTAATTCAGAAAATAGAGCACCCATGCACGGGCTATCTCGGTGTTGATGTCGGTTCTACCAGCACCAAGGCAGTAATTCTAGACGAGTCCGGCAAAACCGTACTGACAAAACATTATCTCATGACTGTTGGAAGACCTGTTGACGCCGTCAAAGAGGTTTTTAGAAACTTGCTTCGAAACGGGGCAAACAGGGTTAAAATAGCTGGTGCCGGCATCACCGGCTCCGGTAGATACCTTATCGGCAGCTTAATCGGGGCAGATTTGATTAAGAACGAAATTACCGCACAATCTAAAGCCGCCTCAGAAACAGACCCGGAAGCGGACATTATTGAAATCGGTGGGCAAGATTCAAAGCTTGTCATCAAAAGAAACGGCGTTGTCGTTGACTATCAAATGAACAAGGCATGTGCCGCTGGAACTGGAAGCTTTATTGATGAATTGGCTGAAATGCTCGGCGTTTCAGTAAGTAACGGTGATTTCGCCAACCTAGCCTTCACGGCACCATATACCATCGATCTAGGTACAAGATGCGCTGCCTTCATGGGACAAGCTGTAGCTTCGGTCCAACAGGAAGGTGTGCCACTTGGGATAATCGCAGCTAGCCTTGCCAACTCCATAGCTAAAAATTACCTATCAAAGGTAGTTGGCAACAAGAAACTGGGGAATAAAATCATTCTTACCGGGGCTGTATTCTACAACCAGGCTGTTGTCTCCGCATTTCATGAGCAACTTAAAGACAAAACTTTGATTGTAGCAGAACACAAGGAAATCAGCGGTGCCATAGGCGCAGCGCTCCTAGCAAAAGAACATACGTCCGGACAAAGCACAAAATTCAAAGGATTCCAGAATATCATAGATAGCCAGTGTGCTCTTTCTACATTCACCTGCAAAGGATGCGAAAATAATTGCGCCATTACTCGCATGCAGGTACCCAATGAAAAACCCACTTTCTATGGCAGCAGATGCGACCGTTATGACAGCACCATCAGCCAGGGAAAGATAAAAACCTTCTTTGACGAGCGGGAAAAGTTGCTCTTTCGAGAGTATCAGGAGGATTCTGGCTCCGTGCCAACAGTGGGGATACCGAGGGCACTATTGGTATATGACTACGCACCGCTGCTCATCGGCTTTCTAAACACACTTAATGTAAAGGTCACCCTTTCCAGCAAGACCACCAAGGAAATAATGGAGAAGGCGGTCGAGTTAAGTTACACTGACAGCTGTTTTCCTCTCAAGCTTCTCCATGGTCATTTGGCCAACTTATCAGATGCCGATTATATCCTCTACCCGTGTACTACCCGGCTAGGCGAAAAAGAAGGAGATGAAAACCAAAAGTACGCCTGTCCTCTTATTCAAGCATCTCCGTTCATAACACGTGAAGCTCTCGACCTCGGAGAAAGACTTTTGATACCTATACTAGACTTCAGCCGCGGCTATACTGATGCAATAAACAATCTCGCAGACATCGCTGCGAAATTGGGATTTAGTAAAAGCGAAGGCAAGAAGGCAGCTCTTGCCGGCATTGAAGCACAGCAGCGATTCGAGGCAGATACAAAAGCTCTTGGCAAGAAGCTCTTGCAAAAACTACATAAGAGCAACCAGTTAGGCGTGGTTCTTTTTGCCAGGTCGTATATGTCTCAGGATTCGGGGACTAACCTCGGCATAGCCGAAAAGCTTGCGCAGCTTGGTGTAGTGCCTATACCGCTTGACTTCCTGCCTCTTGCTTCAGTAAATCCCAAGGAATACTCGGACCGTCCATACTGGTTCTATGAAAGTAAACATATAGCCGGCGCTGCCATAGTAGCATCAGACCCGCAGCTATATGGGTTAGTACTGACAAACTTCGGCTGTGGTCCAAATTCATTCATACTCAGAATTGTTGAAGATATAATGGGAACCAAGCCTCTAGGGCAGTTAGAAATCGATGAGCACGCGGCTGAGGCAGGCATAGTTACCCGCCTCGAAGCTTTTGTGGATACAATCAACGGATTCGCTCGCTCTACCAAACAGCCTGAGGCTCAACGCAAGGATATCTACAGGGGAACGTCTATGCTCACCAATTCACATAAGACGTTTATCATCCCCAGAATGTCATCACATGTTAATGTCATAGGTGCTGCAATGGAAGCCTGTGGGGCCAAGGCGGTTGTGCTCCCCGAGCCAAACGAACAAAACCTTCTCCTTAGCAACCAGCTAACATCAGGTACAGAATGTTTGCCTTACCGTATAACCTTAGGCGATTTCTTAAGGTTTTGTCACGAGAACAGTGCCAACCTGAAAAACTTCGAGGGGTTTACTGCCGGAGCATATGGCCCCTGCCGCTTCGGCAAATACGCAATAGAACAAATGAAGGTATTAAAGGATATCGGCTTCGACATTCCGATTCACACCACAGTGTCAAACAATGCCTATCGAGATATCAACCTAAGCCCTGATTTTGAGCGCCTGGCATGGAAAGGAATCGTCGCTGTAGACTGCCTGGAAAGACTCCTCTGGCGTACCCGTCCCTATGAAAGACATGTCGGAGCAGCAGATAGACTTTTCGATGAATATATAAGCCGGATTAAAAGCTGTGTCCGTAAGAAAGAAACTTTCGATGATATTTTGCAACTGGCGACTACTGAATTCAGGTCTCTCATTGACTTCGACCGTCCCAGAAAGCCACTGGTTGGCATTAATGGCGAGATATACTTGCGGTCCAACAGGTTTAGCAATAGCAACCTCGTGAAGGTATGTGAAGGTGCAGGCCTCGAAGTCATCGTATCCCCAATGGGTGAATGGCTTAAATACACCTACTACAGGCACCTTGAGGATGCCATAATGGACCGGAAAATCAAGAGTACCATAATCAGCTACATAAAAAAGCACATTCAGGAGCATGATGAACACGCCATAGCTGCCAATTGCGGGGATTTCTTAGACTCGAAGGAGCTTCCTACTTCTGAAATACTAGGGCTAACAAGCCAGTATTTTTCCACAAAATGCGGCAGCGAAGCAGTTCTGAGTATAGGCAGCGGAATCAACTGGGCGAAAGACCCTAAATTTTCCGGGGTTATATCTGTAATGCCCCACGGCTGCATGCCCGGGGGAATCGTAGCTGCAATGGCAGAGAAGTTCAGCACGGTGTATCAGAAACCCTGGATAAGCCTCACGTATGACGGCTTTCCCGAAACCAATAATTTGACAAAGATCAACAGTTTTGCTGAAATCGTTAAATTCTGCAGCAAAGAGCCCCAAAAGGCACTAACATAGACCAGCCTATCCCAGAACAAACCCACGATAAGCGGCATTTCCCACTAACTCGTGCGTTTGAGCCGAAGGCCGTTTTTGTGCAGTTTGGGTATCTACACCATACAGGTCTTGACAGTCTGTATTATAATGGATATGATTCAGCTTTGAGGGAAGGAGGTGAAATACATGGCGCAGGCATATTGCTTTAAATGTCGGACAAAGAGGGAGATCAAGAACCCGCAGAACGTTACTTTAAAGAACAAAAGGCCGGCGACACGCGGGACTTGTCCAGTCTGCGGTACCAAACTATTCCGAATCGGCAAGGGCTAATCATCCGCATGTTCTAGCCAGAGCGTGAAGACGACCTGTCAACTTTATCAATCAAAAGCTTAGGGTTGCGGTGGAGAATTTGTGGGTGCTGCCGCGGGTTTATGTTTGCTTGATGAAGGATAGCTTCAACTAAGCTCGGCGTCAGTAGGTCATTTTCATCGTGAGCATCAGAACTAACCAAAAGTCTTGCTTTTGCTTTTTGGCTTATTGAAGCAATGTGAGTATTGGCTGTAGAATGTCCTCTTCGGGCCGTGAGCTCAATAAAGATATTGTTTTGGGCTGCCAGAGAAGCTTCTTCGACTGTTATGAGTCCTGGGTGGGCCAAGATATCAACGTAGGGAGATTGGACAGCAGCAAGGTTAGTGCCTTTCTCTACTGGTTCAACAGGCGTTTCACCGTGCACTACTACTAGCCAAGCACCAATTTCTTTGGCTTTCTTAGCTACTTCAGAGATAGCCTCAGGCGGAACATAAGTAAGCTCTACACCGGGGATAGCTAGAATGTCCCAATAAGTTCTGGCTAGGGCACAATCATCACTTATTTCCTTGATTACCCTACCAAGCGAGCCAAGGGCTACATGGTCAGTAATGGCAATAGCTGAATAACCCTTGACAAAAGCACGACGGATTAGCTCAATCGGTGATAAAACGCCATCGCTGTGAAATGTGTGGGTATGAAAGTCATAAATCACATTACAAAAATACCATAAAGGCTTTGCCTTAAGCAAGAGCATACGCTATAATCAACTAAAAAATGGCAAAGAAGATGTTTAAGCTGCAAGAAATTCTAGTTCCTTTGGACGGTTCTGGGGAAGCTGAAAGCGTAATTCCCTACCTTAGAGATTTAGCTCCCAGATTTGGCTCTCGCGTGCACATTTTAGGTGTGGGCATCGGAGGAAAAACACGCCGTGTAAACCGCCTCCTTGAAGATTACGTCAACAGAATCGCACATGGTCTACAAAGCGATAATATCAAAGCTGAAGCAGTATCCCGCTATGGTATAGCAGCAGACAAAATCCTTGATTTCACCACAGAAAATGAGATTGATTTGATTATCATGGCTACTCATGGTCGAGGCGGTATCACGCGCTGGTGGATGGGAAGCGTAGCTGAAAAGGTGATAAGTGAAGCTACAGCCCCGGTTCTGCTCGTCCGAAGCAAACGACCCCGTAAAACCGGGGCTACCGGGAAGCTCAACTTTCTTCACAAAATCCTTGCCCCTCTAGATGGCTCAGACATTGGTGAAGCAGCTCTACCTTATGCCGAAACACTAGCTATAAACTCGGGAGCTTTAATCAGCTTGCTCCAGGTTATCTCACCGCCTGGAACAGTAGAAGCCAGTTTACTCGGAGGTCCGGACTGGAGAAAGTTTGTCAAAGCCATGCAAGATGCCGGCGAAGATTACCTGAAAAACATCGCTGAAAGACTAAGCGGCAAGGGAATTAAATCTACATATGACGTGGTCACTGGTGACCCCGCGGATAAAATAGTAGAATATGCTGATGATAAAAGTGTTAGCTTGATAGCTATGTCAACTCACGGTCGAACTGGCCTTGCTAGATGGGTATTAGGCAGCATAGCAGATAAGGTGTTGCACAGTGCCAGGATACCTATATTATTAGCCAGGTCACCCAAGATGGTCATCCCCAAACCAAGGGGCTAGAATTATAGAGAGGAAACAGTTATGGGAAAAATAAATGTAGCTATAATAGGTGTCGGTAATTGCGCCTGTTCGCTTGTTCAGGGCGTCCATTACTATAGAAAAACCAAAGAAGGTGAATTTGTGCCCGGGCTAATGCATATTAATCTGGGTGGCTACCACATAAGCAATATCAACTTCGTAGCTGCCATAGACATAGATAAAAATAAAGTCGGCAAGGACCTAGCCGAAGCTATTTTCACTCGACCCAATAACACTTTTAAGTTTTGCGACGTACCTAACATAGGAGTCAGAGTAACCCGGGGCATGACACATGATGGGTTGGGTAAATATCTGTCGCAAATAATCACAAAATCGCCAGGTTCCACAGCTAACATTACTGGCATTCTCAAAGAAACAAAAACAGATGTAGTGGTAAATTTTCTACCCGTCGGAAGCGAGGAGGCAACCAAGTGGTACATAGAGCAAGTGCTGGCTGCTGGCTGTGGCCTTATTAACTGCATACCGGTCTTCATTGCTCGTGAACCCTACTGGTATAAACGCTTCGCAGAAATAGGATTACCGGTTATAGGCGACGATATCAAATCTCAGGTCGGAGCTACAATTACCCATCGCGTATTAACCAGGCTCTTTCGTGACCGTGGAGTCAAGCTGGAAAGAACTTATCAGCTCAACTTCGGCGGCAACACTGATTTTTATAACATGCTGGAACGGGAGCGCCTGGAGTCAAAGAAGATTTCGAAAACCAATGCTGTCACCTCCCAGCTAGATTATGAGATTGAGCCCGAAAATATATATATCGGCCCTAGCGACTACGTGCCATGGCTAGCCGACCGTAAGTTTTGTTACATTAAAATGGAAGGGCGCACCTTTGGTGATGTCCCTCTCAATTTAGAGCTTAAAATGGAGGTTTGGGATAGCCCTAACTCCGCCGGGGTAGTTATTGATGCCATAAGGTGCTGCAAATTAGCTATGGAGAGGGGTCTATCTGGAGCCATAGTAGCTCCTAGTGCCTACTTCATGAAGTCGCCACCCATCCAATATTCCGACGACGAAGCCCGGAGACGGGTTGAGAGCTTCATAGCTGGTAAAGAGCAACAAACGCCCATTTGTCTCCCTGAGGTGGCCAGCGAGAAGACAAAGGAAAGTTAAGCAAAACACAACTGTCAGATTCGCCAAGCCAGAGCAATAACAGCAGTGAAAATTGGTTTAGTCTCCCCATACGACTACTCCTCCCCAGGTGGGGTTGTCAACCACATCGCTTATCTGTCCCATAATTTCATTCAATGGGGACATAAGGTCAAGATAATAGCCCCATGCCCAAAAGGAGGAAGCCGCTACTTCGAGGAAGAGGTTACCCCCATAGGAAAACCCTTGCCTGTCCCATTTGGTGGTGCTATCGCCCGAGTCCCTGTATCCCCCTGGTTGCCAGTTCAAATAGGTGAAATCTTGGCTAAAGAGGATTTTGATATTTTACACCTACACGAACCATTCGCACCGATGGTCTGTCTAAGTGCCCTCCTTAAGTCAGAATCCATAAATGTTGGCACTTTTCACGCTTGCCTCAATAAGCCTAGAACCTACTGGTTGGGCAAACTCATCTTTAGGAGATGGCTTTCCAAACTACACGGTAAAATCGCCGTTTCCAAACCGGCAATGGAATACGTGAACCGCCATCTGCCGGGTGACTACCGTATTATCCCAAATGGCATAGATACCGAACATTTTAGTTTTGATGGTCCTGCGCGGAATGAATTCGCCGATGGCAAGATAAATATCCTCTTCGTCGGCCGGCTTGAAAGGCGAAAGGGACTGGGCTATCTACTCAATGCGTGCGCCAAGGTTAAGCGCAGTTTTCCCAACTTTCGGCTAATTATAGTTGGCCCAGGCACTGTGTTACGCCCTAGATATGAAAAACTGGTCGAGAACATGGAACTAACTGACAACGTGGTTTTTGTTGGTTTTGTCCCCAGCGATGAGCTGCCTTCATATTACCGCAGTGCTGATGTCTTCTGCGCCCCGGCTACTGGTGGTGAAAGCTTTGGCATAGTTTTACTGGAAGCTATGGCGTGTGGTAAACCGGTAGTCGCCACCAGCATTCAAGGCTACGCTAGTGTGCTAGCTCATGGTGAGGAGGGATTACTTGTGCCACCCCAAGATGGGGAATCCTTAGCCCAAGCCTTGCTACCACTCCTACATGACAAATCTTTGCGTCTGCAAATGGGTGCTAAAGGAAGGACCAAAGCCGAAAAATACAGCTGGCCGAACATTGCCCGACAAGTTATGGATTACTATAACAGCTTGCTTAATAGCTGTGCGTAGGAACACCCCATGATAAAATTAGCTGAATTTAGAAGAACAGCTGCTCGGCGGATTACCGAGCCATTAAAAACGGCTCTGGTTAAAAGCCGACTGAAACCTAACACCTTGACCTGTATTGCCCTGGCAATAAGCGTAATCGCAGCCGGGGCTATTGCCACCAACTACCTTCTTATCGGCGGATTTCTGGTTCTCCTTTCTGGGTTATTCGACATTCTGGATGGGGCACTGGCTCGCTTAACTAACAAAGCCACCCGCTTCGGCGCCTTGCTAGACTCCACTTTCGACCGGATTTCAGACGCGGCGTTATTTCTAGGTCTTTTTATTCTGTACCTGACAAATGGAGGCATTGTCGAAATGGTGCTTATTTTCCTGGCCTTGGTCAGCTCATTTCTAACCAGCTACGTACGAGCCAGAGCCGAAGGTATTGGGATAAACTGCCCCGTCGGATTGTTTACAAGGGCTGAGAGGGTTATAATATTAGCGCTTGGGCTACTTTTGAACCCATTGTACGGATTCAGCATTTTTATAGCTTTACTTCTTATAGTAGTGCTTGGCTTCTTTACTGTGGGTCAACGATTGATATATGTATGGAAACAAACAAAAAACCAATGAGGCAAACTCAAAGCTTCATTAGCATATATGGTCGCTTTCCCAAACTTACACACTAAGCTAGCTCGAAGATAATGTCAGTTGTAGCAATTATTGGTGCCCAGTGGGGAGACGAAGGCAAAGGGAAAATAGTCGACCTCCTGGCTGAGAGAGCAAAGGCAGCAATTCGCTTCTCAGGAGGCGATAATGCAGGACATACTGTAATTAATCCTTACGGTGAGTTCAAGCTTCACATTGTCCCCTCAGGTATCTTCCACCCCGGAGTAGTCTGTATAATCGGTAACGGTGTAGCAATTAACCCGGTAGTACTCCTGGAAGAAATTGCTAACCTCCAGAGGCACGGAGTCGATACCAGCCATTTCTTCATCAGCGACCGGGTACACTTGGTAATGCCCTATCATATCCTCCTGGATAGACTGGAAGAGGAGCGACGAGGTAAGGGAGCTATAGGCACCACAGGCAAAGGAATAGGCCCTGTTTTCAGTGACAAGATAGCTCGCCTCGGAATCCGTGCCTGCGACCTACTGAATAATAAGGATTTCCGGTCTCGACTTAGCTCAATCCTCGAACTCAAGAATGCCATCCTCACCAAAATATACAACGCCCCTCCATTATCTCTGGAAGAGATTTACGAGCAATACCGCTCCTATGGAGAGCGGCTAGCCCCGTTCATTCGAGATACTGGCCCCATACTCCAGGATATGGTGTCCCGTAAGCAGCCGATTATATTAGAAGGAGCTCAGGGCACGATGCTTGACCCCGACTTTGGCACCTATCCCTATGTAACCTCATCTTCACCTATGGCTGCGGGCAGTTCTACAGGTTCTGGGATAAGCATCAAGCAAATTAACCAGATAATCGGTGTTTTCAAAGCTTACACCACAAGAGTAGGTAGCGGGCCTATGCCCACAGAGCTTAAGGATAAAACCGGTGAATTCATCAGAGAACGGGCTCACGAATACGGTGCTACTACGGGCAGACCACGCCGATGCGGCTGGTTCGATGCTGTAGCCGGGCGCTTTAGCGCTCAAGTCAACGGCTTCACCGGTATAGCCCTAACCCGCCTTGATGTCCTCGACGTTCTTGACTCATTAAAGATATGCACAAGCTATAAACTGAATGGCGACATAATAAAGGACTTTCCCAGCGACATCGCCACTTTGGATAAATGTAAACCAGTCTACGAGGAACTACCAGGCTGGCAGACACCGATAAGCGACATCCGCCACCACAAACAGCTACCTTCCCAAGCCCGCCGCTATGTAGCCCGACTCGAAGAGCTTCTCTCCTGCCCCGTTAATGTCATTTCCGTCGGCGCCAAACGAGACCAGACAATAATGGTCAAGCAGATTTTATGAGACTCTCTAAGTCTTAAGGCAAACACCTGTTGGCAAGGAGATAAAGTTATGCCTAAAACGCGTAAAACCTGGCGGCAGAAGCTAGAAGAAGAACACCCCGCACACGGGAAAATAGTTGAGATTCCGCTAAAAATGCAAAAAAGATTCGGAACCGGAAAAATGCTTATCCCCAAGCCGTTAGATGTAGATGCTTTAATCCGCAAAGTCCAAAAGGGAAAGCTCGTTACTGTGACTCAGGTTATGGAGAAATTAGCCAAAGATGTGCACGCAGACTGCGCTTGCCCAATGACAACTGGGATTTTCCTTCGCATTGTCGCCGAAGTAGCAGAAGAGGACTTGAGAGGTAAAAAAGGGGAGGTAACTCCCTACTGGCGGGTGCTAAAGTCAGATGGCAGCGTAAATATTAAATTCCCCGGCGGTACACAAACACAAGCCGCTCGCCTAAAAGAGGAAGGACATAGCATCGAGCCAGGAAAGGGCAGAAAGCCACCTACGGTAAAAAACTTTGAAAAATCCTTGCAGAACTTGTGACTGCAATCTGAAGCTTAAGCTCTAGCAGCTATCGGCAAATCGATCTTATAACTCTTCAAAGTCTGCTCGATAACAGCCTTGGACTTCTCGTCCGGTTCAGTAAGCGGCAGGCGAGGCTTGCCCACAGGAAAGCCTAAGTAATTCAAAGCATATTTAACTGGCATCGGATTGGCAACAACAAACAGGGCATTAACCAAAGGTAATAAATTACGATGTGCGGCTGCTGCCTTCTCGATATCGCCCTGTATGTAATCATCTATCATCTGCCTAAACTGAAGCCCAACCAGATGTGAAATCACGCTGATAACTCCATAGCCGCCCAGGCACAGTATGGGAAAAGTATCGCCATCATTACCACTGTAAACCAGGAAGTCTCTCTTAGCATTCTGTATAATCTTGGCTATCTGCTCAAAATTGGCGCTGGCCTCTTTTACTCCAACGATATTGTCAACCTGGCTGAGTTTGACGGCGGTTTCAGCAGCCAGGCTGGTAACAGTACGCGACGGCACATTATAGATGATGCAAGGCAGACTGGTTGCCCCAGCGATAGCCTTAAAATGCTCGTACAAACCATCTTGTGTAGGGCGATTATAATAGGGAACCACCAAAAGACAACCGTCGACTCCAGCCCTTTCCGCCTCTTTGGTTAACTCTATGCTCTCTGCGGTATTGTAATTACCGGTGCCAGCTATAATCGTGCCCCGCTTACCAACGGCTGACTTAACTTCAACAAAAAGGCGCAGCTTCTCCTCACGAGTAAGAGTCGGGCACTCTCCGGTAGTACCGGATACCACGAGCCCATCACTGCCTGAATCAAACAGGGCTTTAGCCAGATTTTTAGCCTGTGCGTAATCAACTTTGCCTTTAGCATCAAAGGGGGTAACCATTGCTGTCAGCAAGCGACCAAACTTCTTCATCACCGGACTCCGTACAGGTAGTTTATTTCCTGCTCTTAACCCAGCCCTGTCGTGCTGCTTCTTCAACAATCTGGACAGCATTGAGGGCAGCGCCTTTACGCAAGTTGTCGGATACCACCCACATCACCAAGCCCCTGGAATGAGAGGCATCTAACCGGATGCGCCCCACATAAACATCATCCGAGCCCGCAGCCAGCCAGGGCTGGGGATAAAGGCTAACATTAGGGTCATCAAGAACCTTGACGCCCGGAGCATTAGCCAATATACGCCTGGCTTCCTCAGGACTCATAGGGTCAGTAAATTCGATATTTATCGCCTCGCTATGAGCAATAAAAACAGGCACCCTAACGCAGGTTGCCGAGATGGCTATATCAGGAGCATGCATTATCTTATGAGTCTCCTCCACCATCTTCCATTCTTCCTTGGTATAGCCATTATCCAGGAAGACATCGATTTCCGGTAATAAATTAAATCCAATCTGATGAGGATAAACGTGGGGAACGACATTCTGCCCTTCTAATATTAACTTCGCTTGTGTAGTTAACTCCTCCATAGCGGCTGCGCCGGTACCCGATACCGCTTGATAGGTAGAGACGACAATCCGCTTAATCGGATTAACCTTGTGCAGCGGGTAAAGAGCCATCACCATCTGAATGGTGGAACAATTCGGATTGGCGATAATCCCTTCGTGCCACTTTATGTCGTCAGAGTTCACCTCGGGGACAACCAAAGGAACTTTGGGCTCCGTTCTGAAAGCAGCGCTATTGTCAACCACTAAGGCTCCAGACTTAGCAGCAATAGGTGAAAAATAGCGACTGATCTCAGAACCAGCGGAAAAAAGGGCAATATCAATTTTTTGAAAGGACTCAGGGCTGGTCTCTTTAACCTCGACCTCCTGATGCCCTACATATAGCCTCTTGCCTGCAGACCGGTCGGAGGCATAAAGACTGACAGATGCCGCGGGAAAATTCCGCTGCTGCAGCACCTTGATAAACTCCTGCCCGACCATTCCTGTGGCACCTACAATAGCCACATTATATGCCTTCATTTGCTCCCTCTTAAATTCAACAAAGTGTCCAATCCAGAAATCAATCCTTGCCGCTTTACCACCTCTTTTATGGCTAGGACAACGCCAGGTATATAGCACTCCCGACCTATAGTATCATGACGGAAGCTAAGCGTTTGCCCCTCCCCTCCAAACACAACCTCCTGGCTGGCAACAAGTCCAGGTAATCTTACGCTATGGATGGCTATGCCGTCAATCTCTCCACCACGAGTACCGCTGAGCGTTTCCTTTTTGGTTTTCGAATAAAGGAAGGGTTTGCCCCGCGACTGCAGCATAGCCTTTGCGGTAGCCAGCGCAGTCCCCGATGGTGCATCAGCCTTCTCATGGTGATGCAGTTCAATAATTTCAGCATAGCCGAAGAGCTTAGCCGCAGCTTTAACCGCATTTAATAGGACTGCTGCTCCAATGGTAAAGTTAGGAGCTACCACTGCGCCCACCTTATTAGCTTTAGCCAGCTGGGCAATCTCTTTGAGATTGTCCTCGGAAAGCCCCGATGTGCCTATAACAACGTTAACGCCCCGTTTAAGGGCAGCGCGAGCCGCCGGCATGGAGGCTTCGGCAATCGTGAAATCTACTAATACCTTAGGATGACAGACCTTAAGAAGCGAACTCAAATCGGAAGAAAGAGGCACCTTCTTTGAACCGTCAGGCGAGGTGAGTTGTTCTTGTGTCGCCTTAAGGTCAACGCCACCAACTAAGTCTAGTTCGGGGTCCCGACATATCGCAGCCGTGACCTCCCTCCCCATCTTGCCTAAGGCTCCGTGGACTAACACCGTTATCGGTTCCATTTCCCACCCCAAATGCTTTCATAAAAAGACAAAGGCTTCTTATAACGCCACTTAGTAACGGCGGCGGCTATCTCTGCTATCACGCTGGTGAGGAGCAGGGCGGCGTTCCTGCTCCTTTCGGGGAGGACGGTCTCTTGCAGTAGAATCCACAACTTTAGCTCCTGGAACTTGTGACGAATCTGAAAAAACTGCCCGCCGTGACAGATTCACTCTGCCCATATGGTCAATTTCAATAACTTTAACCATAATCTCATCGCCCACCTTCACAATATCTTCAACCTTAGCCACGCGATAATCAGCTAGCTCACTTATATGAACCAGCCCTTCTTTTCCGGGCAGAATCTCGACAAAAGCGCCGAAGTTTGTCAAACGAGTTACCTTCCCGGTATAAACAACGCCAACTTCCACCTCTCGAGTCAGACTCTCTATTTTTTCGATTGCTTTCTGAGCTGCTTCCTGACTGGGTGAGCCGATAATCACCGTGCCATCATTCTCAACATCTATGGTCACCTTCGCCTCATCAATTATAGACCGAATAGTCTTGCCTCCGGGTCCGATTACGGCGCCGATCTTGCTCGGGTCAATAGTCATCTTATACATTCTGGGTGCATACGGGCTGAGTTCAGGCCGGCTGGCGCTGATAGTCTGCCTCAGCTTGTCAAGTATTTCCGTACGTGCCTCACGCGCCTGCTTTATAGCTCCAGCCACAACCTCATAGCTTATGCCTTTTAGCTTGATGTCCAATTGGAGAGCCGTAATCCCTTGACTGGTGCCAGCCACCTTGAAGTCCATATCACCATAGGCATCCTCTATACCCTCAATATCAGTAAGAATGACATAGTTATTATCCTCGCCGGTAACCAGTCCCATAGCTATCCCCGCCGCTGGAGCCTTAATGGGCACACCAGCATCCATTAAAGCTAGAGTTGAGCTGCAGACACTGGCCATAGAAGTGCTACCATTAGAGCTAAGTACCTCAGAAACCAAGCGTATAGTATAAGAAAACTCGTTTTCGCTGGGTATCACCGGGGCCAGAGCTCTTTCCGCCAGAGCACCATGTCCTATTTCACGTCGTCCTGGCGACCCGAGGCGCTTTACCTCACCATTAGAGAAGGGCGGGAAGTTATAGTGGTGCATGAAACGCTTTGTCGCCTCCAACCCCAAGCCATCAATCAATTGCTCCTGACGCAAAGAACCAAGTGTGGTTATGGTCAATACCTGGGTGAGCCCTCTGCTGAATAGCCCTGAGCCATGAGTACGCGGCAGGAAACCGACTTCAGCAGTAATAGTACGTATCTCCTTGGGTTGGCGACCATCAAGATGCTGTCTCTTTTCCAGAATGTATGCTCTAGCTGCCTGTTTAATTTGGTCTTCGAGAGCAGCGTTAATATCGGCTTCAGGAAATGTCTCCTTAAGCTTCTCCATGGCTTCCTGTTTGACTGCCTCAATCGCCTTTTCCCGTTCAGCCCGCTCTGTTCGTCTAACTGCCTCAGTCAACTTATGCCCAAACTCCGAAGAGACGGCGGCGAGCAGTTCGGAGGCAGTTTCAGAAGCTTTCAACTCCATCTTAGGCTTGCCATAAACCTGCCGCAAACCCTCCTGGAATCTTATAATCTCCTGATTCGCCTCGTGCCCAAACTTAATCGCTTCAAGAACTATCTCCTCAGAAACTTCCTTGGCTCCTGCCTCTATCATCACTATCGCCTCTTTGGTGCTGACAACAACAAGGTCCAGCAGGCTATCGTTCAACTGAGGCAATGTTGGGTTTAACACAAGGTTACCATCGACATAGCCGACACGCACCGCACCTATCGGACCATAGAACGGGATTGAAGAAAGGGTCATCGCAGCCGAAGCTCCGCTGACCGCTAGTATATCAGGGTCATTTTCCTGATCGGTGGAAAGGACGGTAACCACAATCTGAACATCATTACGTAAATTCTTATCGAAAAGTGGGCGCAGACTGCGGTCGGTTTGTCGTCCGGCTAGTGTTGCCTCTTGGCTGGGGCGTCCCTCTCGTCTTATGAAGCTACCGGGGATTTTACCGACAGCATAGTGCCTTTCCTCATAATCCACAGTCAAATGGACGAAATCACCATTTTCGCGGGGTTTATCGCTAATGCAAACAGTGACCAGAACAACGGTATCCCCGTAGCGCACAGTAACAGCACTGTCAGCCTGCGCAGCCAACTTACCCGTTTCAATAGTTAGCTGTCTACCTCCGATTATACGTTGATTTAACTCAGACATAACCCACCCACAATACCTGGTAACTTATTTCCTCAAACCTAACCTGGCAATAAGACTGCGGTAACGTTTGACATCGCTCTTGGAAATATAAGCCAGCAAGCGTCTTCGTTGTCCTATCAGCTTTAAAAGCCCACGACGGGTGTGCTCGTCATGAGGATGTACTTTTAAATGCTCAGCCAGCTGGTTCATCCTCTCGGTGATCAAAGCCACCTGAACTTCACTGGAGCCGGTATCACCCTCGTGAAGCTTATAATCCGAAATAATGGCCCCCTTCTTCTCTTTGTCCAAATTTACGTTCCTCCTATGTCCGTCTATAAAGCACAATTATAACATAGGCTCAAAATCAATGCACAACTGCTTTGCAAGCTATTCCCCCGCCTCCTCCCTTAATAAGCAACGGTAATGAGAGAGCCAGATTGACGGGAGAAAAATGCAGCCGCGAGACTTTAACCCCGCCCAATTAATTACAAATGTAGCCACGAGGTTTTAACCTCGTGACCCTGACCTTAAAAGGTCGGGGCTACAGGTGGAAATTTCAAAGGTCGGGGTTAATGTTCTATGAGTAAAACCTCTTTTAGCAATCAGCAAACATGGAGTATAATAAGAGCATCATGACCTCTCAGGTCTTTTACCGCAAATGGCGCCCCCAAACACTGTCTGAAGTAGTAGGACAAGAACATGTTACCCAAACACTCCGCCACGCTGTAGCTAACGGACGGGTGGCTCATGCCTATCTTTTCTGTGGTCCGCAAGGCACCGGTAAGACCAGCACCGGACGTATCCTGGCTAAGGCAATAAACTGTCTAAACCCCGACCAGGGCGAGCCGTGCAACAGCTGCACCATGTGTAAAGCTATCAACGAAGGCAGTGCTCCGGATATCATAGAGATAGACGCCGCCAGCAACAGGGGTATTGATGAAATCCGTGACCTGAGAGAAAAAGTCAATTATGCCCCAAATCTGGCTCGCTTCAAGGTCTACATAATAGACGAAGTCCACATGATAACTAAAGAGGCATCCAATGCCTTCCTGAAGACACTGGAGGAGCCACCTCCCCACGCCAAATTCATTCTGGCAACTACGGAGCCGCACAAAGTCCTGGCAACCATACTATCACGATGCCAGCGGTTTGATTTCCACCGTCTCTCCCAATCGGCAGTTATCTTCAAGCTCAATCTTGTCTGTGAAAAAGAGGGCATTGATATTATGCCTGAAGCCTTGAAGCTTATTGCCAAGGTAACTACCGGCAGCCTCCGCGACGCTGAAAATCTATTGGAGCAACTGGTTACCTATTACGGAAATAAAATTGAGCTTCACCAGGTGCAAGAGATGCTGGGCATCAGTGGAGACATGCGCATTAGAGAGTTAGCCAGACATATTGTCAATAAGGACATCACTGCCGGTCTTAAGACCATTAACAGCGTCAGCAGTGACGGACTCGACCTCCGCCAGTTCAATCACGAGCTGGTGGACTATCTCCGAGACTTGCTTCTGGTCAGGTCCGGCTCGGAAGAGGTTGTGGACGCTACCAGCGACGACTTAATTGAGATCAAAGAGCTGGCGGCCGGTGCCAGCCTGGATTACCTGCTAGCGGCAGTCAAGCGGTTCGGTGAGATAGACCTTCGACTGGATAACTATTCCCCGCTACCCCTGGAGCTAGCCCTCGTTGACTCGATTTTGCTCACCGTAGACAGGCAGTTGGTCCAACCTAAGCAGTCCGAGCCCCAAGAACCGGCCGCAGTGGCTAGCCGCCCTGCCAAAGCTGCCAAACCAACCAAGCCGGCTCCAGAGGTTAAAGCTCAGGCAGCAACTGAAAGCGCTGAAACTGAAGTGGCACCAGGCAAAACCACCGAGGCCCCAGAGGTTAAAGCTCAGGCACCGAGTGAAAGCGCTGAAACTGAAGCGGCACCAGACAAAATCGCCGAGACTCCGGAAGTGTCGCCCTCTCCCGAAATCGAAAGCCTGCGTGACCGCTGGAAAGACTTTGTCAACGCCATGCGCGGTGAGGGCTCCAAAGGCAACCTGGACGCCTTTTTGCGTAGCTCTTGCGAGCCTCTAGCTATTGAAGATAACACTTTAGTATTAGGTTTCTACCACAAATTTCATAAAGAGTATATCGAAGACCCGAAGTATAAGCATCTGGTAGAAAAGAAACTAAGAGAGGTCTTCGGACATTCCTATAAGGTGCGTTGCGTCCTGACTACTCCCAGCGAGAAAGCTAGAGCCAAAGCAGAAGCAGAGAGCCCTCTGGTAAAAGCGGCTAAAGAAAGCTATGGGGCTACAGTCGTTGGCAGGAAACCCAGATTGGAGGAGGAATGAACAAGTTTGTATTTCGCCAGGCACAGGAGCTACAGGCTAAACTGGCCAAGGCTCAGCAAGAGCTAGCCGAAATGACTGCTGAAGTAAGCTCAGGAGGCGGAGCCATCAAGATAGTTATCGATGGTCAGCAAAGAATTCGCTCAGTTACTATATCGCCGGAAGTTATAAACGCTGAAGACGCTGAGATGCTCGAAGACCTGGTCATGACAGCCGTGAATGAGGCTATTCAGAAATCCCAGGAGCTCGCTGCCAGCCACTTAAGCGGCTTAACCGGCGGCCTCAAAATCCCGGGGCTATTTTAAGGAGACAAAACCTTTGAGCACCAATTTAATGCCCACTGCCGAACCGATAGCCAGACTAATAGAAGAACTCAACAAGCTGCCGGGCATCGGACCAAAAAGCGCCCAGCGGCTGACATACTATCTTCTTCGCGCACCAGCAAACGAGGTTGCGGCACTAGCTGACTCCATCAAAAACCTGAAGGAAAAACTGGTCTTATGTTCCGTTTGCCTCAATATCACCGATTCCGACCCCTGCACTTTCTGCCGTGACGAGGAACGCGACCATACCAAAATCTGTATCGTCGAAGAGCCTATAGATATACTTCCCCTGGAACGGACCAAGAAGTATAAGGGGCTTTATCATGTGCTTTATGGCGTCATCGCCCCGACCGATGGTGTAGGGCCTGATGAACTGAAAATCAAAGAACTGCTATCACGCCTCAATGGTAACCAGGTCACAGAAGTGATACTGGCAACCAATCCTAATCTGGAAGGAGAAGCCACCGCCATGTACCTCCAGCGCCTCATCGCTCCGCTTGGTATTCGAGTCACCCGCCTGGCTCGCGGTTTGCCCTACGGTGGCGACCTGGAATATGCCGATGATGTTACACTCAGCCGTGCCTTAGAAGGAAGGCAGGAGATGTGACCAGACGCAGGCCATGACAGCCCCTCGGACTTATCAAACAGAAGCTATCATTATCAAGCGAATCAAGCTGGGCGAAGCCGATAGAATCCTTACCCTTTATACACCTGAGCTGGGCAAACTGAAAGCAGTAGCTAAAGGTACACGCCGTCCCCAAAGCAAGCTGGGCGGCCACGTAGAGCTTCTCACCCACAGCCGTTTGTTGCTGGCTCGAGGTCGCAATCTCGACATCATCACTCAAGCCCAGACCATCGATAACTTTCTGCCTATAAAGGATAACCTGGAACGTATTTCGCGCGGCCTATACATCGCCGAACTGGTTGACTCCTTCACCGGCGAGCACATCGAAGACCGCCGCCTCTTTGACCTGGTGCTGGAAACATTACAACAGTTGTCCCAGGCTGAGGATTGCGAGCCTATCCTGCGCTACTTCGAACTTCATCTTCTCGACCATCTCGGCTATCGTCCCCAGCTACAGCAGTGCACGGAATGTAATTCACCTCTGAAGCCGGAGACCAATTTCTTCAGCCCCAGCCGGGGTGGCGTCCTGTGCCATGATTGCGGCTTTCACGAGCCGATAGCACGTCCCCTTTCCCTGAATGCCTTAAAGGTGCTGCGCCTGTGGCAGAATTGCGACTACGCCGCCGCCAGACGGGTAAAAATAAATCCGGAGCTAGCCACAGAGCTGGAACAGGTGATGCGGGAATACATCAAATACCTTCTTGAAAAGCAGCTCAAGTCAACAGCCTGGCTGGATAAACTTAAAGGGACAATCCATCCCAAATAGAGCCGTAATCCCATCTCCCTTTCTAGGTTAGAAGGTGTCTATGAAATAGGGCGATTTTCTAGCGGGTCATCTGTGGGCAGATAGTCCTTACGCCCAATCTAGAAGCATTCAAGAATGGTTTTGCAATGGCTTCCTTTGTGGTAAGCTTATATTGAATAATCAGAGGAGGAGAGGACAAACGATGGAAATAAAAGAGCAGATGCAGCAATGTAAGACTTCAACAGCCGAATCTTATGCTAGTTTGTCTATTGGCTTATGGACAGTGTCACTTATCGGGTATTTAAGTTCGGGCATTTCTTGCGGGACTTACTTCTTAATTGTAGTTGGGACAATATCCGCATCACTTAGCATCTATCTTGCGCTGCCTTGGAATTGGAAGCAGAAATTGGTCCTAGAATTTCTCGAGAAATGCAAAATCACAGTGTCTGCCAAGCCGTTGATATGGTTAATAGTGCTAGCGGTATTTGGAGTAGCGCTAGTAAAAACAGAAATCATTTGGTTAAGACCGGTCGGACTGATTACCACAGTCATGGCATGGGTGGTTTTTGTCTTCGCCTGGGCAGACGGACTAAAGACAGCCCGTGGAAAATAAATTGACAAGTTTTCTACGTGTCACCCGCCCACAGGTCCTTCATGGGAAGGACGGGTGACCACTATGTCGGGTCATCGGTCGATATGTTATCATGTGTTTGACAGAGGTCACCACTTTACGGCAGGAGCTAAGGCTAACGAACGGTAAACACCTACGCAACACGTCGGCGCGAATAAACCGTCTGCCTGCGTCACCGCAACCTTCTAGATAAAACTTCAGTTGACAGAGATGTGAGCACAGAATGGCATCGTTTGTCGGGAGATCACAAAATATTTTGGTGAGCAAATGGTTTGCGGTTGTCCTGATTTCCCTTGTACTGTTCTGCCTAAGTATTTTCCCCATAGCAAATGCATCTGCGCAAACTTGCTACGCGGATTGGGATATTACGGGTATAAGTGGAATAAAAACCAATTACCAGCTTGGGGAAACCATAAGTGGTAATATAAGTTTTAAGATAAATAATCCACCTGACGTCCCAGCGTGTATTCAACAGATTTTGGTAGGGATAGTCGATTCGCAAAATAAAGTCATCGATGTTAAATGCATATATGATGCGAGACCAAAAGTATGCCCAGAGTGGACAACTGGCACGGTAAGCGTCAGTTGGGAAAGTCCAGCTACTCCAGGCACCTATCGACTCCTTGCCATGCAAGACGGCAACTATTCTTGCGCAGATGCCAAGCTTAATTTCCGTCCAAAGGAACCCATTAAAACATATAAAAATATAGCCACCATAACAGTTTCAGCTTCTAAGACAGATGAGAAATCCGGAAGTGGCACGACCCAGGATGGAGGATCGCCTAAAACGGGGAGCAGCACACATTTTATCATTGTTGTCATCGCATTATTAGTATTGGTTTTACTATTCATATTTTCCCTTATAGGCCCAAAAGCTCGAAAACGTTTTATTAGATATATTTTGGTGTTGGCAGTTGCATCCTTTCTTGGTTATTCGTTTTGGACATACGGAATTCCAGCCATCACAAACTGGTTTAGGGAGAATCTGAGTACAATAATTGGTGTTCTATTATCTCTGGGAGCTCTGGCTATTGCTGGAACAGCGGTTTGGATTAAAAGGAATAGGATTTGGCAGTGGATTAAAGAACGACTGGAACCTACCAAACCTCATACTAAGTCAGAAAAGGAAGACTATAGCTATATTTATATTATGCGTTGCCAAGCATATAGGAAAAATCTATACAAGATTGGACAGAGTCGCGATCCCGAAAAGCGTGCCATAGAACTAAGTTCGCACACAGGCGTGGCGGGGAGATTTGAGGTTCTCTACGACGAATATAAATTGCCGAAACATGATGCCGTCTTGGCAGAATCACGGGTACACAAAGCACTTGAAAAGTACAGAGCAAATGATAATAGAGAATTCTTTGAAGTGCCAATAAGGATTATTATTGACACTATAAGAAAAATAGTAAGTGAAATGGGATACGGAGACTAACACTAGCAAGAAGTAATAAGAATCTCTACGTGTCACCCGCCTACGGGTGACCGCTCTATCGGGTTATCTGTGGGCATATGACCCCCAACGGGACATCTTTAACCAACGCCTAGCCTTATCTTCCATTTAATTTAGGCTTTCCTTTAAGCTGGCTTTCGGGCTTGCTGGTAGATATGCAAGCCCAGCAGAACTATAAACGGAATCAACAGGTTGTTATGAATATTAAAGGCTAAGTTTTTACTTAATAATCCGAATGTCACATGCTCGATAACCCTGTATTGCGTAATACCGAAACCGGTAAGAAGATAAAGCACTATTACAGCCAGCAGCAGCCAGTGTACTACCCGCTTGGCTAGATTCTCCTTCAATATGTTTTTCATCTTTCAAAGAAGCCTTTGTCGAGGTCGCCGCTGTTGGAGTAGCCTCTCTGCTCCCAATAGCCTTTATAATTAACATCGTCGGACAGCTCGATTTCCGTTATCCATTTTATCCACCTATAGCCCCACTTGCTCTCGGCTACTAGCTCGAAAGGAAAACCTCTTTCCGGGGGAATAGTAACACCGTTCATCATGTAGGCGATTAGTATGTCATTATTCATTATGTAATCAACGGGCAAAGAAGTCGTGTACCCGTCATAGGCGTGAAATATGACCACCTTGGCATTCGGCAGCGGTTTTGCTTCGGCGAGCAAATCTTTGACCAGCAAACCCTTCCACAGAATGGTAACACTCCAGCCCTCTACACAATCCAGCGTTACCACCTTCTCATAGCTTTGGTGGTTGTTTATAACTTCGTCATAAGTGTATGCCTCGGGATTCTCCACAAGCCCGGAGACTTTGAGCCTGTAGCTTTCTATATCCACGTGCTGAGGCCCCTTTATGGAATTCTCCCTGAAATCATTTATCGAGGAAAGCTTTTCGCCCTGATAGTCTCTGACTTCTACCGGTTTCAGTTCGTTGGTCTTGTCCGTAGTCCCACCTCCCATGCAGCCGCTCCCGGCGGTCAAAACCGCCAAAAGAGCAGCGAACAAAACTATCAACCTGCCAGCCATTCTTTTCACCGCTCTATTATTTAGCCACGTCAGCATGGCAAGATGTTCGCTGGCTAAGTCGCAAATGTTCCTTGCGCATGCACTTATCCATGACTACCAAGAGACCGGCTTCTCTGGCTCTGGCTGCTGCTTCCTCATTAATCACCCCTTCCTGCATCCAAATCGCCTTAGCTCCTATCTTTATCGCTTCCTCAACAATGGGCATCACTGCTTCCGACCTTCGGAATATATCCACTACCTCGACTTTTTCAGGAATTGAACTGAGGTTGGGGTAGCAAGTCATGCCTAGAATCTCATGTTCATTGGGATTGACCGGAATTACATTGTAGCCGTGCTCAGAAAGATATCTAAGCACTATGAAACTGGGGTGCTCCGGATTAGATGATGCACCGACAACAGCGACTGTTCGATATTCTTCTAATATCTTTTCTTCCAGCGTCATAGCTCACCCGCCAAGGGCTTGAATTATGGCTCTATTAAACACCGGCAGGTCAGATGGCTTGCGAGAGGTGATAAGATTCCTATCCCTGACTACAGGCTCATCGACCCATTTAGCGCCGGCGTTCTTAAGGTCTATTGCTACCGAAGGCCACGAAGTAACACGGCGTCCCCTGACGACATCGGCTGAAATCAGCAGTTGCGGTCCGTGGCAAATAGCAGCTACCACCTTGCCCAAATCGTGTACCCTTTTCACCAGGTCAATCATAGGCTGATGCAGCCGCATCTTGTCAGGCGCATAGCCACCAGGGATTATAATAGCATCGAAATCCTCAGCCCTGACCTTATCGGCATCGATGTCGACCTTTACAGTCGCCTTGCCTCTCTTACCCTTATAGCTCATCTGGGAGCCGCTGCCGACCACGAACACCTGAGCGCCGGCTTTCTTCATCTCCTTCAGTGGCTCGGTGAGCTCGGAATCCTCAAAGTCCTGCTCTGCTAATATGGCAACAATCTTTCCCTTCAGCGACATGGCTGTCCTCCTTTCCCCAACCGAGGCTATATCTCTATCAGTATCCTATTGTCTTCGACTTTCACTTTGTAGGTATCGAGTGGTCTGGGCCCCTTGAGTGCCTTGCCTACCGCGGAAAGAGCCCCTGAGCCCTTTAGCCAGCGAACAACATGTCCATCGGTAAGGTCAAACCGAGAACCATGCAGAGGACAAGTAACTACAGTTCCTTCTAAAATGCCCCGTGACAAATTCCCCCCAAAATGAGGGCATCGGCCGGTAGTAGCATAGTATTTATCCTTAACCTTGGCCAGAAGGATTTTTTTGCCCTGAATCTCGACCTCCTTCATCATCCCATCTTTGAACTCGCCAGTCTTGCCTGCTTCAACAAAAGTACCCATGTTACACCTCCAATATTATGATTTCAATGATTAAATTAGATTACGACAATCTATCGCTGTAATCCTCGTTACTTCTTGACCTCCTTCAGCAGGTCAGTGAACACATCGACATGATAGATTTCGTGGTCTCGTATCCGCCTAAGCAGCTTTTTCAGGTCGGATGCGGTGACTTCTTTTGCAGACTGGTCATACTTGGCGGCTACTTCCTTTTCTATTTTGATGTCAGCACGTAGCATATCGCCCATCTTGGTCGCTTTATCGAGCTTAGCATGCTCCATCCTGGGATTCGCCTTACCACTGACCATCTCTTCAGCCAGCCAGCCCATGTGCTGCATCTCGTTTATCGCCTGGTCCTCCATCTCTTCTTTCATCTCCTCATTCGTCGCCATATAGGAATGCAGCAAATACTGAAGGATGACCGTATATTCATGTTCAATACCCCAGTTAAGAATCTCAGTCACCTTGTCCTTGCGGCTCCCTCGCAGGTCTTTAGCACCTTCCTTCTTTGCTTTGCCCACGAAATGGACGAAGTCACCGTGATGAGACTCTTCGTCCGACAATATGCGCTTCAGCAACCGCTTTATCTTGCGGTCACCGATAGCCTCGATGTGCTTTTTATACATAGTTATGGCATCCTCTTCCAGCAGCACATCGTTCTTCATCCAATCGGGCACCGACTTGCCACCCATGCGCATATTGCCTCTTTTCATACTGGGTTTGCCGCCCAATTCAACGATGGTCTCAGCCAGCCAATCAAGATGGCGCATCTCCTCCCGGGCAAGGGCTTCAATCTCGCAAGCCATCTCGCCTTCACCCATAGCATAGGCATGGGTCAGGTACTGGATGATAGCGCCGTGCTCACCCTCGAGGTCTTGATTCAGTAAAGCGATGATTTCTTCCTTTTTCATTTTTCTCCTCCGAAATTGTTTATTTTCACCCTCACCTTATTCCTCTCCCCTTCCCCATATCCCAGCGGGAGTAAATCCTCGCTGGATGCCTGCCCACCCATCCTCCCCTCGAGGGAGAGGTTAGGTGAGGGGTCTCCACTCAAGTTCTCATGGATAGCTCACGGCTATCTCGAGAAAAGACTGGCTAGCCCTCATTTGCTTTTCCCGGCGAGGTATTTCTCCGGTTTCTCGTCGAAAGCCTTCTTACAGCCTACCGAGCAGAAATAATATTTCTTTCCCTTGTACTCAGAGGTAGCTGCAGCCTTTTTTTCATCCACCTGCATTTTGCACACCGGGTCTATCGCCATCCTCTCACCTCCTTCCATTAGTTTCTCAAACTTAACCGCCTTGAATGTCCTCAGTCGCAATGAGTTGGACACCACAGTTATAGAACTAGCAGCCATTGCCAAAGCCGCCAGCATCGGATTCAGGAAACCGTAATTGCCGAAAATGAAATGCAGCCCGGAAGGAATGCCGGTGCGGCCGAAGAATAGATACAACACGCCGGCAGCCACGGGTATCAGTATTACGTTATAGGCAAACGCCCAAAAGAGGTTTTGTTTTATGGTGCTCATAGTGCGTTTGCTTAGTGATATGGCGGTCACAATGCCGCCCAAATCGCCGCTGATGAGTGTAACATCGCCCGTCTCCATGGCTACATCGGTGCCAGTGCCTATGGCGATTCCAACGTCTGCCTGAGCCAGCGCCGGAGCATCGTTTATGCCGTCGCCGACCATAGCCACCACCTTACCCTCATCCTGTAACCTTTTGACCTCTGCCGCCTTATTCTCAGGCAAGACCTCAGCCAATACTCGGTCAATGCCTGCTTCCCGGGCAATGGCTTCGGCGGTACGAGTGTTGTCGCCGGTTATCATCACCACCTCAATGTCCAACTTATGCAATGCCTCAACTGCCTCTTCGGCATCTGGCTTAAGGGTATCAGCCAGGGCAATCATGCCAGCCGCCTTGCTGTCCACACTGAAGAACAACACTGTTTTGCCTTCGTTCCAGAGCCGCTCCGCCTCTTTAGCCAGGCCATCCAGTGAAATCCTTCTATCCCTAATCAGGGCAAGGTTGCCCATCAAAAGGCTTTTCCCATCCACCTTAGCCTCCACCCCATGTCCGGGCATAGCCTTAAAGTCCGAAGCCTTAGATAATTCTAGATTCTTATCCGAGGCTGCCTTGACTATAGCCTGAGCCAGTGGATGTTCTGAATCATGCTCAACCGAAGCCGCCAACCGCAGGACTTCAGCTTCAGCAAAAGATGGTGAACCGATTATATCGGTAACCATAGGTTCACCACGGGTGAGAGTTCCAGTTTTATCCAGCAGCACAGAATTTATCTTATGTGCCCTCTCCAGAGCTTCTCCGCTCCTGATGAGTACGCCGTTCTCGGCTCCCTTGCCGGTGCCGACGATGATAGCTGTCGGCGTAGCCAGCCCCAGTGCGCAAGGGCAGGCAATGATAAGCACAGCTACAAAATTGAGCAGGGCGTAGGTAAGTGTCGGCTGCGGCCCCAGGAAAAACCATATTATGAAGGTGAGTACGGCAATGCCGATTACAGCGGGCACAAAGTAGCTGGCAATGACATCAGCCAGGCGTTGAATAGGCGCTTTACTTCCCTGCGCCTCCTCGACCAGCCTGATAATTCGAGCCAGCGTGGTATCCTTGCCCACTCTCGTCGCCTCGAATTGAAAACTACCCATCTTGTTGATAGTACCGCCGATGACCGTGTCACCAACCTTCTTGTCCACGGGGATGCTCTCCCCGGTTATCATAGATTCATCAATGCTGGAATAGCCCTGTCGGACAACACCATCGACGGGTATCCGCTCACCCGGCCGCACCAGTATAAGGTCTCCAACCTGCACATCATCCACAGACACCTCCAGTTCCTTGCCATCGCGGATAACGGTGGCTGTTTTCGGCTTAAGACCGATGAGCTTCTTAATGGCCTCCGAGGTCTGCCCTCTGGCTCTGGCCTCCAGGAAACGACCCAGCAGAATCAGGGCTATTATCACGGACGCTGTATCGAAATAGAGGCCGGACTCAATACCCGCTGTAGCAAAGAGGCCGGGGAAGAGGACAGCCACCACGCTGTAGAGATAAGCCGCTGAGGTACCCACGGCTATCAGCGTGTTCATATCGGCAGTTCGGTGCCTCAGTGCTCCCCACATCCCCTTATAAAATCGCCACCCTGTCCAGAATTGCACCGGCGTAGCCAATGCCCAGAGCAGATAAGGCTTCCACGGGAAACCAGGCATCAAGCTCAGCACCATGATCACCGCCGCTAAAACACCAGCGAAGATGACCCTGTTCCTGAGTGCACGTGTCTCGCGCTGAGCAGCGGTGGTCACATCCTCCAGTGTGGCAGCCTCCGACCCCAGTCCGTAACCGGCCTCTTCCACCGCACGTCGCATATCAGCTACATCAGTGCCCTCAGCATATTCAACCGTGGCCTTCTCCGAAGCCAGGTTAACATTGGCTGAAATAACCCCGGGCACACTGGAGAGGGCTTCTTCCACACGTGCGACACAAGATGCGCAGGTCATCCCACTTACCGGGAATATAGACTTCTTGGTCGCTACCTTATAACCCAATTCCGAGATGGTTTTCGCAATCTCGGCGAGGTCAACCTTAGAGGGGTCATACTCTACAGAAGCCTTCTCTGAAGCAAAACTAACATCGGCTTTTTCCACGCCGGGAGTCTGGGCAAGCCCTTTCTCAATAGTAGCGGCACATGTAGTACAGGTCATCCCGGTGACGTGTATCTTAGCCTTTTCAGATTTCCCGGAGTTTGACTTTTCAACCATGGCAGAGCGACTTCCTACATTAAGCCCTTATCATTGTCAACATCATCTTGAACTTTTTAATTGCCTTCAGGGCATGTGGCTGATTAGACGGCATTATAACTATCTCGCCCTCCTTCACATGCAAGGGCTTTCCGGAGATGATGATTTCCGCTTCACCATCGAAGACATAAACCAGAGCATCGAAAGGTGCCGTGTGTTCACTCAGCCCCTGGTCTTGGTCAAAGGCAAATAGAGTTACCGTCCCCGTCTTCTTGCTCACTATCTCCCGGCTGACCACAGAGCCATCCTGGTAGTCCACCAATTCAGCCAGTTTTGCAACCTGCGTCTCAAGCCGTTCGACACGTTCCATATTTTCAATCCCTGCTGGATTTAATCTTTCCAACTGACACAGGGCTTCATCCTAGTTCAACGCTGATGTCTATGCTGTCAATATCATCTACATCTTTCAGCGAAGAAATCATGCCGACCAGGGTATTGGAAATAATGTCGTTTGGAAACGGAGTAAGTGGAATATCTTTGCCATTGACGGTGATTTCAACATTGCCTTTTTTTTGGTGAATCTCCAGACTCTTTACGTCCTCTGTGCCTTTGAGCGAGGAAACCATACCCACTGAAATCCGAGCAAAAAATTCCTCGACGAAAGGATTCATATCCATTGCTTTTTTGTTTACCTTAAGTGTTGCTTTAAAACTTTCCTTCATTTCGTACCTCCGCACCTTTGATGATTTACACTATTCGCCGTCATTGCTTCGGGGTGTTCAATCTGAGCCAGATTCTTCGCTGCGCTCAGAATGACAAGACGAAGCGCTCGCAATTACAAGTTAAACAAAACCATGCTCCTTGTGCTTCTGGGCAATGTTATCAGCCAGATTATCTAAAGCCTTAAAATCAGCCTCTCTGGGGTATCCCTTAATTAGCACCGGCTCCAGCAATTCCACTTTCAGGTTAGGCAGCAGCGCGGTCAGTTGTTCCAAAGTCTTGCCTCCCCAGCCGTAGGAACCGATAATTGAGGCAAACTTCAAATTCGGCCTAAGGGCGTTTGCCAGGAAAGCAGCGTAAACTGCATTTGGGTGTAGTCCGGCTAAAACAGTAGGCGTCCCGATAACAACCGTCGCCGCATCAACCAATGACATCGCCAGTTTGCCAAGGTCGGTAACCGTCAGGTCGAACTGTTTCACCGTCACACCCCTCTGAGCTAAAGCTTCAACAAAATATACCACCATCTTGCGGGTACTGCCGTGCATCGAGACATAGGGCAACACCACGATATTCTTAGGCTCATCGAATGCCCAGCTATGATAAGCCTTAATAATAAACTCCGGTTTATCGTACATAGGCCCATGGCTGGGAGCGATAATGTCAATCTGGTAGTCCTTTATTTTCTCCAGGTTTTTCTGGATAATCGTTCGGAAGGGCATCATGATTTCGGCATAATATCTCTTGGCCGCCTCGTACACTTGCCCTTCATCGGTCACATACAGGTCGGTTGTAGTCAGATGGGAGCCGAAGAAATCGCAAGAGAATAGAACTCTTTCTTCTCTCAAGTAGGTCACCATGGTCTCCGGCCAGTGAACCCACGGAGCATGAATGAACTCCAGTGTCCTATCTCCCAGCGAAATAGTCTCTTTATCCTCGACAGTTATGACCCTGTCCTCCGGAATCAAAAGCAGGTCTACAAGCATCCCTTTACATTTGGGCGTGCAAACAACCTTCGCCTTAGGATATTTTTCGAGGACCCAGGGGATGCTGCCGGAATGGTCCTGCTCAGCATGATGAGCCACCAGATAATCTATATCTTTGACCTTAAGTTCATTCAGATGATTTTCCAGCACCTGCTCCATAGTCGGGTCCACCGTGTCCAGGAGAGCCGTCTTTTCGCTGCCCCTAATCAAATATGAGTTGTAGCTGGTGCCATCGGGAAGCGGTATAAGTGAATCGAAAAGCCGCCTATCCCAGTCAATCGCTCCTACACAGTAAATCCCACGCCTTATCTCCCTCGGTTCCATCCTGCTCCTCCTTTAATACTCCAGCAGTCTCCTCTCGCCCTCGATCTTCTTTATATCCGTGATATCCTGAGTAACTTCCAATGTGCCTAGATATCTGCCTGTCTTGTCCCGCACGGCAAAATATCTTATATATACCTTTCTCCCCTTGAGGTCTATCCAGAATTCGGCTGAATCTTTTTTGCCACTCTTAAAGTCGGACAATAACTGGCTTACTTTGTCCACACTGTGCTTTGGATGACAATTCTGAACCGATTTCCCAACCACTGAAATCGGCCGTTTGAAAATTCTCGTTTCATGCTTATTCCAAAACCTGACTGAATCATTCTCATCAACGAAGGAAACCTCTACAGGTAGTGCCTCTAATATTCCCTCTAGCTGCTCTTTGCTCAGGTTTTCTATCATTGCTTTTTTATTCTTCCACTTTCTCAAACTGGTCTTTGCTGGCGCCGCAGACAGGACATACCCAATCATCCGGTAGCTTTTCGAAAGGTGTGCCCGGCTTTATACCACCGTCGGGGTCACCCAGCTCGGGGTCATAAATGTAGCCGCAAACTGTGCACTTGTATTTCGCCATTTTCGGTGCTGCCTCCTTTTTCTCTTCAATGTATACCGGGGCTGTTTTAGGAGTAGTGCCCCGCTTAACGTCATGATAATAAGCGTAAGTCATCGGCTCCCCTTCTTTGACCACGTCCGCCGCTACAATTTCCCCTACAAAAATTGTATGAGTGCCGACTTCTATTTGATTAATCACCTTAGCTTCAAGATAAGCCAGAGTATTGTCGAGCACTATCGGCGCTCCGGTTTCGCCCAGCTTATAATTAATGCCTTTGAGTTTATCTACATCCCTACCTGACTTGAAGCCAAAGCCACCGATGAAACTCAAAGGCGTATCCTGCGACAGAATCGAGACTGTAAATACCTTACTCGTAGAGACAAACTCGTTAGTTAGATTTTGTTTATTGAGAGCCACAGCGATAACAGGTGGCTCAGCGCAAACCTGAAAGACTGTATTGGCAACTTGACCGTTCAGCTTGCCATCTTTTTTAGAACACACAATATAAAGACCATAACCCAGTTTGTGAAGCGCTTTTAGATTCATAAACTATCCCCCTGTCGATATAGATTACAAGTCTTCCTTTCTGCTGGATTCAACAGTTAGCAATGTATGTGGTCGTGTTTTTTAACCGGTCCCATCACATAAACACCCTAACCACCATCCAGGGAATGATGCTCAACCTTTCGAAACCATCCCGCCGGGTCAATAAGGTACTCACGATAGTCAACTAAAGTCAGATAGTGACCTCTCTCTTCAGCAGCCAGTGAAGTATAGAGTTTTTTCTCGGCATCGTAGGTAGCTTCCTTACCCTGGCTGCTGTAGAATTTCTCGGTCTTGTTCTCCATCTCCATAGCTTTAGCTATGGTGTCAAGCTCAGTGCTAGCCGGCTTCACAGTAGGGCCGGCTGCTCTCATCGCTTCGGAGAAAAAGGTGTTAAGTATGTCACCCTTTCGAGGCTGAATGTCACCCTCAGGCCAGGCCTTTCCGCTTTTCAAAGAGCTATATATGGCTTCAAACCTCTGCCGGTGCTTATCCTCCTCAGCAGCTAACCATTCAAAAAACTCTTTTCCTACTCTATTATCGCTTTTTTGACTGGCTCTCTGGTAGTATTCCTTGCCATCGATCTCCATCTGAATGGCAAACTGAACCGCTTTAATGGTTCTAGACTGCTCGCGTTCCATATCACATCCTTTCTCAGTCTATCGCCTTGAACTGGCTCTTAGGAGCACCACAGACAGGGCATTCGTCAGGCAGAAGACCGTCAGAGACATAGCCGCATACTTGGCAAACATAGTAAGTAGTCTCCCTTTCCGCCATTAGATGCTGCATAGCTTTTTTATAAAGCTTTCCGTGACCCTGTTCAACATCCCGTGCATGGCTAAAGCTCAAAGCAACATCGGGAGCATCTTCCTCGTTCGCTTCGGCAATAAAGCGAGGGTACATCTTAATCGAAGCCAAGTTCTCCCTTTGGAAAGCAGCATCCAAATTCTCCTGAGTGCTTCTCACAAGTTCTAGAAACATCAGATTGTTATAAGCATGAACCTCTTCGGCAGCAGCAACAGCGCGGAATAGCTTAGCCATCTGCGGGAGACCTTCCACCTCTGCTTTTCTGGCAAAAGCCAGATTGCGGATAGTGGCTTGAGATTCGCCGATGAAACCTTCCTTCAGATTCTGCCATGTCTTAGCGCCCCCGACTGTAGGCTGATAGGTAACGAATTTCTCCTTTTCCGAATCGCAAACCGGACAATGAGCTGGGGCTGCTTCACCAAGATCGACATGTTGGCATACAGTACATCGCCACATAATTCCTCCTAACCTGACTTTCTCACAAAGACTCGATAAACTCCTTTTTCTTCCTCGATTCCCAGGAGCTCGTTGCCTGTCGTCTTACACCAGCTGGGCATATCCTGTTTTATACCCGGATCATCGGATAGAACTTCCAACACCTGCCCTGGTTTTAACTCCTTCATTTTCTTGGCAGTATGAGCAATAGGCATTGGGCAATAAAGTCCAATGCAATCCAAAGTCTCATCTGCTTTCACCCTTTCTCTCCCAAATAGTAATGTTCGTCCTACTTTTTCTTCCCTTTTTTCAGCGGCGCACCGCATTCAGGACATACAGTAGCTTTTTCATCCGTCACCATTATTTGACAACTCACACAATAGCCGAAGCTTGCTCCACAAGCGTGACAGAGGGGACAGCTAGCGATAACCTCCTCTTCACAGTAAGGGCAGAGGCATTTTTTTTCTTTTTTAACCTTCCTCTCCTTCTTCATGCTCCTCTCCTTTCTCTTCCAGACCTTCGATTTTAATTCCCTTCTTTTGGGCATAGTCACCAATTGCTTTTTGCAAAGCCTGAGCCCCCAAATTAGAGCAATGGTATTTGTTCTTAGGCAAACCTTCTAATTCTTGAGCGACCAGGCTGGGTGTGATTTTTACAGCCTCTTCCAGCGTCTTACCCTTTGCCATCTCGCTGGTTATGCTGGAAACGGCAACTGCAGCCCCACAGCCAAAAGTCTGAAATTTGACGTCTTCAAGACGGTTATCCTTCACCTTGATATAGAATGTCATCATATCACCACAGACCGGGTTGCCTACCTCACCGATACCATCGGCATCCTTAATCTCGCCGACATTGCGAGGATTCATAAAATGGTCCATCACCTTTTCACTGTACATCGGCATATTACTTCACCTCCCTCTTTTCTTTAATGAATTTGGCATATAACGGAGACATTTGCCGCAACCTGTCAACAATGGGTGGCATTTTCTTCACCACATAATCTATATCGTTCTCATTATTGTCTAAACCCAAGCTAAAAAGCAAAGAGCCCTGGGCAATTTCATGCGGGATGCCCATGGCAATAAGGACGTGAGAAGCTTTTAGGGCTCGTGAAGTGCAGGCTGAGCCGCTGGAAGCAGCGATACCTTGCATATTGAGCAGCAGCAACATGGCTTCGCCTTCAATAAACTCAACGCAAAAGCTGGCAATGTGAGGAAGCCGCTGAGTAGGGTGACCGGTAAGAATGGTATGTTCAATTGCAGTCAGCAGGCCGTTGATTAACCTGTCTCTGAGTTGAGAAAACCTTCCCATCCGCGATGGCATATCTCTAATGGCTAACTCAGCAGCCTTGCCCATGCCGACAATGGCCGGCACATTTTCCGTGCCCGGTCTCCGCCCGCCCTCCTGAACACCACCATCTATCAACGGAATAAGGCGAGTCCTTTTGCGTATCCATAGAGCAGCTGCTCCCTTGGGGCCATAGAACTGATTCGCCGCCAGGCTCAAGGCATCTACTCTCAACTCATTCACGTTCACCGGTATATTACCCGTACTAGCCACAGCGTCGGTATGGAAGAGTACCCCAGCCTCTTTAACCCTCTTACCTATCTCAGCAATAGGCTGGATTGTGCCTACCTCTCCGTTGGCATGCATAATTGACACCAATATCGTGTCCTTCCTGATATTTCTGGCTACTTCATCAGGGTCAACCAGCCCGTATTTATCCACCGGCAACACAGTAAGCTCAAAGCCGGCCTTCTCCAAAGTTCGTACGGCATTAAGCACAGAAAAATGCTCGATCGCTGAGACGACTATATGCCTTCCCTTCTCAATCTGACCTTGAGCCAGCCCTTTGACTGCCAGATTATTAGCCTCGCTGCCGGTTGAAGTAAAAACTATCTCATCCGGACTTCCTCCAACAAGCGCGGCAACCTGCTCACGAGCCTTTTCCATCGCTTCTCCGGGTTCATCACCCCAGGAATGAAACGATTGGGGATTGCCATAGATATTACTGAAGTACGGGAGCATCGCCTCCAGTACCTCAGGCAATACCGGGGTGGTAGCGATATAATCTAGATAGACTTTTCTTTCAGGCTTATTTCCATTCCCCATTATCACATCTCCTCCTAGTTAGCCGATTTCGCTTTTCGCGCTTGATATCGGGCCAAGCCTTCATCAAAAAGACGTTCTTCTTCCTCGGTAATGACTATAAGAGGCGGTATATCTACCGGTCTTCCCTCTATGTCCACCGCCACCATTATATAGTGAGCCCTCATAACGTGACGCCTTTTCCCAGCCATAAGGTCCTCGGCCTCGACCTCTATGCGAATCTCCATTGACGAGCGACTTGTAAAAGTAAGTTTAGCATGAATTATGATTAGGTCACCAACTCGTACAGGACCAACGAAATTAATCTCATGCACCCTGGCTGTGACCGGATTAGCCCGGCTATGCAGGGCAGCAACCACGCCGGCAGCATTATCCATCAGCTTCATCAACTCGCCACCATGAACAAATCCGGCTGGATTTGTCTGTTCTGGCAACATCAACTGCGTCATTACAATCGCCGAATGTCCCACTGTCTTCCCTTTAAATGCTCCACCCTCGCCTAATGTCTCTAGCAGCCTACGGAAATTCTCTTCATGCTTCGCCTCAACTTTGCCCATCCGATGGAAAAAATCGGCAATTCCATCAAAGCCTTCATCCTTAGCCGTTTCTGCTGCCTCGGGGTATAATTTAGTAGTCTCTTCATGCTCCCGTTCAATGGCTAGTTTCAGATTTGTCGCAGCATCACCAGGGCCGCCAAGAAATTTGAACTCATGCTCGGCATGTTCCGCTTCATTCTGCGCTATCGCCAAAAACATGTCAGCCACTTGCTCCAAGCCAGCTTCTCTGGCAGCCTCGGCAAAGTATACATAGTTTGAGTGGGCATGTAGCTCTCTAGCTAAAGCCTGGCGTAATTTTTCTTCTGTTTTACTTCCTTTTAGCTGCATGATTCTACCCCCTGCATGATTCTCCTCTCGCGTTAGTTAAAGTGACTATCCTTTCCCAGCCTGAGCCTCCGTATCCTAGCTAAGCCTATGTAAATAACGATGGGCTTGAAGTGCCGCTTTAGCTCCCTCACCGGCAGCAACCACTATCTGTTTTTCAGGGACATTAGTCACATCTCCAGCAGCAAAAAGGCCGGCAACATTGGTCTCATTGCTACAATTAACCTCGATTTCCCCAATGTGATTAAGGGCAGCTACATCCTTTAACAGGTCCGAGCTCGGTATAAGCCCGATTTCAATAAAGACACCGCCAACCTGAAGTTCCCTCTCCTGTTTTGTTTTCAAATCCCTTATTTTTATACCATCCACAAGTTTTTCTCCGGTTATTGCCACGACTTCATGCTCCACAAACATCGTCAGGTTGCCGGCGTCCTTTACCCTGTCGATTAACATCTGGTCGCCAGTGAGAGAAGTCAGCGATACCAGATAGACATTGCTGGCTATTTTGACCATGTCATCAACGACCTCCAAAGCCGAATTGCCGCCTCCGATGACGGCCACCTTCATATCAGCAAACAGCGGGCCATCGCAGGTAGCACAGTAAGTAACCCCCCTGCCCCTGAGCTTTTCTTCACCAGGTACGTTTAAGGGGCGGGGGCGCTTACCGGTGGTAATTATAGCTGCTCTAGCCTGGTAGGTCTCGCCGTTTTCAGTCTTAGCCTCGAAGCCGCCGCTTATTTTAGACAGACTGCTGACATTTTCCCCGATTTTCATATCTATGGGAAACTGCTTCACCTGCTCCTCAAACTTCTTTATAAGCTGCGGGCCTTCGATGAACTGATAGCCCATGTAATTCTCTACCCCAAATATCCAGTTGACCTGCCCTCCCAGGTCTTTGCTCAGCAGCAAGGCATTCAGCTTTTTCCGCGCCGTATAAACGGCTGCCGTCATGCCGGCGGGACCACCTCCGATAATCATCAAATCATACATTGCCTAACCTTTATCTAAAGGTTCAACTTCTGCTTCAACCATTTCTCATCGTAGCCGACGGTAATCTCACCGTCGATGTCAACAACCGGCACAGCAAACTGGCCCGTCTTGCTGAGCATTTCATCGCGAGCAATCTTATCTCTGGCAACATCAAGGTCCTTATAAGGGACTTTATTTTCGTCCAGCAACTGCTTGACTTTGACGCACCAGGGTCAGCTAGTAGTGGAGTAAACTTTTACCTCTTTTGCCATTTCATCCTCCTTGAATCTTTCGTTTTCAGCAGGAGACGCACAAATGGGCAGATATAACCTATTTTTACGCCTCCTCGCTTAACTCAGTAAATTATGCCTGGCTTACTATAAAATAGTCGTAAAATAGATAGCGAAAAAGTTAAAAAGTTATTACATTTGGGCAATTGAAATTGCCTTTTGCTTTATAAAAAGACAAAACGCTCTTTCAGTAGTTGGATGATTGCAACCACCCGTGCTAGTCGCTTCCCCCCTCAGCTTTGTCTTTTCACTCAGCTATTTTCCTCAGCTTATCTATACCGCAGCGAGTATCCTGAGTCGTCTTGACCTTCGCCCTTATCTCAGCCAACAGCTCCCACGCCCCCTCCTCATCGCGGTCAATAATGACCTGCTCCAGCTTGGTCACCTGCTGCTCATCTAATGCTATTACCGCTTTCGGCATAAACCACCCCCCAAACAATCAGTTTTTCTGGCAACTTCCGCATACTCCGCGAAACTCGAGCCTATGATATGAAACCTCAAAACCGGTCTTCTGCTCCGCCCTCCTGTCGATTTCCGCGTCTACTGGCAAATCAACATCAAATACCAGACCGCACTTCTCACATCTGAAATGATAATGATTGTCTTGCCTGGCATCGAAGCGGGCCAAAGTACCGCAAAGGTCCAGCTCCGAAATCTCCCCGCTTTCGCACAATAGCCTAAGATTCCGATATACCGTCCCCAGGCTGATGTTGGGTATCTCCTTCCTCACCTCATTGTATATCCAATCAGCCGTCGGATGAGAGTTTGTGCCTCTCAGCACCTCAAGAATAGCTTCCTTCTGTTTAGTTTTCCTCATTGCTCTATCAATAATAGTTATTGTTATCTACATTATACAACAATCGTCTCTAATGTCAAGAGGACTTCTCATCCTGAGCCGTTCTTTCCTTAGGGCTGACGATAAGCCTGAGCCCGTTGATGTCTATAACCACAACGTCATCGCCGACCTCTAATTCCGATTCAACACACGTCGCCTTCCACAACACACCCCGGACTTTAACATAGCCTTCAGGAGCCAGCCGCTTGGTCACCTTGCCGTCATTGCCGATTATAGTCTCAGCAGCCACCTTCGGTTTCATGAGGAAGGTCGGTACGCCCACCCGGTACATAACATAAGAATATACCGCTAAAGCCACCATCAAAATAGCTAAGCCCCACAGCGGAACATTTACATTGAAGAGCGGCAGCAGCCATAGCACCACAGCCACCAGTATAGCCTCTTCCAGCATCCAGCCTAAGATAGCTTGCACCGTGTACCAGATTGGCGGCTTAGTTTTCATTTTCCAGAGTGCTTCAAATAATCCTGAACAGAGGCGACTTGGAGGTCAATCTGAAGTCAAAGGCAATTATCGCTACAGTTCATGCCGCCCATCACCACAAAGATAGGCGCAATTCGGACAATATCTCGAGTCGGGGGAAACAACAGCCCCACAATTAGGACAGAAGGTGTCTAACATCACGCCGCAAGCGCCGCAGAACTTATAATCTGTTGGGTTTTGTGCACCGCATTTCGAGCATGTCTTTTCTGACTTCTGCATCCTGGTAGCCAGCTTAGTTCCGCAAGCTCCGCAAAACTGGTAGCTCATCAGATTCTCCTCACCACAATTAGGGCACAGAAATGTTTCTACCATGCTAATAATACTCCCCGCCAGTACATACTCACATTCTGTTCAAAAACACTAACAATTTTAACCGTTTGCAGCCCATATCTCAAGGTAGGCCATGATTGCATCGCGGGATTTTGGCGAGGCTAAAGCCTCATCACTACATGTTTAATGCTGCTTTTACAACGTGCTATACTATGAATGAGGCTGGTTACGGGAAACATGGCTGAGGTAAAACAAAGGATAAACAAGCTACGGGAGCTGATTAACTATCACAACTATCGCTATTATGTGCTGGACAGCCCGGAAATCAGCGATGCCGAGTATGACGAGCTCATGCGCGAGCTTGAGCAGCTCGAGGAGGCACACCCCGAACTCATCACTCCTGACTCACCCACTCAGCGGATTGGTGCTGCCCCCGTTGAAGCCTTCGGCGTCGTCGAGCATCCCCAGCCCCTGTTAAGCCTGGCTAACGCCTTCTCAGACGAAGAGCTTGACGCCTGGTACCGGCGAGCCTCCAACCTCCTGGGCAGCCGCAAGACCGACTTCGTATGCGAGCTTAAAATAGATGGGCTGGCGGTAGCCCTGACCTATGTTAACGGCCTGCTTGAGGTCGGTGCTACACGGGGCGATGGCTACCGGGGTGAAAATATCACTCAGAATCTGAGGACTGTAAAGAGTATACCTCTATCCGTGTCCAAAGAGGCGCCGCCGCGGTTCGAGGTCAGGGGCGAGGTCTATCTCCCCAAAGTTGGCTTCAAGAAGCTCAATGAGGAGCGAGCTAAGGAAGGCTTGCCGCTTTTCGCCAATCCCAGGAATGCCGCTGCCGGCTCAGTAAGGCAGCTCGACCCCAGGATTACCGCCCAGCGTCCGCTGGATATTTTCATCTATGGCTTAGGCTGGGCTGAAGGCAAGGCGGTTCCGGAAACTCACTGGGAAATCATGCAATACTTGAAGTCTCTAAACTTCAAAATAAACCCAAACATTGCCCTGTGCCGTACCATTGACGAGGCGAAGGCTTACTACGCAAAGTGGGTGAAGAATGAAGAAGCACTACCTTATGAGGCTGATGGCGTTGTGGTCAAAATCAACTCCATTCCTTTCCAGGTTGAGTTAGGAAATGTGGGTCGCGAGCCGAGATGGGCAATCGCTTACAAATTCCCCGCCGTCCAGGGCACCACCCGCCTTCTGGACATCGGCATAAACGTGGGGCGGACGGGCAGCCTTAATCCCTACGCTATTCTGGAGCCGGTGCAGGTAGGCGGCGTCACCATCAAGCACGCCGCGCTTCACAATGAAGAGGACATACACCGCAAGGACATACGCATCGGCGATTGGGTGGTGATACAGCGGGCCGGCGAGGTAATACCCGAAATAGTCGAGCCAATCGTCAGCCGTCGCACCGGTAAGGAGAAAATATTTCACATGCCCAAGACCTGTCCGGTATGCGGCGCCGAGGTGATAAAGCCCGAAGGCGAGGCCATGCACCGCTGCACCAACGCCGCCTGTCCGGCTCAGGCGCTGGAGAGAATCAAGCACTTCGCCAGCCGCGGCGCTATGGATATCGAAGGGGTCGGTGAAAAGATGTCACAGATATTGTTCGAAGCCGGGCTGATTAAAGATGCCGGCGACCTTTACTATCTCACCAAAGACCAGCTTATCAGCCTGGAGAGGATGGCTGATAAAAGCGCCACCAAAATACTTAACTCCATTGAAAAGAGCAAAAACCGACCGCTGCCGCGTGTTATCTTCGCCCTGGGCATACCCAATATCGGAGAGGAGACTGCCGAGCTTCTGGCTGAGCATTACAACAGCCTCGATGAATTAGCCCGGGCGACGCCGGAAAAACTTCAGGAAATACCTTCCATCGGTCCAAAAATTTCCGATAGCGTAGTGGCCTTCTTCCGCCAGGGACAGAACAAGAGAATCATCGAGAAGCTGAGGAAAGCTGGCGTCAAGCTGGGGGCTGATAAAACTAAACGAAAGGATTTGCCACTTTCCGGGCTCGAGTTCGTCATCACCGGAAGGTTGGAAACCTTCCCCCGCCCGGAAGCCGAAGCTAAAATCAAAGCTCTGGGCGGCAAAGCCGGCTCCGATGTCACCAGAAAAACCAGTTACCTGGTGGTCGGCGAAGAACCCGGCTCCAAGCTGGCACGAGCCCAGGCGCTGGGAACAAAAACGCTTACCGAGGCCGAATTTCTGGAGCTTTTGAAACAGTCAAAAAACAAACTCAAATAACAGGGGCTTGAAAGGGGCGAAGCCCCTTTCAGAAATACACATCCCCTCTCCCCTTTGAAAGGGGAGAGGGTCAGGGTGAGGGGCTCATAAAAAATTGAAACTAATTGTAGGTCTAGGCAATCCGGGCAAGGCTTATGCACACAACCGCCACAACATCGGCTTCCGCTGCATAAATTATCTGGCCAGGCTACATTCCATCTCTATAAAAGGGCACCAGTGCCAGTCCCAAATCGGCATCGGCAAGATTGCCGGCATTGAAGTACTGCTGGCTAAACCCAAGACCTTTGTCAATCTTAGCGGCGAAGCGGTTGAACGCCTGATGTGCAAATACAGTATATCGGCGAACGACTTGATTGTTATCTATGATGACCTCGACTTACCTTTGGGCAAGCTGCGCCTCCGCCCCTCCGGCAGCGCCGGAGGCCACAAAGGGATAAACTCGATAATCTCGGCTATGGGAAGCGAAGATTTTCCCCGTATCAAGGTGGGCATCGGCCGCCCGACCACAGAAGATGGAGCAGCAATCACCGATGAGGACGTCATAGTCGGCCACGTGCTCAGCGACTTCACCCCGCAGGAAGATGCAGCCACCAAGCCCGCCATCGCCAGAGTCGCCGAGGCTATTCACTGCATCTTAACCGAAGGCGTAGTTGCCGCCATGAACAAGTTTAACTAAGGCGGAGGGCATCATCTAAATTGAGCAAAACCATAAAAACAAGAAGAATATCCTTCCTGGTTCTCCTGATTTTGATGCTGGTCCTTACCCTGCCGAGCTTTAGCTGTAGACCCGGCATCGATTATTCCGGTACGGCAAAGCATGACTACTCGGCATCTATCATTAGCGGAGGGCTGGAACGCACCTACAGTGTACATATCAGCAGTTCCTATGACCAAACCAGACCGACCCCGTTAGTCATAGTACTACATGGCGGCGGAGGTACAGGACAAGACATGCCCAAACTAACCGGCTTCAATGCTGTTGCAGATAAAGAGGATTTCGTGATTGCCTATCCCGACGGTGTCGAAAAGCACTGGAACGACGGCAGGGGAATACAACTATACCGCACCCAGATTGAAAACATCAATGATGTCGGCTTCATATCTGCTCTGATAGACCATCTTTCAGATGAGCTCAATATCAATGCCAAAAAAGTTTATGTAACCGGCATATCCAACGGAGGCATGATGTCACATCGCCTCGGCTGCGAATTGTCTCAGAAGATAGCAGCTATTTCTCCGGTTGCCAGCAACATACCGGTAAACAAGGCATCAGTTTGGGCGCCGTCACGGCCGGTACCGGTTTTGATAATCAACGGAACGGACGACCCACTGGTGCCATGGGATGGTGGCGATATACATTTCGGGAAAATCACGCTGGGTGAAGTCCTATCCGTAGCCGATACAGTCAAATTTTGGGTTGGCAAAGACCGATGCTCTTCAGTACCGACTATTACACAATTGCCGGACAAAGACCCTTCCGATGGCACCACAGTGCGGAAAGAAATCTACGGAGGCTACCAGGACGGCGCTGAAGTGGTTCTTTACGCCATAGAAGGTGGGGGCCATACCTGGCCCGGCGGGCTACAGTACCTGCCCAAGTTTGTGATTGGCAGGACCTCCCGGGAATTCAATGCCAGCGAGGTAATCTGGCAATTCTTCAAGGAACATCCGATGGAGTAGCATTTCGTCACAACGCTATCTATTGCCCATCTCAAGAGGATGAGGCAATTTATTTTATTTTCACAAGCTCAATTTCAAAAGTCAGGTCTTTTCCGGCAAGAGGGTGGTTAGCATCTACCATGACCGTATTGTCAGAGACACTGGTTATGGTGACTATAACTTTTTCACCGTCCGGTCGGGTCATCACCAATTGCTGGCCAACCTCTGGAGTCAAGCCGCTGGGAAGTTTTTCTCGGGGTAACTCCCCTACCAGGTCATCACGGCGTGGCCCATAAGCTTCATCCACCGGAATGGTAACGGTTTTCTTTTCCCCGACTTTCATACCAAAGACAGCTTTTTCAAACCCGGGAATCACCTGGCCTGCACCCAGAGTAAACTCCAAAGGTTCACGCCCCGCCGATGACTCAATTACGGTGCCGTCTGCCAGCTTTAAAGTATAGTTCACCTGAACGGTATCGCCATTCTTAGCTTGTGGTGCATTACACCCTGTCATCATTACTCCTATCATCAATATTACCGCTAGAACAAAGCAGCTCTTTTTCATCACAGTGACCTCCAATTTCATATTAAGCTCCGAACCAACAAGGCAAACAATGTAGCTGCCATACGCTGGTCTACCTGTGCCAGCCAGTACGGCATTTTACACCTCCACTCGCCGATTAGCAATTTCTCAGTAGAGACGGCTCTCTTTGCCGCCATTTGCCTTCGATAGTATAACGGCTAGAATCAGAAGACACGATGGTGAAGGCAGCGTGATAGGTTTATTATTTATTTAGTATGCGCCATTACACAATGCGCGGATGAGACATGGTGAGTATATGAAGGGCAGGATAGCTGTATATACTTTGCCTTTCCCCTCTTTTTAAATTCTAAAATGAGAAGGGGTCGAGTCTTATATTCGACTCCTTCTTTCTGTATATCCGATTTATTGCACAGAGTACGCCTACATATCATCCTAACATGATATGATATAATAGCTACCAAATTGATATAAACTCAGACATTTGACCGTGGTAAAACCAAGCTTTGAAAAAAAGCTGACCATCGCCGTTATCGGCGGTGGCAGATGCTCTGCCCAGGAGGCGGCTCTGGCCGAGGCTGTAGGTAGAGAGCTGGCTAAGCGGGGGGCTATACTGGTCTGTGGCGGCTTGACCGGCGTTATGGAGGCAGCCTGCCGAGGAGCCGCTATCGAATCGGGGCTGACCATAGGTATTTTGCCCAGCGATGACCCGGCTGATTGTAACCCTTATGTTCAAATTCCCATCGCCACCGGTGTGGGCTACGCCAGAAATATAGCCGTGGTTAAATCCGCTCATGCCGTAATCGCCATTGACGGCGACTATGGCACGCTCACTGAGATCGGCTTCGCCCTGAAGACCGGCATTCCTGTTATCGGATTGCGCACCTGGTCACTGTACCGAAACGGCGAAGAAGATAAGTCTATAATCAAGGCGGAGGACGCCGTTGACGCCGTGGAGAAATCCATCTCCCTGGCAAAAGGGCAAAAGCTAGACTGAAGGCGATGAAATCAACAAAAGCCACCATTAAAACAATCAAAGCCCGCGAGATACTCGACTCCCGGGGCAATCCCACCATCGAAGTACAGGTGGAGCTTTCCGATAGCGCCACCGGCATAGCTGCCGTGCCCTCAGGAGCCAGCACCGGCAAACATGAAGCTGTGGAACTCAGAGACGGAGATAAATGCCGGTACGGTGGGCTGGGAGTCTGTAAAGCAGTGAGCAACGTTAATGACAAGATTGCTCCGGCGCTCGCCGACATGGCAGCTTCAGAGCAGGCAAAGATTGACCAGAGGCTGCTTGAACTCGATGGCACCGCCGATAAATCCAATCTCGGGGCAAACGCCACATTGGGAGTATCCTTAGCCACGGTTAAAGCCGCGGCTAACTCAGCAAATCTCCCCTTGTACCGCTATCTGGGCGGCACTGCTGCCCGCCTCCTGCCTGTGCCCATGATGAACATACTTAACGGTGGTAAACACGCTGCCGATTCCACCGATTTCCAGGAGTTCATGGTAGTGCCGGCAGGCACGACCAGCTTCAGCCATGCGCTTCAGATGGGTGCTGAAATCTACCAGGCACTTAAAAAGGTAATCAAAGTCAAAGGGCTGAATTCCAATGTCGGTGATGAGGGTGGCTTTGCGCCGTCACTGGCTTCCAATAAGCAAGCGGTAGAGCTGATACTGATAGCAATTGACCTCGCCGGCTACAAAGCTGGCGACGATTGCTTCATTGCTTTAGACCCTGCGGCAAGCAGCTTTTACAAGAAGGGGAAATATGTTTTATTAAAAGAAGATGCAACCCTCACCAGCAATGAAATGATTGACTATTATGCCGATTTGGTTTCGAGATATCCCATCGTCAGCATTGAAGATGGGCTGGATGAAGATGACTGGTCGGGCTGGGTATCACTGAACTCTAAGTTAGGCAAAAAGATTAAACTGGTTGGCGATGACCTCTACACCACCAACCTCGAAAGGCTGGAACGTGGTATTGACCAAAAGGCATCGAATGCTATTCTCATAAAACCAAACCAGGTGGGCACACTCAGCGAAACTTTGGCGACGGTAAAAAGAGCGCAGCAGGTTGGCTGGACAACCATAATAAGCCATCGCTCCGGCGAGACCGAAGATACCACTATAGCTGACCTGGCAGTTGCCGTTGGTTCCGGCCTGATAAAAACCGGCGCTCCCTGCCGCAGCGAGAGAGTGGCCAAATACAATCGCCTGCTCAGGATAGAAGAGGAACTGGGAGCTGACGCCCGCTTCGCCGGCAGGGAAGTACTTTCAATTTAGGAGGACAAATATGGAAATAGTCCAGGGAGTCCACCAGATAAAATTGCCGCTACTAGCAGGAGCCTTAGACCACAACAATGCCTATCTGATAGAAGGCAGCAATGGCAATCTGCTGATTGATACCGGCTTCGATACTCCTGAGGCTTTCGCGGCATTGCGAGATGGCCTGCGATTCAGCGGCTTCGGATTTAAAGATATTACTCAGATCGTGATTACTCATATCCATCCCGACCATTACGGCCTGGCTGATAAGCTGAAACAGATGTCAGGGGCTACGGTGGCATTCACCGACATCGAAGAAAAATTTATTGATTCGCGATATGTGAAAGCCGCTGGCCTGTTGAAGAAGGTAAAAAATCTCTTCGAATCTAATGGTGTGCCTGAGGGAGACTTGTCCGAACTTACTGAAGCCGCGCTCGCAGTTAAGCAATTCGTAGGGGTGGTTTCGCCCGATGTCAGGCTAAAGGACGGAGATAAGATATCCACCGGCTCCTCGGACCTCAAGGTATTGTTGACTCCAGGACATTCGCCCGGTCATATTTGCCTCTATGAACCGAAGCGGAAGCTCTTCTTTTCCGGCGACCACATCCTGCCCGATATATTCCCCCATGTCGGTCTTCATCCGCAATCCGGGGAAAACCCACTGGGCGATTTTTTCAATTCATTGGAAGCTCTGGCTAACCTGGAGGTCAATTTCATCTTCCCCGGACATGGCTCCGTTTTCAGCGGATTCAAACTAAGGCTCGGTGAGCTATATCGTCATCACGAGCAACGGCAACTAGCCATAAAGATAATTACAGAAAACGATATGAAGACAGCTTATCAAATAGCCACCGAGATCCCCTGGATGCCCAGCGGTGAGGCGGTTCCTTTTGACAAGCTATCTATCCTCGACAAGCGACTGGCTGTTATGGAGACCTTGGCTCAACTTAAGCTCCTAACGATTGAAGGCAAGGCAGAGAAAATAGCTAAAGAAAAAGTCGACTACTACTACGCTGGAGGCTAGGGAAAATGGATGAGCTAAAAAAGAGGGTAAAGAGTCTCAGGCTCACATATAAGTCTTATCCTCAAAAAGAGCTGCTGGTAGCCATGCCCAACCCTTACCCCGATAGCGAATATGAGCAGGAAATAGTTACCAGCGAGTTCACCTCCCTCTGTCCGCTCAATCCAGGACAGCCCGACTATGCCACGTTCAATATAAAATATATCCCAGATAAGCAAATAATCGAGCTAAAGTCGCTCAAATTTTACCTGGCTAGCTACAGGATGGTGGAAACATTCTACGAGGAGGCAACCAATCGCATACTTGATGACCTGGTCAATGCCGTCAAGCCCAGAAGAATGGAGATACTGGCGGAGTGGAATGTAAGAGGTGGCATTGGAACTACGGTGAAGGTGAGCTATAATAAAAAGTCCTAAACGCCATTCTGCGCCCTTCGCTTTCGCTCAGAGTGACAATTGAACACAAGGAGGAACAAATGGCAGCTAAAATAGGTATCAATGGCTTTGGACGTATCGGCAGACTGACTTTTAGAGTGATAAACCAGCATTACAGCGACAAGCTTGAGGTGGCGGTGGTCAACGACCTCACCGACTCTAAAACAAACGCCCATCTGCTAAAGTATGATAGCAACTACGGCATTTATCCCGGGAAGGTGGAGGCAAAAGATGATGCCATTGTAGTCGATGGCAGAAAGACAAAAGTAATCGCTGAACGCGACCCGAGCAAGATTCAGTGGAAGGACTACGGCGTGGAGGTAGTAATCGAGTCTACCGGGCTTTTCACCGATGCTGCTAAAGCATCTGCCCATTTTCAGGGCGGAGCCAAGAAGGTCCTCATCTCAGCACCGGCGAAAGGCGAGGATATAACAATTGTCCTTGGCGTAAACGAGGACAAGTACAATCCGGCGCAGCACCGTGTCATCTCCAATGCGTCGTGCACCACAAATTGCATAGCTCCCGTAGTTAGAGTGTTGCATGATAATTTCGGCGTGAGCAAAGGATTCATGTCCACAATTCATGCTTACACCAACGACCAGAGGCTACAAGATATGTACCACAATGACCTGCGCCGGGCACGAGCGGCAGCCACAAATATCGTCCCCACAACCACTGGAGCTGCCAGAGCTGTGACTCTGGTTATACCGGAACTCAAAGGCAGGCTTGACGGCGTTGCCCTCAGGGTGCCTGTGCCTACCGTTTCCATGTGCGACTTTGTAGCCGATTTGGACAAAGAGGTGACTGTTGAGCAGGTCAATAAAGTTTTCGAGGCTGCAGCTAAGGGCAAGCTCAAGGGCATTCTAGAGTACTGCGATGAGCCGCTGGTGAGCACAGACTTCAAAGGCAATCAGGCCAGCTCCATCTTCGATGCTCTGAGCACCATGGTACTTGCCGGCAACATGGTGAAGGTGCTCGCCTGGTACGACAACGAGTGGGGCTACAGTTGCCGGCTGGCTGACCTGGTTATCTATATACTGGGCAAAGGTCTATAAGGCAGCAGCTAGCGCTTCTTTGCCGTCAGCGATTCTTTCACAATCTGAGAGACATCCTTAACCGCAAGCTTGCCGTCCAGATCTTCCGCCTTCACGGCATCGGTGAACATGGTCAGGCAGCTGGGACAGGCAACCGCTAAAGTGTCAGCACCGGTGGCATATGCTTCTCTAATCCTAACACGCGCTGGACTATCCTCTCCGCCTGCCAGCAGGTCCATAATAAAGTTGCCGCTCCCACCACCACAGCAGAAAGCATCTTTCTTATTTCGATCCATCTCTACCAGTTCAAGGCCCGGGATGTTTTGCAATACTCGCCGCGGTTCATCATAGATATTGTTGTACCGCCCGAGGAAACACGGGTCCTGATAGGTGACCTTAGCCTTATCCTGAGAGAGTTTTATCTTGTTCTTCTTTATCAAATCGTACAGCAGTTGGGTATAGTGATACACCTCGAAGCTGGCACCGAATGCCGGGTAGTTGTTTTTCATCGTATTATAAGCATGCGGGGAAAGTGCCACTATCTTCTTCACACCAAGCTCTTTGAATTGCTGGCTATTCTTCTCAGCCAGCGTCCGAAACAGCCCCATCTCACCCAGCATATAGATTTCGTTGCCGCAGCATTCCTCATCGTTACCCAATATTCCGAAGGAAACTCCGGCTGCCTTGAGCACATGAACAAGGCTCCTAGCCATTTTCTGCCCGTTCTCGTCGTACGAGCCCAGACACCCCACATACAAAAGATATTCATCGTCAGGCGCATACATCTTCGTGCCGTTAGCCCAGGCAGCCCGGTCGCTCCTCAGCAACTTCAGAGGATTCCCATAGCCGTAAACAGAATCGAAGAAGTGTGCCACCCGCGGCGGTACCCTGCCCTTTTCTACCATATCGCTCCTGGCTCCAACTATCCAGTCGACAATATCCGGAGCGAATTTCATCGGGCATTGTTCAACACAGTTTTTGCACGTTGTGCACGTATACAGGACTTCCGCAAAGCGTTCCGACCACTCGATTTCACCCTTTAACCAGGCATAAACGAGCCATAGCCGCCCGCTTGTGGAATAGGTATCGAATCTGAACCTTCTGTAGGATGGACAATTGAAGCTCGAGTAATCGGTAGGGAATTTACAATAACCGCATCTAAAACACCTGTGGATTTGGCTGGCATAGTCCTGCTGTTGCATTATTTCGCCTCCCAATTTCCTGGATTCATGATTCCATTAGGATCCAGAAGCTGTTTAATACTTGTCATGAGCTTCAATGTATTTGGATCCATCCTTTCCATGATCATCTGCTGTTCATTTACGTTCGGCTTCCAGATGACCCCGTCTTCCTCCAGAGCAAACTCGGCTGCTTCATCCAGGGCTGTCTTGGCCCTTTTCATTTCGTCAGGATTGGCCCGATTAAACGTATAAGAGAAGGAGAACATCATAGAGTGACCGCCATCGATAACTCGTGCTGCCGAAGAATAAAATAGTTTATACTTTGAAGCCAGTTCCTCCAGCTTTTTCAAATACGCTGGATATTTGTCGATCGGAGCAATTGGACCGCTATACTCGAACCCCCCTCCCTTGCTCACGTCAGCAAACCTGGCAGTATCTTTTGATGGCATGGCTAAGAACGACGGCTTCATGTCTGGGGTAACGCTGACAAAGCCACCATCCCTGCTTTCGAAATACCCCATGAGCGCATCCCACGCCATCTTTTTCTTGAACTCAATTTCTTCCTCCGAGTCCCCTGTAATAAAAAAAAGTATATAGAAATTTCCTCTGAACCTTAGCGGAATTGGCTGAGCCGTCACAACTATGTCTTCTACCATCTCAGTGTGGGCGAGTTTGCGTATGACTTCAGATACCAGTTCTGCCTTATCCGTCAGGAATAGCATGACATCTCTGATCTTCTTGCACGGGTAAAGCTTCATCCCCAGTTTGGTGATGACGCCCGTGCTGCCGAACCATCCCAGAAACAATCCGGACAGGTCAGGCAACGGAGGTCCTTTTGAGAACCATTGCGAGGACAAGGCGCACGAGCCAATTCGGCAAATCTCGCCTGTTCCCAACACAACCTCCAATCCACTCACCATATCCGAGTTGAAGCCTCGTTGCTGCGTTAGACGCCCCTGCCCATGTATAACCGCGTTGGCTACTACTGTCGCTATGGGTGGGGAGTCAGGTATGCTATGTCTCAGGTCGGGATGATGCTTTTGTAAATAGCTCTTTAGTGCACCGTGTGTAGTCCCACCCTCAACGACTACATACCCGGCCTTATCATTCACTTCCAGAATCCTATCCATCCTCTTCATGTCCATCACGATTCCGCCCTTAAGAGGAATAACCAGGCCAGTTAAAGCCAGACCTGCCCCTTTGGGAACTACCGGCACCTTCTCCCTGTTTGCCAGCTTTACTATCGCCTGTACTTCCTCGGTTGTCCCTGGCATCACCACATAATCCGGCTCGTGCGGCGGCATCAAACCCGGGTCTCGGCCGTAGAAATAGCGCTCTTCTTTCTGGTTGGAAACGTAGTTTTTGCCGACTATTTTGACTAAAGCTTCATGCTCATCAGCCATATTCTCATACCTCCACTGTTAATTCCGGTAGCTTCAGTGATTGCTCTTCGCCTATCGCCAGCTTGCACAGGTCAATCATGTGGATTGGCTTTATGCCCCTTTTGGCAACCTTGTCAGCCAAAGAATCCCAGCAAGCCGGGCAATTAAACACGCAATACTCGGCTCCAAATTTCACCATATCGTCTATGTTTCTTTTCTGTATATCATCTGCCATTGCCGGCCCTTTTGCCATCCTGATTATCTCGGCACAACACAGGGCACTCTCTTTGTCATATTCCCGTTCCACCCTTTTAACTCCGATTAGCCCGAATATATCATCCACAAAATGGTCTGTTTCCGGGGCAAGTCGAGCTGAACAATTCCGCTGGTAGGCCGCCTTCGCGTTCAGCGGTTTTATCTCATCCTTGAGTTCCTTTAGCCTGTTATACAGGAATTCGTAGTAATGGATTGGCTTGAACGGCACATCAATGCCGTAAGCCGAAGCCAAAGAAGTGAAGGTGCCATAACATTCGTCATGAAGACATATAAGTTCCTTGACTCCTTGCTTTTGGATATTTTCTACTACCTTAGGCAGCCTGTCCTTTATCACTGATGCCCTGGCGTAATGCAGGTAAACGGCGTTACAAAAGAACTCCTGGCCGAAAATCATCGACCATGCAATGCCGTCAAAAAGACTCCCTTTAACCAGGGTGTTAAATTGCGGCAAGAAGCAATAGGATAATGCTTTCTCTTCAACTTTACCCACTATGAACCTGCCTACTGGCTGGCACTGGTTAACCCACATGGTGATGATAGGCCTGGGTGCCGGCAATATCCCCCTCTCCTCCTGGCGCTCCACGATCAAGTAGAATGGGTGGTTCCCAAACGGGCAATACTCCTCGCAGGCATAACACGTGGTGCAGGCCTCCAGCACAAAGGAGTCTTCACCGTTTATTACCTTCTGCCACTCTCTTTTAGCTTCAGTTTTGTCCAAATCCATGTACTGACACTTAACCAGGCAGCTAATAGCTTTACAATCTGAACATTTTGTTTTGTCAAATCTTAATTCTGGCATGACAATATCCTCCCTCCGCCATGGTATTATCTGCCGAACATTTACTCACGTCAATACGCGGGTGGCAGTGGGGCTCCACCCCCTCTAAAAACCTTCCCCCTCTCTCTGAGAAAGGAGAGGGGGATAAGGAGGTGAGGTTGTCCAACAACTTCATATAAACGTTTTCCTTATTAATTTCGTTCTACTATAATAGACACCAGGTAAGAGGTTATCTGGTGTTAAGTGAAGAAAATTTAGTACAGCAGGCAGTAAATGGTGACCAGGAAGCTTTTACTCAGCTATACAACCAGAACTTTGACAGAATACATCGTTACATTTATGTCAAAGTCAGAAGTCAGGCTGAGGCGGAGGATTTAACTCAGGATGTATTTATTAAGGCGCTGGGATCAATTGGCTCTTACAAGTGGCGTGACCTGCCATTTGCCGCCTGGTTATTCAAGATCGCTCACAATAGAGTAATCGACCATGTCAGAAAAGTTTCAAAGGAGAAAAGAGCCAGCCTAGATGAAGCCTATGCAAAGAGTGTGGAAGACCCGGTGCAGATGACAGAGCAGAATTTTGAAGTTTACCAACTCAAGGAAGCAATGGAGCAGTTGCCGGAGGCGCAGCGAGAGGTAGCCACGCTCCGCTTTATCGGGCAACTTTCAATTGCCGAGGTGGCTAAAACGCTGGGCAAAAGCGAGGGAACAGTTAAGGCATTACAGTTCAATGCTACAGCCTCATTAAGAAAGACGCTTTACGAGAAAATCAATGGCTAGACAGTTTGACGATATCTTTAATGAGTGTTACGAGCGGATACGCTCGGGCGAAAGCCTTAAGAGCTGCCTTAAGAGGTATCCGAAACATGCCGCTGAGCTAGAGCCGCTGCTTAAAACTGCATTTGACATCGGCAGGCGAGCTTCCTACATTCACCCTCGCCCTGAATTCAAACACTGGGCGCGAGTGCAGTTCGAAGGAAGGCAACACCATGCCAGACAGCAAAGACAGCCAGCAAAGCCCGGTCTCTTTAGCTGGCGCCAAAGCTGGAGTGTGGCTGTAGCCGCCGTCATTATCCTCGTGCTGACCGGCAGCAGCACCGTAATTGCCTCATCAAATGCTATGCCAGATGAACCGCTTTATCCGGTTAAACTGGCAACAGAAGATATGAGGCTTGCTCTTGCTGTTTCCGACACGCAAAAAGCTCAAGTTCACACCCAGCTAGCCGAGACGAGAGCTGTGGAAGTCGAAACTATGGCTGACCAGGGAAAAACCGAGCATGCTGCCATCACTGCTGCCAGGCTGGCTAAACAGTTGGAGCTGGCTAATTCCGCAATAGCCAGCGTAGAGAGCACCATAGGTACAGCTCCACTCCCCACGGTGACGGAGGAACAACCACCGGTGACGGAGGAACAGCCACCGGTAACAGAGGAGCAGCCACCGGTGACGGAGGAGCAGCCACCGGTGACGGAGGAACAGCCACCGGTAACGGAGGAACAGCCAACACCACCCGCCTTTACCACACGGGATAAAGGCGTGAGTGCCAAAACTGAGCATTTCAAGAAGTCTCTGGAGAATAGCACCTCTAAGAGCTTAAAAGCTTTGGAAAGCGCTATGGAGAAGGCGCCACCGCAAGCCAAACCTAACTGGCAGCGAGCTATTGACTCGATATCAGAGAGCGGCCACGGAAAGCCAGCACCGGCTTTGCCAGGCCAGCCTACCCCACAAAGCGATAACACAACCTGGAACGGAGTGGAGCCAGCACCGGTTCCGCCAAGCTTGCCTACCCCACAAAGCGATAACACAACCTGGAACGGAGGAGAGCCAAATCCTTTTAGTCCCTCCAATAACCAGCCTTCCTCCTCAGAGTGGCAAAATGCCGGGAACAAAGATTGGCCATTCAACAAATCCCAGACTAACTGGTCAAATAAGGGCACCGCTAAATAAACGCCAAACCCTAATCTCAAAATCCTGAATCTCAAACAATATCAAATTTCCAATTTCCCAAGTTCGAAACACCACGTGCTCGCCCAAACAGGGGGAATGACTAGACATCTCAGTTCACTTGTGTTCTGCATTTGTTTAGAGTTTAGAAATTCGATTTTAGGATTTCTGTAATATATGCAGCCTCCCCACTCAACCTCCTGCTTAACCGGGCATAAACCTTTCCTGCTCCATTTCGTTTATTAATTAGCGACAGGATGGAATTCTACATAGAAAACCGTCCTGCCGAAAAACCAAACAAAGAGGAGGTTCAAGACATGAAAAAGTGGAGTATCCCGGTGATAATAGCCATTGTTGCCCTGCTGATGCCCGTGTCTTCAACTATAGCTAATGCTCAGGATGAAGCTGGCCTCAGCATCGAGAAATCGGCCGATAAAACTTCGGCTTCTCCACATGAAACCATTACCTATACCTACACCATTGTTAACACCGACAACGTTACCGTCAGTAACATCACGCTGGGAGACGATAAGCTTGGAGCAATTTCTTTGACTGACACCACTCTGGCTCCGGGCGAAAACATCACTGCCACCGCCACCTATACCGTCACTATCTCTGACTCACCAGGGCCAATCGTCAATACAGCTACAGTTACCGGTACTGACCCGAACGGCACGCCAGTTTCGGCAACAACGGACCCGGTCTCAGTTTCCCTCTGCATCAACAAGTGGCTTCTAATCAAGGCCGAAATACTTAAGCTAAGGGGGATACCCGGCAAAGGCATCTTGAATGCACCGGGGCTACAAAAACTGTTTAATCCGAAGTCACGAGCTGCTGAACATGTCTGTAAAAAGGACAAGCCTAAGACACTGGAACAGCTTCAGATAAGGGAGAGGCTGGAGAACCAGTCCACAGAGGACCAACTCCGAATAAGGTTGGAAGTGGAAAACGCTGGTAGCGTACAAGCTATTCAAGGCGATGTCGAAGCCAAGCCCGGAAAATGGCAACTAATGAAAAACTGTAACACAGACAATCAAACAGGGGAATACGCAACTACAGGTAATTGTCACAAGCCAGACAAGGATAAGCCAAACAACAAATACAATACGGGGAAATAACCTTAGCCAAGGGTAGTTTTTGCCAAATCCTGCCAGGGCGACCTCAAAGGGTCGCCCTGCTTTAATTCTGCCCACGGCTCAAAAACGAGCCTTTAATTCTTCAATACACCTACAGCTTCCAGATACTCCTTATATTCCACCATCTTAATCAGGACTCTGGCGGCATGCCTACCTGAAGGGTAAGCATAATGAGAGCCATGGAGACGGGTCTGGTCCTCAGCAAAGAAGGTTGTGGTAAGCACCGGCTTCTTGTAGCTCGCCACCCACTGCTCGGTCATTGCCATAAAAAAATGAGCCACCGCTTCATTAATTGAAGGCGGGTTTCGAACTCCCATCTCGGCTAGAGCCTGAGAGCCTGGGGGCAGGAAAGCGCTGATGAGAAATGGGACCTTAAGCCTCCCAGCAGCGATGGCAGAGGCAACTATTTCCGTCAGCTCGCCGATTTCCTGCTCATGGTAAATGCCCATCCTTGAAGCTAAATCAGCGACAATAGGCTGTATAAATTTGCCGATTTCCGCAGCATCTCTCGAACTAAGCACTTTAGTGAATGCACTGGCAAGCTCACGAAATGCTTCGCGTGAGGAAATCCACGGAGCTGCTGCGCCGGAATCCGTAGATACGAACAGCGGAGCAAAAATCGAGAAACCGCCAAATCCCATAAATATCAGCGAATCAACCTCATCAACTCTCAACAGCTTCACAGGAGCGGTGAGAAAGGTGACGAAATTCCTATCGCCGGCAGGATCCACGGGGTTGCCCCGGCTCCATCGCGGGGGAAAGACCTTATCCAGCGCCGCAATAACCCTGTCTGGCAGCTTGACCACGTTCAGCCCCTCTGAGGCACAGGCATCAGCACAAATAACACCGTAGCTTCCGCCGGGAGTTAGGATAGCAACATTTCTGCCCCGGGGAAGAGGCTGAGTTATAAATCCGATGGCGACATCGAGCAGTTCCTCCGGGCTTTCAACCCTGGTTATCCCGATGCTCTTGAAAGCGGCTTCATAAGCCTCATCAGAGCCTGCCAGTGCCCCTGAGTGAGATGTTATTGCCCTTGCAGCAGCCATCGTTTTGCCCGGCTTTAAGACAACGACTGGCTTCTTGGACGTTACTTTTCTGACCTTCCCTAAGAAACGTCCACCATCAACCAGGCCTTCTATATATGCCAGAATGACCTTTACCTGCGGGTCTTCACCGAAATACTCGATATAGTCCTCAATCTGTATATCTGCGGCACAGCCACAGCTTACATACCGATGAAAACCTACTCCGCGCATGTGCCCGGATGTTACAACAGCACCGCCAACATTTCCGCCTTGCGATACAAAAGCCAGGGGCCCATCCTTAACCGGCAGAGGGAACATGAAAGCCCTGAGTTCCGACGAGGCGCTCCAGAACCCCATGCAGTTAGGTCCGATAAAGCGAATCCCACCTTTCCCGGCAATCCTCAAGACCTCGTCCTGCAGCTTCTTCCCTTCTTCTCCAATCTCAGCAAAGCCGGCTGAAATAATCACTCCCGCCTTTACCCCCTTAGCCACACAGTCCTCCATGACAGAGGCAACATGAGAAGCCGGGATAACGAAGACGACAAGGTCAACCGGGTCTGGTATATCAGTCACCCCGGCAAAGGCCTTATGTCCCAGGACTTCGTTCTCTTTATTGTTCACCGGGTATACCGGACCACGGAAACCATTTAGAGCGCTGGTGAAAGTGGAATACCCCCACTTGTTCCAGTTGTTCGTCGCCCCGACTACAGCAACCGACCTGGGATTGAACAGTGGCTCTAAATCTTCAACTATAGACCGACTCATTGATGCCCCCTCTCTGCCATACTAGCCAAACCAATGGGGAGTGATGGCTACAAAGCTCGCCCGGCAGTCAAATATTATATCAGATTCGTCTCTTGGGCATGAGCTCGTTCAGATAGATGAGTGACACTATAATAGTGTCATTATGAGGATAGTAAGTGGATTAGCACCGGGAACTATTAAGCTAGCAAAAACAAATGGGGATATATCGAAAGCGGCTATACAAAG
>Ga0315282_10000469_pt1 | contig 80287 bp, 66 predicted proteins | sample YL17G07_20_MG_FD_203693 | JGI IMG/M metagenome (GOLD analysis project Ga0315282, IMG submission 203693) | Sediment microbial communities from Yellowstone Lake, YNP, Wyoming, USA - YL17G07_20 | ecosystem: Environmental > Aquatic > Freshwater > Lake > Sediment | place: USA: Wyoming | collected...
AAATAGAGCGGGCTATCGTCAAGGGGCAGATCGCGGGGCTGGAGGCGCGGCTGCAAGAGCTGGATCGGGTTCAGGCGATCCAAAGTTGAACGAAAGGGGGAGATCGAGATGGTTGTAATGCACAGCGACAAAACTGGTCGCCGACTACTGGGCTGGGAGGATTACTGCATCGCCGAGTACGCGATGATCCCAGATTTGACGCTGGCCGCGCTTCACCGCTACGTGGAGGAGGGATGCCCGACCGGGGGTTTCCTTCGCGCGGTGTTGGTCCATGAGCTGTTCTGGGCCGTGGCGACCGCTGACGCCCAGAACCTGGCCGCGCTCAGGAAAATATGCCTGCTGATCCACAGCTGCGCGCCGGGGGATTGCCATGGGTCCGAGAAGGCGGTTGACGAGTGGATTGCACTGGGCGGCTGCCGGGGCTGGGAGGCACAGCAGGCGCGGGTCAGGGAACAGCAGGAGGGCGCCAATGCTCTGCCAGCAGTGTGAGGACGCGGAGGCGATGGTGCGGGAGCGCGAATCGGTCGCGACGATACAGAAGGGGGGATGAAATTGGAGGCTGTGACAACATTGGAGCTCGTGGCCGAGGGCCAGGCGGAGGCCATCTCGGACGAGGAGGTAGTCCTGCTGGTTCTACGGACCCGGGAGTATGAGGCTACGGCGCGAGATGCGAGGAAGCAGGCCGAGAAGGAGCTCGAAAAGCGGCTGCGCGCGCGGTCGGGAAGGGCGATAGTCGTTGACGACCTGGTTGCTTCTCTTAGGGCCGGCAGCAGGACGGAATACGACTACCCGGTGCTAGAGCATTTGTATGACCTCGTTGGCGAGCGGGCAATCGCCCGGGTCGCTCTTGAAAACGCGAGCGGCGGGTTTGTCGATGCGCTACTGGAAGAGTATCCGAACGCGGCCGGAATCATCATCGCCGCCCGGGTCGTGACGGAGACTGAGGAGAGGATCAAGATCAAGAAGTGCAAACGGGGGAAGGGGGCGAGCGAATGAGCGATGGGCAGAGGAGGAGCCCGGGCCTGAACCTCGTCGGTTGCTTTGGGGCCATAACCCTTGGCGCCCTGCTCTGGCTGGCGATCATTCAGGGCGTCCGGTGGTGTCGTGCAGTCCTTCAGGGGCCGTACGCCCACGAGTGCTTTGCAAATCTCTTTTGGATCGCCCTTGGCGTCCTGGCCCTCTGGTGCATGTGGCAACTAGCGCGGCTCGAAGCGCGAGGCCAGTCTGGACGGAAAGGAGGCACGCACAGACTTTAACTGATTTGGGCCTGGAAGCGGCTTCCCAGCCAACCCCCAGGCCCGCACTTAGGACATAGAGGAGACACAAGGAGTATAACACGAAATGGCAACAGAAACAAGTCAAAAAGAGACGGCGCTCGCAACGTTCGGCGGGTTCGCGGTGGATGAGATTATCCCAAGGAAGCTCTATCGGGACCGCAAGTTCCGCGAGCACTTCAACGTCCTCTTTAGTGAGAGCGTGTTCGAGATGGTCCCACCAATCTACCGACCGATGATCGGGATGGTTGTGATTGACCTCTCGGGTGAGACGTACGCAATCCCCGGGAGCCAGGATCGCGGCCTCTCAAAGGTCGCTATCTCCAAAATCGGAAACGAGAGGGGCCTATCCTTCGAGGCTCCAATCCAAGTATCGCCCCACTCTGATGTGAACAACTACGAGTTCTGCTCCTTTGCCCTCGGTCGCGCGTACGATGGGAACTTCCAGCGCGTCCCCGGAACCGCGCACTGGCACTGGGAAGTTGCGCTGGATAAGAATGAGCGCATTGGGATCAAGAAGGGCGAGAAGGACCCGAAGGCATATGCGCTTCGCCGGACAAGGGAAGAGAGGGACTATGCAGCAGAGCGGACAGCCACCAGGTCGATGCTGAGCGCGGCGCGATTCTTCTGCTCGCTGAAGACTTCCTATACAGTCGAAGAAGTGAAAAAGCCGTTCCTTGTCGCCAAACTCGTCCCGAACACGGACGATCCGGCAATACATGCGGCGATGGTTCAGAATGCTGTCCTCGGGGTTCAGATGCTGTATCCCGCTGCGCCCCTGCCCGCCGAGCTCGTCGCGGCCCTGCCGGTTGAGGTCGCCCCAGACCTCCCGAATGGCGATGAAAACCAGGAGGAGCCGCAAGCGACCACGGACCCCCAGAACCCCGAACCCCAGGCAACCGATGCCCCACCGCCGGTCGACGAGCAGGTGCCGGTTGACGCAGAGACCAGTGAAGGCGAACCCCTGAGTCTTGTCCATCCGACTCCAGCGGAACAGCGCCAGGCCGAGAAACGCGAAATAATCGAGGACCTGAACGCCTCGGCCGCTGGCGGACAACTTGACAAGGCCACGCTACGGGACATCATACGCGACGTCCTGGGTTTGCGGAACGGGCAGGCCACGCCCCACCTGTCGCTTCTCGACCTGCCGAGTTTGCGTAGCGTCCGGGCGCGTGCGAGAGAGGCGAAGGCAAGGGCATGATAACCAGAACTGTCGTGGACGGCGAAACGACGAGGCTGGAATTGTCCATAGAGGGAAGTGTCGATGCTCTGTGGGTTTCCCTGTCCAGTCTCCCGCAATCTCGCGACCGCTACCCGCACCTAGATGAAATCCACCCTTTGAGTGTCGATCCGGTCATCAGGGGGTCAGTTTGGCTCACTGGGAACCAAAGCTGCGCTGCCGAGAAGAACGAACGCGGGCCGTTGCGGTTGATCTGTGTGCGCGGCGGGGATCACTCCTGGCCGGACGGGATCGAACCGCTTATCGTCGACCTTGGCCAGAACCTCATGGCGAGGGCCAACGAGGTCGAGCCCCTGGTTCGACTAATCGAGCAGCAGTCGCAATCACTTGTGGACGCGGTCCTCGGTATAGATGCGCAACTCGCCGAACTCCGAGAGAGGGCCGACCTCTGTTGGGAACGTTCTCTACCGCCGAAACCAGCGACTACCGAACCGGGACGTGGCATCCGATGGCCGTGGTCTCTGCGCAGAAGGGAGCCGGAATCGCCATGAGGATCGCTGCGTTTGCGGACTGTCACATTGGCAACTACGGGACAAAACTCGACCCCGAGACGGGTCTCAACGCGCGATTGATTGACTGCGTGAACTCGCTGCGGTTTGTGTGCGAGGATGCCAAGGCGCGCGGGGCTGAGGTTATACTGTTCGCCGGGGACATGTTCCGATCGCCCACAGCAAAACCGACGCCGACGGAGCTGGTGTTGGCGGCGGACGGCCTGGTCGGCGACCTCCCGGTGATAGGGATTGATGGGAACCACGACGTCCCCCGATCAATCGGAGAGGTAACTGCCCTGGCACCCTTGCCGAGCAACGGGTGGTCTGAGAGGACCAGGCCAGAGATTGAGATCGTGGAGTCAGAGGAGTGGCGTCTTCAGCTCGCCTACCTCCCCTGGCCGAACAGGTCGGCGCTGGCGGCAGCGGTGCCGGATTACCACAAGGTCTCGCCGCAGGATGCGGATCGGCTTGTCGCGGCGCATCTGCAGAGCATCCTGCGGGGCCTGGCGGCCCAACTCAATCCCTCGATGCCCTCGATCCTCCTGGCGCACATCTCAATAGACAGCGCAGAGGTCGGGGCCGAGCGGCAGATCATGGCCGGGCGGGACATCACGATTCCGCTCTCGGCAATCCCGGAGGAGTTCGGGTTCGCGGTTCTCGGTCACGTCCACAAACCCCAGGACTTCGCGCGTCAGGGTAGGCCGAACGTGTTCTACTGCGGTTCGACCGAGCGGGTGGATTTTGGAGAGGAAACGGAAGAAAAGTCCTACGTCCTCCTGGACACGGACGCGGGAACCTGGGAGCGAGTGCCGATTCCGTGCAGGGAATACAAGACGTTCAACTATGAACTTTGCGCGGACGGTCACGAGGGCGAGGATTTCGACTGCAACATGGACCGCCAGGCCATCTGCCGTGTGAGGATCAAGCGCCCAGAGAACATGCGCCCAGATTATGCCAAACTCCAGAAATGGGCCGAGGAGTCCGGGTCTTGGGACTTCAGGGGCTTCGTCGAGGAGGTCGAGCGCACCGCGGCGGTCCGGTCCAAAGAGATTGTTGAGGCCAAGTCGCTGACGGAACTCCTGGAGGTCTGGCACGAAGCAAAAGGCTGCGGTGTGCCGCTCGACCACCTTACCACCGCTGCGGTTAGCCTGGAGAGGACGGTGCTCAAATGAGACCCACTCGATTGACCCTACAGAACTATAGGAGCTTTCAAGACGTTGACCTGGACCTCTCGGGGATCGAGGCTGCGGCCATAACCGGGGCAAATGGCGCGGGGAAGAGCTGCCTCGCTGAGAGCGTTCTCTACGCGCTCTTTGGCGAGGGGCGCTCGTCAACCGTAGATGGGGTCGTCCGACTCGGGGAGCGCGACTCCAGCGTGAAACTGGAGTATCTCCACGACGGCGCCACGTACTCGGTGATCCGGAAGCGCAGCCGGGGCCAGAAAAGTGAGCTGCAGTACCTAATGCGCGGGCGCGACGACGATCTTTGGCGGGCGCTCTCCGAGGCATCAATCGCAGAAACGCAGGCGAAGATCATCAAGGACTTGGCGATGGACGGCGCACTCTTCCGCCATTCCAGCTTCGTAGGCCAGGGGGAGAGCGCCGCCTTCTGCGAGGCGACGCCGGCTGAGCGTAAGGCCGTGCTCTACGGGATCCTGGAGGATAGACTTGCGCAATTCGCAGCGCTACACGAGGCCGCGAAGGCGACTGTGAAGGCACTCGACGAGGCGCTGGCGGTAGCGGCTGCCAGTCGTGAGCGGCTCCAGACCCTGGTTGCGATGCGTGAGACCACTGAGACAGCGAGGGCTGGCGCCGAGGAACAACTCGATCTCGCCCGCGGCAAGGTTGCGAAGGAGGAAGAGCGGACAAACACCCTGCGTGAGTCGCTCGCACAGCATGAGGCCGCCCTGAACCGCTTGGCCGCTGCCAGAGCGGAGTGTACCAAACTGGAGGGCGAGGGCGCCGATCTCGCACGCCAACAAGATGAGTGGCAAACCATCCTCGATGCCGACCAGGCATTACTGCGGGAGGCCGAGGTCATCCGGCGAGATGCCGAGGTAGCCGACCGGCTGGAGGCCGACCTTAAAGAGTTTGCCGAGAGGCGGCAGGCACTGCAGTTGGCCGAATCTGCGCACGAACGCGCCGAGGCCGACTGCAAGGCCGCCCAGGATCAGTACAACCGGGCACTCGACCACGCAGGCGCGGCCGGTCGAGTCCCGTGCCTGGAGACGGACCTAGCGCCGCGTTGCCCCCTGCTGCTCCTTGCGCAGTCCACCGCATCCGACGACGAACTGACGATCCTCGATGAGCACTGCAAGAAGGCAGACCAGGCCCACCGGGAGGCCTACGCCGCGTGGGAGAGTGCCGATAGCGCCTACGATGAGAGGGCCCACAGGGAGGCCCAGGCAGACTACGACACCCGCGTTTGGGCCCGGCCAGAACTCGCCAACCTGGCCGGTGCGGAGGCGCGCGCGGAGGGGGCGAAGACTGCCCTGCGGGAAGTCGCGAAGCGGCAGGAAACGACCGAGCGGGAATTGAGTGAACTCCGTCAGGAATGCACCGACCTGGACCTCAAGACCGCCGGTGCCGAGGCCCTCGCCGAATCTCTGCGCGTTGCTGAAGCACTCCTCGAGGCCGCGCGCTCCGAGGTCGAACAGTACACTCGCGAGGTCGCCATCAACGACGAGCGTCTGCGGCAGGTCGCGGAGGCCTGGGTCGAGCTCGAGCACGTCGAGCAAGAGGTTGCCAACCAAGGGCGGACTCGCACGATCTATGCGACACTCCAGGAGGCGTTTGGCCGCGACGGAATCCCCGCGCTCATCATTGATGCGACAGTGCCGGCGCTCGAGGAGATCGCCAACGACATACTTGCTGGCTTGTCCGATGCTGGGATGAGCCTGAAATTCGCCACGCAGCGGCTCAAGGTCACAGGCGGGATCGCCGAGACGTTGGACATCATCGTCTCAGACCAGCTCGGGGAGCGCCCCTATGAGGATTTTTCCGGCGGCGAGAAACTCAGGGTAGACCTGGCTGTGCGCATCGCCCTGGGGCGGTTGTTGGCACAGAGGACTGGGGCGCCGGTCCAACTTCTAGTTTTGGATGAAGCCTGCGCGCCCCTGGATCAACCTGGTGAGGACGCGCTTGTGGACTGTGTCAACAAACTCTCCTCCACTTTCGCATGCATCCTGGCGATCAGCCATCGCGAATCACTCCGAGACAGGTTGCCGCAGCAACTTCTTGTCAGCAAGGGGCCGGGCGGTTCTGTGGTGGAGGTGGTGCAGTGAAAAAGTGCTCGAAGTGCGGGGAGGATACATCCGTTGGCTAAACGCGTAGGATTTCGGCAACCCCGTAGCTTGCAATGCGAGGGGAAGACGAACTATCACACGCAGGCGGCAGCGGAGCGGCGGGCCTTGAAACTAAGAGGGAGGTCTGGGACTCCCATCGGCGACTACCCCTGCCCCCATTGTGGCGGCTGGCACGTAGGTCATCGAAAGCGAGACAACTTTGGCCGGGGGTCGGGTCAAATGCGTACCCTGCAAACTGAAACTGTCCCCGACCCCCGGCCCGAATGAAAGGAGGTTCGGATTTGAGCGAGATTAGGAAATTCGTCTGCGACTTTTGCCGCGAAGAGTCTGCGGACCCGAGGACCTGGCTGGTCCTTGTCAGTGTCTTGGTGCAGCGTCTCAAGACGGGGAAAGAGGTGCTCAGGCGCAGGCGCGTGGAGTTCTGCGGGCCGGGTTGCCTCGACCACTGGCTGCATCGGGAGGTAGGGGAGGGCGTTTCCCGCACACGTGACGGGGCACCCGAGGCCACTCACACGGGCACGCTGTCGGAGGCCCAGCTGCTTGCCGCCTGCGGTAAGGTCACGGCGGCAGCGCACGAGAACTGAGGGCGATGGCGCATATCTGTGCGCACGAGTTGAAGAACGTGCCGCCCATCTGGGTGCCGCACGCGGACTGGGAGTGCCAGCACTGTTTCCGGCGGAGCGCGGCAGTGGCAAACAAGGGCCAGCGGCCTTACAGTCCACAGCGGCCAGCCAGAAACCAGGCACGGACGTTGGCAGATGAAGATCTGGAGGAGGAAGATGGGGAGTCCCTATAAGCACGTGAGACTGGATTGGTTTCGGAAACACCTCGAGGGCCTGGACGCACAGGAGATGAAGGCCCAGGGGTGGCGGGCCAAACCCATTCAGGTGTGGGAGGACAGGGCCGGGTTCGAGTGCCAGTTCCGGCCGCTCTCCGTGACGCTCTCGGCCCATCACGTCAGCGGCCGACGATGGTTGCGACTGAACATCGCACACCCGAGTTCTATTCCGACCTACCTCGATGTGGCGAGGCTGAAGGATTTATTCATCGGGGTAAGTCTCGTCGGCGTCCAGCCATTCACCCCACTCACGAGGCTGGCGAACGGACAGCGGAACTTCATCGATGTGTGGGCCTGCCTTGATGGACTTGACCGGGGTGCGCTCTTGGATTTCGATGCCGCATTGGACGGATCCACAGCGCAGGAAGCTCCTTCTGTCGGGGCGTCGCTGGATGGCTAGGGTTGTCGATCTCACTAAATTGCACGACGGTAAGGAGGCTTGGTACGAGTTCCGGATCTCCGCTGCGCCGGGGGATTTCGAGCGCACGATCGCGAAACTCAAGCAGTTCGTGCCCCACGAGGACGGGAGTCGCGTCTACGATCCGGAGCGGAAACGATGGGCTGTTCGTGAGAAATATGCGGACGTCCTGGCCAGGATATTTGAGAACTTCCAGGCCGCCAGGGACGCGCTCGAGAGCCAGGGGGCGCTGTTCTGACGAGGAGAGAGCGAGGAAAGTAATGGGCTCTACGCTGATAGTGAAGAATTGCTACGGCACGGTGATCGCCGAGAGTTCAGACGAGAACGAGATCGCCGCGGCGGTTAGGGCCATTGGCCAAGTGAGGACGGAGAAGAAGCAGGAGAAATCTTCGGAGGTGGGAGATGGCCAGACGCAGAATGATTGACCCCTCGATCTGGGATGATGAGGATGTGGGCTCCCTGTCGGACGGCGCGTTCCGCCTGTTTGTCGCCTGCATTTCCAGCGCTGACGACTACGGCAAACTTGAGGGGTCAGCGATCCGTTTGCGTGGGATTGCCTTCCGATTCCGCAGTATTTCGATCGCGCGAGTCCAGAAATCTCTGGATGAGTTGGCCACGAAGGTTCGCAGCGTGCGGCGCTACGGCGTCAACGGTCGGGAATACATAAGGCTCGTCAACTGGGCCAAGTACCAAACCATCAATCGGGAATTCCCCTCCAAAATCCCGGACCCGCCAAACAACTTGGACCGCGACGGCGGATCGGTCACTGATCGCTCACGACCGAGTCATGAACCACTCCATGAGCGCTCACGTACACCACAAAAAGAGTCCCGTTCACGAGGGAAAAATGATGAGTCATGCACCGATCATGCACCAATCATTAACCAATCAGCCCTAAGAGAGAGAGAGAGAGAGAACAAGTTAGATAAGTTAGATAAGAAGAGAGAGAGACGCGCGCATGGGCGCGCGACCACTGCCACTCTCGCCAAAAAATCAACCACCGAATCAGAGGAGTTCTCTCCAGCATACCAGGTCTGGGATCAGATTGCACCCGGAACGCTGAACCACCAAGTCAAGGGGCAGATTGATGCTTGCTGCCGGATTGCCGGCATCTACGCCACAATCGGCGCAATGCGGAAGAGCAGGAAGCTCGACATGACTTATATCCACGGCATAGTAGTCCACTCCAGGGAGGAGGGGACACTACAGGATCTGGAACAACTGGGCGGCAAGCCCGACGGCAGGAACCTGCAATTGGACCCTAGAGATCAGATAGCCGCCGAGAAAGCGTTTCACGAATCCCTCGACAAGATAGCGCCCCGGCTGCGAAAGGACAAACCCAATGCCAAATGAGCATGTACGGGACCCTGAATGTGTGCCCCCACAGAACATAGACGCCGAGCAAGCCACACTCGGGTCAATGATGCTCGACCGGCTGGCGATTCGCGTAGCGTCAGACATCGTCCGGGAGGGAGACTTCTACAGGCCAACCCACGGCATCATCTTCGACGCAATGTGCGCGGTTGACGCACGGGATGAGCCGGTTGACCTTATCACACTGAAGGACGAGTTAATCACACGGGGAAGGCTCGAGGAGATCGGCGGCGTCGAGTATCTGATGGCACTGATCTCACAGGTGCCCTCTGCGTCGCGGGTTGAGCATTACGCCAAGATAGTCGAGGAGAAATCCCTCCTCCGGAGGATCATCTCTTGCGGAGCCCAAGTCACCGGCCTTGGTTACGCAGAGACAGACCGCGACGAGGCAATCGCCCGGGCGACCCAGATCATCTTGGGCCTGTCTGAGACGGCGCGGCTGGACGGCTTCCGGCACGTTCGGGATATTGTGACAGGGGTTTGGGAGGCGGTGCGGGAGGCTAAAACGACCGGTTCCGACATCGCAGGTCTAAGGACTGGTGTGCCCGGGCTCGACCGGATTACGTGGGGACTGCCAGCGGGACTCACCCTTATAGCAGGCAGGCCCTCAACAGGAAAGACCAGCCTGCTGCTGCAGATTATGACCCGGAATCCCGGACCCTTTGCGTTTTTCTCCTTCGAGACAACCGGAGAGGCCCTAGTCCGCCGGATCATCGCGGCCGGCGCCGACGTCGAGGTTGCTCAACTGCGCACCGGCAACCTCAGCGAAGATGAGTTCGACCGCGTTCTGCGAGCTGTGAACGATGTTTACCAGCTCGACATCTACATCAGCGATCGATCCTGCGACATTGGCCGCCTGATTGCAATGGCGAAGCGGGCGGTGCTGCAGTACGGCGTGCAGGCGATAATTGTTGACTACCTTCAACTCGTTCGGCCAGGGGCCTCAAGCCGGAGAGAGAACCGGGAGCAGGAAGTCGCTTCCGTGACAAGGGGACTCAAGGGTCTTGCCCAGGACCTCCAGATCCCGGTAGTTGCGGCATCACAACTCAAGCGGCCGGAACGGGGCAAAGAAGACCAGGAACCGACCCTGGTGGAGCTACGGGAAAGTGGCGAGCAGGAGGCGGCAGCCGACGTCGTAGTGCTGATCCACAATCCCAAACCACCCGGCGCGGAGGATGACGGCTCTCCACGGTCCGCCAAGTTGATCGTCGCCAAGCAGAGAGATGGCCGGACCGCGCGCTGTCCGTGCATGTGGCGCGGAGCCTGGCTGCGGTTTTACGAAGCGAGCGATCGAGAGGAGGAATCAGAATGAAAGGCAACAGCATCGAGTTGGGTCTGACCAGGGCGATAATCCTACGGGGACCAGGGAAGGGCCGGGTTGGGACTGTGCTGGACTTCTTTGGGCCGTCTCTGGTGTGGCTCAGGTTCGACGATGGGTGGGACACGCTAGTCTGGCTCAACGCGATCGGGCCGGAGCCAGTCGGAGGAGTTTGAAATGCGAAAACTACTAACCGAAAGCGAACTGGCCGCGATCCAGGCGCGCCTTGACGCCTCCACCCCTGGACCGTGGGAGGCGGATTGGGAGGGGACAAACCATTTCGAGATAACGGCCCGTACCGCACATTCGCCGCGATACTGGATAGTCAACAACCTGGGGGAGGGATACGGTCCCGACTTCGATTTCATTGGCCACTGCCGCGAGGACGTACCCGCGCTACTCGCCGAGTTGCGCTACGAGCGCCGGAGACGGGAGGCGGCGGAGGAGGTACTGTACGACGGGTGCGCCGAGCTGCACATTTTTGAGCATCGGGCGGATTGTGGTTGCCCGGTGTGCCTATCCCGTGACGCCTGGCGCGCAATCGTGGAGGAGTGTGAGGACTCCTGGGGATTCCACAAGGAAATCACGTTGGTAGCGCAGAGTGACGGGGTATCCCACGAGGAGGCCACCAGGATCGTGCATGGGCGGGCACAGCGACTGGTGGAGGCGATATTTCCCGAACTGAAGGCCAAGGAGGAGCGGAGGCGGTGCGTCCTCTGTGGGAACACAAACTGCGCCGACCTGTACGAGGACGAGGAGTTAGGGCAGTGACGCCGTTCTATGCCGACGAGCCCGGGGCAGTTCGGCTCTACAACGCGGATTGCAGGGTTGCACTGGCCGAGCTGGAGGCGGAGTCGGTTCACTGTGCGTGTACCAGTCCACCTTATTTTGCTTTACGCTCGTACAAAGACGGCGACGAGCCGGTTGCGCCGGTGGTGTGGGGGGGCGATCCGGCATGTCACCACACCTGGGGGGAGCAGATTCCGGGCGATCCCCGCGGTGGTTCAGGGCCGAGTGCGAAGGAGCGCTACGGGGGCCAGGACGGCGAGGAGATGTACGCGCGTAAGGTCGCACGCGGGTCGTTTTGCCGCCACTGCAACGCCTGGCTTGGCTGCCTCGGCCTTGAACCCACCGTTGACCTCTACCTCGATCACCTTGTCGAGTGTTTCCAGGCGGTCAAGCGAGTGCTGAGAAGCGACGGAACCTGCTGGGTGGTGATTGGCTCCAGCCACGTTTCGTGCTATAATGAATCAGATGAATACATCATTAGACCCGACATCACACCGCAGGAGAAGGCGGTCGCCCTCCGAGCGATTACTTGGGCCATCACACAGGCCGTGTCCCCAGTGCGGGAAGCGAATGAACCGGCAGAGCCAGATGTGCCGACAATGCTACCTCGTACAAATAGTCCGACCGCGGAACTATGTCCAGCGAACCTGCCGCAAGTGCGGGAGGGCATTCACGGTTCACAAGTGTCACGTGGAACGGGGACAGGCCAAGTATTGCAGCCGAGCCTGTGCCAGATCGGTGAGTACAAGGAAGAAACTCAGTCCGATGGTGGAGTGCCAAACCTGCGGCAAGCGCTTCAACAAGTTCAAGTCGGACATCAGGAAGAACCGGGGTACGAAGCACTTCTGCACGACGGCCTGTTGGTACAGTTACAACCAGAGGGACAACCACTACTTGTGGACGGGCGGCGAGAACGAGAGGATGAACCCGGAGGCGGCGAGTTGGCGGAAGAAGGTGATGGACCGGGACAAGTGGCATTGCAGAGTGTGCTACGGAGGCAGGCAACTCGAAGCGCATCACATACACCCGTTCGGAACACACCGCGAACTCCGGTGGGAGGTGTCGAACGGGATAACGTTGTGCCATCGTTGCCACGTGCAATTTCGCCACGAGGAACTACAGCACGCCGAACTCCTGTCTTTCATAGCATCGGTCCCGCTAGTGGTCTGGAAGCCATAACAGTACCTCGCAACACCATCCCGCCCGATGTTCTGCATCTGTTCCAACCTCGCCATATCTGGAAGCCAAAGGATGACGCCACCATCCCCTCCATGCTCGTCTCAGCACTCCGCGATGACGGCTGGATCGTGCGCTCGTTCATAATCTGGAGCAAGGGGCGCTCGTTCGACCCGGACGGCGCGGGGTCGGTCATGCCGGAAAGTGTGGCCGGCTGGCGTTGGACGCGGCATAGGATCAAGGTCGGCAAGGAATGGCAGGACTGCCCCGGCTGTGCGAAGTGCGAACCGGAGGGCCTTGTGCTCCGCAAGGGTTCCTGGCGGCCCACTCACGCCTACGACGTGGTGCTCATGCTCGCCAAGACGGGGAGTTACTTTTCAGACGACGTCGCGGTGCGCGAGGCTGGCGTATTCCCGGCGGGCACACGGGCCGCGAAAGGATCGGCTTTGAGGGCTGGCGAGAATGGCATCAATGCGCGGCCCGACGAATACGCCACTTACTCCGGCACTCGCAATTTGAGAGATTGCTGGTATATCACGCCGCAGCCCAGGAAGGAAGCCCATTACGCGACATTCGCCGACAAGCTCGTGGAGACCATCATTAAGGCGGCAACTTCGGAGGCGGGGGTGTGCGCCAGGTGTGGTGCGCCCTGGGCGAGGCTCGTGCGACAGCATGTGCCGATACTAGCCAGGGATATACCGGCGGCGATCCGGCACAAGAACGAGGGTGCAGCCAGCGCACATAGCCCGACCTCTGCAATCCGCGTTTCACAGTCTGGAAACTGGTCACGGTGGAAAGCGGAGAACCCGAACGAAACGCTCGGCTGGCGTGCTACCTGCACGTGCGACGCCGGCGAACCTGTCCCCGCAACTGTCCTCGACCCCTTCTGCGGCATTGGCACGACGCTGCTCGTGGCCCGCGAACTCGGCAGGCACGCGGTCGGGGTCGAAATCTCGCAAGGTTATTGCCAGATCGCGGCGGCGAAGTTGGCCGGCCAGGCGGAGGAGTTCAAACGTCGCGCAGAGGAAGAAGCCCGCCGCGAGCGTGACCGGAACCTGGAGTTGAGATTAGAGTTGGAGAGAACGCGATGACTCGCAGATATGCAGCAGGCACCGACGTTTCGGTCGAGAAGAGTAAGGCCGAGGCCGACAGGATTGTGAGAGCACATGGCGCGTCCAAGGTCGGCGTAATGACGGATGGGAACGGCGGAGTGCTGCTCTTCGAGGTTGATGGCCAGGCGTACAAGTTCGAGGTCGCCAACCCCGACCCGCGCGATCGGGCGATTCGGGAGAACAAGGCCGGGTATGTGCTGCCCCAAGGGCAGATCACAGCACGGTATGAGGCCGAACTGCGCCGGCGCTGGCGAGTGCTCATTATTGCGCTCAAGGTTAAGTTCGAGATCGTCGAGTCTGGGGCGGCTACTATTGAGCGCGAGTTCCTGCCTTACGCGATGCTCCCCGGGGGGACTGTCGGAGAACTCTTGGAGCCGGAGCTCGCGAGGGCGAGAGAATCGGGGGAGCGCCCCAATATATTCCAGACACTGAGAATGCTTCCGCCGAGGAGCGAGTGATGAGATCCGGAAATGTGGGAATTTCGGAATTTGGGGATTTGCGCTTCCGGCGTGGTCGAGACGGCACCCAAGAGGCCGATCTGATGGAGACCCTGCACTTGATTATCGGCAAGATGGAGCAAATGCACAAGGACGGCCTCCCCCGGCAGGCCGACAACCTGCCGGAGTCCTCAGCGCTCTGCTTCTTGGCCTTGCGGCGGCTAACTCACGAACCGCTTGACCCGGCGCAAGCGCCGAAGCAACTGAGGCTTGTGTTGTTCCCGGACGGCAAGATGGAGTTTCAGGCACACGGCCTCCGGATCCCGATTACCAAGCGCCTGGTCGAAAGAGCGTTCTCGAAGGAGACCCATTGAGACCACCACAGAGCGGCATATACCCAGTAATCGTGATATTCCTCAACCGGGAGGAGCGTGATCGGCTGATCGCCGCTATGGTTCAATGGCCGAACGTCCCGACCCGCGTGCTCACCTTCCGGGAGCCGCACCACGGCCAGGTGCAATTCATCCTCTTGGAACCGGAGACCTGCAGCGGGACGGAAGGGACCAAGGTGGATCCTACGATCATCGGTCAAATCGGCGATGGGCCGCAGGAGAACCACGGGCACACCGACGAGCCGGACGGCGGGGGAAAGAGTGATGCCGACTAAGCGAACCCTACAGCCCGGTGACACCTTGTTTGTCTTAGGGATAGACCCCGGCAGCGACCTCGGGGCAGTGCTTCTCCGCGTCAGCTACGGCCTCTCCACAGAGCTCAGCCTTTTCGGGCCGTCTGGCGCTGTCAGCGTGGAGCGGGAGGAGATCCTCTGGCGAACAACAGTGCAGCGCAAGAGTCTGACGATGGCTCCCTTTCTGGCCCAACTGATTGCGGTCCTTGACCGGCATGGTGGCGCTGTGGCGACTGATCGGGTTGATATAGTGGCTTGCGAGCAGGCCCACCTGAGACGCTTCCGAACTAAGACAGGATCGGTGCCGAGCGTCGTGCCATTTGCGGCACTGAACCAAATCATCGGGGCTGTGATGGCCGTCGCCGCCCGGTGGCGCGCGGACTTTCGGCTTGTCCCACCAGCCACCTGGCGGCAAACTCTAACCGGCGCCGGCAACCCAACGCCCCGAAGGGTCGAGCTCGCCGTAGCCTCGCAGTTTCCCGGGATCCCAAAGCTCACAGAGCACGAGGTATCGGCCCTGGGCGTTGCGCTCCACGTGGCCCGGGTCGACGTCACTGGGCGGAAGATAGAGGCGCGGAGCAGGCGGCCGTCGCCCAGAAAACGGGCAAGTCAGGTGGCAACATGAGAAACGACGGCGACCTTCCTGTGCCTGCTCCCTTGATCGCCCGCTGGAACGCGCAATTTCGGACGCTCAACGACTGGAACATTCAGTACCTCGACAAGTCAGGTGCATCTGAAAGCGAGATGCGGGAAACCCGCCGGAATCTTAGGCGACGCTCGTAAGTTTCTCAAGGATTGTTGCTAATTCCGCCGCTTGAGTGTATACTTGAGGTTGTAAGACGAAGGAGCGTGACGATGCGGTGGAAGACCTTATTCTCGCAAGCGGCATACCAGTCAACTGCGCCCACACCCGCATTGTTGCCACTGATAGCCTGAAGCCCCATCCGAAGAACCCCTACATACACCCGGATGAGCAGGTCAGACTCATCGCTGTAAGCATCGTGCGCTCAGGCTGGAACGACCACATCGACGTCAGCGCGCGATCCGGCACAATCGTAGCCGGAGAAGGCCGGTGGTTAGCCGCTAAAGGCGCTGGCCTCACCGAAGTCCCCATCGATGAGATGCGGTTCGCGACTGAAGATGAAGAATTGGTGTGGCTGATCGGCCACAATCGCACTGCTGAAATCAAGAAGACTGACTTCAACGCCCTCAAAGACCTACTCGTGGATCTCGACCGTGGTGAGATCGATATGGACGTCACGGGCTACTCCGAAGCAGATCTCCACAACCTTCTCGCCATCGTCCCAGAGGCGCCCCATCCGGCGGAGCCGGAAGGCAAGGTCCGCACCGCAACTTGTCCCGGGTGTGGGCTGACGTTCGATCTGGACGCGCCCGCTGCGGCACTTTAGCGATGGAGGCGGAGCCGTGCAAAAGCAACCCGCATTTAGTGAACTGCTGCCGGAAATAAGGCGTAGGGTCTTCGAGATCGCAAAGAATTCTTGCACTTTCGGAAGAATTGCGGCCCAATTCCCAGGGGGGGAAGGCGCTACAGTCGAAATGACGAGCGGAACCTATCGTATGCCAGAGCTGGAGCACCTAGCACAGCGTTTCGACTCTGGTCTACTTGATCCCATAGAGGACCAGCTCGACGACTTGCGGCCCTATCTCATCTGGTTGGCCGCGCATCTGAATCCGCCGCTTATCGTTGGGGTGCTGGAGATTTCCATTGCCCACGGGGCAATGGCGAGCCTTGATGTTCACTATGGCCCCCAGTGCCGGAAGGGGCGGATTGAGCGATGCGACAAAGCGACTTAGCGATCTACGACAGGCTGCTGGACGAAACCTCGCGGGCGTTCCATGCTTTCTCGATCTACCGGGACGGTGGTCCGCGCCGCACCCTCAAGGCCGTGGATGAGGCGTTACGACCAAGTAGGCCACAAAGAGGCCATAAGGAGGCCACGGTTTCCGGTGTTGTTAAACGATGGAGTGCCAAGTACTGTTGGGTGGACCGCGCCAGGGCCTACGACAACCACGTAGACCAGGAGCGGAGAAGAATTCGCGAAGAACAGATACGCCAGACCGAAGAAGCGCACTTCAAGATCGGCGAAAAGGCGCTCGAGAAAGCAGGGCGGTCGCTCGACGTCTACCAGCCAGCGACCGTTACGCTTCAACAGGAGTCCGATGAGGAAGGTAGGATTCAGCTCGTCCGCGTGGTGCGGGCCAAGATCACTGCGCAGGGCATAGCGGCACTGATGAGGGCGGGAGTCGAAATCCAGCGGCTGGCCCTGGGTCTCGCTACGGGCAGGGAACATGATAGAGACGAGTATGTCGAGCAGTTTGCTGGACAGCTTCAAAGACTTGCCAGCAAGCACGAAACTCCGAGTCCTCGCCCTCGCAGCAGCTCAGCCGACCCCGGCGCCGACCCCGGTCCCGACGTTGACGGAGTGGACGCTCGCGCACCGGCTGATTAGGGGCAGCGTCTTCTCATTCGACGGACACGAATACCTCCGCGAGATTTACAGCGCACTCGACGGCTGGTACGAAGACACCGACGTCGTGATCGAGAAGGCTGCTCAGATGGGCGCCTCTGAATGGGCCATATCTGCGGCCTTCTGGTTCGCCGACGTGGTTCCGGGAACGCGCGTCATCTACTGGTTCCCTACGGACACCGACGTGGCTGACTTCTCGCGTGACCGGATCACGGCCGCTATTGCCGACAGCGAGCACCTACAGGAGATCGTGGGCGGCGGTCGTGCGATAGCCGAGGCCGCCAAACGTAGCCGCACCACGGGACCAGACGTCGACAATGTACACCTCAAGAGCGTCCGGTCGTCCCTGATCTACTTCCGAGGGATGTTTGCCAAGAGGCGCGCAAAGAGCATCCCGGCGGACTTCCTGATCTTCGACGAGCTTGACGAGGCGCCGCCAAACAACCTGGCTCAGGCGCGGGAGAGAATGTCGCACAGCCCGTGGAAGTGGGTGGTCTCGCTGTCCACCCCTTCCCTGCCGGACTTTGGCATCGACGTGAGCTGGCGGCAGTCCGACCAGCGCTTCCTACACCTGGAGTGCGGTTGCCGGGAGGGGACAGTCCTCGAGGATAACTTTCCGGAGTGCATCGGGCTGAGCGGCGACGGGCAGGACGTCTGGCTGCGCTGCCCCAAGTGCGGCAAGGAGCGGCTCGACCCGTGCTGGCTTGCGACCGTCGGCGAGTATGTTGGCTGGATCCCGCGCTATCCGGAGAAGAAGGCAAAGCGCGGTTACCACCTCTCGCAGCTTTTCTCGACGGCCATCTCTACCCGCGCGGTGTGGACCGAGTTCACCAGCCCCAAGGTCGACATCGCCGAGTTTCACAACTCGAAGCTCGGACTTCCCTATGCCGGCGACCGCGTTCCACTCACGCGCGAGCTGCTCGCACAATGCCACGGCGACTGGCCGCTTGCCGCGGTCGGGCAAGACGTCTGCATCGGCATAGACCAGGGAGATCAACTTCATATCGTCGTGACGAAGCCCGACTTCAATACCGGTCTCGTACGCGTCCTCAACGCGCGTATCATAGAAGAACGCGACCCCTGGCCAGAGGCGTACCGGCTGATCGACAGCTACGTCAACGCCACGATCGTCATCGACGCGCTGCCGAACAAGGCAGACGCGCGCCGGCTGGTTGACCGGTACAAGGGCCGCGCTTGGATGTGCTACTACTCCGACCAGCAAAAAGATGTCATCAGCCAGGACTCTGACGAAACGGATCCCGATCGCGGCTGCAAGGTCACGGCGCACAGAACCGAGACGCTCGACCGCGTTGTGGACGCCTTCAAGCGGACTGCCGCCGGCCTCAAGACGGGCATTGTCCTGCCGCACGCCTCAGTCCCGATCAACAAGCCGATCTACGATCACCTGTGCGCCCTCGCCAAGATCAAGCGCCCCAAGGTCATCAGCATCGGCGGCACAACCCGCGAGACAGGCGAATACACCTACGTCTATATCGAAACCGGCCCCGACCATTTCGCCCACGCCATAAATTATAGTTGCGTGGCCCAAGCTCTGTACAGGCGACCCGACACCATCGAGTTCTGGGGTGCAGACTGAATCTCGGACTCCGGGCCTTGACACATCGGCCTACGCCGTGATAAAGTATTGGTATGACAGTCGAGAGCATTGTATTCAATGGCATAACATTCAGGCGATACCCAAACTCAAGCAAAAGAACGGACAGGGTATACTACTGTCCTGGGTCGGGTGAGAGAGCACGAGGCGTTCAGCGCCTGCACGAAGAGATCTGGAAGGCCCATAACGGTCCGATTCCGCAAGGATGCCATATCCACCACACGGACGGCAATCCGCTGAACAATGAGTTGGCAAACTTGGCGTGCATCCCGGCAACACAACATCGAGAATTGCACTTAAAGGCGCTGAGTGCGCGTAGTCGCTCCCCAGAGAACGTGGCTTTCTTGAAGCGGATTCAGCCACTAAGTGCGGCTTGGCACAGGACGTCTGAAGGTCAGGCATGGCACAAGGAGAACGGCAAGCGAGCCTGGGCGCGGCGACAACCTGTATCGAGGGTTTGCGACTATTGCGGCAAGACCTACATGTCGCTTGCGAGGCGTAAGTCCGACCGGTTCTGCTCGAAACGCTGCCTTTCCGCGGAGCGCCGTCAGGCTGGGATTGACAATGAATCTAGGATGTGCGCCAACTGCGGACTGCCTTTCCTGGCGAACAAATACAAAAGGACGCGGACGTGTTCCCGCACTTGCGCTTGGGTCCTTCGCCGCCTGAACGGTAAAACCGTTTCCCCCACCTCCTCATGATCCGCCTCTGACCCCCTGCGGCACTTTAGCAGTGTAAGCTAACTCTTTGGAGGATACAAGTGCAACGAGTAACCGGAGCCGGCCTGCGGCGAGCTGCGGCGAGCCGAGTGGTTTCCTTTGCTAGTGTCGTGACTGCCACCTTCCAGGTGCCAGCGGGATGCAACCATATCTCCCTCCAGCCCCAACTCCTCTCCAACGGCACTGCGCGCGTGCTCTACTCGCCCTCGTCGAGCGCGCCAACGGCGACTGCGAACGACGGCGCTATGGCGCATGAGGAGCTTTGGTCGGATAGCGTGACGCCCGGTCAGTTTGTCACCCTTCGGCTTGTCAAGGCCGCTGATTATACCGATCAGACGGGCGGCGCCGCCGACCAGACCGTGGTCGGATTCTACAGCGACCTGGCCGGCCGCAGCACCGGCGCGCCGAGCCCGTAGGAGCCCAAGATGGCGATCACAGTTGAGGAGAAAAAGCCCCTGGGGACCGCCACGGGGCTTCCGAACGCCGATTCGGTCAGTGCCGGGAAGCTCGCGGGGCCTCTTGCGGCCCTGATCGAGGGCGCTCCCGCTATCAGCCAATCCGGAAACGACTACACGATCCAGCTCAAGGATGCGAAGGGCGTCAACATAGCCGGAAACTGGTTGGCCCGCATCTGGTGGTCTGACGTTGCCGCAGGTGCGGTGACTGCGGCGACGATCACGAACGCTGCCGTCTCCGGCGTGCGCCTGCGCGTCATCACCGGGACGGGCGACGCAAACTGCCGCGACATGGAGTGGGTCTCGACCTCCGGAGGCGTGGCCAAGTTCACGGCCACTGGTTCCGGAACCAACTGGCTGAACGTGGCCTGCCAGGGCAACGTGTACAGCGCGCAGTTCACCCTGGGGAGCTGAAGATGTTTAAGGGTACACGTGCTCGCGGCGGCGGAGTAATCCCGACGGATGCGTCGGTCACTGTCGCAAAGCTGACCGCCGACGTGGTCGACGCGATCGTAGGCACGCCGGACCTCACCGTTTACGGCAACGAAGCGTCAACCCTCGAGGTCGTTTGCCAGCTCAAGGATGCGTCAGGCAACAATCTCACGCGCAAGACCGTCCTCCGCGCCTGGCTCTCGGACTCACCGGCCGCAGGTGTCACGACGGCCGCGGACTTCACCGCGTGCTGGGATCCCGCCGCGCTCGAAACGATTGTGGCCAACAAGGATTGGGACGTCCTCACAGACGCGAGCGGCAAGGCGACTGTGACCGTTAGCAAGGTCGGGAACGCCGTTACCCTCTACCTCAACGTCGCGATCGAGGAGCAAATCACCTCTGTCGAGTTCACAGTTGGCTCGGCAGTCGAAAGCGTTGGGCAGTATGGTCTCTTCGAGATCGCCCCCACGGTTGAGACCGCTTCCGTCTATCCTTACTGGCCGTACGATACCTCCCCGAACGGCAACATCCCTGCCGGCGTCGGCGTCAGCATCGACGGCCTGTTCTCGAACGATAACTGGCAGACTTACGTCGTGCAGCCCGGGTTCTACTTCCAGGATTACACGCACGAGACGAAGTACGACGGTGTCAATCCATACGACTGGATGTACCCCTCCGGCGAGCCCGGCTGGAGAATCAGGTTTACCCCGACCACGGTTGGGACCTGGAAGTACAAGGTCAGGGTTAAGGACGCGGCTCACCCCGCCGGGGTGCTGAGCGACGAAAAGTCCTTCTACTGCCGGGCCAGCAGCAACCACGGCTTCATCAAGGTCAGCGCCAGCGACTGGCGCTATTTTGAGACCTCCGACGGCGCGTACGTCAATTTCATGGGCCTCTCTTATTGTCCGGGCACGCAGGATTTCAAGAAGGCACTTTTTGAGAAGTACGGTGCCAATCGAATAAACCTGGTTCGACCGTGGTGGGAGGGTTCTCAGGGCCCAGTCCTGTTCGGACTGAGCGGGCAGAATCTGGACATGGGCGAGTGGCAGGGCGATCCGAGCGACGATGTCAGCGTCGACTATGCCGAGGCCAGAAGCGGGGAGATATTCTCCGGCAAGATAGTCGCCAACGCGACGGCCTTTATCAAGGCGCACGTAAAGCCGTCAACGACGTATAGATATGCGGCGTGGGTCAAGGCCGTGGGGGTCACTGGAACGGGAACGTATGGGGTCTATCTCGAACCGGAGGCTACCCCCCTGGGAGATGCGGTTCATCCTACAGACTGGACGGAAATCTCGGGCAGCTTCACAACCGGCCCGACGACCTATCTGCTAAACTGGGTCAAGCTCATAATGGCCAACACGACTGCCGGCGCAATCCACTTCACAGATGTCTCGCTGAAGGAAGATCTCGGCGGCGGCACCTATGGCCCGGAGTTACTCAACGTGCCCAGCTTCAATAAGCAGACGTACATCTCCCAGAGGGAATCGTGGAAAGCAGACCAGGACGTAGAAGTCGCCAGGACGAACGGCGTTTACCTCAAGGTCGTGCTGCAGTGCAAACAGGATCGCATCTTCGGCAGCATTGCACCCAGCGGCGCAGGACAGGCGTTTGACCAGAGCGGCGTCACTGTCTATGCCAGCGACAGCCATGCAGGTCGCACGTACCAGCAGTATTACTGGCGCTATATCATCGCCCGGTACGGTTACGCCACAAATATCCACTCCTTCGAATTCTGCAACGAGGGAGACGGATTCCTGGCGAGCTGTATTGCTGCGGTCGAGGCGTTTGCCTCCTACTTCCACAACAACGACCCGAACGACCACCTCTGCACGACCAGCAACTGGGGCAGCGCTTTCCCCACGACGGAGATGTGGTCGGCTTTGGTAACACCGCACGTCGGGTATATGGATCGCCATCAGTACGTCGGCAAAGGCGCCGACCCGCCGCTTCAGTATGAGTACGGCTGGCACGACGACGGACATGGGGGGCTGGGAGACCTGCGGGACGCCGCGCAGTACAGGAGCTCGCCATACAGCCTCCACTTTGCAAAGTCGGAGGTTGACGGCAGCAACAGGACTATAAAAGCCTGGCCGATCCCGGTTACTCCTGGCCACGATTACACGCTCAGTTGGTGGCTAAAGGGTATAGATCTGACGCTATGCCCAGGCGTCAGTCAGGATTGGCAGTTCCCCAGCATCATAATTCACTGGGTCACCGGCTGGCAGTGCTGCTATACCGGCGATATGATACAGCCATCCGGGCCGAGCAAGCTGATCGGCACATTTGACTGGACTCACAGGACCATCCCCAACACGCAGCAGGGCGAGACGACGTTCACCGCCCCGAGCGATGCCCACTACATAGAACTCATACTCAGCCTTGGCTATCTGCTCGGCGACGTCTGGTTCGACGATGTGACCTTGTTCGACGAGACGGACCAGGTGGCGGTCGAGATCCCAAACGGCAATTTCGATCAACCCAGCGGTACGCGGATGGAGTACGACACGGCACTCTGCCACTACTCTGTCGGAGGGGAACTCGGGTACGGAACCCGGAGGCAAGTCCACAAGCCGATGACGCGGGGAGAGTTCGCCATAACCGATGGGGTCGGCGATCACGACGAATTGGTTAACGACAGTGAGGGAGTCTGGTTCAGGAAACTCGTCTGGGCGCACATCAACGCCTTCGGCGTGATCGATATGTACTGGTATCCGCAGAACCTGGATGCATACAACCTCCACTACTACGTCAAGGCATATCAGGCGTTTATGGCCGGCATTCCGCTCTCCAATGGCCACTATGAGGACATCGCCGCCACCATCTCAGGCTCGGCAGCGCTCAGGGTCTTCGGACAGAAGGACCTTACGAACAACCAGCTCCACCTCTGGATTGACAACGCGAACGACACCTGGAAGAACGTCGTGGACAAGGTAGAGATCCCGCCGGCGTCCGGCCAAGTCCAGATCCCAGTGATCGACGACGGGTTTTACTACGCGGACGTGTACGACCCTGCTACGGGCGAAATCACAGGTCGCCTAGATGGCGTATACAACAATGGCCTGCTCACCCTCCAGGTGACCGACCTCATGACCGACATCGCCTACAGAATCTACTTAACGCCGAAAACCTAGCATAGGGACTCGAGCGGCCGACCTCGTGACGCATCCTCAGTGCGTCATGACGCATCCTCTCTGCGTGCTTCTGGATCACGCAGTGGCCGCGTCCCTGATCCTCGCCTTGATCTCCTCGGCCTCAGCCTGTCCACAGCCGTTTCCACCGCCCAACAGGACGCTCCAGGTCGGCTCCTTCCAGGTCTATCTTCGGCCCCAACTCCGTGCGGCACTTTAGCAGTGTAAGGCGAAAGGGCGCACGGCATGGGGCTCAGGCAACGACTCGCGGGCGCGTGGCACGCGCTCGTTGGGGGCGAACCACAAATCACGCAGTTCATGACACCCGACGTCCAGCAGGCACTGGCGTCGCCTGAGCACGTCAGTCTCCTGTCGGCGGTATCTGAGATCGTGCCGACCCTCTTGCCGGATGTCGTCAAAGCCCTCCGCGGGCGCGATCCCCACTTCAAGCAGCTCACTGAGTTCGACTACGTCGGCCTCTACCAGGGAGTCCGCGAGCCATTCCAGATCACGACCCTGACCTTTGACCTCTTGCGCCAGGTCTCGGAGAAGTGCCCGCCAGTCGCGGCCGTCATCCTGACCCGCGCAAACCAGGTCGCCAGCTTTGCCCAGTTGCCGGACTCCAAGACCGATTCCGGCTTCAGGGTAGCGCTCCGGGAGCCCGAGGCAAAACCTTCCGCAGAGGACAAGCAGCGGATGCGCGCGCTCGAGGACGCCATCCTCGTGTGCGGCTTTACGCCAGGTGATGCATCCCGCGACGAGTATCCCGAATATACGAACTTCGAGCAGATGGTGCGAGCAGTCGTGCGAGACACGCTGACGCTCGACGCGATCTGCCTTGAAACGATCCCGGGCAGGAACGCGAAGGCGTATCCCGTCGTTCGCTGGTTTCCAGTCGATGCCGCAGAGATCCGGCTGACGAGGCCGGAGACGTACAGATCGACCCGCCAGCAGCAAGGCGATGCAGATCGGGTCATCCGGTATGTCCAGATGCGCGACGGCCGCCTCCTGTCCGAGTTTACGGCACAGGAGCTTTACTATTACAGGCGCAACCCATGCACCAACGTCCGGCGCGAGGGATACGGCACATCAGAGCTCGAGATACTGATCGGGGTCGTGACCGCGATCCTGTATGCGCTCGACTACAACCGCAGCTACTTCCATCGCGGCAGCGTCCCGCCCGGGATCCTCTCGCTAATCGGAAACTACTCAGACGAGCAGCTCCTGGAGTTCCGCCGACAGTGGCACGCGATGTGCCGGGGGGTCGGGAACTGGTGGAACGTGCCAGTCTTCGGCACGAGGGAGGGACAAGGCGCGGTCTGGACTCCGCTCAGAGCGACCTCGCGCGATATGGAGTACCACATGTGGCTCGCGTTCCTCATTACGATCACGTGTTCCGTATTCTCCATCCATCCGGAGGAGATCGGCATGCAGGCGTGGTCGCCCCAGAGCCGGGCGCCCCTTTCCGAACCATCGCCCGTTGCCCGGCTCCAGCAGAGTCAGGACAAGGGGCTGGTCCCCCTTCTCAAGAGCGTGCAGACGCTGATGAACGAGGCCATAGTGTGGCGGATCGAGCCCCGCTTCATCTTCAAATGGGTCAACATCGACGACTTCGACGAGGAGCGAGACGTCCGACTCCGCCAACAGCGCCTCGCTGCAGGACTGAGCACAGTAAATGAAGAGCGCGCCGAAATGGACCTCGAGCCGTTCCCCAAGGACAAGTTCTACGGCGACGTGCCGCTGAACCCGATCTCCTTCCAGCTCTTCCAGATGTCGCCAGAGGCGCAAGAGGTGCAAGCACGCGCCCAGCAAATGATGGGCGGACCGCAGATGCCCCAGCAGGGCCAGGAAGAGGAAGAAGAGCAGCCCGGTGCCGACGAGATGCACGCCATCCTGGGCGGTGGGAAGGAACTGGCGCCGCCGGCCCCTCAGCAGGGCCAGAAGGTGCCCGGGGGCGGAGTGCCGCCGGGTGCTGGTTTGCGAGGAAAACAGATGCCGATCCAGCGGAGCCTGGCCGGGCCCAAGCGCAGGCTGTACAAAGCAGACCGTGACTATCGGATTTTCGAGGTAGTCGTTGATGACGAGGAGGAAAATTAGATGGCTGTAGAAGCCCAAGTGAAGTTAATCACGGATCGGGTAGCAGCGGGCCGGCAACTCGCCCGATCAAACTACGTTGATGGGCCGGGCGGCGACTTCTGGGCGTTGGTGGACGCCGCGCAGGATGAGACGTTCGAGAACCGCGTGAAGGGCACTAGCCTGACCGCCCTCGACTCGCGCCTGGCGCAGGGCACGGACTGGTCAACGTCCGAACTCAGAACGATATTCGAGAACATGCGGGCCTACTTCCGGGACGACCTCGGGATAGCGCCGATCAGCAACAGCCATTTCGCAGGCTGGCTCAGGACCTACCTCCCTGCGCAGAGCGTTCCGGGCGGCCACTGGCGCGTCCCCTGGGACTGTGCAGAGGCGCTCGTGGAGGCGCTTGGAGCATCCGACAAGTTGCCCGCATATTGCGTGTTCCCAAAGGGGACCCGGATCGACACAGGCAACCCGGCCAACGCTAAAATGCACCAGTTCGGCAGCCTTGACGCAAGCGGCGTGTGGACGGTCGTGGACGGCGCACTCGACAGCACGAAGATTGTCGGCGCGGGCGTCTGGGTTATCGCACTGGACGCCAACGACCTCCAGGCGATCTGGCGCTGTGTCTGCCAGAACGGGATAGACTACAAGGATATCGAGATCAGTTGGGCGATCACTCAGCAGTGGTCAAGGCGGCTCGCGGGCGCGCAGGCGCTCGCAGCCAATGCGACCGTTGGGGCCACGACCATCCAGGTTGCCTCGACTGCCAACTTCACCGTCGCCGACTACATACTGCTCTACAAGTCCGACGCGGTGCAGGAGGTCGTCCAGGTGAAGGCCCTGCTGACCGGTCCCGTGCGCCTTGAGTTGGAAACGCCCATCGTGAACGCCTACGCCATAACCGTGGACCAGGCGATCCCGCTGTTTACCAACGTGAGCTTGCAGACAAGAGAGCTGGGCACCGGGGCTGCGGGCCTATATGCCTACCCGGACAGAATCATCGCACTATAACGGCATGAGTAGGGGCGTTCTGATACGGCTGAAGGTTCCGCGCGACCAGGATCCGGAGAGCGCGCTCGCCGAGCTCGCGAAGGCCCTCGGGATGCACCACCCGGCCCGCCAGGCCGAGCGGGAGTGGGCCGAGCACGAGTTTCGGCTCGAAGCGGACACGTTCAGGCGGCAATTGGCCGATGACCTGACTCGGTACAGAGTTGGCGGCTTCGAGAAAGGTAGAAGCCAGGCCGAGTGGTGGATGAAGCGGCACATCCGGCAGTCGTACCTCCACGGGTTTGTCGAGGGCAAGATCGCCGCTGGCGGCTACGAGAGGATTGCCCTCAATCCTGAAGAGGAAAAGTGGCTCAAGAAACTGCGCTACGACGAGTACCGCTACCTGCGCAGGTTCCTGGACGACATCGACGCCCGGCGCGGCGTGATGGACTATCGGCGCCGCATGAAGATGTACGGCGATGCGATCTCCGGCCCCTACTGGGCGGGTTGGGCGCTCGCCAATAAGAGTACGCGCAGAATCATCAGGTGGGTATACGCGGAGGAGGCCGAGCACTGTGATACCTGCCTCGAATTGAACGGCCGGGAGTGGACAGCACCGGCGTTTGTGAAGTGGGTCATGGAAACCGGGATCCTGCCAGGGCAGAACACGCAGTGCTTGTCGAACTGCAAGTGTCACCTGGAGGAGCGTTTTGTCTGACTGAATCTACTATTTGAATCGGAGGTTTATCGAAGATGAGATGGCTTGGAAATATGCTTTTGACCAGAGCGTTCAAGAACGACCATAAGGCCCTTATCATCCGCCCTGAGAAGGGGGAGCGGGTCGACACCCTCTTGGAGTTGCAGGACCAGCAAGGCGTGGCCAAGTTCGCGGTCGACTCCAACGGCTCAGTCCGCACGGACTTCAACGCGGAGGTGGAGCGGGCACCGGCACGCAGACTGAGGATTGAGACCTATCGAAACGTTGATGTCAATGGTGAGAGTATAGACCTGTGCCATGTCAGCAACGGAGTACTAGGTTTCGAGTTCCAGTATGGATATGCCTCGCCCTGGGCTAACTGCCACAACTACGTGACCATCTACGGTATTCGCGTAATGGGTTGTGGCGCCGATTATCTGTACTCTGATGGAGTTCAGGCAGGGGGGCCGTTCGCTGGGAGCATTTACGGTTCTGGGTTCTGGACTGCCATGACAGGATTGAAGTTCTTCAATTCTGCCGGTACTGAGATAGACCCTGATGGTCTCGATCCTACCGATACGAGTTTCTCGGTCGAGTTTACTCGTTGGATAGGGGCAAGTGTCGGGGCCACGACCAACGGCCCACAGTTTACCCTGACGGCCAACAAGACCCCGATGATTTACCTGGCCGACAAGGATGCCGCAGAGATATATCGCAATGACAAGAACACCTATGGAGAGGCATTGGTACTAGCTAGTGCTGGGGTAAACAGAGGGTTGATCGGCAAAGTGATTGATGTGGGCGAGGTTCGGTCACACGATGTAGCGCAAAACGAGAAGTACAGGATTTACTTTTGGGTTCAGACTGTGACTGGTACGGGGGGCACCCTCACTGTTCGTATACATCCAGCCGCTAGGCTAAATACTGTGGGAGGATACCACTTTGCAAACTACGCTTCCCTCAATTTCACCGCGGGGGGTGGAGGAGCATGGGCAGCAGGCGCATGGAATTATGTCGAGGTGTCCGCAGAGCATTTTCGTCCTGGCACGAACATGGTTGTTTTCGATGGTGGCGGTATGACCACACAGAACAATCTGACGATTGGGGTAGATACAACCGTCGTCACGAGTATGCGCAACAAGGCTTACCAACTCTACAACGCAGCCGGAGCCTACTGGAAGATGATTACCCACAAATACACCTTCTATCGTGACATGGATAAGATAGACATGGCCCCCAGTATCCACGGTTCGGATGCACAGAACGGTTATGCAGGCGTGGGGAAGTGTTGTCCTACCTACAACTTCGGTATGCTCCACAACTTCTACCGGTGGCCGACGCACGAAAACTTCGGCGAGAGACTCCGGCAAACTGGCTACAAATGGTACTCCCCGAACCGAGTTACTTACAACGGGGTTGACATCATTCCTGGCACGACTATTCCTTGGACGGATACGGGAGGTGGATGGTTAGCAGGTGGCAATACTGTCCTGCGGATGGAGCCTCCAGCGTATGACCCATACGATGCCGCAGGAATCAAGTTCTGGAGAAGTGATGACCTCCGCAAGTCCGGGGTGATAACCGTCACTAAGGGCGCATCTACTGAAGACCTGAGCGTCGTCTTGGAGAAGTTTGTTGATAGACCCTATTGGTGGGGTGTAGGTGATGTTCCTGCCGATGCTGCACAGTTCAATGACATTGTGTTGTACTTGGGACGTGTCTCAGGAGGGGTCTACGCTCGAAAGAATGACTATTTGAACACCGATGTCTTGCCGGTAGTGACACTTGACCTAAGCTCGATGGTGCGCTATTTCAAATGAGGGTTGCGCCAAGGACGCGCAGATCTAAGTGGGCGCGCTGCTCACGATAACTTTGACGGGATCAACGGCGATTGGGCGCATCGTGGAGTCGCCGGTGACTTGGCTTGACCTCTACTACGAGGAGAAATAACCGAACCCGGAGGCATATATGGAAGCACAAACAACGTTCGCCGAGCGCTGGGCCGTAGCGAAGGGCATCAAGTCCGACCTTGCCGACGCGCTTGAAGATGAGGAAGAGGCCGTCGCGGATTACGACGAGCAACTCGAGGAGGCCGGCGAAGGCAAACTCAGGGAAGACCTGACGGAGATCCGCGATGACGAGAAGGACCATGCGCGGCGACTCCGGCGCCATCTCAAGCGGCACGTCGCGGGCAAGAGTTTTGCCGACCGCTGGGCCCTCGAAAAGTCCAACCCGAGCCTCATCCGCCGCACGCCAGGGCATCCTGCCCACCAGGCGTTGCTGGACGTTGGGGCGCGCTACCACGGCACGATTCGCGACCCGAGAAACGGGGCAGAGCATCACGTTTACTCAGTGCCGCAGAAGATGAACTTCCAAGGCACGGCTATTTCGGCCAACACTGCCGCGGGGTGGCACCGCCTATCAGGGAACTGGGCACCCATGGCTACGCCCTCCCGCCACACGCACCGCTGGTCGTCATTTGAAAACCCGGAGAGAACAGCCCGACACGTGCTCCACGGGTTCACAAACCCAGAGCATGCCGAGGCCGCACTCAAGGCGACTCATCGGTTGACGCAAAAGTGGCAGAAACCTGCGGCTCTGGGATCGCCCAAGAAGTCCTTCGCCGAGCGGTGGGAAGTGGAAAAATCCCACGTCAAAGGCCATTACCGCCAACGCGGCTCCAAGCGCTCTTGGGTCAAGCCGCACGAGCGGAAGGACACTCCGGGTGCCCCGCGGCAGGAACCAGCGGCGGGTATCCAAACCCCGTACCGCACGCGACAGGAAGTGGAGCGCGAGACGTCGGAACTCTTCCGGGATGCTGACGTGATCTCGACCTACACCCGCAAGGACGCCCTGGCAGACGGCACGCTCGTTGACCTGACAAAGTGGGCCTCATCCGGGCCGGAAGGTATGATGGGCGGCTTCAAGGTTCCGGTCGCGGTAACGTCCGCTGTCTGGGGCGAGATCAACGACATCCCGAAGTCGAAGCAGGGAATTCAGGACGTTCGGGGTCGCGCGCACGATGTGCTCACGATGGCAGTGCTTGCGGCAAGGAGTGCGAAGCCGGGTAACAGCGAAGTCCTGTTCCGCGTCATCATGGACATCTCCGCAACCCGGGGCCGATACCAGACCTACAAGTTGAACATTGGGCCAGGGGATGTGGGCGAGCCCGTTGTGACCATTATGAGGCCCGAAGAGGACTAGGAGGGCCAGGATGGCTGAAGCCGTTCCCGAACCCGCATTGTGGGCAGCCAAGCCGCAGCCTGACCGCAACGTCGGCGACGGGTGGCCTGCTTGGGACATTGAGTGCGATCGCTGGCGCGACCCAGAACGACCAAGGGAGCAAAGATGGCGCCGACCGAAACCGCAGTAAAGCCCGTTCTGGATTTGCACGACCTCGAGAAGTCGAGGGTGAGGGCGTACACCCGGCGTGGATCGAGTGGTCAGCCAGTTCAGGTTGCCGAGTATCAGACGAAGGTCCAGAAGAGACCGCAAGCCCCCGGCGGGCCGCGTCTCACGGTCGCGCGTCAGCCAGCAACTCGCTCTGCCAGAAGCCGGTTAGCCTCTGCCTCGTCGATGCGCTTCCCATCGCGCAGAAGGTCGGCGTACAGGACGTCAGCACGCACCCAGTCCGCATCCCAGGGTGAGCGGCGCTCCACGGCATCCAAGGAGGTCTTGCCTTCGTCCTCCGACTCGACCCAGGAACGGCAGACGGTGTCGCCGTCCAAAACCCAGTATGTTAGTTCGCGGTCTGGCACTGTCCGGTCCACCCCCAAGGTCATTATACCACGAACAGCAGCGGCAACGACATCGGCGGCGCTCAGCCGCAGAATATCCAACCTCGAGAGCACCGGCAACGGTCACGAGGTCGCAAAGTATGCGGCGGCGATCGCGGCTCACCTCAAGGACGCACCGACGCCCTTCAAGGGAACGTGGGAGGACAAGCGACAGCCGACAGGCGACATCCCGGACCTACTGCAGCTTGCAGAGAGTGCCAAGCCGAACTTTGAAGCGAGTCTGGGGAGGATCGCTGATCGGCACGGCGGGGCTAGTGCCTGCCGCATCAAGCAGGAACAAACGCTCAGGACGCGGATGCGCGACAAGGGCCGGCCCGCTGATACCGTGACGGACATTCTCGGCGGCCGGATCATCACCGATGACCCTGCGCACATCGCTCCCGTTCTTCGAGAGTTGCGAGAACTCTATCCCGTAGTAGAGGATGAAGATAAGTTCGCCCACCCTACGTCCTTTGGCTACTGCGCCCGGCACGTGCTGGTCAAACTGCCGAGCGGCCTTACGGCCGAAGTCCAGGTCAACCTCCGAGAATCCATCGAAATCCAGGATGTCGTCAGCCACCCGATCTACGAGGAGCTTCGCGCACCGAAGCGCAGGACCGTCGAAGAGCGCCAGGCGTTGCTCGCGAAGGTGGACGAGATACGGGGCCGGTACGCCGAGGTTCTGCGCAAGGCGACTGCGGCTCTCGGATTGGTGGTCAAGTCGCTCGTTGTTCGGTCCGTTGCGGCCTTCCAGGAGGCGAAGCACCCGCGAGTGCCACAAGGGCAGCGGGATGCCGAGGGTCGAACCGGCGGCGAGTTCGCGCCCAACCGCACCGGCAGATATACGCGGAAGGTCGTGACGCCGCGCGGCAACGTCGTCTACGTGTACCCGAAGCGCGTGGCCCAGGCCCGGCAGTCGGCCAAGTTTCGAGGGATGCAGAAGTTGGCGGGAAAACTGCCGACAATCCGCACTGCCCTCTCGCAGGATATCCGGCGCAGGGACCTCGAGGAGCGAAGAGTCTGCGCCGTTGCAGTCGCACTGATAGACAGCCTGCACTTCCGGGTCGGCACAGAGGGGGCCGAGACCGCCGGCGAGCCGACGTACGGCGTGACGACGCTTTTGGGTGACCACGTGCGCAACACGGACGCCAAGATCATCTTCCAGTTCCGCGGCAAGAAAGGGGTCCAATGGTCGCGGGAACTCCACAAGCCCGATGACCCGGATCTGGCGAGCGCCGTGGAGCAGATCTTGAGCGGCGTCGGACCGGACGAGCGCGTTTTCCGCTTTCGGGGCGCGCGCGGTCTCGAGCCTCTGACCGGGTATCGTGTTGAGAAGTACCTCAAGAGGTGGAACACGACGCCGAAGGCGTTCAGGACATTGCACGGGTCATACCTGGCGCACAGTGCGCTGTCACAATTTGTCAGCCAGCACCGCGGTCAGCGGCAGTCCAGGAAGCAGGTGAAAGCAGATATTCGCGAGGTCTGTAGCTATGTTTCCGCGGAACTGGGGAACACGCCCGCGATCGCGAAGCGGAGCTACATAATGCCGGAGATCATCCGAAGCTACATTGAGTCCGAGGGCACAAGGGTCGAGCCAGACCTCAAAATGGGGAAATCATTGGACGTCTGCCAGCTCTGGATTTTGGCAAACGAGCACGGTCAGGTCCGCGGGTTCCTCCACAATGCGACGGAGCACGTCGAGCGGTTCGCGGACCAGCTCGCAAAGGCCCGAGTGGAGAAGTCCGACCAGGAGGTCGAGAAGTCACAGTTGGGGCTGCCGTACCATCTCGAAGGCGGGGTTGGCTCGGCGCACAGGGGGGCCAAGAAGCGGCTCGGCAGGCGCGCGCTGATAGTCCGGACAGGCCGACAGCCAAAAGCGGCAGGCGATCCCGACCTGTCGCGGAAGATCAAGCGCATTGTCGGAGTCGTTGATACCCGCCAATACGAGGAGATCGGCGACACGTGGAAGCCCATCGCCGGTAGTGGGACAGTGAACCAATGTGCGCGCTGCGGGAAGGACCATGAGGTTCATGCGACGGTCGAGCTTCAGGACGGCACGCACGCCGTAGTCGGCACGAGCTGCATGAAGGCCGACAACATGGAGATGGCGCTGCGCTTCGAGAAGCTCGACCGGGCGGCCAGGCGGCTGCGGCAGCTCGAAGCCGAAAAAGCAAAGTACGATAGGGAAGTGCAGCAGTACCAGGGGGCGCTCGCGGAGGTCAGGGCGATGCCGAAGCCTCCGATCGAGGTCGTTATTGCTGAGGACCACCCTTGGTCACGGTACGAGTACAGAATGGGCGAAGCTAGGTGCTGGGGCGAGAAGCCCGATGATCCAGAGCGGCGCATGTGCGTAACATCGAACTGGGAGACGAAAGAGCTCGTGAAGCGCGGGATCCCGCACGGGCGGCGTCCTTACCCACTCCACGAATTTGACAGGGAAATCGCCAAGGTGAAAAGGCGGATCGAGGCGGTCAAGGCAGAGTCGGAAGTCGAGAAGTCCTCTCTCTCGCGCGCGCGCAAGATAGTCACGGAGATGTACGAAAATCTTTCAAGCGATGCCACGCTCGAGTTCGCTCAAGACGGCGAATGGTATATCGTTCCCCGCATTGAGAAGGCCGGCGCTGCGACAGCAGAACCAAAACAGAAGGAGTGGTGGTCAGGAGCTGCGACCGGAGACGAGCGCTGGATCACCGTCCATCCGGACCCGGGCAGTCCTGAGAACTACCGCCACGTCAAGGTTCGGCTCAGGCCCTCCGGCAAGTGGCACATCATCGCCGGCGGAACCGGCCTCGAGCACGAAGAGATCGTTCCGAAGCACAAACTGACGCCGGAAGAACGGGAGCGCTACGAGGAGCGCCGGAAGAAGATGGAGGGGATCCGCAAGGAGCGCGAAAAGGGCCTTGAGCGGCTGACCGAGGTGCGGGAACAGCACACGAGCGTAAAAGCCGAGCAGATGGGGATAGCACCCACACTGACCGAGGACACGCGGCGGGCCGTCGAGCACAGGGCAGAGACACGGGCGGAGGATGCCGGCCTGACCGGAGACGACCGGGACCGGTTTGTAGCCCGCGCTGTCCACGAAGCTGAGACGCGGCACCACGCTTACGTGCGCCGGGCTTGGGATCGCCTTTACTATCAGGCTCACAAGATCGCCCAGGCAGAGGACCCGGAGCTCGCCGTTGGCGAAATAGCGAAACGGCACGACGAAGAGGAGGATCGGGCCGCTGATGAAGCCGCGGGCAAGGTGGAATCGAGCCTGCGAGAGATGATCGGCAAGCCGGCCTCCTCGGGTGAACCGGAGGCTGAGGAGCCGAAGGCTGAAGTTGCCATCGCCGAGACCGAAAGAGCTCAGCCGATTTACCGGCCGCCGAAGGTCAAGCCGATCTCCTCCGTGGAGCAGGCTATGAAGATCATTAGCCTGGAGAAGCAATCCCGCAAGATGATCGCAGAAGGCCGGAAGGAGCTTGCGAAGCTGCCCGAGGAGGAACTGTCCGGGACAGGAACGCTCGAGCAGTTTCAGATTACCGCAGAACTTGCGGACGAGCAGGGCGCGATGGCTGCTGCTATCCGCTCCGTCGACGATGCCAGGCGCGCCAGCCTCAACTCTACGCTGGTCCGCTTGGCCGACGAAACGTTCCGATCCGAGGAGGGAGCGTACGAGCGATACGGCAAGAAGCGGTACGACATTGGCCGGGCACAGGTCACAGGCGCCCTGGATGCACTGACCGGGATCTCTACCCGGTTTATAGGTTCTTCTTTCATAGACAGGCCGCTGGTGGAGGCGCTGGGAGTCGAGGCTGCGGCAATGCTCGCAACCCGCGAGATTCTGCAAAAGCGTGGGAGGCTCGACTTGGACGACGTCATAGCCGATATGGAGAGCTACCACGCGGGCGAAGCGATGAGGATCGCGCAAGAGGCCGTAGCGCAGCACGACGAGCTCGAGGGGATGCGGAAGACGGTTGACGAATCCTCTGCGCGCGCGCTCGTTGAGGGCGGGGAGACAGGAAGGCTTTTCTCCACTGCCCAGGCCCTCGCTTTTGACGGCGAACTGAACGTAGACGCCGTAAGACACTTGGGCACGGCGATAGGATCCTTGCATGCGTCCGCGACGGTCATGGCGATGCTCCGGGCGGCGAAGTCCGGGAAAGGCAAGCTCGACGAACTCAAAGTGAACATTACAGACGAGGGCGATGTCGCTCTCATTGACAGGATGTTGCACCTCCGCGGTCACTACAAGGTCACGCACGACCCTGAGACCGGCACCACCTCGGTCCTGCTTAATCCAAAGTCGCTGGCCCGCTACATGAAGTTTGCAGCCAAGGAGCGCGAAGAGTCCGACTACGCGAAGGCCCTGCAGAACGGCACAGCGAAAATTGATGTCTCGGCAGCGCCGGAGGGCTGGAAGGACCGGTACACAAGCCCCATAGACCGCCAGGAGAGAGACTTCCATTGGAAGCCGATCCAGCGGCGCGCACAGGAGTTTTTCCTCAGCCAATGCACCGGCGACGACGGCGGCGCCCTGATCGACCTGGAAGTAGGAGGCGGAAAGACGATAATGGCGCTCGGCGCGATGGGATTCCTCCGCGACCAGGGGAAAGTGCAAAAGATGCTTTACATTGCACCGCAGGAGTCCCTGGTGGGCCAGGTCCTCGGCGAGGTCGGGGGATTCACCGACTGGAAGTCGAATCAGGTGCGCGGAGGCGCAAGGGCAAGTCTTGACGACATCAGGGGGCGCTATTCCGACCCTTCGTTCGTTCAGGTGGTTTCTGCCCCTACGGTGGGCGCAGACGTCCGCCGACTGGAGCAGCTTGGGGTAAACCCATCGGACTTCTTCCGCGAGCTCGGGTACGATGGAATGGTGGCCGACGAGGCCCACAAGTTGGTGTCTGGCGTCGGGGGGGGCAAGAACGCCCGCGCGCTCAGGCGTATGCGTATGCGCTACAACCTGGCGATGACCGGCACGCTCGTGACCAACGCGATCTCTCAGCCCTTCGACCTTGTCCGGTGGGTCGCGGGAGCAAAGGTGGACAGCCGTGCGAAGATTCTGCGCAAGTATGGGGAGGTCGGGCTGGGAACCACGGCATGGCAGGACGCTGTCAACGCCGACGTCCGCCAACAGGTGGATCGGCACACATTCCACGGGGCCGGGACCATCAAAGCCAAGCTCTATCGTAACGAACTGAAGGTGGGCCTCTCGGAGACGCAGCGGCAGGACCTTGCCCAGGCGGTTAAGGCGGACAAGGTGCGCCGTGATGAGTATGCCAAGTCCAGGCCAGCCACTCCCGAAAAGGCCGAGCAGGCGCGCAGAAAACTCGACTTCGACCGCGACCGCGAGGTCTTCGAGATTCTCCACAACCGGGACTGGAAGCAGAACGACAGGTTGCGCGAGATCGCAAAGACGATCAAGCGGACGGTGGCCGACAACCCTTCACAGAAGTTCATCCTAGTGGCCGATACTGATTATGGACTCTCTGCCATCCGGTCGGTCACGCGGATGCTGGCTGATCTGGGCTACGGCGACAGGACAGCACTTTTCGCGAGTCAGGACGCCTCCGGTCAGGCGATCTCACAGAAGAAGATGATGCGCGAACAGGCCCGCTTCGCGGTCGATTCTAGCTGCCAGTTCGCGGTACTTGCCGCTCCGCAGGCGATCGGGCGCAATATGGAGGCCGCCGGAGTCTTGGTACACGTCACGCTCCCGCCGGACGCCGGGTCGGAGAAGCAGCGGACAGGGCGCGCCTGGCGCGAGGGCCGGCAGGGAGATGTGAACGAGACGCTTTTCTATACCGACCAACATCCGTTTGATATGAGCCGCCTGCTGCAACTGAGGCGGACCGCAGGTCCGCTCGCCGCCATATCAGGAGGCCAACCGTGACCGTTCGTGATAGAACGTGCGCGTTCATCCGCGCGGCGATCCGGGCCCACCTGAGACGCTATCGGGCATGGCCGAAGGGGGACAGCGGTGGCTGAAACAAAGCACCTATCGGGGCTCATCGCCCATCAGTCGCTCCTCACGCACCGGCTCGCAGGTCGCGAGAAGGACCTCGAGGAGCACATGGACAAGATCGAGCAGGCACTCAAAGTCAACGCCGAACGACAAGAAGGTTGCCGACGCCAGGGGAATCCGGAAGAGCTTTCGCGGCTTGTGGCAGACGAGAAGAGGCTCACGGCTGCTTACCAGCGACTTGCCGAAGTCGTGGGGCGCATTCATATCGCCCCAGTGAACGAGGAGTGATAAACAATGTTGATGCTTATGCTAAGCAAGGAAGAGCGGTCTGCCCTGATGCGGCAAGTAACCGAGCGGATGCGGACCGTCGTCAAGGACTATCGCCGGACGCACAACATCACTCAAGCTCGACTTGCACGCCAACTTGATTGTGGGAGTCCCGCCGTGATTGGCAACTACGAGAACGGCAAAACTATTCCCCATTTCTTCACGCTGACCCAACTGTTTCTGGTGTGCGTACAGAATGCCCCGGAAGATGTCCTCGACATGATGAGGCGTCTGGGTTTGCCGGTCGACGAGGCCCTAGTAGAGATCCGATCGGGAAGGGGGGTCCCCGAATGCCAGCGTGGTTGAGAGCGGAAGACGAAGATAAGTGGGATAAGGCGAAGGCGGCGGCAAAGGAGTCCTATCCGGACATGAAGGAAGACGATGACCGCTACTGGGCTATCGTCACATCCATATTCAAGAAGATCGGAGGCAAGGCCGGAAAGAAGTCGCTTGCCGCGCCGACGATGGTGGTCGCCGTCGGGGGGTATGATCCGCTGTTCAAGTCCGAGCGGCCATCGGTTACCGAACAGGGCGATAAGTTGTACATCCGCACCCCGTACCACACTGGCTTCATAGGCGACATCAGGGACATTCCCGGTCGGAGATGGGATCCGGACCGCAAGGTCTGGATCGTCGGCAAGGAGCACAGAGAACGGGTCGACGGCATCATAGGCAAGCATTTCCGGGAAGAGGAGCACCCGCGCGCTCCTGCTGGCCTGCCCGAAGGTGGCCAATTTGTACCCAAGGAGGGCATTGGGGCCAAGGGCCAACAACAAGCACAACCGTCGGGGGGCACGGTCGAGGGGGCGAAGGAGCCACCCACGCAGAAACAACTGGACTATATGGGCAAGTTGGTTGCGGAGCTAAGACAGGATTTGACCGATCGGCGGTTTAGTCCGCCGACGTACAATCACGGCCCGTTGCCGTTTGAGAAGCAAGCAATCCTCAATCTAAGCGATGCCTTAGAGGCGCGGCAACCTTCCCAGAGGCTTATCGAATACATCGACCGCCGATTAGCCAGCAGTCTCTTGGAGGCTATCGAATCTATGCACGACATGCCAAGGCGGCAAGCCTCCCTCGTGATCGACGCACTCCGCAGTGGTTCCCTCCGCCAACTCGCCCAAGCGGTTGCGAACACACCGGGTTATTCGGAGGAGGCGTTTGAGGGCGCTAAGCGACGGCTCGACGCTCGCAGCGTCGACATCGTGAAGGAACTGGCCCAAGAACTCGGGGTTACGTTGACTCCGAGTGATGCTCAGCCCAGTAAGTCCTTGCGCCTCGTGCTCAAGGGGCAGTTATTCGGAACGGGCGTCCCGACCATCTACATAGTCCGCCACGGCAAGACCCACATGAACGGGGAGGGTGAACAGCCGGATCTCGTCCGCGGCTGGCTCGACCCACCGCTCGACGAAAAGGGCAAAGATGAGGCGAATAGGCTCGCAAAGGTCTTCGATTCAGTCCCGCTCACCAAGGTGTACACTTCCGATCTCAAACGATCAGAGGAGACCGCCAAGGTAATAGCTGCCGAGACGTCTGCGCCCATAGAGGTCTCTAGGGCCTTCCGGCCCTGGAACCTTGGCCGTCTTCAGGGATCCAGCTCCAGGCAGTCCACGCCCACCATCCGAAAGTTCGCAGGACAGAATCCCACTACTCCCGTGCCAGATGGCGAGTCCTTCGAGGACTTCAAACACCGTTTCTTGGATGGCCTCAAGGGGCTAATGGACGATCTGGAGTCCGGGAAACCGCGCAGCGTCGTTATCGTGACCCACTATCGCAACCTGAAGCTCGCACACGCCTGGGCCGCCGATGGCGGCAAGGCCGAGAAGGTCGACGTGAAGACTTTCCTCGCTGACGATATGCCGACCGGATATATCGGCAAGCTAACCTACGAAGGCGGCAAGTGGCATTTCGGAGCTGCGGAGGCGCAGATAGACGGAGCGATGCCCGAGGCCAAGAAATCTGTTTGCGGAACATTGGTAGTCGTTCTTCCTTCCAAGCGTGCGCCGGGTCCTCGGTTGGTGCTGAAGGGCCACAAGTTGCACTACCAGACGGACTTCCAGGGGATCTCCGTGTCCGTTGAGAATCGCAAGGGCAGCATCCGCCGGGGCAAGCAGAAAGGTGGCAAGGAGTGGGAAATGAAGATGTTCTACCTGTACGGCCGGATCCCGTACACCAAGGGCAAGGACGGCGAGGCCGTTGACTGCTTCATCGGCCCAAACAAGGAAAGCCAGAAGGTCTTCGTTATTCACCAGCGGACGCCAGACGGCAAGCACTATGATGAGGACAAGTGCATGCTCGGGTTTGACGATGAGGAGCACGCCCGCGACGCTTTTCTGGCGCACTACGACTCACAGAAGTTCCTCGGCGAGATCACGGAGATGGGCATTGACAAGTTCAAGGAGAAGCTCAGTGAGACCCGCGAGTCCCCTAAGATGATAAAGAGTTTGCCGCAGCAGATCATCGTCCAGAAGTGGCGCAAGATAAAAGTCAAGGATGGCTTGACCATTCGAGTCCCTGGGGGGCCGCCAGTGGCGCCCAAGGGCAAATGCTATAAGCTAGTCATCGCTGAGGGCGCGGCGATTCAATGCTTCGCCCGGAAGGCTGATGCGGCGCGAGCGGCCAGGAAGATGAACGGCCAGGACCTGTGCGGCTTCTCATACGTGGACATCCCGACGTACCCGGACGGCAGAAAGGTTCGGGTCCACAAAGCGTGGCCGGAAGGGTCCCGTGTAGGAAGTTCCAAGGATGTCCACCGGGCCCTAAAGGAGATGGGGCACGAGGTCATCACTGGCAAGGGCGGGTTTCACATCAGGGGCAAGGGTTTTGTCTCGCTCGCCCAAGCGCGCAGGATGACCGGGATAAAGGCACCCAAGCGGAACTTTCGCGGGAGGATCGGGCCGTACGGGGATCTGGCCTGGGTAGCGGCGATCAACAGGGTCCGGGTCGGCAAGGCGCTGGATAACCCAATTCCCGTTGTGTTGGTCGAGAAAAGCGACAAGACTGAGGGCATGACGATCCGCATAAAGCACCTTACGCCGGAACAGAAGGAGCGCATCGCGAACTTGATGGGTCCCTGGCAGTGGATGGGCCACGTTGGGACATCGCGGCCAACGGTGTTCTTCGCCGATGGGGACCGCGACTTTGGTCCGCAGGTCGAGGTAGACGGAGCACGGGTTGGAGGATTAACCCCAGATCTCGGCAAGCAGTACGAGGCGCACAAGGGCGTATTCGAGGTTTAGAGAATGCCAATGCCGAGCCGACACGTTTGCGCCGGATGCCGTCATCTTCGCGAGTGGCCCCGTTGCGCGGCTTTTCCAGGGGGCATACCGCAGGAGATACAGCGGCAGGAACACTTTCACATCGCGCCCTATCCGGGCGATCGAGGAATACACTTTGAGCGGAACAAAGAGATCAGGCATGAGAACCGAAGAGCTGCGTAAGAGCCACGTCAAAGGCCACTGGCGCAAGACGGGGAGGGGCAACAGGGTCTACGTCCGCCCTTACGACACTAAGGTTCAGAAGAAGCCGACAGAAGGAGCCGGGCGCCCGAATTACCCCCGAATTAGCCCCGAATTACCCCCGAGTGCCCTCGCCCATCCGGAAATGGCCGCGGCCGTCGCCGCACCAGTCCTAGAACGCACCGGCCTGCTCGATGAGAACAAGAAGTACCGCCTGGCCTACAACGCCGATGCCGGCATGATGTGGACCTTGCTCAGGCAGCAGCACTACAAATTCCCCGTTGCGGCCGCCGGGACAATTCGTGAGACCCTTCAGAACTCGCTGGACGCCATTCGGAAGCGGATCGACGCCGGGGAGATAACCGAAGGTCGGTATTCGGTCACCTGGGACCCTGACGAGGATCGCCCCGGCTTCGGCAAGCTCACCATCGAGGATAACGGCGGCGGGATGGGAATAGACCAGATTCAGGATCTTTACCTGACGGCTGGCGGTTCCGGCAAGCGCGGAGACAAAGGCACTCTCGGCGGTTTCGGAGTTGCCAAGGTCATCATACTCGGCACGGTTGCGACGTCCGAGGCTGAACTCCTTGATGACCAGAAGGGAAAGACTGGCCGCTGGACGCTCGAGAGCCGCGACTACCGGATCACGAGCGATATGATGGGCCGGGCGGACATTCGCGGCAAGGAACTGAAGACTGACAGTTACCTCGATGGTCTGAAGCTGACCTTCGAGGGGTTCATCCAGGGTATGGACAAGTGGGGGGCAGATCAGGCCCTCAAGCAAGCCATCGAGCTAAGCGAGTTCCCCGACGACGTGAAAGTGACGTTCAACGGGACCGAACTGCCATCGAAGTTGACGCTCTCTCCCGAAAACGAAAGCCCGTACAGTCTCCCGGAGGTGAAGGGCAACACGGTCGCATTGCACTGGGTTGCTGATGACAGGCTGTATGGCCTACAGACGGCCGTCCGCTTTTGCAAGGGCGACCAGAAGTTGTTTCAGTTCGTGGAGTCGCGAGGCGGCCCGATCGCTGGCTGGCTCGTAGTAGACGTCACGACACCTCACGCGCCAGCCGATGACGACTATCCCTTCAACACTGCGCGGTGCGCGCTGTCCTCAGAGATGAGAGAAGCGGTCAACGCCGTCGTGCAACATTACATCGCGGACCCGCTCTCGGCGACACTGCCCCCGCCGGACTACCAGAACGTCATGCGCATCTCCGCACACGACCGCCGGAACACGACAGGTCGGACAATTGTGCTCCGCGGCGAGAAGGGCCACCCCCTGACCGATTACGATTGGAAGAAGCACCAGACTGTTGTCAAACTGTGGGGCGATTTGGTCGAATCACTCTACAGGCAGGCGGGATATGAGGCGATGCCGGAGGTCGGGATCGACACACAAGAAGAACACGATGCCTGTCACATGAGCAACCCGGACGGCACGTACGAGATCCTCCTGAATCCAGAGCACTTTCCAGAGCATTCCGAACCGATCACGCAGGCATTCTGGCTCAGGGACACCCTGATCCACGAAATGACGCACCGTAAGCGGCACGAGCACGACGAGTTCTTCGCAGCAGAAGAGAATTTGCTTCGCCATCGCCTCTCGGACCCGGAGGTGCTGGCCCGGACGTTCGCGGCGCTGGCGCCGTTAGGCGACATAGGGTTCAAACTGCCGGAATCGCGGCGGGAGGCGGGGGAAGCACTTTATCGCGGACAGGCGGAGGGGTTTTATCCTAACGGGGTGTTCACGAACTACGAGGGTCATATTCGCCAGGAGCTGGCCGACCTCTACGAGGACTACAAGCATGACCTGCCAGCACCGACAGAGGAAGAGGACCTGACCTACAGCCTCCAGTTCGACCCCGGATACGAGGTGGACCCCCTCCGTGGACCGAGGCTGTTCACGCAGGATTGGTGGCAGAAGTGGTTCGAGTACCAAAAGGCGGACGACCTGTACCAAAACCCAAGCAGCGACAAGGCCAGAGCGATCATCCGGCGGGGGTTGCTGTACGGACTCGCGCTGCTCGTAGCCGGGGCGCAAGAAAGGTACAGAGCGCTGGAGGAGGGCATGCAAGACATTCCAATGGCGCAGAGGAATGCGGCGCAAGAGTCGGATCCCAAGGGCTACTATCACCATCGCCTTGCGACGTTGCAACTTCACGCGAGAACCGCAGATGTTTGGAGGAGCTACTTTCAGACCCTCCCGGCGAAGGTCGCCAGGCTACTCATGATCGAGCCAACCGTATTCGCCAAGCCGGAACCGCTGGGCACTGCCCGCCAAGCTACCCGGGCGCTCGTCGAGTCGGCGGCCGAGAAGGTGAGCGATCTCTTCTGGCGCAAATCAACAACGGCCAGCGACCCGCAAAAGTCCGACCTCTGGGATGAGGCACACCGCGCTGTGCAGCCAGGGAATTGGCGCTGGGCAGACAAGATGGAGACGTTCTCTTGGCTTGAGAAGACTGGCCTGGTCGGTGCTGACAATGCTGATCTGGTAGTCGAATACTTCCACGGGCTGGCGGGCGCCGCTGACCTGCGTGCGCGAGATCACGAAAGCCAGCAGAGCAAGGCCGAGGCGCTGGCTTACAAGGCGACGGCGGATGCGATCGCCCTGGCCTGCCGAGGCAAATCGCCAGGCCGGACCGAAGACAAGCAGCCCGTGCTTTTCTCTCTGGGTCCATTGCCAGCCTTGTTCGGCTTGAATGAGGAAGCAGAGAGGGCAGACTGATGGTTGCCGGAAGCAGTCTAAGAGGTCTCAGGCCCGTACCGGGGGCACCGGGCCTGGACTGGGCGCGAATGGAAGTGTTTGAGGGCTGGCTCGTGTTTATCACGGACCAGATGAACTATGTCCAGTTCTTTGTCCCAATGGTCGCCGTACCCTCTGCGAGGTCTGTAGAATTCGCGGACGGCCTCGATTGGTGCCCGCCAGACGCCGTGACCACCGTGCTCGCTGAGTTGAGAAGGGAAGTGCTGAATTGACTGTACAATATGACACTCCACCGGACATGATGCCGGAGATCAACCGCCTTCTGGTGCTCGCCGTCGGGTCGGTGAGGAGGGCGCATTTCGCGCAGGTGTTCCGGGCCGAGGTCGGGCCGCTGTTCGAGGGCCTGTCGAGCCTCCGGTACGACCAGATCGAGGAAGCGTTCCTGGACCAGATGGAGGCGGCATTCGACCTAGCTGGCAGTGTGCGGGATGCCTTTCAACTTAGAGATCGATTGACAGCGGAGAGTGACCCACAAGATGGCAACCGTGGTTAAGGTCTTAGGCAGGCAGGGCAACCGGCTCAACATCGCGCGCCGGGAGTGCTCCTGCGAGGTCAAGTTGCCGTTTGGCCTGCGCTTCACCGACGGCGGCAAGATGCACCGGGTCCACGTCTGCCCGCAGTGCGAGCGCCTCCACGGGTACGAGGACATCCGTAAGGGAACCCTGCTGCGCAGTCAAGTCGTCTTCGCCCCCGGGTTGCCGCTCTTATCGAAGGCACTCGAGCTCAAGGCCGGCCAGCGCTGGGTAACGCTGCATCCGGATGCCGAGAACCCAGAAAACTACGTCCACGTCCTGATCCAAGAGCACCCCGATGGCACAGCAAGCGTCATTCGGGGAGCTGAGGGCAAGCTCAACTACCTGCGGCTGACAAAACTCAAATCGCCGGAGGACTGGCAGGAATCCGGAAAGCGCCTTGCCGAGGAGCGCGAGAGGCGGCGGAAAGAGCGTGAGGCCGCGATGACCGAAGAGGAGCGCCAGACCACGCACGACGTAGAAGCTGGCATACTGGCCCGCAAGGAGCTGGAGGACGCCAAGTACGTATCGCAGGTGATGGAGGCGCACGGGATAGGCGAGTCCGACTGGAAGCTCGAAGAAAAGACCTTGGTAGCCCTGCCGGGGAAGTCACGCGAGATGGCCGAGAAGCAGCACCTCCGCAAGATGGTCACGGTGGCGAACAAGCTCGTGGACCGCACGCGCAAGGATCTGCTGGACGCTCACGACCGATTGGCCGAAGCCGAGCTCGGCGATATGCCGCTCGGGGACGTAGGTATCGAGCGGCCACTCGAGGGCAAAGGAAGCGGGTATATCGCCGCAGTCGAGAACGCGGCAGAGGCGGCTGGTCTAAGCGTCAGGCAGAAGATCGCGGAGAAGGAGGACATAAGCTGGAGAGGGTTCCTTGACCGAAGCGACGGCGATCCTCTCAAGGCTGCCGAGAAGCTCGCAGCGGTCCAGCGCCTGCACGCAGCGCTCCGCGAGGTTCGTGAACCGATCAAGGAGCTCAGAACCGCCGGCCTATTGGATAGGCCGCTGAAACCGGAACTTCCGCCAACCGAGAAGATCGCTGACATCCTCGTGGCGCAGAAGCAGCACACCGACTACGAGCGGCAGTACCGACAGGTGAAGGGTGAGATAGAGGAACACGGGGTTCCCAAGGCCGCTCTTGAGGTCGTGACGGAACTCAGGCCGGAGGAGGTCGAGGAGATCATCAGGGCCGCTGCCGCAAAGCCCTTAGACGAGGAAGCCGCCAAGGACAAGGTCGCCGAGGAACTGGCCGAGGATGCGATGCAGCGTGCGGCCGAGAGGCTGCTTGCGACCGCCGACAAGGAGGAGGCCCTTCAGCCACTCCGCAAATACGTGACGATGGGGCATTACGACAGTTTGAACCGCTCCTGCCTCGCGGCAACGCGCACCCCCCTGCCCCTCGGCCGTCTTCAGGCCGACATCCTGGGACCAGAGGCCAGTGCCCAGGTGCTCGCCGCCCATCTCAGAGAAACGCTCTCGGACACGGATTACAGGGCAGCACTCCACGGCGTTGCCAACTACCATCGCAACTATCAGCGGCAGGCAAGCGAACAGGCCCTCCAGTCGTACGCGTCGACAAAGCAGCAGGCCGACGAACTCTCCGAGCGCCCGATATCCGACATCGGGTCTCTTGTTGAGGCACAGGTTGCGAATGCCGACCGGATTGACCTCGTTGACGAGGCGCGGGAGACTCTCGGCGTGGCGCTCGGACGGCTGGAAGCTACGGCTGCGCTTGTCCAAGCGCTTGAGCTTCAACACGCACGCAAGGGAGTGCCGGAAGAGCTGCGGGTTCCGCTCGGTGCTATCTCAAATCAGCAGGCCATTGCGCAAGCGCGCGTGCTGGGACTCAGCCACCCTGTCATGGAGGAGATGGAGCCGGGGGTGGAACCCGATTACCGAATCGACTCCGACGGCGTCAACAAGTTCCTGACTATCTTGCCGAACGGGGCAGCCAAGCTCGTGACGAAGCCCGATCGGGAGCTCGCAGAGAAGCACGCACTCGCAACCGAGATCAAATCAGGTAGGCGGGATCAGAGGCACTGGCTCCCCGCAGGAATTGTCTCGAGGCCGCAGAGCACATTCGAGGATCCCGAGAAGCGCGCGGTGCAGTTCTCGGAACCGCTCGAACTCAGGCCCAAAATGCGGTATGCGGAGGTCAACCGCGGACTCAAGCACTATATCGCGCGGCGTCTAGCGGACGGCCAGGACCCTGAGAGCCTGCGTTCCGACCTGCTTTCGGCAGAGTTCACCGCGGACCTGCCGGACGATCTTCTGGGAGACGGCGGCGGATCCTACTACAAGGCCCTAAGCGACCTCGGCTGGTTCACCTACAACCAGGTAGAAAACAAGTCCCCGGAGGGGCTGGAGGCCATAGCCGAACACGCAGTTGAGGAGTACGAACGCGAACACGGGGCGTCTGAGGAGGTCGCCGCCCTCAACTCGCAGTCCATCCCACTGAAAGACAGCCCGGTGTGCTACGAGGCTCTCTACAGGGCCGTTGCGGCTCACCCCGAAGCCAGGGTAGCGTTCAAGGCTCTCTCCGAGCTGACGCCGGAGGAGCGCGGGCTGATCCAGCGCTTCTTCTACCGGGTCATGACCGAGGAGAAGTCGCCCCAGGAAGAGGCTGAGGAGAAGAGGCTTACCGCAAGACCGACCCAGGCCCCGGCTAGGCAGGAGGCGCTGTGGGCCGAGCAAGAGGTGCCCGCAGAGACGACGGAGGCCCGGAAACCCGCCAAGCCAGGACGCGAGACCCCGTGGACCCGCTACGTCAAGGCGCAGGGATCTGTCCAACATGCCTATGAGAGTGTCCAGGACGTCATGAGAGGCGCCGTCTCGGCGCAGTTCGCCAAGCACATGGGAGGCATACTTGGCCGCGAGCTGAAGACCGGCAACAAGCGCATCGCAAACTGGGATGACCACCTTCTCGGGCTCGTTTCTCCAGAACGACAACAGCAGCTCCTGGAGGCGCGGCAGGCAGAAATGGCGCGCAAGCACGCGAGGGTCGCGACTCGCGCCCGGGGCAAGTTCGCAACGGAGGAGCGGCTCGGCATCAGGCGTGAACGCGCGGAGGCCCTCGATCGGGCCATCCGTGGAGCTGCGCTCTCGCTGTTCAAGGAGAAGCCGCTGCCCGCGATCGAGCGGGTTACGATCGGCGCCCGGGCGGAGAAACAGCTCCAGTCCATCTTCCCCTACGTTGCCCAGAACTTTGAGGTTGACCGGCCGGTAGACATCCCTCACGATGTAAATATGAGCGAAGGTGAGATGGTAAAGCAGCAGCGCGCGGTGAAGCTGATCGAGGGCCTGAAGCGGCTTTCGCTCAACCTGGGCGTCGGCACCGGCAAGACCCTGGTCGCGTTGGGCAGCTTCTCAGACCTGCAAGCACGCGGCGCAGTCAACCGCGCCATCTTCGCTGTGCCAGCCAGCCTTACGGCGCAGTTCGGGTGCGTTCGGGGCGACACGGAACTCTGTGACCCTATCCGCGGACTCACCATGACATTTGAGGAGTGGCTGCTTTCGGGCCTGAGGCCCTTTGTCTGGACCCGGGCCGCGGGTGGACAAGTAACCATCGAACTGGCGTCTCGCCCATTCCTGAAGGGCCTTGATCGGATGTATCGCGTGGAGACGGACGATGGAGCGTCAATTGTTGTGACCGCAAAGCATCGCTTCCTTACGCCGAAGGGTTGGAGGCCGTTGTGCGAGTTGCCCGTCGGCTCGCTTGTTTCTTGCGCCGTCGCTCTGAAGCGTGCAACAAGCGATGCTCACGGTGGCTCCCGAGCAACTGGAGATTATCGATCCGGTTGTCATCCTTTTGGCCATTACGGTGATGAACGAGCTCATCCGGCTCCAGATAACGGCCAACGTGCTTTTCCATTATCAGGCGGTGCTCGAGATAGTAACCCAGTGAATTTGCCTGAGGGTGGTCCGGCACAAACAACGCGATGTAGCCAGCAGAACGCCGAATCCGACCTCCCTTCCAGTTGTTTGCCTTTTCGCCCTTGTGACGGTTGGCATTGCCGAGTCTTGGAACGTCGAGCTTCTTCAGGCGAAGCCGAACCGCATCCTCGCTTGCGCCGTTATCCAAAATGCGGGCTATCTCCGAACACGACCGCCCCTGCTCAGCCAACTCTCGCAACCGCTCGTCGCTCCACTCGTACCCAGGTGGCCTGCGCCCGTTCAGGCGGAGTTTCCGCATTCGACGAAGGACGGTCGCTTGTGTTGTCCCAAAGTAACGAGCCAGCCAAGATAGCGATCTCCCTTCTTGAACGAAGCGGCGGAGGTCGTTCTCATCTATGGAATGAGGTCGACGACCAGTGCGCAGAGCCTCGGAAAGCCCAAGAGCCCTCACCCGACGAGCCAAGTAGCTCTGACTCCTCCCGGTCTGCCGTGACATCCAAATGCAGGTTCGATCCTCGGCAACCCAATCCCGCAGTTGCTGATCCGGGACGGCGGCGTATTCTGGGAGACTTGGCGGAGTCAGTCCCAATTCAAGCAAGCGCCGCCGAAGCGTGTGCCGTGCAAGGCCGAATTGGCGCTCCATCCAAGCCAGCGACCTTCCCTGGCTGTGGTAGCGCCTCAATGCCGTTTCATCAACCTGTTTCGTCGGTTGGCTCATGCACCCAGTATAGCACAATTCGCAACATCTCGGAAGTGGGGCTTGCCCTTGTCTTCGACATCGCAGTTGCACGGACACACAACTACTGGGCTGGCGGGTTCTGGAATCACAATTCGGAAGCCTTGAGGTTCTACGAACCTGGCAGGTTCAAATGGTTCGCCGACCCGACGGCCAGCGCTGAGGACCGCCGGGCCGCCTATACTGATCCCGATCGGCAGATATGCGTTGTCACCCATCAGGCCCTCAGAGACGACCTCGTCTGGGCGGTGGGCCAGGATCGGTTCGGGGGCAATGTACGAAAAGCGGAAGACTGGATGCGTGCGGCTCCCGAGGACGAACGCAGGCACGAGGTACGTGCGGCAGCGGAGAAACAAGGGTGGAAGTGGGACATGTGTTTGCCGTACGAGGCTCCGGTGGCGATGGCGGACGGAACAACTCGCAGGATCGGAGATCTCGTGGAATCCCGATCAAGCGATCCCGTGCTGTCACTCAACCTTCAGAGCGGTAGGTTGGAGGCCAAGTCAGTGTCCGATTGGTTGCGCTTGGAGTGCCCGCACCCCCAACTCTACCGAATCCTCGCGGGCGAAGCAAGCGTGATATGCACAGGTGATCATAAGATATGGACACTCGGTAGGGGGTATGTCCGCGCTTGCGAGGTGCGAGTAGGTGACCGACTTTTGGCTTTACAACCGACCGACTCTCTGCTAGAATTGGAACACGATACCTTGAACCGGGGTGACAGAAATGGCAGTGAGGGATATGTTGGTCGGAACGCTTCTGGGCGATGCCTCGATGGGCCAGAGCGCTGCCGGGACGCCGCGAGTAACGATCAAGCACTGTCCCGCGCAAGAGGATTATCTATTCCACAAGTACGATCGACTGAGATCAATATGCCCATCTGCGCCGAAGTTCGTCAGGAACGGGGGATGGGGCGGCGACCTCTGGGTCTTTCAGACGAGCTGCCTGGATTGGTTGCGGCAGTACCGGGAGATGATGTGGCGCGACGGGAGGCGTCGGATTGCCGACGCCGTGAAGGATCACTTGACCCCGGAGGCACTGGGTTACTGGTATATGGACGACGGTTCGCTGTCGAACGGGTGTGCCACACTCAGCACACACAGGTATTTGCGGGAAGATCAACGGAAGCTGCGATCTTGGATCCGCCAACTGTACGAGATCGAGGTTCTGGAACGCTACGACCGAAGGCACGACCGGTTTTATATGGCGATGCGCAGAGAGGCGACGCGCCGGTTTGTGGCACTTCTGAGTCCCCACGTGCCGGAGTCCATGAGATACAAGCTGAATGTGCCGAATGCGGAGTTGCTGCCGTACATAGCGCCAACCCCGGAGGCCCTGCCGGGACGACTGTGCGTGATCTGCGGTCAGCGGTATGCCTTTCAGCAGGTCTGCGACTCTCCGGAATGCAAGCAGACCAAGAGGGACTGCGACAACCGGCGTTGGTACGACGCGCACGCTGCCGAGATCTCGGCGAGAACTCACGAGGAGCATCTGCGGAATCTCGGAGAGGGAACGTGCGAGGTGTGCAAGAGTCAATTCCTCCGCACCAGTCGCCTCCATGTACGCACGTGCTCGGCGGCATGTCGAGCGGAGTGGAAACGCCGTCGGGCCCTGGCATGGTACTACCAGAACTGCGATGCCATGAAGCACCAGTAACCTCAGTCGAGTTCACAGATGCGCCTGCGTTTGTCTATGACATAACGGTGGAGGAGAACCACAACTTCTTCGGCTACGGCCTCCTCGTCTCCAACTGTCTTGTTGATGAGGGTCAGGATATTCTCCGCCGGCTTCATAAAGCCGACAGCCTGATGCAGCACGCCATCGACGCTCTGTCATATCACACTCCCTATTACATCTATTCCACGGCCGACCCCGTCAAGAACGACTGGTCGGAAGTCCACGACGTTTTGGCAAAGGTAGCACCCGACCGTTATCCCGCCGCCAGCCGGGAGGAGTTCCACCGCCGTTACGGAATCGACTGCCTCCAGACTCAGCAGGCGCTCAGACAGGAAATGCACCCATTCGCCTATGCCGAGCGTATTCCTCTGGGCATCGTGGCAAGCAGGAGGCAGGAGCCAGTGCAGCTCTCTGCCCCAGAGCAATCCGAGTACGACGGTGTCCTCCAGGCATATCGAACCGCGCAGACGGCACGGCGCGCCGGAAAGGTAGACGATGCCGTCCCCGCGTTGCGGCAGATGAACCCCCGTGCCTTCGAGGGCAAAAACGAAGCCGAACAGCGGACAGAGGCGGGGAGGATGTTGCAGTTCCTCTCGGCCGCCAGAGACTCCGCGCTGGACCGAATCGTCAACGCAGGTTCGGTGCGCGGGGCAGGCGTGCGCATACCGGCCAAACTTGAAACATTGCACGCGTTCGTGCAGTCACGAATAGCAGAGAAGGGCGCTGGCCTCGTCTTCGCGCACTCGATAGAGGCGCAGAACCAGATCGCGGGATACCTCAAGAGCAAGGGGATCAAGGTGGGCACCCTCTCAGGGTCTGACCCCGGGGCGAAACGCGAGCGCACGCGCCAGGACTTTCAGGCCGGCAAGTTTGACGTCCTCTGCCTCAGCGATGCTGGATCGACGGGGCTCAACTTGCAGAGGGCCGCATTTTGCTGTAACTTCGACTCGCCGTATACGGCGAAGACCTACGAGCAGCGGATCGGCCGCATGGAGCGGCTGGGCCAGACCAACCCTGATATGAAGGTTCTGGATCTGGTTACGACCACTCCCTACGAGCGCGGCCGGAGGCGACTCCTGGAGCGCAAGGGGAAGCTGCGGGAGGCGCTGACCGCGCCTTACGAAATGCTTGATGACACCGATTTGGGGAGAGAAATCGCTGAGGCGCGAAGCAGTGAGATCGAGAAGGCAGTACTTAAAGCCGCTTAGTATGGATCACCAAGAGGTTCGTAAGATGCTTGGTTGGCAGCGGCAACTAGCCCTTATATTCGACGCGTTCGAGCGTGTGCGTTGGGCCGAGGTCATGCGAGAACTTCGGAGGCTCGTCTCCGGCGGCACAAGAATGGCTGAGGTGATGCAGCACTGGGTTATCGTCGAAGATGCGTGCGGTCTACGCCTGATGACGCGCGAGCGGGCGGAGGCCGAGTTGGAGGCTTGTGTCGTGATTCCGCAGGACTTGTACAGACCGCACGGATAAGATCGTCACTCATTGACAACTGAATAAGCCGAACTGTCGAGGACAAGGGGCTTCGAGAGCTGAACTGTCGAGGATAGAGCGCTCACCCTCCCGTTGGGGGTGGGCGCTTTTTTGTTCCCGGGAGGAGGGCAATGGCAAAGAAGCAAGAGCCACAGGACTCAACAGAACGGCTGCGGGGCGCGATGGCGGACTCTGCTGTCCGCCTCTCGCACAGCAGGCATCGTGCGGAGGTCATAGCCGGATGTGCAGACAGGCTGCATGACCGGGCCGCAGAGCGGATCGGCGAGCTGCGCCAACTTATCGCTGCGGCCAGGTCTGACGCGGATCGCGAGGCGCTGGAAGGCGAGTACCTGACCTTACTCGCGGCGCGGGCCCGGGCGGCGCAAGTCAAGGGCCTGGCACAGCGTGACGTAGAGCGGCTCTCGGGGGTGGCGTGACATGATTGCGCAGGACCCAACCCACCAATCCACGCCGCACGAGTTGTTCGACCGCTACCAGATGCTCGCCCACAAAATGGCCGGCCTCGCCAAGGTTGACCCAGAGACGAGAAGAGACCTGGACCAAGAGGCCCTGATCGCTCTCTATGAAGCCAGCCAGAAGTACGATGCCGGACGTAGGTTGCCATTCCCCAGTTTTGCGCGCATCTACATCCGGGGGAGGATAAATCACTATCTTCGCGACCACCTCGACATGATCCGAACGCCCTGCCGTGTCTGGGAGGGGGGCGGCCCACCAGTGCCCTGTATTTTGGAAGCCGACTACGGCTTCCAGACGCTACAGAAACAAGCAGATTTTGACGGGTACGACTGGCACCCGGGCCTCGATAATCTGCCGGACCAGGGACGGGGGCAAGTCCTCAGGGCGATAACGAGAGCTCTGGCCGCGATCCGAGTAAGCGCAGTCGACCGCCGGATACTAGCCGCAGTTTTCTTGGAGGAACGCGAGCCGGAGGAGACCGCGAAGGTCCTCGGGGTCGCTCCTCAGCGGGTGCAGGATGCCATAGACAGGCACCTCGGCAAGCTCAGATGGAGGGTGGCCCAGATGCTGGAGTTCTATGCGGCACTTTAAAGGTGGTAACGTCACGGCTGCACCTGCGGCCGGGGTTAGGTATCCCGTCAGGGGTAGACCGGCCCCGGCCGTGGGGCTTGACCTATATGGCACAAGAAAGCTTCAACATCCCACTTGAGATCGTCAAGGCCGAGCGGACCTCAGACGGCCAGATGCGCATTCACGGCATCGCGAGCGACGAGAGCCTCGACCTGCAGAACGAGGTCGTCAAGGCAAGCGGCCTGGCCGAGTCCCTCGAATACCTCAAGACCTGGGGCAAGTTCAACGACGACCATAAGCGGATTTTTCTCGGCGATATAGATCAAGCTGAGATTACGACACGCGGGGCGCTTGCGGCAAAAGGCCTGCCCTGCAGGCCGGACCAGGTTAGCACGCCGTGTGTCTACGTTGCTGGCTATCTCTTCCCCAAGGTCGCCAGGGCGAGACACTATTGGGACGTAATCCAGTCCGGTGGCCGGGTCGGGATGTCGGTACAGGGAAGACCGCTTGCTGCGCCGATAACCGTCAAGAGCGGGGACGGCCAAAGCGAGCACCGCATGTGGACTAAACTCTTCGCCAACCAGGTTGCACTGACTGTCCAGCCCATCAATACCTCCACATGGGTCGGAATACAGAAGAGTTTTGAAAGGAAGTTTGGTGTCAAGATACCGAGGCGCCTGCGTTGCATATCCCGCAAGGTAGTGCCGGGTCGAAAACAGCGACTGTACGAGTTCGCCTCTTCGACTCCCGGGATTCACGCGGGGCAACTCGCCGATGGACTGCGCCGAAAAGGCCATGTGGTAAGCGTCCATCCCGCGCCTGTGAACCTGGGCATGCCGCACGTGATAACGACCCGCACCAACCGGGGCACTGAATATCGATTCCATATCTACCAGCGCTTCGGGAGGTCGCTCGGCACCGGCAGCGCCATAGTGGGCCCGGGCACGCCTGAGCCTGCAGGCGCTGCCCTTCGGACTCAGAGCCTAGAAGGGGCGGTTAAACGACTGACACCGAGGCTGACCATCAAGAAGAAGAGGAAAAAGAAAATGCAGAAATCCATTGAAAGGCGCGAGGACGTGTCCGCGGCCGAGAAGAAGCGCGCCGCCGGCGAATATGGCGACGTGACCTACGCCGATCCGGTCAACAAGAAGTACCCACTGGACGCCGAGCACATCCACGCAGCGATAGCCTACTTTTCCAAGCCTAAGAACCAGGCGAAGTACTCGCCGGAGGAGCGGAAGCTCATGTGGGGGCGCATCAGGCGGGCGGCGAAGAAGCACGGCGTCGAGATGGCGAGCAAGAGTTTCGGCGAGCGATGGGGCATTGTCAAGGGACTAATAGACGACGAGCGATATGGATCGCACGTTGCGGCCGAGGCAGGAGTGAAGCACATCGGCACGCGGCACGACCCTGGCGAGACTGCGGATAACCCCAATGTTCATCATACCTATCGCTCGAAGAACCCCAAGTCTGGTGCTGAAGCCATTCAGTATCACCTCAACCGATACGCGAATAGACGCGATGCTCTGCGGGTTGAGCATGACCCGAACGGCCAGTGGTCGAAAATCGTGCATACCAGGCCCGGACTCCCGACCCACACGCACCTCGTTACAAGAGGTAGGCACGTTCAGAAATCACAGGGCTACGACGGGCAGTACGACCTCACGCAATGCGTTTCCGAGGAGGAGGCAAAGAGTCAAGTGCCAACTTTAGATTTTCAGTCCATCGGGACGATGACGCCGGGCGAGATCGTGAAGGCGTGGCGGTCGGTTACACAGCCGAAAGAGGCAGTCCTGCACCCGCCCGAAGAGCTCAGGGCCTACAAGGTGGCCTTGGGAGCGGCCGCCCGCGAGCACAGTCCCGCCTGGGCTGCGGGAATCGCGAAATCCCAGGGCTGGTCGCCAGCGGCCGATATGACGGAACTTGACATCGGCGTCTGGATGGCACTCGCCGAGATGTCAGAAGACGATGTCGCCAAGGCCATTTCCAGGGGCGAGGCAGAGGTCTGCAAGTCGCTTTCGGCAGGCTACGGCCTGGACCAAGCCACAGTCCATGACGGTTGGCAGGACCTGCTCAAGAAAGCGGTCGCCGGAAACCAGTCGGGGTGTGACCTCGAGGCACCGGAGAAGCCGCTTGACGACAGCCGATCTCAAGGCGAACTGCCGGATGAGAAGAAGCGCAAAAAGAAAAAGCCGACCGAACCGGGCGACAACGATCTGGAAGGCGTGCCCGATCCGCCGGAGAAGCCACTCGACGATAGCCGCTCGCAGGGGAAGTTTCCGAGTTAGCCGCAGAAGATGCGGCACTTTAGTAGTGCAGATAGCCGTGGCGTGCCTGTGATGCAGGAGGTACGCAGTTATGGGAAAGCGTAAGGACGAAGACGTCGACGACATCCTCGATCGCCAAGCTGAGGACGAGGACGAGGAAGAGTTGGAAGGCGAAGGCGACGAGGAGGAAGAGGGCGACGAGGAGGAAGAGGGCAACGAGGAAGAGACCGAGGAGGAAAAGAGGCGTTCGGCCAAGCGCAAGTCCCTCACAGATATTCTGAGGGAGGACGAGCAGTCGGCTGAGGCGCTCGACGTTGCACCGTTCCTCACGGAACTGTCCCAGGCCATCGGCAAGTCGCTTGAGACGATGGAGGGCCAGATCGTCAAGAAGCTCACCAAGCACATCGATTCCCGGCTCGCCGAGATCGGAGACGCGGTGCTTGACCAGGGCGCGACCGTCAAGGAACAGGCCGAACTCATGAAGAGCTTTGGGGAGGCCATTGAGCAGATCGGGAAGGAGCCGCAGGCGCGAAAGAGCAAGCCCTACGGCGTCAACACACCTCTGATCGAGAAGTCGGACGGTGGCCGCTCGCGCGAGGAGATGCAGAAGCTCATCATGAAGGCGTGCCAGGATAGGAAGCTGGAGGCCGACTGGGTCACCAGGGCAGAGGACCCCGCGTACCCGGACGACCTTCTTGCCAAGGCACTGGCCAGCATCGCCGTCGAGTAACCGCAGTGTGACAACCGAGCAGCCCCACGTTACCAGAGCAGCCGTAGTTTGACGTTGCCCACGAATACTACGCAAAGGAGGAAGCGTCAATGATTGGCGTTTCAGACCAGTTCGTGGGTCTTGCGAACTACACGGACCTGATGGGGGGCTTCGGAATCTCCAGCGCCTTCGAGGTGCAGGAGCTCCAGAAGGCCCTGACAACCGGGCAGGATATCGTCGCGGCCGGCCCACAGGGCGGCCAGGCGCTTCGAGTACAAAGCCTGGAAAATACGCTTAAACTTCTCACGTACAGGGCTTCAGATTTGGCCCTGTGGCAGAGGATGGCGAAGAAGACGGCGTTCTCGACTGTCGAGGAGTACAGCCGATTGGACAAGCTGGCGATTGAGATGCCGGCGTTCGTCGGTGAGAACCCGGACCAGAACGTAGCCGCCGAGCGGTGGGTCGAACAGGACCAGAGCTATAGCCGACAGGTCGCAACCGTGCGGTTCATGGCCATCAAGAAGGCCGTGACCCTCGCCGCGACGTTCGTGCGGAACATCGTCCAGGACATCGAGGCGCACCAGACCCAGATAGGAACTCTGGAGCTCCTGGGGCGCGTCGAGGCTGGGATGTTTTACTCCGACAACCGGGTGAACCTGTTGGCCTGGGACGGCTACCCGGCGTTGATGCAGAAGTTCACGGGCGTCGTGCCGTACACCGGCACCTACAACAGCGTGGCGTACACCACTGCCGCGTGGCCGAGCGGTGACTTCAAGGACATCATCGTCGACTGCGAGGGCAACCCGCTCTCGGAGGAGTATCTGGAACTCGGGCAGCAGATCACGAGAACCCACTACGGAAAGCTCGACGTGCTCTTCATGAGTCCGAGGGCGAAGTCCGATCTCTACAAGCAGCTCTATCCTGCTCAGCGGATAATGATGCCGCCCACTCCGGATGGCCGCGTTGGGATCAACTTCAGCTTCTACATGGGTTCCAACGGAGAGTCGGAGCTCCTTTCCGACGTGTTCATTGGACTCCGAAGGCCGAAGGCTGTTGCGGATAGCGGCGCTCCGACCGCGCCCCAGAACGGCACCAACATCACGATTGCAGCGGCCTCGTCCGCCACATCGAAGCTGGAGACCGACACCTACTACTACTATCTCTCGAGCGTCGACGGACAAGGCCGGGAGTCAGTCACGACGTCGAAGAACCAGGCGGCGACAGTCGGCCAGAAGATAACCCTGACCGTCAAGACGGCGTCCTGGCAGACAGGCGCGGTTCAGTGCCGGGTCTACAGGAACAAGGGCACTGACGATATCACGAAGGCATCGCTGATCGTGACGCTGCCGAAGCCTGACAGCGGCGACATCGCCTACGTGGACGAGAACCAGTCGAGGGAGAACTGCTCAATTGCGATGGGGTTCACCTGGGACGCCGATCAGGTGGTTGCGTTCAAGCAACTCGCACCGCTGATGAAGCTCCCCTTGGCCATCGTCAGCACGGCCAAGCCCTTCTTGATCCTACTGTACGGCACTCCGGTGCTGTACGCTCCGAGCAAGTGCATCCTCTATTCCAACGTAGGGATGCTGACGTAGGTGACCTAGACGAGGGCGGCAGAAACTGGGGCCGGAGGCGGAGGACCAGGACCTCCGGCCCTGGGCCCTCCAGGAGGATAGCATGAGAGAAAAGGTAGCACGGTACGACATGGCGACGGCGCTCGGCTACAGGCCCGCAGGCGTCACGATCGTGAACTTGGAGAAGCTCGGAACCATCAGTGCAGCGGATGGGCTGGACTACTTCGTCGTTCCCTACAAAGGTGAAATCGTCCATGCGCAGATGAGCTTGAGTAGCACCGGCGGGACCAGCGGGACCAACACGGCCGAGCTTAACCTGAACGGCGTTGCGCAGTTCACAGGGAGCATCGATTGGAACGCCTCGGTCAAGTACAAAGACCTGGGCGTCAGGGCCATCAAAGTCAAGAAGGGAGACATTCTCCACCTTGATATCAACGCTGTGGCAACTAGCGGGTCACCAGCCGATATGAGGCTGAAGTTGCTCCTTGCCCTCAGTTAAGGAGACGATGATCGTGATGTACGCAATACACGTCGATGGGCTGTCCGGCGAGGTGGAAACCTCGTACGGGACTGTGGTCTTCGACGAGAACGGCGACGGGATCTGCACGCTGGACCAGACGTGGGCGTTCGCCGGCGATAAGGGGTTCTGTGTTCAACTCCTGCCGGGTCAGGCGCCCGAGGAGGGGTCTCCCGTCGAGGATAGCCTCACCCTTGGCGTCGTGGTCGAGACCATTCCCGTTGAGACCGAGCCCATAGTGATCCCAGACCCAACGGCACAAGACCCGGCCATTCCCATTGACCCTAGAGAGGCAGGGAATACCTCGCCGCTCGAGGAGGGGGAGCCCCCGGTCGGTCTGGAGGGGAATCCGATCGCCGTTGGCGAACTGGCGGCCAACGAGCCGGACGCTGAGGGCGAAGGCACAACCCCGGGCGTTGTGGGGAGCAGCTATGCGGACCTACGGGCAATGGCGACTGCACGCGGGATCAAGTACGTCGGTGTGACGAAGGCCGACCTCATTGCGGCACTAGAGGCCGGTGAAACGCCGGCCTAGCGCCGACAGGGGCCGCGCAAAACGGAAAGTAGCACGCCGACGGTTTGCACCCGGTGCGGATACTGCTGTTGGGACTGGAAAGGCGGCGATCCGCAGAACAAATGTGAATACTTGGCGGAGGACATGCGCACTTGCACGGTCTATGATCGGCGGGAGGAGGTTGGTAGGGGATCATGCTGCATCTTCCCGAGCGATCCTCGGATACCCGTTGACCTGCCCGAGCATTGCGGATACGTTCGCCACTGGGGTGACCAGGGATTGATCTGATGCCGACGTATTACCTCTCGGACACTGACATAACCGCGCTGACCCTGGAGCAGTTGGCGACTTCGGCCCCTTCGGCGTTAGATGAGGCTCAGGGTTGGACGGTCGATAAGAAAGTAGCCCTTGCATCAGCCTATAAGCCGGACACGATCCGGGCAGCAACTACCTTTGTTACGGAGCCTACCGCGTTCAGTGCGCTTGGCTACAGGACAGTCGCGGTGCTCTCCGGCAACTTCGCCGCTGGGAATTGGGTTCTGTCCTGGAGGGTCAAGTCTAATGCCTACTACGCGCAGAAGGGGTATGTCAAGTTCCGGCTGTGGCGGAGTACGAACGCCGATGGATCGGGCGCCACACAGATAACGCCGGGCTGGCAGAGCTCGATCGAGATCGGGTTCACGGCTGCCGGCCAATATCAGACCGGCACCGTTACCTGGGCTAGCGGTTCAACCGTAACCCTGACCAACGAGTATCTTTTCCTTGAGGTTGAATGGTATGCCACGGTCTCCGGCGGAAACAACGCGGCGGCTGTCTACTGGGTCCACAACGAGGGAGCGGCGGAGCAACTTGTCACTCCGGCCCTGGGACAGAGTTACAGCCGCTCGGCCTCGGCGGGGATAGGGGTAGTTGCTGTTGCCACACGGCAGGTGGCTTATGGACGTGCGGCAAGCGCTTCAGTCAGCTCCGCGGCTTCGTCGGGGAGAGGTGCCGTTCTGGCAAGATCGGGGGGCGCATCCCTCTCAGTCGCTGCTGCAGCGAACAGGGTTCTTGGCAAAGTGAGATCAGCGGCGGCGGGGATTGGTGTGGTAGCAACGGCGGTGAGGGCAGTTGCTTTCGGGAGAAGTGGATCGGCGGGGATAGGGGTCTCACCTTCGGCAGCCAGGGCTTTTAGCGGCTTTCGGTCGGCATCAGCAAGTGTAAGTGTGGCCGGAACTGCATCAAGAACGTTCTCAGGAATTAGGCTGGCTACGGCCTCGATGTCCGTAGCGGCGTCAGCGGCCAGAATCTACGGCGCACTGAGAGAAGCCGCAGCCTCCATTTCCGTTGACGCGATTGCGGAGGCTATCAAGAGCGGCGGGCAGGCATTCTTCAGGACAGCAGAGGCCGCCATATCGGTGATTGCAACCGCCACAAGGCAGGTCAGTCTGAACAGGTCGGGGGCGGCCTTGGTCTCAGTCGGTGCGGGGGCAGATAGGATTATCGGCAGGATCAGATGGGCGGCGGCCAACATTAGTGTGGCAGGGTCGGCAGCGAAGGTGGTCAGCTTCGGGAGGACCGGTTCGGCGGCTGTAGGCGTCTCGGCATTAGGGACAAGAGCCGTCGGCGCAGTTCGTTCGGCGTCGGCGAGTGTGAATGTGGCCGGAATCGCAGCACGAGTATTTGCCGGCAGGAGGCCCGCAGCAGCCAGTGTTGCTGTCTCGGCGTCGGCATCACGAGCGTTCTCGGCATTCAGGCGGGCGGCAGCAACAATCCTTGTGGGTGCTGTGGCCTTGGCCTACAAGGGCGGAGGCGGAGTTGGCAAACACCTCCACATGGGCCTAGACAAACTACGGAAGGTATTTGGAGGGATATGATGATTAAGACTAGCAGAGAAGCCAAGGCACGAATATGTGTTCGTGGCTCTGTCCTGGTCGAGCACAGGAACAAAGAGGGCAAACTGCTCTTTCGTAAGCGGTTTGAGAACACGGTCATGCTCCACGGCCTGACCTGGCTACGGGCGCGCGCAGGCAATGGCAGCGTAGACCCAGCAAACTACATCGGCCTGTCGTCAAACACGAGCGCGCCTGCCAACACAGCGACCGATCTACTCGCGACGGTCTTTACTGATGATGGGCTTGCGCGGGCGTTAGGAGCTTATGGCGTAAGTGGAGACTACGCTTTCACGATCTATAAACTGTTCACGAAGGGCGCGGGGGCAGACAAGACGGTTGGCAGCCTTGGACTCTACTACGCCGCCGCCACGCCAGACAACCTGTTTGCCGGCGTCGTTTGCACGCCGTCCGCCATTCTGACAAACGGAGATACGCTGGCGATTACATGGACCGTGACGATGGCGGCTACATAGAGGACTGAGATGCCCGAAGCCTATCTGGACCAAGCAAGATGGCTGTCGATCCTCGTCACAGACATGCAGGACGTAGGCATAACCGGCCTCGCGTACACCGATGTGGCGGTGTATTACCAGAAGAGCGATGGGACCGTTACTGAACTTGCGCTCACCGCTCAGACCTGGCGAGAGGCCGGCCGTGGGCTTTACGACGCATACTTCCCCGCTGGCGCCTTCGACACCCTTGGCGGGTTCGTCTGGTGGTGCGTCGCTGCCGGCGCGACCGACTACAGGGCAACCGTTGACGTCATGGTGCCCGTTGCAGGGGCTGGATCGGTCCAGAGGACCATCGCGCTTCTCTGCGGTGGCAATCCCGTCATTGGTGCAGAGGTCTGGCTCACAACCGACCCTGCGGGTGGGAACGTGGTTGCAGGGACAGAGACGACCAACGACGCAGGCCAGGTAACATTCCTGGTCGATGTCGGCCTTACCTATTACGTTTGGTGCAAGAGCGCAGACGCTCGATTTTCAAACCCAACACCCTGGCAGGTGACCTAGTATGGCGGATCTGACGATACAGGGTACGCCGATTGGCGGGGCGGTTCCGCCGATAGCACCGGAATTGGTCGCGGTAGACGACGTCAAAGCCGAGCTTGTTATGAACACGACGAATGAGTTCACGAGCTTCATGGCAGTGATGGGCAACCAGAGCCAGCAGGAGGAGGCGATTCAGAACGCCATCAACTGGAGCGTTTCCAGGGCTGAGCGCGAACTCAAAAGCGACCTCCGGAAGAAGGTGATCAAGTGCTATCCTGCGGCGAATCTGGTGAAGGGCGTGGATTACGACGTCGACGAGGATCCATACGATTTCTTCCATACGGACTATCAATCCTTCGGCTATATGGTCCTGCGCCATCGCCCAGTCCAGAGCATCCAGAAGGTTGACCTTCGGTATGGACCGGCCTTTGAGATACTGACCTACCCGATGGATTGGATCAGGTGCAACCGGAAGTTTGGGCGGCTCTCCGTCCTGCCGACAGCGAGTGCCTTTGGTGCGATCGGGCCTATAGTTTTGGCCTCCGGCTATTTCTTCCTCCCGATGATGCTCGGGTGGGTCCGAGACATCGTGCCACAGATGATCTGCGTTGACTACACGAGCGGCGTTGATGCCACCGACCCAGAGTTCGCCGAACTGAGGCACCAGGTGGCAAGGCTCGCGACCGCCGAGATCTTCCGGATCATCGGCAGGGCCTATAAGCCGGGTATCGGCAGTTACTCCGTTGGAGAGGACGGGGCAAGCGAGTCGGTGTCGCTGACGCGCGGGGCAGGCGTTCTTTTCCAATCAGAGATAGCGCTGATCGAGCAGGACTGGGCGCGCTTTGTGGCCCGCTGGTTTGAGAGCCAGATGCCGATCCAATTCCAGGTAATTTGACATGGCAACGCCAGTCGATTTCAGCGTAGCCCGACATCGTGATTTCATCAACCGCCGGGGCGAGGCGATCACGTGGCAGAGGGCCCTCCCCTGCTCCTGCCGTAATCCGATCTCGGGCGAGTACGACCGGACGCACACACCCTGCGGCGGCACAGGGTATCTGTACACGCCCCAGGCCGTTTCCGACTACCGCGCGCTACTGAGAGACGTGTCGCATAACCAGGTGCTTGCGTCATTCGGCGCCTTGATGCTGGGCGACATCATCTGCACAACTATGCCGGACGAGATAGCGATCGCCGTGGGCGATCTCATCGTAATCCCAGGCCGAACCTTCCGGACGGCGCACAACGTCGTTCGCGCCCGCGGTAACCCGCCGGTCGACACGAAACTCGATGCCCTGAGATGGACTCCGGTTAAGTCCATCACGAGGGTTTGGCAGGCTGGCCACGGGGATTACACACAGAACGGCGTCGGCGTCGTGGATCCGGAGTACGAGCTTTCGGGGGACAGCGTTAAGTGGCTCACGCCAGATGGCAGCGTCCATAACCCCGCGGTTGACTCGGTTTACAGTGTCGAATACGCATATTCGCCAACATATATCGCGATCCCGGAGAGAGTCTCTCTGCGGAGGCCGATCGAGGGTGTCTTTATGCCGCAGAGGGCCGTTCTGCGGCTGAAGAACCCGGAGGACTTCAGGACGTAGTTGACGACAGGCCGTGGCGCTACCAAGGAGGGCGACCTTGAGTCAACTCTTACAACCAGTAAACGTAAAGACCCTGACGGATAACATGGCCAGGGTGTACGAGCGCCTGGACACCATTCTTCAGTTGAACGTCGGCGAGGCGAACCTTCATGCGCTGGCTGCCTACGCGGTGATACTCGGTCTCGGGACGGGGCTTGACGACTACTACCCGACCAAGGATATGCTCGACGCGATGAAGGGCATGGCGGACAACGTCGAGACCGCTGCGGCCACCGCCTCGATGATGCAGGCCGCGCTCGCGGCCGTGGACCAGCACATGAGTCTGCGCGGTACAACAGATGACGCACAGTCCGGCATCGTTGACATCGCCACGTACGCGACTTACTACAACAAGTCGCCTGCCGACCCCACCACGATGCTTTACGTCCCGGAGTTCGGTGACCTCTACAACGCTATCAAGGGCCGATATATGGACGTCAAGAACGTCTCCGGGTATGACCACGCGGACATGGGCCACTGGACAGTGGCCGGAAGTTTCGTGGACGGAAGCGCCCTTGACGACACCAAGTATGGGCTCGTCAAGCCGAAGCTCGTGGTTACGGGCGGGGGGTTCACGTCGAGCGACCACGTAGTCGTCGTCGTGACGGGCAAAAACCACCTGGGAGCCACGGGCGTCCTGTGGCACTATACCAGTCCGGGCACGGATCTGGGTGACGGCACTTACTACTTCACCGAAGCACCGGAGAACGGCACTCAGGTTCAGTGGATCCGTGACGTGACCGGCATCGCGATCACCGGAGGTGGCCTGGCCGGCAGCGGCACGGCGAAGGTAACAGGATCGCGGGCCAGAGTCCTCCCGTAGAGGGGACATCTTAGAGGGACACACCGGCCAATGACTGCAATCCTCGACATGGACGGACTCGGCGAGTTCAGGGAGACGCTCAACCGCATACGGGCGCGAGTATCGGATCTGCGGCCTTATCTGAATCGGGTCGCCATCGAGGTTCGTAAGGGCTTTGCCGAGATGTTCAACACCGAGGGGGCGGCGGGCGGCGAGAGGTGGAAGCCGCTTGCCCCCTCGACAATCGCGGCCAAGCAGCAGATGTTCGAGGCCGGGGAGATACGCGGCCGCATCCGGGGGATTCGCGCACGCCTGCGGGCCAGCCAGTTGCAGGCGGGAGAGATGCCCGGGATCCTGATCCGCACGGGCGCGCTCAAGGACAGCGTCGTGAGGCGCGGGTTCAGGGGCAACATCCACAGGATCGGGGGCGATGGTCGCTCGGTGGAGCTCGGCACCTCGGTGCCGTATGCGGCAGTGCATGAGTACGGCGGCACACACGAGTACCCGATCGCGCCGGTCAACAAACCGGTTCTTGCGTGGTTTGGGATCCAAAAGGGCGGAAAGCCCGGCTGGTGCTACGCACGCATGGTTCCAAGACACCCACCGCTCGCCCGCCGCTCCTTCCTGGTAGTCACGGAAGACGCTTGGAACGAGATTATGAGGCTGAGCGAAGAACTTCTCTCCGGGGCCGAGGCGCCGGTGTCGGCGGAGGATTAGCCCAATGGCCAGGATCCACATCATATCCGTAGGGAACGTCAAAGACTCGGTTAGCGTGGACGTCGAAGCCGATCGGGTGCCGACAGGGGTTATCAGCTTTTTTGCCCGAAGAACCCCGCCGGATCCCGCCTCCGGCAAATACGGCGATGCCTGCGCTAAGACCGACCTCTCGCCTACCAAATGGCGTGTGACACTCCCGGCAGAAGTGTACGTTGGTGCGGGTCGGCCGGCACGTCTGTTTTACATCACCGCGAAGGATGGCGGTGAGCAACCCGCAGATCAATACTCTGCTTATCTGACGCCGGCAGGCGAGCTTGAAGGCGCGGGAGCCGTCTGGGTCGGCATCTCAGACGTCGAGGACATTGACGAGATTGCCCTGATCCTCGTAAAGATCCTCAAGGACAACCGCAAGGGCATCGAGTCCCGGATGCAGCAGATCGAAGCAGGCACGACCGTCAAGCAGATCGTCTATGGCCTACCAGAGCGGATTGAGAGCTATCCGGCAATCTGCGTGGCGCAGGCCAACTTCCAGGAGCAGTACGCCGGGCCGGACTATATGCGAATGGCGAACGTCGGCGCGGAGGTGTACGGCTATATCGCGCACGACAGCCCGACCACGCAGGAGCGATTGGTCGCGGTATTTGGCCGCGCGGTGCAGCGGATCCTGAACCAGATCGCCTACGAGACGATCGAGCTTTCCACAGACGTCACGATCACCTACTGCGAAGCACCGAGCCTTCAGTTCGGCGACCAGTGGAACGGGCAGAGGTTCCTTGCGACCTGGGTGTGCGGCTGGCAGGCTCGGCTGGCCCTGACGGAGCCGTAGTGCCGTGCGGCACTTTAGCAGTGTAGAGAGTGACGCAACCATAACCTGATCCCGAGTGCAGAGATGCCGTGGCGTTGCCATCGAGGAGGACCTAGATGGCAACAAAATTCTACACTCCCGGGTATCGAAATGCGATGGCCATGAAAAAGCCGGGCGGTTCGACGTGGGTCAATCTGCCGATCTTGCCTGGCACTGGCTTTGCGATGCCCTACAACTACCAGATTCCGCCGGTGATCTCCGGGTTCAACGTTTACCAGTTCAACGCCGTGGAGGGGCTGCAGTTCGCGACCATCAACCTGCAAACACTGATCATGAAGAGCTGGTGGTCGGGGTCGAAGGCCGATCTGTGGGAACAGTGGTTCCCCGAGAGGAAGGATAACGACGACGTTCTGGACCTGGGCAACGGCACCGACCCGTGTCTCGAGTTCTGGTTCGGTTCGGCAGAGGGGCCGACCTCACCAGAGGGGCGCGGTTTCACATTCAACCGGGGCAAGGTGAACTGGGTGAGGCTCAGCGCGAGCCAGGGCGACCTGGTCAGGTTATCCATGCAGATTCTTGCGACGGGGTTCGCGGCCATCACCACGATCCCCGCGGAGATCAAGATCATAACCGATCCGCCGGCGGCGAGCCAACACGTCGAGCTGGGCGGTGCACTTACGCACTCGCCGGGCCCGACTGGCACTCCGGTCGTCTCGTGGGAACTCACACTCATGAACAACTTGATGCCGTCTCCGCTCCTGAACTCCGAGGTCTATCCGTACGAGTTCAACGCTGGTCAGTTCACGGCTTCGATGAGGCTGGTCATGCCCGTGGCGGTGGACCTGCCGACCGAGGCTGGACCCGGATTGCTGCCGACCGCGTGCGAATTCACGATAAAGTGTCCGACGGACCGGCGTGAGCCGCCCGGCAGCGAGACCGACGCGATGACCTTCAAGGTCATGAACTATCTGGCATTCGACCCGCGCGAGAGAACAGTAGCGCTCCCGCGCCAGCTCAAAGAGGTCAACTACGCGTGTCTGGGGAAGTGGCAGACCAACGACCAGACCATGTCCAGGCCAATCGAATTTGTGTAGGAGGCAAGACAATGCAGCACGTGACGTTTGAGTGTCTGGTCAGGTTCGTCTCCAGCGAGGGCGATATTTACGTCCTTGCCGATGCTGACGACCTGATGGCCGTGGAGGGAAGCATCGCGCGCGGCGAAGAGTTTGCGGCGGGGGTCTCCGGAGGGCGACCCCGAAAGGGAAAGGCCGAGCCAAAGGAGCCGAAGATAGACCCGGCACAGGTCGCAGCCGTCCAGATGCAACTCGCGGCCGACAGGGCCTTCCTAGAGCAACAGAGGCGATTGGTAGTCGCATACGGCCAGGCCGCGGAGACCATGACCGCGGTGATGCACAGGTGGACCTACCGCGAGTACTATTCAGCGCTCGAGGAGGCCCGTCGCTACGCATCAGACCTGTCCGCACCGACTGTTGACCAGGCTGCCTTCCGGACGGCGATACTGGCCAAGTGCATCGAGTCCTGGAGCGTAGACGACCCTATCACTCGGGATGCTATTGAGAACCTGCCGCGGCAGATCGTGGAGACGCTGTTTGCCAGATTGCAGAGGAGGAGCGAGCCGACGAGCGATCGGCTCGATTTTCTTCGCGCTGCTAGCGTACGACTTAACCAGGGGACAGGTAACTAACCCTGACCGGGTAACGCTATCCGTCCAGCTGTGGCTCTTCTGGCATAGGTTTGGGGGGATCCCGGGCGATCTCTGGGATTACCCCAGATACATCGTCGAGGAGTTTTTCGCCTTTGATGAGGCGATGGGCGACGCGTCGTCGGGACCGAAAGAGGTTCCGACAACGGAGGAGGCCAAGAGCGCGAATAGTCTGTCCTAGCTGAGTGCGCTAGGTCTTGTCTCTGGCACCTTCGGGGCGGGTGCTCCGAAGTCCGAGACGTTTGGCCGGACTATTAAGGCGGCCCGGCGGATATTCTCCGCCGCGATGACATCTGCGGCCCCAGCGAGGCCGCAAGACGTGCAAAGGAAAAGACCTTGAGCCTTACGATTTCTTCTATCGATATGCCCACAAAGAGGGCACGTGATGCTGGTGTTCCCACGGTCCACGATGACCACGGGGACTCCGACCAAGCGCGCCTTGTAGTCGATAAAGGTTTTGAGTTGCAAGAAGCTCCAGGAAGAGAACGTGTCCCGCTGGTGGCGCCTAACTGTCGTCAGAGAGCGGCGCTTGAGGTCCTCAAGCGCGATACCTCTTTTCGTGTCTTCGGCCTTGGATACTATCTTCTTGGAGATGCAGTGGTTGACATGCCTTGCGAATCGGCTCTCGTGCCTGCGGCGCTCCCGAAGGAGCCTGCGGCAGGAGAGGGTGCCTTTGCTCTGGAGTTTAGCCCTGAGCCTCCGGTGCCGTTTTCTGAGGCCGTTGACGAGCGCGCCCGAGAACATCTCGCCGTCGGAGTCCGCGGCGATCTGCTTGATGCCGAGGTCCACGCCGAGAACATCGACCGGCTCGATCGGATCGGGTTCGGGTACGTCGCAGGCGGCCAGAAGGTAGAAACAACCGTCGATCAGCGCGAGGTCGGACTCCCCGGCGCGGTACTTGAGAAGCTCGCGGTCACGGGGTCCGCAGACGAAGCGGAGGAACACCCGCCCTTCGACAGTCGATATCGAAACCAGCCTCTTGTGGGTCAGCCAAGTCAGGCTGAGATTGTCATAGGGGATGGACCCGTGGCTCCGGAAGTTGCATTTGTGTGTGCGCCCTTTGCCGTACGCGTCGGCGACTTTCGCTATACATCGCACGGCGATGCGGGAGGGCAGTGCGAACCCCTGGCGGATGGGGCGGTAGGCTAGTCTGTGTATGGGGAATCGGCGGAATGTCTGAGCGTTCCAGGCCAGCTCGCTCGCCCAATTACAGGCGTCGTTGGCCCGCTCCAGCGTGCGTTTCAGGGCCTCGGCCTGTGCCGGGTCCGCGAGCAATTTGACCCTGGCGGTAAGCGTCATGGCAAGGATATTGTAGCACTCGCCGCAACCCAAGGCAAGCATTTTGTTTGCAATTAGGAGGGCCTGACCGTGCCGGAGGGGACAGAGCGCGAGGCCAAACTTAAGTTTCAAACGGAGGGCGCGGAGCAGCTCATCGGGTCGCTCGACCGACTAATCGAGCGGCTTGAGCGCGTCCAGTCGGCGGTGGGAGGTGGAGCCGCCGCACAGCCCTCAACCGGTTACGGGTCCGCAGCCGCCACCCAGCCCGCCGCCGTGCCAGCCGGCGGCGGGCTGTCCCTGTTTCAGTCCCAATCCGCAATACCACTTCAGACCGGCGGAGTCCCAAGCCCGCAGCAGCAGGCACTTCAAGCCCAGGGGCACATCACCACCGCCACCCCTACCTCTTGGCGGATGACCGCAGGCGGCGTCTATGCGCCGCCCGGTTACGCCGCCCCTGTGCAGGGTGCCCTTGTGCCCGTCGCAGGTGGGCTGCCTGCACTCCCACCTCAAGCGCCCGCCCCAGCGCAACCAGCGGGAGCACAGCCAACACCAACGGGTTATGGCCCGACGGGGCTCGACCCATTTACCTCCATCGTCGCGTACGCGGCCTACCGGCAGACTGGTGTTCTCCCGGCAGGGTTGGGCTATCAGTACCTGCACCAAGCCGCAATCGGCGCAGCCGGTGGGTATACGATCAACCAGCTCACCGCCCCGGCCTGGCAAATCGAACAGGCGTATGCGACAGGACAGTACGTTACCCCAGAGGCACGTGGACGCGCAATGTGGGGGCTTGCGCAGCCTGCGGGTGCTATTGGCGGCGGCATAGGGCTCGGTGTGCTTGGCGCCATTATTGGAAGCATCGTCCCCGGGGTGGGTACAGTCGTCGGGGGAGCGGTTGGTGCAGGTTTGGGCGGGACGCTCGGCTACGGGCAGGGTGGGGCTTACGCTGGCGTTCGGATGGCCGACCTATCCCGGCAAGAGCAAATCAGAGTCCTAGCCGAACAGCTATCCCGGCGCGCAGGCGGCGGACTCGGCGAAGCTGGCGGGATAATAGGGATGCTCTACTCGACCGCCGCCCAAGCTGGCCAAGATGCCGACAGCGACGCATTGCGGGCGGCTACTCTGGACCTGGCCCGGGGTGTTGGAGCACTTACGCAAGCTGCACCCCAGCTTGCACAAGCACCCGGCATCCTCCAGTGGGCTGGGCGGTTGCAGGCTGGCGGACCCGAGACCTTCCCACAGTTCGCTGAACAATTCGGAGGGCTGATGGCGCGTCCGGAATCCGCGACCCTCGTTCAGAGAATGGTCAGGACAGGCGGCGGACCGGCGGTACGCACGCTCCTCGCCCGCGCAGCCACGTACGCTGCGCGCGGGGACATGGCGAACGCGCAGGTCATCATCGACGCAATCGCACGCGAAAACACCCGAACAACCTTCCAAGGCACAGCACTCCTGCCAGGGCCCGCAGGCACCATTGAGGTCCCCTTCGGAGGGAGGGGGACTTACGAAGCTGAGCTTGCGCAGGGCCGGGAGCTCATGGAGTGGGGGCCGCAGGTCAGGGCAGCTCAGCAATACATCGGACTGTTCGGCGCCTGGGGTGCCTATTGGGGTGCCGAGGCCGAGGCGCGTGGCTACGCTGGCGCAGACTGGGCAGGTGCGGGTGGCCGCGGATACGCGATGCAGGCCCAGCGCCGGGATGCCCAAGCGCAGGTTGAGCGCCTGGGTGTACTCATAGACCAAATGGAGGGGTCGCCTCAGTACGAGACAGACCCCCTTTGGCGGCAGCAACTTGCCCAGTATAAAGCGCAGAGGGCCGCGCTTGCGCCCGTAGCAAGCGGGTACGCCGCAGCCAGAGCTGGGGTCGGGTATTACGGGGCGATGGCGCAGGCCGGTATCGCGGGCGCGGGCGCAGCCGTAGCAGCCCGAAGGACGCTGGGGTTGCCGTGGGCTGGGGCGCTTGAGGAGCGGCGCGGTGCAGAACTTGCCCTTGGCGGCGCCTACGAGTGGTTTGCAACTCAGGCGGGCGTCCCCGTTGAAGAGGCCGCGCAGTACCGTGCAATGGCCGCAGGCCAGCGGGCCCAGGCACTTGGAACCAGGTTTGAGGCAATCGAAGCCCAACGCCTGGCGGTGGAAATCCCAGCAAAAGCAGAGTATGGGATCGCGGGCACTAGAATGGGTGCGGCGGTGGCTCGCGGCGAGATATGGACGCCGATTTTTGCCGAGATGTTCGACGAGATGCGGACAGCCGTTGAGAAGCAGGTGACTGCGAAGAAGAAGGAGATCGCGGACACAGTAGCTGAGGCCGCCGCATACGGACTGAGCCGCGAGCAGATAGCGATCAGACTCCAGCCTCGGCTTGCGGAACTCAGGGGCCTTGAGGCGCAGTTGCCGGGTATCGCACGGCAAGCATACGAGATGGAGTTCGCCCGCCGGGGGATTCCTGTTGCAGCAGCGCAGCAGATAGCCGGGGCGCAACTGACCGGCCTCTTCGGAGCGGGAATGGCATACGGGCCAGCCCTCACGACGGCACTTGGCGGCCAGCGAGAGGCCCTGGCAATGCGGGTTGACCTCGCCCGGGAGGCGTGGCAGCGCGCCGCCGCCATGAACAACCCGGAGTTGGAGCGCCAGGCAGCCGCCCAGTACGCAACAGCTGTCGCTGAGCAACAGGGGCTACCCCCCCAGCAGATTAGAACCTGGCAGGCCGGCGAGCAGATGATACCGGGCTACCAGATGGGCGCTGGCGGGGCAGAGGCGGCGAGAGCCAGGATGGCCTATGGTATGCTCGGCGCGCTGCCTGCGGCGCGACAGCAGATTGCCGGCGCATACCAGATAGCTGACATAGCCGGACAAGCGCTCGGGCGCGCGCAGGTTCAGGGGCTGGGGCCGCAGGTGTTGGCCGAGTTTGGCCAAGCCTGGCAGCAGGCGCAGACGCAGGCGGCGATGACGACCCTTCAGGCCCTGGCACCCGGTCTGCCAGCCGCTACTGAGGAAGCGATGGCTCAGGCCGACTTTCAGCGAGCTGTCCTCGGCATGACCTGGACTAGCCGGGGGAGCCTCCGACAAACCGTTCGGCAGCAAATGGGCGCCAGCTACCAGGCGGTGCAGGATCTGGTTGGTCAAAGGGACGCCGCCATGCGGGAGGCCCGAACGCCGGAGGAGCGCATACGCCTGGCCCGTACCTATAACGACTCCATCCGGCAAGCCTGGATGGGGGTCGTCTCCGCCGAACAGCAGCTCGAGCAGGGGTGGCAGGAACGCATCGTAAGCGCATTCTGGGGGATGCCCGCCAACGCCAATCTTGCACTCGAGGAGTTCAACTACGCTGGCGCAGTGACGCGAGGCGGGGCCTTTGGCCGGCACCTCGGCGGAACGTCAGCCCAGACGGAATACTATAGGCGGCAGCCGCTTTACGGCACGAGCTACGCAGGCGCCGGACTCTTTAATGTGCCCCTGACGTTCATGTCCAGTGGACTTGCGGGAATCAGCCAGGGAATGCCGTGGGGCGCGGGGACACCCGACCTTGGTGCGCTCGCCAATGCGAGCCTCGTCGGGGGCGCGATAGAAGCGCACATACACGTCCACGTCCATTACCCGGACGGCTCCGAGACCTACCACAAGGTAGTTCAATCGGTTGATGTGAGCAATGTCTTTGCGAGGAGGGTGCCGGTCCAGAGTGGAAGCTAAGGGGTTCAGAGCGAGAAGTGCGCGCACCTTGTGCGCGTGCGTTAACCGCGCCGCGAAGCAGACGGTCGCTGGCGGCCTCTGCAGGGTCACGGCGGAGGCCTGTCCACTCGACAGCCTGCTCTCCGCACTGAACGGGGTTGGGGGTTGGAGCTATATCGAGGCGGTGCAGAACGAGACAGGTTGCGCCATCACCGCTCGCAAGGTAGACACGCGCTCGACCGCCCCTTCCGGCCACGTCACGACCTACAACCTGCCCGCCAAGTGTGTGGGCCTCGACCACTGAGGTAACGAATGCCATTGCAAGGAAAACGCTGGCTACCCAAAGCCCAGGTGACCGTGGCGGATCTGCACGTGGGGTTCGGCCTCTGTGAGCAACCGGGGTACGCCAAGACGGATAAGGTGGCAGACCTCGGACTGATGAACGTATATGAGTCTGAGGCGATGTCCTACAACAACGTCCTAGACTGCATCCATGCAAATCCCGCGTTCCCGATACTTCCCCACCATAACCTGATAGACTGCGACACTCTGGAGCAGCGGTGGCCGTCGGTCGCGGTGCCGTCGCTTGAGGCTCCGGCTTATCCGTGTGTTCCACTTCACGTGATCCTACGGTCCGAGACGACAGAGGTGACGAACCCGCAATTCGACCGGTTCGAGTACCACGGCGTCCACGCGATGTTGGCGCACGGTGCCCGCAACGACCCGAAGGGGCTGAACCTGGTGGTCGGAAGCAAATACAAGCTCGATACGCAGGGGTTCACGGTTCTGAAACGCCATGTCATAGGTGACAGCAAGAACATCGGACCGCGGTTCATAGTCCAACTCGACTGCAACGACGGCGGCGAGCAGCAGATCGAGGTGCGATTCACGATGCAGAAGGGCATCGAGGTCTATCGGCTTGACGTCGCGGCAAGCAAGGCCTATCTTGTCGGCCGCCTCCGGTCCAGCGACAGCCAGGAACGAACCGTGGCATTCGAGGCACAGAGAGACGAGGACAGGGGCTGGGAATGGCAGCACCTGAAGTCGGTAGATCAAACGGGCCTCTCGCTGATGCTGCTGAACGGCGTTCTCCTGATCTGGATGCACGGGGATCTCACGCCTCTTGCGGTGTCGCTTGTTGACCGCGCAACTGGACTCACCACGGTGACAAAGTTCTCGGCAATCAGGCTCTACGTCCACGGCGGCAGGTATCTCTACACGAGCATTCACCCGGTCAAATTCGCCACGACCGCTTATATGATAGGGCCGGAACACAACACGGGGTTCATGCGCAGCGCCGCGACGCCAATCCGGTACATCTACAGTCGGCACCTGAATGGCGGAGAGGTCACGATCGAGGACGCGCTTGAGATTCGCACAACCTTCCGCTACAAACTCACCATCGCGAACCCGGAAGAAGGCCGGATCACTCTCAAAGATGAGAATGGTAACGACGTGGTGACGCCCTACGCCTCGAAAACGGCGACCGTCGAGTCTGTGACGCCGGTGATATCGCCCCTCTTCCTGCATCCCGGAGGCTCGGGCGTTGTGTACGACGGTCCCTATAGCCCCAGAGCAATCCGGTTGGGCATGCAGTTCGACTGGAATAATCTCACGATCTACACACAGGGAAACCTGACGTTCCCGAACCGGCACGGCGAGTGGCAGGCAGGTTGGCCGTCGGATCACGGGTACGGGCATCGAGCAATGGCGATAGACCTGGGATGGCTGGAGACCACGACCCGGCAGTGGGGCCTCCAGCGTCAGCTCACCGGCATAGCCGGAGGCGAGATCGCCTGGGATCGGAAGGAAGCACCGGAGTCGGTCGTAAGCGTCTCGGTTGAGGATCTCTCCAAGATTCCTCGCGAATACCTGCTGATGAATGTTCCGTGGATGGACGGCTGGTGCCACTATTACGCCATACGCTTCCTTGCTCGGCTCGCAGGTCTCACCGATGAAGCGATGGACTTCCCGTACTGCGACTCGCCGGACTGCTCGAATGCCGACCACTACCATCTGCCGATGGGCGAGGGCGGCAAGCCGCTGATGTACTTTCCCCCCGGCACACCGGCCTGGGCCGCGATGCTGGAAATCAGAAAGCTCGTCGGGTACGTGATGTACTTCGACGCTATGGGCAAACTTCGGTATTACCCGTGGGTGCGGACATCGCCTGGGCCCTTCAAACGCATCTACCGGGAGGTCTACACTCCCGCCGAGGGCAACACGGGCGAGATAAGACATTTCGCGTATCGGCGATCCACAGCCACCATCCGGAATACGTTCACGATTCTCGGAGTCGACGCCTACGCACCACTCTGGCGGCCCGTAATCGCCCATCGCGGCGATTGGGATAGCATCTACAACCCCAGCGCACCCAATTACGTCGGCTTCCGGAAGCCCTTCGCCTGGTCGGACTCACGGTTTACCAACCTGGACTACGCGAGCGAAGCGGCCGATCGCATGTTTGCCCTGTTGCGTCTCCCGAGCGAAGAGGTGAGCTTCGAGCTCGCGCTTGGCGACCCGGAGATATTCCCGCTCGACGTGATCGGGATCGATGAGAGAAAGACCCCCGCCGGAGTGGGGCACCCGGCAAGGGCGTTCTTCGTAACAGCCGTGCAACACGACATGGAGATGGGGATGCAGCAGTCGCGTTACACAAGCGTTGTCAACGGGAGGTGGATCGTCTGATGGGTGAGACGGCCGTTATACATCTCCTCGTGGCGCATTCGGTCGCCGAGAAGCCGGAGGTTGACTGGGTGCCGGACATAGCCGAGGAACGGGACCGTGCCGTACTGCTGGACAAGGTCTGGATTGACCCACTGACCGGCACACTGATGCTTGCGCCGAAGCAGATCAGGCAGTACGCGACCGTAACCGGCGATATGGCGCGACTGAGGAAGGGGGCGGGCTACACCGTGCCGACCGCTGCGGCGTGGGAAGACGCCGAAGTCGGGTTCGCTGGGAACTGGTTCCTGCTCTCGAAGGACAACCCTACTGAGGAAGTCGAAACTTCAGAGACGTACGCCGCAGACCAGGCATTCTTCGTGGCCCTGTTTCTCTTCGGCAGCGGTGGGGGCAAGGTCAGACAGGTCGCCTCGCTTAAGTTTGGTCAATACGAAGTCAAGGTGCGCTCCGACGGCTACACTGCACTTTACGAGGGTTCAACCTTCAAGGGCGCCGGCTACCTTCTGGGCGACCGCAACAAGACCTCTCCTGCCGAGGGCTATCTGCCGTGGGCCTATGGCGACCAGGCACTCTATGGCAACTGGCTGCGACTGTTGATCCTGCCCTTCAACCGTTACCAGATCGCCTTCATTCCTCTCGACAATCTGGGCGGTGGTTGGCTCTACTCGGACACGAGCCGGGACAACAAGACCGCCTGGGGAATCACTACCGCTGGCCCGTTCAAGTTCAGTTTCCCCGATACGCAGGAGCCACAGAAGGCCCTGATCCAGGTGATGCCGATCGTCTACGAAGCGGCCGGGAGCCTCATCACCGCGACCAAAGTGCTGCCACACAAGCCAAGCATGGCGCCGGAGAAGGTCTCTGCGTGCGACGCGCCGAATGGCACGGGCTACGAGCTCACGATCGTTGACCCGAACAATAACAATCAGGAAATCACGACCTGGAACGGGACCAAGGACAGGGTGCGGGCAAAGGTGAGCCTGACGGGGGCCTCAGGCAACACGCGCGTGACCCCGTTCTATTACCGCCCTCAGGTACGCTGGGCAGCACAGCGGACGGCCGTCGCGCCTGCAGAGATAGTATTGAATCCGCCAAAAGACTACGACAACCTCACGTTCAACGCGGGCAAGAGCGACGTGGCCGCAGAAGCGGGAAACAGCATCGCGTTCATCCCAAGGAACACCGACGCGATGAAACTGCTATCGGGCAAGTCCTATCGTGCCCTCACCGTGAAAGACCCGACCGAGGGTGAGCTCTTCTGTGGCTTCAGCGATGCGGCTGTGGATCTCGGTCGGCCGGGATCCGAAGAGGTGGTGGACATGCAGGCGCAGTCCATCGTAGCACGGGATTTCTGGGCGCTGCTTGAGAAGACCGTGATGCCGGACGATTGGATCATGGACGGCCTCTACCACTACGACGTGATTAAGCGACTGTTCGCCCTCTCAGGCATACCCGACGACCGGATGGACGTGGACAGTGTTGGCGTAGGAGATTGGGACGGACGGTTCGATTGCGACTGGGCGTACAAGAAGGTGTGTTTTCCCGTGAAGGGGGGAATCACGGCAGCAGAGGCCGCGCGCTCGATCCGGGACAACTTCTCCAACTGGATACTGGACTGCGCGCCCGTACTTGTGCCAGGGTCGGGGAACGTCTACAAGGCACGATATAAGTCCAGCGCGGTCCCTTCGCCGCCACCCGCTCCCGTGAGAATACTGTACCGGAGTATGGTCGAGAAGGGTTGGCAGAACTGTTTCTGGGGCGACTATAGAGAATGGCACGACCCGGTGCAGGCGAACTACATCCAGGTGATCGGCGCCACCGTCCACGGCGTCACGATCGAGTCCGTCTTCGAGGACACCGCCAGCCAGAACCCTGAGACGCCAGAGGGGGATCGCGACGACTTCTGGATCGGGAAGAAAGTCCCCGTCATCAAGCGCGACGACAATCTGAGGAGCCAGGAGATCTGCGACGCGGTTAAAGAATGCCTGAAGGCGCGCCTCTACTGTCCGCCGTACTTGACCAAGCCCCGCACGATGGCGCGCTGGACGGCGATGTGGGATGCTCTCGTTCAAGTCGGGAGTTATGTGCGCCTGGAACGAAAGGGGCTGTGGCGGGTGCTCTCGGCCTTCCCTGTGAGTCTGCCTGAGAACAAATTCGCCGACCCTGCAAAGCGGGACACAAAAGTCGATGCCAAGGCAGGGCAGCACGATTACCGGAGGGTGATGACCTATGTCGGCGAACGCGTCGGCGATTGACCCGATTGAGGTGTATTCCTGCGAGGCCGGTAAACATCATGAATTGCCGGGGATCGGCCCGAAGGTCTGCCCGCGCCCAAGTTGCCCCGGGTACGGAGAGATCCTGAAGCGCCTGGGCCCTCAAGTCCCCTATGGGTATTTTCTGTACCGCGCCTTCTGTCCAAATTGCGGCACGCGGGAGCTGGTAGTCACCAGTCCGGGCGAGGTCCATCAGTGCAAGGACTGCGGCTGGCCGAAGATGGAAACCTGCCGCAGCGGGAGGGCGCAGCATGCCGGCCGTACTGGTTAAGGAAAACTGGCGCAAGAAGACGTTCACCGTAAGCGGCACGATGCACTTCCGCACCGCTTTTATCGGTGAGGATTACACGTCGGGCAGCGGTTGCCAGGTCGGCAAGAAACTGGAGATAACCTTCCCCTGGCCGCTCAACGTGAACTTCATCATCGAGCAAGCCGCAAGAACACTCTGGGAAGCGGATCACTACTCTGGCTGCAACAACCCGGAGTGCAGCGGATGCCAGGGCCAGACGACCCACACGGTACATCCGCCGCTCGGTCCGCCGTGCTTTTGCTGCCCGCCGGACCCCAATTATCAGGCTAACGTCCACCCAATTCACCTGCACGTCGGCTGGGGCGCGATTGCAGGAGGATGGACTGGACAGTGCGACGTCGACTTCGACTGGGACTACAACCTCGACCAGAGACCTTACGGGCCGCACTGCGTTCCGGAGGCCGCGACGCAGTACTGCGATGTGGATGATTACGAGGTCCCGTTCAGTGTCACCGTCGAGTGCTGGACTGACCTGTTCATGGAGGTTGTGCCCTACTACGACCAGGCCGGTTCAAGGTGCGAAGCCCTTCCGGGCGGCGTGTTCGAGGAAACCTACTGCGAGCACCAGGCCGACCGAAACGGGTCCTATCTGCCTGACATTCGGATGAGGTTCGGCGAGCAGATTCACCCCGAGCGACAAGAGAACGGTGATTGGGTCGGCGACGTAGCGGTTCACGCACAGATGACGGTAGGCGGCGTGACCCACACATACGAGGCGGTCGTCGAACGCCTGGCCGTTGATTGGACCGACAACACAGTCGAAATTCACGGCGAAATCGAATGCAGCGCGTATGGGTGCGCCAGTCGCCCGGTCGAGGAATACATCGTCGCGACGTGGCTCCGGAGCTTCACCGAGGCGGCTACAGGCAATGACCCGGGCATCTTCCACTACGATCACGAGCACCCGGTGTACAACGCGGCCCTCCGGGTCCACCTGGACGACAACAGGTTCGCGTTCGGGTGCCGCTACGCGCATACAACGTTGCCGGGCATTCCAGACCCGGCGCCCACGTTCACGACCGACTATTGGAACCATGCAGGCAAGATCACAACCCCTTACCACGGAACGATCGCGGAAAGCGACGGCACTCCCGTAACGGGCGTGGACATGAAGCTGAGGCACGGGGTCAGGCCCGGCTACCAGATAGTCGGAGGCGAGGGGCAATGGAGTTGGAGTCTGCCGACGGCGACCGAAGTCTCTTTCGTTGACGGTGCAGATGTGCCCTGGAATGGCTGGTGGAAGCTCATCTCTGATGCTGTGGGAACCATCGCGGACCCGGGCGGCCCATACATCATCTTCGAGAACGTCGCGGAATACTTCGACGTCCCAGAAGAGCCGCCGGACGATAACTACGTCAGCCAGGGCCTGGTCAACATTACGAACGCAGATGCGCTCTACGACCCGTTCTACCCGCAATTCCATGACCCGCCGGAGACGATAGAGTTTGACCTCAACAACGGGGCCATCCCCGACTACACTGACTCCAGAGTGCTCCTGAAGCCGAGTCTCGCTCTTGATGTGCTCCACTGGCAGGCCGCCAGGGTGGACATTGGGCTCGACTACGGGCAGGAATCCGATCCAATCCTGAGTTTCGACGGGAACGGTTGGACTAAGAGCAGGGAAGGCCTCGAGGTCACAAGTGACAATGGGGTGAAAGTCACCGGCGCCCAGATCGGCGACTGGATAAGTCAATCCTTCCTGGCGACAAAGAAGCGCCTGACCGGGGCCAGATTTGCGCACCTGCACTGGCACTCGGACGCGGCTGGCGACATCACGTTCTCGGTCAACGGCAGATGGTGGCTCCTCACTGCTGATGCCGCCGGCGAGCATGAGTCCGTCATCGATCTTTGCAGGCCGAACTATACGGAAAGTGCAGATCAGGTCCAATCAATCATCCCGATTGAGCTGCCCAAAAACCTGAATTTGCCGCCGCTTCCCCCCGGGGGAACGCACGGGACCGACCTCGGAACGGGGTTTGGCGTCGGCAGGATAGACGAGGTGAAGTTTGAGTTCAACGTGGCGGGGACGTACATAATCAGGACGATCACCCTGTACCGGAAGACGCAAGCGGAGGGTGGCTTCATTCGCATAGACCTCAATCCACAGTCTGGATTTAACAACGCGAGGGCAACCAACCCGATCGACGGGATCCCGGGCGGAGAGCAGGGCGGCGGCGATTGTGGCCTGTACTATGCAGGCCAGCAGGATGATGGCACCCATACCTGGGAATGCTACCTCTACCGCGCCGGAATCGTGATCGTTGACGGCGCGGTGGTCGGCGAAATCGTAATCGGCGGGCCGCAGCTTACGAGCGGTTTCGTCTACGACGGCTGGACTTTCGCGATGGAGCGGATGGCCTCGGGGATATTCTGGTGTATCCCATTCGACGACTACTCAACCCCAACCGAGTCGCCAGCCGCCAACGGTATAGTGTCCCTCGTCCGCCTTGACCCTCCAAAGATCGGGGGCAACCTGGCCGTTCCTGACACCTGCGTCGGGTACCTCGACAGGATTGCTGGCGAGCTTGCGGACCAACAAACGCTCAGCGCGACCGTCAGGTTCGATGTCGCATGCTACGCCGTCGGCTTCGGCAACGTCATCGGTTCGATCGAGAAGTGGACCAAGGGGGACATCCACGGAATAGCGTACAAGGACAACGACCCCGGCTTCGCGCCTGGGGCCAAGGTGACTATAGTTGCTGACGGCGTAACGCAAAACGTCCAGACGAACAGCCTCGGCTACTTTCGATCTCATCCGGTCAGGGCACGCGCGCTCGACGCATCTGCCACTGTCACAGGAAAGGCCGGAACAACGGTGACAGTCTATCCGAGGAACCGGCACTACGGCCGGGCAATCCCCGTCGGGGAGGCGGGCGGGGCGGCGGGACTCGATCTCGCCATCGCGCCATTCGGGCGTATCTACAGGGTCTACACTATAGCCTCGGACGTTTACGTGGGGCACTCTGACAACGGAGGCAAGAGCTGGACAGAGCAGCAGATCACAACGACTGCCGATGCCGACTCTCCCTCAATTGAATGCGACGCAACCGGCCAACTCTGGCTCCTCTACGGGCGATCGGGAGCAGTGGTCATGCGGCACTCTAACAGTGAGGGAGACACTTGGAGCGCTGAGGTGAATGTCGGGACTGGCACCCACCCGGAAATATACTTCGACCCACGAAGCGAGATTATTACCGTCTATTGGGTGGACGCGGACGCTGGTAAGATTTACGCTCGGCGACGCACCGCCTTCGGATGGAT
>Ga0315282_10000470_pt1 | contig 80248 bp, 58 predicted proteins | sample YL17G07_20_MG_FD_203693 | JGI IMG/M metagenome (GOLD analysis project Ga0315282, IMG submission 203693) | Sediment microbial communities from Yellowstone Lake, YNP, Wyoming, USA - YL17G07_20 | ecosystem: Environmental > Aquatic > Freshwater > Lake > Sediment | place: USA: Wyoming | collected...
ACGGCGCAGTATCGAAGTGCCGGATGGGTCATTCAGTTAACAATTCTGTTAAACGACCGGGCAGGGGGCGCCACGACGTTTTGAGGATTTCTTGGACCCGCACGACACCCGGCTCATCCGAATGCAATGGCGAGCGTCTTAGACCCCTCCAGCGCGAAACGGCGGGAGGTGCTTAACTGCTTTGTTAAGCAGCCGGTCATTCCACAGGCTGGAAAGTACTTAGACTACGGCATCTAACCTGTTACACTCTAAGGGCTTACGTCTTCTCAGGTCGTCGGTGTTGTCGCCGGCAGCAAGGCCGATGGTCAAAGGCCGAGGTTTGCCCGCCGTAGCCTTGGCCGAGGCGGGGCCGAAGGGAACCCGAAGCCCGAACCTTGCCCGCCGTAGTCCCGAGCATCGTCGAGGGGGCGAAGGAGGGTCCGAATGGCCAATGAAACCCGAATGAGCGAATGACTTGGGAACCGCCACGGCGAGGGCCCGCATTCATTCTGCATTCGAGCCCGCCGCAGGCGGGCAAGCTTCGTCATTAATTCGACATTCCGGTCTCGGATTTCGCACTTCCTTCGGCCTTAGAGCCCCCAAAGAGGTGCACAGCAGACCCATCCCCTCGAAAATCACTTGCAACTGAGTTGCATCTCGCTATAGTAGAAAAAGAGATGCTATGAACCGACTCTGCTCTGTAGAAAACACCCTTTGTGACCGCTGCCGTTGTTTCCTCTCCCCCCACCGGGGGGAGAGGATTAAAGGTGAGGGGTGGATTTCTTCTCATGGCGGCCGGGTCCGCCCCTCACCCCACCCTCTCCCCTCCCAATGACGGATTCGGGACAGGCCAGAGGAGGGAGAGGGACGAAGCAGCAAGACGGATGTTTTCTACAGAGCAAACCGACTCCCGGAAGGGAACCTCCCATGCGGCGAAGAAAAATGCTCACGAAGCGACCCGAGGACATCCTCGCCGGTTTGAAGCTCCGGCGGACGCCCGCACGCATTCTGCTGCTGAGCATGCTCCTGCGTGCGAAGTCCCCGCTGACCCACGACGACCTGTTCGCCAGGGTCCGCCGCGGCAACATCGACCGCGTCACTGTATACCGCATGCTCCAGACATTCATTAATGCGGGGATCGTCCACCGGATCGATCCGGGCGACCGCCTGTGGCGGTTCGCCGTCTGCGGAACCGTCCACCAGGGACACTGTCACCCCCACTTCACCTGTCGCGTGTGCGGCACCGTGGAATGCCTGAACGACGTCGCACTCCCCCGCCTCGAGGAACTCCGTCCGGCCTACAGCGTCGAGGAGCAGGAGGTCTACATGCGGGGGCTGTGCGCGCGATGTGCGGCCGCCGGAGCGTGAGGGGCTTCGCGAATTCCCCTTCACCCGCCTTCGCCAGGGCTACGGCGGGCTTGCGGCCCTTGCCGCTCTCCCGGGGGGAGAGGGAACAGAAGTTGCCGAGGAGAACCACATGAGTCTCAGGTCGGCAAGATGCATAGCCGCGGCTCTCACCCTGGGTCTGATGTTCGGCTGCTCCTCCAGGGAACCCGCCGCGACGGGCAAGACGCCGGGGCAACTGCACGTCCTCACGAGCACGTTCCCGATGTATCTCTTCACGCGGAACGTGACGGCCGGCGCCGCCGGGGTGTCCGTGGAGTCGATGCTCCCCGGGTCGATGGGCTGTCCGCACGATTACGTGCTCACCCCGCAGGACATGCAGAAGATCGCGCGGGCCGACGTGTTCGTGGTGAACGGGCTGGGACTCGAGGAGTTCCTGGGCGCCCCGGTCAAGAGCGCCAACCCCAAGATCCACATCCTCGACACGTCGAAGGGAATCACGGACCTGCTGAAGATGACGCCCGCGGAAGGCGGCGAGGAAAGCGGCAGGGAACCCCAACATCACCAGGGGGACACCAATCCGCACCTCTTCGCCAGTCCGCGCCTAGCGGCGAAAATCATGCGGAACATCGCCGCAGGGCTCTCGGAGGTCGACCAGGCCGATCGTCGGATCTACCTCGAGAACGCGGAGCGCTGGGCGACGAGACTTGAAAAGATCGCCGACGATTTCGCCGAGACCGGGAAGCACCTGCGCTCACGGAAGATCGTCACGGAGCACGCCGTCTTCGACTACCTGGCACGCGACGCCGGGCTCGAGATCGTCGCGGTGGTCGAGGAGGTCCCCGGACAGGAGCCGTCGGCCGCGCGGATGATCGAGATTGTGAAGCGAATCCGGTCGAGCGGCGCGGCGGCCGTCTTCACGGAGCCGCAGTACCCGGCGAAGGTGGCCGAGACGATCGCGAAGGAAGCCCGGGTGCCGGTCGCACTCCTCGACCCAGCGGCTTCCCGACAGGGTCGGGACGACGCCCCGGCCGACTATTACGAGCAGGTGATGCGGAAGAACCTCGACATGCTGAGGAGAACCCTGGGCGAGTAGGGGCGACGCATCCGCCTTCGTCCCGATGTATTGGGACTACGGCGGACGGGTGCGTCGCCCTGCCCCGTCGGACCTCAGGTCTCCGTTTGAAAGGGGAGTTCGGATGACCACGGACGAAGCCGCCATTGTGTTCGACAACGTCTCGGTGACGATGGGCGGGGTGTGCATCCTCGAATCGGTGGACGCCAGCGTCCCGAAAGGAAGCACGACCGCCATCATCGGCCCCAACGGGGCCGGGAAGACGACGCTGCTCCTGGCGCTCTTGGGACAGGTCCCGTACGAGGGGACGATCCGACTTTCGGACGGGGGGACGGGGGACCGACCCCGGATCGGTTACGTCCCGCAGCGGCTGGACTTCGACCGGGGGACGCCGATCACCGTGATGGAATCCATGGTGATGGGACTGCAGCGCACGCCGCTATGGTTCGGCACGGCCCGGTCGTTCCGGGAGAAGGCCCACGTGGTCCTCGACGAGGTCCGGGTCGATCACCTCGCCGGACGACAGCTCGGGGTGCTGTCGGGCGGAGAGCTCCAGCGGGTGCTCCTGGCGCTGGCCATCGAGCAGGACCCCGACATCCTCATCCTCGACGAACCGGCCTCGGGCGTCGACGTCGCCGGCGAGGACATCCTCTGCGAGCTCCTCGAAGACCTGCACCGCCGCTACGGGTTCACGCAGGTCATGGTGAACCACGACATGTCCAACGTGCTGGCCCACGCCTCGCACGTCATCTGTCTCAACCGTCGGGTCATCGCATGGGGACCGGTCGCGACGACCCTCACCGACCAGACCCTCGCGAAAACCTTCGGCATCCACCTGGGACTCGTAGACGTGACCACCTGTCGGATCGATCCGCACAAGAAACCCCGGGACGTGTGACGGAAGCCGCGAGGACGGGAATTCTTCCGGAGGGCCGATTCATGGCGGACCTCAACTTCGTGTTCGACGCCGTCGGACGGATCTTTCCGTTCGACGTCATGCAGGCCCGGTTCATGCAGCAGGCGCTGGTGGGACTCATCCTGCTCGCCCCGATGTGCGCGGCGATGGGCGTGCAGGTCGTCAACTTCCGGATGGCGTTCTTCTCGGACGCCATCAGCCACTCAGCCTTCGCCGGGGTGGCGCTCGGACTCATCATGTCCACGGACGTCCGGCTCGCCATGACGGGACTGGCGGTGCTGGTGGGTCTCGGGATCACGGCCGTCGGCCGACGCAGCTCGCTTTCCACCGACACGGTCATCGGCGTCTTCTTCTCGGCGATGGTCGCCTTTGGACTTGCGGTCGTCAGTCGCGACCGGCTCGTCGCCCGGGACATGCAGCGGTTCCTCTACGGGGACATCCTCACCATCAGCGAAGCCGAGATCGTATGGCTGGCAGTGCTCTTCCTCGTCCTGATGACGTTCCAGGCGGTGGGGTATAACCGTCTGCTCTACGCCGGGCTCAACCGGTCGCTGGCCTCGGCCCACCGCATCCGCGTCCAACTCTACCAGTACGTCTTCGCCGGGCTCCTGTCGATGGTGGTGATCTTCTCGGTATGGGCGGTGGGCGTGTTCCTGGTGACGGCGATGCTCATCGTGCCGGCGGCGAGTGCTCGGAATCTCGCCCGCTCCGCCGGGGCCATGTTCTGGTGGGCGATCGTCGTCGCCCTCACCTCCGCCGTCCTTGGACTCTTGCTCTCGGTCCAGCCGTGGGCCCGCACCGCCACCGGCGCCACCGTCGTCCTCGTCGCCTCCGCATGGTTCGTCGTCAGCGCCGCCTTCGCGCTGCTGCGTCGCCAAAGAGCCGCCTGAGACCACGGCCGGCCTTTCGCTTGCATTTCCCCATGTCCCCTGCTATGCTCCTCGCCGGTCATCTTCGAGATGGCCAGACCCGTCACTTTGGACAGTCCCGAGGAGACCTGACCATGCGGAAACCCCGGATCACCATCGTCGGCGGCGGGATGATCACCCACGACCAACTGCTGCCCACGGTCTACCACCTTCAGCGCGAGGGGGAGATCGGCGACATCGCCGTCTGTGCGCTGAACGCCCGGCCTCTCCAGGAACTCGCCGCAAGCCGGATGCTCCGGGAGGCGTTTCCGGGCCAGGGCTTCACCCCCTACCCCGACCCGGGGAAGGTCGCACTCGACGACAAGTTCCCCGACCTCTTCAAGGAGGTGATCGCGGCGAGCGGTGCGAGGAACCTCGTGATCGTCGCGGTGCCCGACCAGCTCCACTACGGGGTCCTCAAGGTCGCACTGGAAAACGACCAGCACGTCTGCTGCGTGAAGCCGCTGGTGCTCGCCTACGACCAGGCGGCGGAGATCGAGCAACTCGCGCGGAGCCGCGGACTTTTCGTCGGCATCGATTACCACAAGCGCTTCGACGACCGCAACCTCATCGCCCGCGCACACTACCGTGCCGGCGAGTTCGGCCAACTTCGCCTCGGCCAGGCCCGTCTCATGGAACCCTGGTACTACCGCGAAAGCAACTTCCAGAACTGGTGCACCTGCGAAAACTCCGACTTCTTCACCTACGTCGGCTGCCACTACGTGGACCTCGTCGCCTTCATCACCGGTCTCAGGCCCACGGCGGTTTCCGTCTACGGGATCGTGGACGAGTACCCCAACGGGAACAAGGGATATCTCTGGACCGACGGCCGCGTGATCTGGGAGAACGGGGCGTGTCTCAACGTGCAGAACGCCATCGGCTATCCGAACGAAGCTCCCGGTGGAAACTCCCAGGGGATGCTGCTCTTCTGCCAGGGGAAGGACCGAAGCGGCATTATCGAGCACTCGGACGCCTTCCGGGGCGTCAAGCACTCGCTCGCCACGAGCGACACCGGCAGGTACTACACGGAACCGAACCCCGATTACTTCCGGCTCGTCGACAAGGGCGGAAAGGGACTGACGCCGGTCGGCTACGGGCACCGGAGCGTCGAGCACATCCTGAGGACCGCGATGCACATCGAGCGCGAGACGGAGAACCTTGGCGGAAAGGAGGCGCTGAAGGCCCGGCAGAAGATGCTCGCCGAAATCGACGCCGAGGGGATCGTCGCGACCCCCGCCAACAGCAGTTACAACGAACTCGTCGTGGAAGCCGCCCGGAAATCGATCACGAGCGGCGGCCGCGAGGTCCTCATCAACTACGACAAGAAGCCGGGAGTGGATTTCCGAACGAAGTGGTGACTTCTCTTTTCCCTCTCCCTCCTCCGGGGGGAGAGGGTCAGGGTGAGGGGCGGCATGGGAAAGTTGCGTACCAACTGACGGAGATTGTTCTGGAGGTGTCGAACGATGCTGCCCCCAGCAATGTTCAATTCCGGCACCGGAACAACCGCCATACTCAACTCCGCCTCAAATACGGCGGCGGCCATTTTCGAAACCAAAAAAGACCTTGGTCAAGGGGTGGTCGCTGGACCTCTTCCCGCATGGGCCCACGACGAGGAGTTCATTCGAGAGGCGGGGAGGTTCTATGACGATGAACTACGAGAGGCAAAGTACGCCTTCCTAATCCTGTACGATTGCGGAGCGTTGGGTCAACCCCATCCTGCTCAGCCTGACACTACATGCCAAGACGCCGCCTATGACACCATACGCCTTGCCAACATGTCTCTGTGGATCGCCAATCCAAGTCCACTCAGTATTAGGTTTGTGGTCCATGTAGCCGGTGGAAGGGGTTCTGGCGCCTCCCGGGTAACGATTCTTGACCCAGTGACGGCGCATCCCCGAAACGAGTCGAACATTCTCACTGTCCATGATATTAATCAAGCGAAATGCCTCTTCACTAATCTCTCGGGAGTGCCGAGAACAAGTGCGTTGCGGACATCGGCGAAATTCCTGTGGAAGACTCTCACGGAGGTGGGGTGGTGGGAAGTGCGTTACGTGACGACATGGATTGCACTCGAAGCACTCTTCGGGCCGGAATCGCCCGGCGAAACGACTTTCAAGATATGCCAGCGCATCGCCTTCTTTCTCTCTGATAAGGAGAGCGAGAGGTTGCCCACGTACCAGAAGGCACACGAACTATATGAGCCGCGGTGCAAATTGGTACACGGCCGATTACTCAAGAACCTGTACGGAGAGAGATCGCTTGATGTCTCATTTGAAGCCGAGGAAATGCTCCGTCTCTCACTGCGCAAGATTCTCTTAGACACGGATTTGACCCGGAAGTTCAGTTCCGAGACGGAGCGGGAGAAGTATCTGACCAATCTCGTGTTTTCCGGTTCGGAAGCCACCCCTCACCCTGACCCTCTCCCCCCGGCGGAGGGAGAGGGGAAAGGAAAGTGACAACGCTCGCCACATCGGTCACCCGGTCGGCCCCCGAGCGCTCAGTCACCCTCGGCGTTAATCTCCTTTGCAATTTCCCACTCCCGTGCTAAACTGCTTGTCCCCTTGAAACGACAAGGAGAGAGAGTTGTCGAAGTGGAACGTCGTCATCACCGACGCCGGATACAGGCATTACGACATCGAGCGGGAAGTCCTCGCGGCCGCCGGGGCCGAACTCGCCGTCAAGCAGTGCACGAGCGAGGACGACGTGATCGCGTTCTCCCGCGACGCCGACGGCGTCATCGTGAGGCTTCAGCCCTTCACCGCGAAGGTCATGGACGCATGCCCGAGGTGCCGTGTGGTCGGCCGGTACGGCATCGGGGTTGATAACATCGACGTGGAGGCGGCCACGCGTCATGGTATCGCGGTGGGCAACGTCTGCGACTACGCGGTGCACGAGGTCTCCGAGCAGGCGCTGGCTCTGCTCTTTTCGTGCGTGCGGAAGACCACGAGTCACGACAAGAAGATCCGCGCGGGCGCCTGGGACATCGGCCAGAAAGACCCGATTCACCGCATCCAGGGACGGACGCTGGGGCTCGTGGGACTGGGACGCATCCCGCAGGTCCTCGTGAAGAAGGTCCGCGGGTTCGAGTTCCGCATCCTCGCCCACGATCCCTTCGTCCCCAAAGAAGTCGCCCGCGAGTTGGGCGTAGAGCTGGTCGACCTGGACACGCTGCTCAAGGAGTCCGATTTCGTCTCGGTGCACGCCCCCTTGAACGACAAGACCCGGCACATGATCAACGAGTCCACGCTCCGCAAGATGAAGCCCACGGCAATCCTCATCAACACCTCGCGGGGCGGCGTGGTCGACACGCAGGCTCTTTACAGGGCGCTCAAGGAGGGTTGGATCAACAGTGCCGGGATCGACGTGCACGAGCAGGAACCGGTCCCGCCCGGGTACTCGCTGTTCGAACTGGAGAGCGTGGTGATTTCCGACCACGCGGGTTGGTACAGCGAGGAGTCCATCGCGGAACTCCAGCGCGGGGCGGCCGAAGCGGTCGCCGCCGTGCTCTCGGGCGCTTGGCCCAGGTTCCTCGTCAACCCCAAGGTCAAGGAAATCGCCGCGAAGAAGTGGGGCAAGAAATAGAGTCTTCCCTTACCCCGGCGTGAAACGGTAACCTTCGGTTAGGAGCGATTGGAATGGCCAACTTCTACAAGAGCGAGGTCATCACGGCGATGCGGGAGCAGGCCCTGGTCCCGGTGTTCTATAACCCGGACCAGGAGGTGGTGCTCGAGATCATCGGGGCGTGCGTTCGGGGTGGGTCGCGGCTCGTCGAGTTCACGAACCGCGGCGAAGGCGCGGCGGACCTCTTCGGCGAGGTCATCCGGGTCTGCCGCAAGAAATACCCCGCCGTCATGGTGGGCGTCGGGTCGGTCCGCGACGAGGTGACCGCCGGCATCTACATCGGCAAGGGGGCCGACTTCGTGGTCGGACCGACGTTCAACCCGAGGATCTCCGAGATCTGTAACCGTCACGCGGTCCCCTACTCGCCCGGGTGCGGCTCCGCCACCGAGATCAACGAAGCGGAGGCCGCCGGGTCCGAGATCATCAAGGTCTTCCCGGCGGGCGAGGTCGGGGGTGCCGCCTTTTTCAAGGCGATTCACGGTCCCGCCGCCCGCACGCAGATGATGCCCACCGGCGGGGTCAACATCACCGCCGAAAGCATCCACAGTTGGCTCGCGGTCGGAGGGGCCGCGTCCCTGGGCATCGGCTCCGAGCTCGTCCGCAAGGACCTCGTCGCGAAAAAGGATTTCGCCGCCATCGAGGCCAACGTGAGACGCACCCTGCACATCATCCAGGTCGTGCGTGCGAAGATGCTAGCGGCGGAAGGGGTGATCTTCCGCGGGGTGCATCACGTCGGGGTGCCCTCGGGCGACATGACGGCCACGGTCAAGCTGCTGGGAGAGGTGGCGGGCTTCACCCCAGTGAAGCCCCCGACTTCGACGAACTTCGTCGCGGGTCCCGCGGGCGCATCCATGGAAATCGGTCCTGCCGACAAGGTCAAGGAAACCGGACACGTCGCCCTCGAGGTCACGGACCTCGACAAGGCGCTCGAAATCCTCGCCAGGCACGGCATCAAGCCGGACGGCGAGCCCCGCGTCAGTTCCGACAAGACCGTCAAGGCGGCGTACCTCGCCGAGGGGGCCTTCGGGTTGACGACGCGCGTCCACCTGTACAGCATCTACAGCGAAGAGGTGGAGAAGACTTTGGCCAAGAGGCCGAAGACTGAAGGCTGAAGACTGAAGGGAAGGCGGTCGGTCGCGCATCCCTTCGGACTTCAGTCTCTCCGTTGCTTCGGCCTCTTCCGGAAGACTGAAGGCTGAAGGTACGACCAAGAGGGGCTGCGGCGCAGTGAGAGACCATACGAAACTCAAGGCATTCGCCCAAGCGGATGCTCTCGCGGTCCGGACATACGGCGCAACGGCGCGTTTCCCGAAGGAGGAGCAGTTTGGATTGACCGCACAGATGCGTCGGGCTGCGGTGTCGATCCCATCCAATATCGTTGAGGGATGCGCTCGCGAATCGCAGGCCGACTACCTTCACTTTCTCGTAGTGGCATATGGTTCATCACGGGAACTGCAATACCAGATCTCTCTTGCCGGACGCCTCGGCTACCTCGACAAAGCCGCACACGACGCCCTGCATCGAGACTGCACCGATCTGACGAAAATCCTGAACGGCCTCATACGGTCGCTGCGGCGGAGGTAGTACCTTCGGTCTTCAGTCTTCCGCCTTCCGCCTGAGGCGTGCTTCGCGACCTTTGCGGTGTAAGAACAGACATCCGATTGATGGGGAGACGGAGTAATGGACAAAGTTCGTGTCGCCATCGTGGGTTCCAAGTTCGCCGCCGGGCTGCACGCTCACGCCTACGCCAAGCTCCCGCACGTGGAGGTGGTGGCGGCTGCGGCCATCGACAACCTGGAACCCTTCTGCAGTGCGAACGGCATCAAAAAATCCTACGAAGACTACCACGAGATGCTGGCGCACGAAGACATCGACCTCGTCTCCGTGTGCGTGCCGAACTTCCTGCACAAGGAGGTGGTGCTGGCCGCGGCCGACGCCGCCAAACACGTCATCTGCGAGAAACCCCTGGCGACGTCGCTCGCGGACGGGAAACTGATGGTCGACACCTGCCGGAAGAAGGGCGTCAAGCTGATGTACGCCGAGGACTGGCTCTTCGCCCCGGCACTCGTGCGGACCAAGGAGATCGTGGACGAAGGCGCCGTCGGCGACGTCCTCTACGTCAAGGCCAAGGAGACCCATCCCGGGTCGCACTCGGTCTACGCCCAGAAGGTGAACTACTGCGGCGGCGGGGCGATGATCCACCTGGGCATCCACCCGATCGGCTGGGTGCGGCACTTCAAGGGCAAAGAGGTGGTCGAAGTCATCGGGAAGTCGAGCGGCGGCGGGGAAAAGAACCTCAAGCACCGTCACTTCGAAGGCGAAGACTGGAGTGTCGGACTCCTCACCTTCGAGGACGGGACCTACGGCTTCGTCGAGGGCAACTACACCACCGTCGGCGGGCTGGACGACATCATCGAGATCTACGGCACCCAGGGAACGATGAAGGTCGACCTCTCGAAAGGGTCGCCCATCACGATGTTCAGCCTGCCCGGGTACAAGTATTCCATCGAGAAGGCGGAGACCGCCACCGGCTGGTCGATGCCGGCGGTGGACGAGGAAAGGAACCTGGGATACTCCGACGAGATCGCGTATTTTGTCGATTGCGTGCGCAGGGACGCCGAGCCGATGTTCGGCGTGCGCGGCGAGGACGGACTCGCGGCACTCCGGATCACGATGGCCATCTACGAATCGTCGCGCACCGGCGCGGCGGTCAAGTTGAAACCGGCCAGGAAATAACGTCGTCGGGTTTTTGGGGGATGGCGGTGCCACGGTCCCGACAGGTCGGGACCGTGCGACAGGAAGAAGGCCGACAATGAGCACCTCCGAAATCACAGACAAGCAGGCAGCAACCCTTGACCGCTTCCTCTCGGGGAATAATGACTTGGAGCAACTCTCCGCGCGGCTCCAGCAATTCAACGTCTTCCGGGCTCTAGGAATCGAGGCAACGGAGATTCGTCACAGTAACACCCTGGGGTGGCTCCTGGATCCGGATGAGTCTCATGGACTCGGCGACACAGCCCTTCGCCGAGTGCTCTCCAACATCCTATTGAAGGCGGAAGGTTCTGCTCGGCCGATCCCGCCAGCAGAATTCGAACTAATGGAATTCACGGACATCGAAGTTCGTCGAGAGAAATTCCATGTGGATGTTCTTGTGATAGACCATGGGAACAAATGGGTTCTGCTCCTGGAAAACAAGGTTCACGCGAGCGAAGGAAAAGGACAACTCGCCCGGTACGAGGAGAGAGTGGCCAGGCAGTTTCCGAATTTCAAACTAATACCCGTGTTTCTTACCCCGGAAGGTCGTCCGGCTGAAGACCCGAAAGTTGTTGACTACATAGCCTACAGTTATCAGCAGCTTCTCGGCGTACTTGAGGGCATTTATGAGCAGAGAAAGGCACAAATGGCAGATGCTGTCTCAGAGTTCCTGAGACAGTATATCGAAACGCTACGGAGGATAACAATGCAGGATAAGGAATTGACCGAACTATGCAAGCGGATATACCGCAAACACCGCGAGGCCATTGATCTGATCGTCCAGTACGGGACGGTCACGTGCTTTGAGTCCGTGACAAATGATTTGCTCAAGAGTCAAGGAAACTTCGAAGTGCTTCAGTCAAGACCGTACATAGTGCGCTTCCTGCCCAATTCATGGGTGCGACTTGTGCCGGAGAACGGCATCATGTGGACCGAGAAGTCAATGAAGCGGCGCGTGAGCGTTTGCTGCTGGTCTGAAATCTACCATGACCAGATACACCTTGTGTTCGAGGTCAGCGCAATGACTGATGCAAAGTTACGCTTGGCGTGCGTAAATGCGCTTAAGAAGGCGGGGTTCAAACTCTCCGCATCGGCATTGAAGGAGAACGCAGAGTACAGTCGCTTCTATTCCTCGCCCTACCATAAAGTCGCTGATCCGAGCGATGAGGACGAGGTGCGGAAAGTGCTTCAAGAATTGTTGAAGAAGGCCGATGAACAGTTCCCCAAGGCGGAGGCCGTTTTCAAGGAAGTCTTCGCAAACAACCCGAAGTAGTCAAGGAAGACTCAGAGACGCATACTGCCAGTAACCCCACCATAGGACTTGAGGTTTCGGGCTTCGGGTTTCGGATTTTAGGCTTGGAGGTATGAAGTGACAGCACGGAAAAAGGACAAACTCGCCATACCTGTGGCCTCTCAGACCCCGATGGGTCTTCGGGGTCCCAGAGGGGCGGCCGGGGACATCGACCTTGCCGTCCGCGTCGGCGGCATCCGCTTCAAGAACCCGTTTTACGTCTCCTCGGGCCCCACGTCGAAATCGGTCGAGCAGATGGTCAAGGCGGAGGCGCTGGGGTGGGCCGGGGCGTCCATCAAGCTCACGTTCGACCCCGCCCCCTACATCAACCTCCCGCCCCGATACGGCTATTTCTCGGGACCCCGGTTCCTCTCCTTCAGCGCCGAGACGCGTCTCAAGGTCGAGGAGGGACTCCATCTCGTCCGGGACACGCGACGACAAACCCGTGACTTCGTGGTCTTCGCCAACATCAGCTACTGCGGCGACAAGGGGATCGACGGCTGGGTGCACATGGCGAAAGCGTTCGAGGACGCCGGCTCGCACATCATCGAGCTGAACATGTGCTGCCCGAACATGTCGTTCAACGTCACGTTGACCGGGCAATCCCCCGAGACGGGTCTGCGGACCGGTGCGAGTCTCGGCGAGGACGCCGAAGCCACCGCCTACATCACGGAGAAAGTGAAGAAGGCGGTCGGCATCCCGGTCTGCGTCAAGATCACGCCCGAAGGCGGGAGGATCGCGCAGGTGGCCAAGGCCGCGTTCGACGCCGGGGCCGACATCGTCAGTTCCGTCGGCAACCGTCTCGGCGTCCCGCCCATCGACCCGGACCACCCCACCAAGTCCGTCTACCACCTCCAGGAAGAGCCCTCGATGTCCTGCATGTCGGGACCGTGGCTCAAGCCGCTGGCACTCCGCGACGTCTACGAAATCCGGAAACTCGTCGGACCCGCACCCGTCATCATCGGCAACGGGGGCATGCTCACCATGCAGGACGCCGTCGAGATGTTCATGTGCGGCGCCGACCTCGTCGGGTTCTGCACCGGCATCCTGCTCGAAGGCTTCGAGCTTCTGCCGCCGCTCCTCGGCAACCTCAAGGACTACATGAAGCGTCACGGCTACCGCAGTCCGGCGGACATGCGCGACATCGTCGTGAACGCCGTCACACCCGCGACCCAGCTGACCATCCAGGAAGGCGTCGCACAGAAGATCGAGCCGAACCTAGCGGCGCCATGCGTGGTCGGCTGTCCCGCGCACGTCCCGGCGCACGCCTACGTCCAGTTCGTCGCACGCGGCAACTTCCGCGAGGCCTACCGGCAGATCGTCTCCAAGAACCCTCTGCAGAACGTCTGCGGCCACGTGTGCAGCCACCCGTGTGAGAACGAGTGCATCCGCGGAAAGCTCGAAGAGCCCATCCGCATTCGCGACATCAAGCGCTTCGTCCTCGAACTCGCGAAGGAGGAGGGTTGGAAGCCGGAACTCGCCTGTGCGAAGCCGCGCGGCGTGAAAGTGGCCGTCGTCGGCTCCGGCCCGGCGGGACTTTCCTGCGCCTACGACCTGGCACGAGCAGGATACCAGCTCACCGTCTTCGAGCGTGACAAGGAACCGGGCGGGATGCTCCGCTGGGCGGTCCCCCGATTCCGTCTGCCGAAGAACATCCTGGAAGATGCCATCAACGACGTGAAGACACTCGGCGTCACGTTCAAGACCGGCGTCCACTTCGGCACCGACATCACTTTGAAGAGCCTCCGGTCGGACGGCTACCGGGCGATCTTCCTCGGGATCGGCGCTCAGAGAGGTTCCAAGCTCGGACTCGACGGCGAGGACGTCAAGGGCTCGATGACCGCGCTCGATTTCCTGAGAGCGGTTTACGGAGGCAAGAACCCCGTGAAGGGGAAGCGCGTCGCCGTCATCGGCGGAGGATTCACCGCCGTGGACTCCGCCCGCACCGCGGTCCGCCTGGGCGCCTCCGAGGTCTTTATCCTCTACCGCCGCACCCGCGGCGAAATGCCCGCGGTCTCGGAGGAAGTGGACGAAGCGGAGGAAGAAGGCGTCCAGATCATGTACCTGGTCAGTCCCAAGCGGCTCATCACCGAAAAGGGCAGACTCGTCGCCCTTCGGATGGTCAATCACGTCCTCGGCGAAAAGGACGCGTCGAACCGTCGGCGGCCCGTCGAAGTCAAGGAGACCGAGTTCACGCTGAAGGCCGACGTGGTCATCTCGGCCCTGGGCCAGGAAGTCGAGCTGGACGGGAACGCCGCGCCGGTCAAGCTCTCCCGCTCGCACACCATCGCCGCGGACTCATGCGGGGCAACTTCGGTCAAGGGCGTCTTCGCCGGAGGGGACGCCGCCACGGGCGCTAGCACCCTCATCGCGGCCATCGCCGCCGGGAAACGCGCCGCGGTCTCCATCGACAAGTACCTCGCCCGGAAAAAAGCCACCCTCGAGTACGACCCCGACCCGGCCGCCGTCCGGGAGGACGTCGTCATCCAGCGCTCGGGCAACCTCCCCCGTCAGCGTCGAATCCCGCTCGCGGTCGCATCCGCGGCCGAGCGCAGGAAAAACTGGAGCATCTACACCTCGACTCAGACCCGGGAGGAAGCGATGGCCGAGGCGGCGCGGTGTCTCAACTGCGGATGCGGGATCGCCTGCGGCGTATGCTACCGTGTCTGCATGTCGATGGCCATAAGCGAGCAGAACGGGAGATACGAGATCGACCGTGAGAAGTGCAAGGCCTGCGGGATGTGCTTCCAGCGCTGTCCGAATCTCAACATCGAGATGGTGAGGACGGCGAAGCCGCAGAGCAGTTGAGCAGTGGACAGTGGAACAGGTGAACTTTGGCAAGAGATTGCTCCACCGCGGTTTCCTGTTCACCTGCTCAACCCTCTCCGAAATGACGAGGAAACACGCATGGGTGACGAAAAGAGATTTGCCGGGACGATGCGCGTGATGACGGAAGCGGACATCGACTTCGGCATGAAACTCAAGAACATCGCGAGGTGGAACCAACTTCCCGCCGACTGGAAGCGGTTCATCGAGATCGAGCCCGAGGGATGCTTCGTCGCAATGCTGGATGGCGAGAAGGTCGGCACCGTGACCACGACGACCTACGGGAAGCGACTCGCCTGGATCGGGATGGTGCTGGTTCCGCCGGAGCACCGGCGCAAAGGCATCGGGACGGCACTCCTCAAGAAGGCCATCTCCCACCTCCGCCAGAAGAAGCTCGAGGTCATCGGGCTCGACGCGACCCCGATGGGGAACAAGCTCTACCTGACGCTCGACTTCCGGGAAGACTTCGCCCTCGAGAGGCGCCAGGGAAAGGGACAGGCTCTCAGCGGGGGCGACGCATCCGCCGCCGGTTCAGGCGTGACGCCGATGACCGCACGCGAGCTGGACGCCCTCGCCGAGTTCGATGCACGCGTCTTCGGCGTCCCTCGTCCCAACGTCCTGAGACGCCTCCACGCCGATTACCCCCAGCTCGCCTGGCTCGCACGGAGCGGCGGCAGGATCACGGGATACGTCATGATGCGGCCCGGGCTCAACGCCCACCAGATCGGACCCTGGGTGGCCGCCGACCCCCAGATCGCCGAGATGCTCTTCCAGACCGCACTCGCCGCCGTGGGTGGAAGACCCATCTTCCTCGACGTCGTCGTGCCGAACCAAGCCGCCATGGGCATCGTCACCAAGTACGGCTTCGAGCTCCAGCGCCCGTTCGTCCGCATGTTCCTCGGCGAGAACAAATACCCCGCCGACACAAGCCGAATGTACGCCATCAGCGGCGTGGAGAAGGGTTGAGCCGCACGCCTTACGGGGAGGGTCGAAGATGATTGAGAAAGCCGAGGAGCCGATCCTCCTCGACGACACCTCCGTCGTGGTAGTCGTCGGTGCACATCCGGATGACGCGGTGCGTGCCTGCGGGGGCGTGATGCTTCGCTGCCTGCGAGAAGGCGCCCGACTCTCTATCATCGCCATGACGGACGGGGCGGCGCTTCGCGGAACAGAGGGCATCCGGCGCGGCCGCGAGACCGCCCGGGACCGAAAGGCGGAGCAGGTCCGGGCCCTCGACCGTCTCGGTGTGCCTGTGGAGAACGTTTTCTTCCTCGGTTTCCCGGACGGCGGCATCGAGAAGATCCGGCACGCCCACCGCACGCGTCTCGGCAATGCCTACGTCTGTCCGTGGCTCCACGCGGACCGCTCGGCGAAGGACTCTCTGGCACCGGCGACGCCCTTCATCGCCGAGTCTCTGACCGACCTCCTCGTCCGGGCACTCGGCCCCCTTTCGCCGACGCACGTCTTCACCCACCACGGCCGGGACAGGCACCCCGATCACCGAGGCGTCACCCATTTCGTGCGGGAAGTTCTTTCCGAGCTCGCCGCCGAGCGGAAGCTCCGTACCGAGCCGGCCGTCTACGAGTACCTCACCTATCTTCCCGGCATTCCGTGGCCGCCTGCCGGACGGGAAACGCCGGTCGAAAGCGCGAAGGCACTCCCCTTCCCCGGCAGGGTCGTCAACTTCCCGCTCACTCCCGAGGAGGAGTCCCGGAAGAACGCCGCCCTCGACTGCTTCGTTCCCATCCTCGGCCCCGGCTACATGGACAGGTGGCGCCGCTCGAACGAAATCTTCTGGCGAACGGAGTAAACCCATGCGGAAACGGATGAGCTCAAAGGAACGCGTGCTGACGGCGTTCTCTCACGCCGAGCCCGACCGGGTGCCGGTGGACTATGACGCCAATCCCGAGATCGACCTGCGTCTGAAGGAGCACTTCGGGCTCGCCGCTCGCGACGACGAAGGACTCCGGCTCATCCTCGGGGTCGATTTCCGCAGGGTCGCCGCTCCCTACGTCGGACCGAAGCTATACGAGGACGTCCCGGGCCGGCAGATCGACATCTGGGGAATCCACCGGCGATGGGTGGAGCACGAGACCGGCGGATACTGGGATTACTGCGACTTTCCACTGCGCCAGGCATCCATGGACGAGGTCGAGGCGTGGCCCTTCCCTTCGCCCGACGACTTCGATTACCGGAGAGTCCGCGAGGAATGCGAGCGCTGGGCGGGAGCGTCCTTCGCCGTCGTCGCGGGCGACCCGGGCGTCGGCGACCTCATCAACAAGACCGGGATGCTCCGCACGATGGAGCAGGTGCTCGTGGACCTCGTCACCGACGACCCCGCGGGACTCCGGCTCATTGACCGGCGGACGGAGGTGGCGGTCGAGGTGATCCGCCGGACGCTCGATGCGGGCGACGGCAAGATCGCCCTCCTCCACATCGGCGAGGACCTGGGGAGCCAGCGCGGCCCCCTCATCAGCATGGATGTCTTCCGCCGACACATCCGGCCGAGACTCCAGCGATACGTGGAGATCGCCCGCGAGTTCGACGTCCCCGTGATGATCCACTCCTGCGGCTCGAGCAGCTGGGCCTTCGACGACTTCATCGAGATGGGCATCCGCGTCGTCGATACGCTTCAGCCCGAGGCCGCAAACATGGAACCCGCTTACCTCAAGAAACGCTTCGGCGGCCGACTCGCCTTCCACGGGATGATCTCGACCGCCGGACCCGTCGCCTATGGCACGGTCAAGGACGTGGTCGAGAACGTCCGTCGGACGCTCGAGGTCATGATGCCCGGAGGCGGCTACGCACTGGCTCCCACCCACATGCTCCAGTCCAACTCCCCCACCAAGAACGTCGTCGCGATGTACGACGCGGCAAAGAAATACGGAACCTACTGACACGCAAGAGGAGAAGAACCATGTCCCCGCCGATTGGAGACGAGTTCCAGAAGAAGACGAAGTATCACCGGGACAGGATGCCCGAGCGAGGGACGGGTTGGTCGAAGCAGCCGGAGGCGTTCAAGAGTTATCCGGGGGCGAAGACCGTCCAGCTCGACGTGCCCAAAAAGTCTCCGAAGGCGACAATCTGGGAGACGCTCGCCCGGAGACGGAGCATCCGGGAGTATGCGGAAGCGCCGATGACGAAGACGGAACTCTCGCAGCTTCTCTGGGCGGCGCAAGGGGTGACGGCACGCGCGGACGGGCACCTCTTCCGCACGGCGCCCTCGGCCGGAGCGCTCTATCCGGTCGAGACGTACCTCGCGGTGAATCACGTCACGGACGTGCCGCGCGGGATCTACCACTACGACGTGCGGAACCACCGGCTGGAACTCATCCGGGAGGGGGACGTGCGCGAGGAGACGGCCCGTGCGGCACTCGACCAGGAGATGTGCGCGGCCGCGGCGGCCGTCTTCATCTGGACGGCGATCTTCGCGCGCTCGGCGTGGAAATACGGCGAGCGGGCTTACCGCTACGTCTACCTCGACGCGGGACACATCGCGCAGAACGTCGCACTCGCCGCGGTCGCGTGCGGACTCGGGAGCTGCCAGGTCGGCGCACTCTATGACGACGAAGTCAACGCCCTCATCGGCGTCGACGGGACCGAGGAAAGCATCCTCTACATGACGTCGGTGGGAGCGGCCTTGCCGCAGAGCAGTTGAGCAGGTGAGAGTGGATCAGGCGAGCCATCCACACGACCGCTCAACTGCGGTCTCCTGCTCCCCTGTTCCCCTGTTCAGAGCAGTGAGTTTCGACGGACTCGAACACAGGTTCCGTGCCGGGGTCTCGGCGCCGCTCTTTCGGCCTCAGCTCTTGAGTTTCCGGACGGCTTCGAGCACGGCGTCATAGTCGGGCTCGGTGCTCAGTTCTTTCACCAACTGGATGTAGCGAATCTTGCCCTGGCGGTCGACGACGAAGACCGCCCGCGCCAGGAGTCGAAGCTCCTTGATGAGGACGCCGTAGGACATGCCGAAGGAGGCGTCCCGGTGATCGGAGAGCGTGGTGACGCGGTCCACCCCGGCGGCCCCGCACCACCGCTTCTGGGCAAACGGAAGATCCATGCTGATGGTGAGAATCCGGACGTCGTCGCCGAGCTTTGCGGCTTCCTCGTTGAACCGGTGCGTCTCACGGTCGCACACCGACGTGTCGAGCGACGGCACCGACGAGAGGAGGACGATCTTCCCGCCGAGCGACGAGAGCTTCATCTCCGACAGGTCGTTTGCGACGCAGACGAAATCAGGCGCCGCATCTCCCAGTTTCACCTCGTTTCCCACCAAGGTCAGCGGCTTCCCCTTCATGGTCACAAGTCCCTTCCGTTCCGGCATGGCAGTCTCCTTTTCGATGTCGCGGGATGAGACGGCGGGCCGGCTTGGGCCCCTGTCGCATCCGGCGAACAGGACCCCGAGTCCCAGATACCCGGCAACGACCAGCACGGCAATTCTCACCGCCCGCTCCTCTTCCTGAATCGCCCGTGGTTCCTGAACAAGAGTTATTATACCAGCGCTCGGGCGGAATACGAGGGCGGAGGCGGCGCGGGCGTAATCTTTGCCCTCGGCCGCTTTACGGATATAATATCCGGGGACGACGAGGCCGTCGGATTCGAGGAGATGGTTCGGATGGCGAAGTTTCGACGCGGAATCGCGATCCTAGCGGCACTCGCAATATCGGCGGGGCACCTCTCCGCGCTCGAGGTGCTCCTCTACAACGGGCAGCGGTACGCGGGCGAGGTGCGGCTCAACCCGGACACGGTCTTCGTCAAGGTGGATAAGACCACCTACAAGGTTCCCCGGGGCTCGGTGAAAGCGATCAAACTCTTCGGCGCGGAGCAGCTCGAATACGAACGCCGGAAGGCCCAGCTCGTCGAGACCGCGGAGACGCACTTCGCATTCGCTCGATGGCTCGAATCGAAGTTCCAGTACGCGGAGGCGGAAAACTACTACCAATCGACGATCCAGCTGGACCCGGAGCACAAGGAGGCGCGCGAGGCACTCGGTTACAAGCGCGAAGACGGGAAGTGGGTGCTCTCGGAGGAAGACCACTGGCGGACGCGGAGCCAATGGCTGGGCGAGGAAGCGGCGGACGCATCGGTTGAGCTGGCAAAGGTTTACAGAAAGGCCGGGGACGAAAAGCGGGTCGAGGTGGTTCTCCGCCGGGCGCTCATCGCCTGGCCCGGACACCGCGGAGCACTCGAGATGATGCGTCCCTTCACCGACCAATACGTCTCGAAAAACATCTACCACCTGCCGGTTGAGGGAACGTGGGCCGTCATCAATGACCACAACCAGCATCACCGGTCGGCCGCGTTCATGCAGTACGGATTCGACTTCATGAAGGCGGACGATCATCTGCGCGTGACACGCGTCGATGAGCCGAGGCGCGTCGAGGATTACTACACGTGGGACGCCACGATCCACGCCGCGGCCGACGGCGAGGTGTATGCCGTCACCGACGGCACCCCGGACAGCCCGCTCGGAACCTCCGGCGAGTTCTGGAGCGCCAACACCGTCTGCATCAAGCATCCGTACGGCGAGTACACGGTCTACGGACACCTGAAGAACGGGTCCATCGTGGTCCAGAAGGGACAGAAGGTGAAGGCGGGAGACGTGATCGCCCGTGGGGGGAACTCCGGGTCCTCGGGCTGGCCGCACATGCACTGGGCGATGTACGACCGCGACGGCATCGGACTGCCGGTCATCTTCGTGAACTTCAGCGAGGTGACGCCGGAGGGGGAGAGGAAGGTCGAGTCGGGCCGGATCAGCGAGAACCACGTTTACCGGAACGCCGTCACCCAAACGAAGTGAACCGCACCATGGCATTCCGAAACCCGAAAACCGAATGGCGAATCAATGACGAAGCCCGAATGACCAGTGCCGGGCGGAGTGCCCCATGGGGCGGACTTCGGGCCTGGGCATTCGGACTTGGTTCGTCATTCGGGTTTCGGATTTCGCCTTTCCGCGGCGGGGCTGGGGTTCCCAAACGCAATGAGTCGCGTCTGGGGGCCCCGGCCGCCTGCGTCGGACTCGTCCTCTTCCTTGCCTTCCCCGCGGTCGGCCGCGGCGAGACCGTCGTCGCCAACGACGGCAAATCGTACACCGGGAAGGTCACGGTGACGCCCCACGTCGTCCACTGCGTCTCGCCGGGGATCAACCGCACCTTTGCTTTAACCGTGGTGAAGGCCATCGAGATGTCGGGTCCGGAGCGGATGGAGTTCGAGGTGCGCCAGCGGAACCTTCGTCCGCTCGACCCCGACGCCCTCTACCGGCTCGGGGCGTGGCTCAAGTCCAAGTACCAGCACGACCTGGCCCAGGAGTTCTTCAACAAGACGATCGCCGTCCTCGCCGACCACGAGGACGCCCGCCGCGAACTCGGCTACGTCCGCAAGCAAGGGACCTGGGAATATTCCCCGTCGCTCCACCAGCAGATGATGTACGACTGGGTGGGCGTGAAGTCGGCCCCGTTCCACCTGAAGCTGGCCCAGGAACTCGATGGGCTCAAGAGGACGAAGCAGGAGGAGCAGGAGTTGCGACGCGTGCTCCAGGCCGACGGGATCAATCCGACCGCCATCCGTCTGATCCGCCCGATCGTCGCGGGCTGCCGGCTCAAGAACAGGTACAAGCTTCCCTTCACCGGGACGTGGCGGGCGATTTCCGGCCCGAACCTGACCGGGCACGGGGACTACGCCTACATGATGAACGCGTGGGACTTCCGGAAGGTGGACGAAAAGGGAGAAACGTCCTCAGGACCGGTCGACGACCTGAAGAGCTACTACACGTTCGAGCAGCCGGTGTATGCCTGTGCCGACGGGGAGGTTTACGAGGTGCGGGGGGAATTCCCCGACAACCCCGTCGGGACCGTCCGCCCCGTGACCGAGGCCAACCGCATCCTCCTCCAGCACGCTAGCGGCGAACGGAGCGTCGTCGGACACCTCCAGAAGGGCTCCATCCAGGTCAAGGTGGGCGACCGGGTGAAGCAGGGACAGCTCCTCGCGCTCCTCGGGAACTCCGGACGCTCCGCGACGCCCCACCTCCACTTCGCCATCTTCGACGACGACGGGGTCTCACTGCCCATGACGTTCGTCGATTTCTTCGTGCGCGAAGGGGCGGACCGGAAACACGTCGAGAGCGGCAAGATGGAACTCGGCCATGTCTACGAGAACTCCTTCGACGATGCAAAGCCGAAATGAAATGTGCATGCCCGCTGTTCCGCCTTGAAATCGACCCGCCCGCAGTGCATAATCCAGCGACCGGAGAACCGCGAGGGTGGAGTTCCAGACCTCTGGCAGTTCGACCCCTCACTCCGCATCTCTCGGAAGCGGAGAGGGGATCGGGTTTCGAGACCGTGCTCGGTTACCCGCAAGTCCGGGGCCCCCAAACGCAATGAAGTGCGTTTGGGAACCCACTCGTGGGTACGCACATGGGGACGATGTACTTCAAGGTTCTCAGCATCGTGTGGGGAGCGCTGATGGTCCTCGAGGGACCCGTCACGCGGATCCTCGGACGCCGGTGGGCCCGGGTCGGTCCCAAAGCGACCGATCCCGAAAAGCAGCCGGGCACCCCGTTCTGGGCATGGGCGGGGGCGATGGCCGCACTCGTCCTCATCGCCGTCACCTGGGCCATGTACGTGAAATCCGAGGTCCGGTATTCTCTGGCGGCGACGCTCGTCGTCACGCTCAGTCTCGTCCAGACCTCGCAGGTGCTTTTCAACTACAGGAGATTCCGCCAGTTCGCGGTGCGGGCGGCGGTCCAAAGGCCGCTTTTCCTCACCGCGCTCAACGTCGTCACCGCCGTCATCGGCATCGGACTCATCCTGCTCGGCATCTTCGTTTATCGATAGGAGCATCATGGCCAACAAGCCGGGAGCATGCCTAGCAGGCCGCCAAGGAAATCGGCCGTGTTCCAATTCATCATGTAGTGCGCCTCCCTTGTGGGGCGCCACGGAAGATTGGGCGGCCCATGAGGGGACCGCACTACACTTCTTTCGCGGCCTGCTGGAGAGGAGAAGACGGTGAGCGGTTTCGACTGGTCGCTCCCCTACTCGTCGCGTCGGAGTCCCGTGCTCGCGCGGAACGTCGTCGCCGCCTCGCAGCCGCTGGCGGCCCAGGCGGGCCTCCGCATGCTGCTCGAAGGCGGGAACGCCGTGGATGCCGCGATCGCGACGGCCATCGCACTCACCGTGGTCGAGCCCACGAGCAACGGCATCGGCAGTGACGCGTTCGCCATCGTGTGGGACGGGACGAAGCTCCACGGGCTCAACGCGTCGGGTCGTTCCCCGGCCGCGTGGACGCCTGCACGCTTCGTCCCGACCTTGTCGGGAACCATGCCCGCCCGGGGGTGGGGCAGCGTGACGGTCCCGGGCGCCGTCTCGGGGTGGTCGGCGCTGTCGGAGCGCTTCGGCAGACTCTCCTTCGAAAAGCTCTTCGGACCCGCCGTCCACTACGCACGGCACGGCTTCCCGGTTTCGCCCGTCATTGCACGAGACTGGGCGGGGGCGGCTGAGACGCTAAAGGATTTTCCCGACTTCGCACGGGCGTTCCTTGTCCGCGGCCGCGCGCCGGATCCGGGAGAAACGTGGTCCTTCGAAGACCAGGCCCGCACGCTCGAACGCATCGCCGAGACGAAGGGCGAGGCATTCTACCGAGGAGAGATCGCCGAGAAGATCGCCGCACACGCGAAGGCCACCGGCGCAGGCGCCCCCCTCCTGACCGCACAGGACCTTGCCGAGCACCAAGCCGACTGGGTGGACCCCATCTCGGTCGATTACCGCGGCGTGACGCTCGAGGAGATCCCGCCGAACGGGCAGGGGCTAGCGGCACTCATCGCCCTCGGCATCCTCGAACATTTTCCGCTATCGGAGCACGCGGTTGATTCCGCGGACAGCGTGCACCTTCAGATCGAGGCGATGAAGATAGCGTTCGCCGACGCACGTCGGTACGTGGCCGACGCCGGCGCGATGGAGTTCGACCCCCACGAACTGCTCGGCAAGGACTACCTCGCCCGGCGTGCCCGTCTCATCGACATGAGGAAGGCCAAGAGCCCAGAGTTCGGCGTGCCGCACGAAGGGGACACCGTTTACCTCACCACGGCGGACGAGTCCGGCATGATGGTGTCCTTCATCCAGTCGAACTACGCCGGGTTCGGATCAGGCATCGTGGTCCCGGGAACGGGCATCAGTCTTCAGAACCGCGGGAGCGGCTTCACGCTCCAGGAGGGACACCCCAACCAAGTCGGACCCCGCAAGCGCCCCTACCACACCATCATCCCGGCGTTCGTCACGAAGGAGGGTGAGCCGCTGATGAGCTTCGGGGTGATGGGCGGCCCCATGCAGCCCCAGGGTCACGTGCAGATGATGGTCCGCATCTTCGATTACGGACAGAACCCGCAGGCCGCTGCCGACGCCCCACGCTGGCAGGTCCTCGACGGGCCTTCGCCCGCCGTAGCCGGGGCTTCGGCCCGCAAAGGCGGGACAAACGTCGTGCTCGAACCGGGCGTCTCCGAAGAGGTGGCCGAGGAACTGTCGCGTCGTGGACACCACGTCAGTCGCGGCCCCAACGCCGGCGGCGCGCAACTCATCGTCAAGCTTGGCCGCCATGCTTCCGGCGACCTCCACAGCGGCTACCTCGCCGCCTCCGAGCCTCGAAAAGACGGCCAGGCGGTGGGCTACTGAGAAAGTCCCAAGTCAACAAGTCGCAAGTCAACAAGTCCAAGGTAGGCAAGTCCCAAGTCAATAAGTCGCAGGCCGACAATCATCAAGAACCCAAGGAAGCCTTTGTTCCTCCTGTGACTTGGGACTTGTTGACCTGTTGACCCGGGACTCGCGATCATGGCACTTGTTGACTTCGTCGCCGCTGTCGCGTTCCCGGCGACGGCAAGAGGACTTCGCATGACAGGCAGACAGAAGATCGAGGCTGCGCTTTCCCAAACCGGGACGCCGGAAATCCCCGCGGTCATCTGCTACGAGGGCATCTCCAACCGGGACCACTGGGATCAGCTCACCTCCTGCCCGTGGTGGTACATCCACGACCCGGACATCGACCACCAGATGGAGTGGAGACGCGACTACATTACGAAGACGGGACAGGACTGGTTCTACCTGCCGCTCTTCTATTCCAGGGAAGAGAGAGAGAACCTGTCCATCGAGGTCGGACCGGACGGGGTGTTCCTCGCGGACCGGCGCACGGCCGAGAGGAACAGGCTGGAGAAACCGACCGTCGGCGGATGGCCGCCTTCCGGCGAAGTCGCGTCGTACCGTCCTGCCCGTCCGGCCGACAGCCCAGAGGAGATCGACGCGGCCGTCCCCCTTCCGCCCGATTCCGAGATCACCTCCCTCACTTCCGACGGCCGGGCGGACCTGGCCTGGCGGATGCTGGAAGAGTTCGGCGAGCGATTGTATCCCATCCAGCATGCGATTGGTCCGCTCTGGGGATGTTACGACCTGTGGGGATTCGAGGGGATGATGACGATGGTGGCGTCGCGCCCGGACCTCGTGGAGTACGCCTGTCGGCGGATTCTGGCACGCCAGGTGCAGGTCGTCCGGAGGGTCGCGGCCGCCGGCGCCGCGGGCATCTGGATCGAAGAATGTATGACGGACATGGTGAGTCCTGCGGCCTTCGCCCGGCTCAACGTCCCGTTCCTCCGTGAACTCGTGCAGGAAATCCGCACCGGGGGAATGAAGAGCATCTACTATTACTGTGGCAACCCGTGGGACCGGTGGGACCTCTTCCTGGACGTCGGCGCCGATGCCCTCGCCTTCGAGGAGGGGAAGAAGGGCTTCCGAATCGACATCGAGGAGGTCGTGGAGCGCGTGAGCGGACGTTGCACGGTGCTCGGGAACCTCGACGCCGTCGCCTTCCTGGGCGCAGCCTCCGAGAAGGAGCTTCGCCGCGAGATCGCCCGGCAGATCGCCGCCGGCCGCCGCAATGCCAGTCGGTTCATCATGAGCATCGGCAGTCCCGTGACGCCCGCAACACCCGTCGAGCGGGTGCGTCTCTACTGCGACATCGTCCATGAATTAGGCTTGAGCAAGTAAGGAAGTGAGACCGGAGTGAGGAAGTCAACAAGTCACAGGTCAATCCCGATTTATCGGGACGACTTGGGACTTGCCCTTCGACAGGCTCAAGGACCCGAGTGGAATCGAGGGGCGACTTGCGGACTTGCTCATGCCATTGACAAATCCCGCGCTTTCCGTTAGAAAGCCGTTCACATCCTTCAGACCCGCATGGAGACAATGGTGTACCGGACGATTTTCGCTCTCGTGACCGTCTGTGGTTTGACGACGCTCGTGGGCTCATGCACGCGGGGCGTGGATGAGGGCAAGTTGATCCTCAACTACACCCGCTGGGGAGACCCCGCTGAGATGGACTCCACGCGCGAGCTCATCGCCCAGTTCGAGCGGGAGAACCCCGACATCACGGTGCACATCGACGTCGTGAGCTGGGACCAGTACTGGCAGAAAATGAAGACCGCGGTGGTCACCAACACCGCACAGGACGTCTGGTTGATGAGTGCCGCCTACGTCGAGCAGTATGCCGGCGCCGGTCACCTCCTCGACCTGATGCCCTTCATCCAGGCCGACCCCACCTTCAGGGAGGACGACTACTTCCCGAACGCCTTCGACGCCTACTGCTACTGGGGCCAGGGCAACGCGATGCACCAGGTGCCCTTCGGCCGGGGGAAGCTCTACGCGTTCACCCGCGACTACAACTGCTCCCTGCTCTTCTTCAACCGGGACCACTTCGACGCCCTCTCGCTCGCCTATCCGGACGAGAAGTGGACCTGGGACGACCTGGTCGAGACGGCGAAGAAACTCACGATCGACTTCAACGGCGACGGCGTCGTCGATCAGTGGGGATACGGAGGACTCAACTACCGGGGGTTCCTCCACGCCATCGGCGGGCACACGCTGGACATGGAGCGTCACCGGAGCACCATGAGCACGCCGCCCGTCATCAAGTCGATCCGGTTCTGTCAGGACCTCATCTACAAGTACAAGGTCCACCCACCGCCCGCCATCCAGGTGGACGAGACGGAGAGCTTCACCACGGGGAAGATCTCCATGACGGTGGCGGGGGTGTGGAACATCCGCAGCTACAACCGCTCGGAGCACCTGTGGGACATCGCACCGATACCGGCGGATGTGAAGGGACGTCCGCACTACACATCGGCGGGCGGGGTTGCACACTGCATCTACGCCGGGACCGTCCACCCGAAGGAGGCCTGGCGACTCGTGAAGTTCCTGAGCTCCGATACCTCCCAGCGGGAGCTGGCCCGCTCGGGCACGTCCGTCCCCGTGCTCAAGAGGGCCGCCTTCTCCGACGACTTCCTCGCACCATTCGACCGCCCGCCGAAATCCAGCTACCACGTCATCTTCGACATCTTCCAGGGCCCCGCTTCCCCCGACGCCTATTCCAAGGGGTACCTGGAATACCACCGGCACATGGAGGAGATCCTCGACGCCGTCTGGCGGAACGACCGCACCCCCGAGGAGGCCTGTCGGATGATCGACGAGAAAACCGACGCCATCCTGGCGGAACAATACGGGGGGACCCCGCGATGAGACCGCAGAACCGCGGAGTGGATTTCTCCTGGGGCGGATATCTCTTCCTGCTGCCGAACTTCCTCGGCTTCCTGCTCTTCGTCTTCCTCCCGGTCATCGCCTCTCTTCTCCTGAGTTTCTGCAGCTGGCAGATCCTCCAGGAAGAACGTCCGAGCTTCGTGGGACTGGCGAACTTCGCGAGACTCCTCACCGACCGGGACTTCTGGTACTACACCTACAACACCGCGTTCCTCATGCTCGGCATCCCCGTCGGGATGGCCCTGAGTCTGGGACTGGCACTCCTCCTCAACAAGGGCATCCGGATGATCCGACTCTTCCGCACGATCTATTTCTTTCCGACCGTGACGGCGGGGGTGGCGCTGCTGGTGCTGTGGCTCTGGATCTACGAGCCGCTCTACGGGCTGGTGAACCAGATGCTGGCGAAAGCGGGGATCGAGGGGCCGAACTGGCTGGGGGGCGGCTTCAAACTCCAGTTCCTCCAGGACTGGTTCGGGATCGATCCCACGTGCTACTGGGCCAAGCCCGCCCTCATGCTGATGGGTCTGTGGACGGGGGTCGGGGGGTACAACATGATCCTCTACCTCGCGGGGCTAGCGGGGATCAACCCGGAGCTCTACGAGGCGGCCGAGGTGGACGGGGCGAGTTCCTGGCAGAAGTTCCGACACATCACCTGGCAGATGCTCTCGCCGACCACGTTCTTCATCTTCATCATGAGTCTCATCGACGGGTTCCAGGGAGGCTTCCAGGCCGCCTACGTGATGACCCGCGGAGGGCCGGCGGGCTCCACCACCACCATCAGCTTCTACATCTTCCAGGAACTCTATGAGAACGACCGCACCGGATACGCCTCGTCCATCGCGTGGTTCCTGTTCCTGATCGTCTTCGCCCTCACGATGCTCAGCTGGCGATACGGCGGAAAGGTGGTGCACTATGACTGAAACCGTTCGACAGGCTCAAGGCCCCGAGCCGGGTCGAAGGACCGCCGCCGACCGCAGGGAACTCCGACGCCGCCGGGTGATCCGGTTTCTTCGTCACGGCATCCTCTACCTCGTGCTCACGACCATCGGCCTGACGATGGTGCTGCCGTTCCTGTGGATGCTGAGCACGTCGCTCAAGACGAATAAGGCGGCGGTGGAGATTCCGCCGACATGGATTCCGCGCGAGAGCGTGACCTTCACCACGTATGAGGGTCAGGCGGTGCACGCCCGCATCCTGGCCAAGACCGCTGTCGTCAAGCGGCTCGACACCGGCGAGACCCTCACCGTCTACGACCGGGCGCTCCGCACCGGAAGACCCTGGTGGGCCCCCTGGGGCTCCGAGGTCACCACGGCGTGCCTGGCGGAGCGCCCGGGAGAGAAGGGAGTGCGCGTCCCCGTCCAAGTCCTCTCCTCCGTCGCGCGCATCCGCATCCTGGAAGAGGGTCCCGACCACCTCAAGGTCGTCGACGTCCCGGGTCCGGCCGCCGCCACCCGCTCCTGGGTCAGCCTCAAATGGGACAATTACCCCACCACCTGGAACAAGCTCCCCTTCGGCAGGAGCTACATCAACACGACCGCGATGGCGGTCAGCGTGACGCTCGGCCAGGTCCTGACGAGCTCCCTGGCGGCCTTCGCGTTCGCCCGGCTCCGCTTCCCCGGGCGTGACAAGCTCTTCCTCGGGTACCTTGCCACGATGATGATCCCGGGAGCGGTGACCCTGATTCCCGTCTACATCCTCTTCGTCAAGATGCCGGAGCTGCTGAACCTCGTGTTCCACACCAACTGGTTCACCCAGGACTTCTATTTCCTGGGGAGATACTACGTCGGGAGGCTGGTCGGGGGGAACTCCTATTTCGCCCTGATCGCCCCGGGACTCTTCAGCGCCTACGGGACGTTCATGCTGAGACAGTTCTTCATGAACCTCCCGAGGGAGCTGGAGGACGCCGCCCGCATCGACGGCTGCGGAAACCTCCGCATCTACTGGCACGTGACCGTGCCCCTCTCCAAGGTCGCCCTCGCCACCCTCGCCACCTTCACCTTCATGGGCTCCTGGAAGGAGTTCATGTGGCCCCTCATCATCAACAACAACGAGAACCTCCTCCCGCTCCAGGTGCTCCTCCAGCGCTTCCGGGGCCAGTACGGCTCCGAATACACCCTTCTCATGGCGGGCTCTGTCATCGTGCTCCTGCCCCTGGTCGTCGTCTTCCTCTTCGGCCAGAGATACTTCATCAAGGGCATCCAACTGGGAGGCGTGAAGGGATAGGAAAAGGGGTCTGGGAAGAAAAGGGGACAGGAGGGGCCCCCAAACGCAAGGAATCGCGTTTGGGGACCCCCGTTTGCCTGTAGGCCCGGACGGGTGCTGCGCACAAACGGCTCCTGTCCCCTTTTCTTCTGCTTTTCCGAACGAAAGGACGGTAACGATGGAAACGATGCGCCTGGGCCGCACGAACCTCCAGGTGGGAAGGACCGGTTTCGGCGCCCTCCCCATCCAGCGTATCCCACTCGACGAAGCCGTGAGTCTCTTGACGAGGGCCTACGCCGCCGGTGTGACCTTCTACGACACGGCCCGCGGATACACCGACAGCGAACAGAAGATCGGATGCGCCTTCGCGTCCGTCCGTCGGAACATCGTCCTGGCGACGAAAAGCGGCGCCGCGGACCGGAAGACCCTGCTCCAGCACCTGGATACGAGCCTGAAGACGCTGAAGACCGATTACGTGGACGTCCTCCAGCTTCATTCCCCCAAAGCGCTGAGCGACCCCGGCGACCCCGAGTCCGCCTCTGCCGGGCTCGTCGAGGCCAGAAAGAAAGGTGCCGCCCGGTTCGTCGGCATCTCATGCCATCGGCTCGACGTGACGCGCCAGGCGGTCGAGTCCGGACTCTTCGACACGGTGCAGTTTCCGCTCAGTGCGATCTCGGACGCCAAGGACCTGGCGCTCGTGGACCTGTGCCGCGAGCACGACGTCGGGCTGATCGCGATGAAGGCGATGTGCGGCGGGCTCCTGACGGACGCAACGTCCGCCTTTGCGTTCCTTAGGCAATTTGAGAACGTTCTGCCGATCTGGGGCGTCCAGCGCCAAAGCGAACTCGACCAGTTCCTGGCTCTCGAGGCGAATCCCCCGGCTCTCGACGATCGGATGCGTGCGAGGATCGAGAAGGACCGCGTGGACCTCGCCGGCGATTTCTGTCGGGGCTGCGGGTATTGCCTCCCCTGCCCCGCCGACATCCCCATCCCCATGGCCGCACGGATGAGCCTGCTCATGCGACGGGCGCCCTGGCGGCAGTTCGTCACGCCGGAATGGCGCGAGAAGATGAGACGCATCGAGCAGTGCACCGAGTGCGGACAGTGTCGCGAGCGCTGCCCGTACGAACTCGACACCCCGACGCTCCTCAAGAAGATGTTCAAGGACTACGAGGCGTTCCTGGCGAAATTGTGACGTCCCCCGGGTCACGATAAATCCACGAATAGGATTGACAGGATACGTCCGCCACTGCATAGTTACACCCGCTGAGAAAAGGGTCCGGGCGATCCGTCGGCAGAGACCGCGACCGACCCGGTCCGCCCAACGGCGCGGACTGCGCGCCCGAGCACGCGGAGGAGTGGGCCATGAAGCAGGGAACGTGTGAGCATTGCGGCAGGGCGTCTCCCCTGAACAGCATGTTCTCCATCCTGGGGCAGTCGCTCTGTGCGGTATGTGCCAAGGGCCGGGTCGAAGCCCTCCAGGCCGAAAAACGGGAGATTCCCAAGGACGCCGGCTTCCGTATGGTGGACCCGACGATCTGCGCCAAGTGCGGGAAGGATAACGGCGCCGCCGACCTCCACGTCTTGGCCGGCATGCCCATCTGCCCCGCCTGTCGCGACACCATCTCGGTCCCCTTTCCCAAGTGGGTCAAGATCGCTTCCGCCGTCCTCGGGTGTCTTGTGGTGTTCTCGTTCACGCACAACCTGCGGTTCCTCAGGGGCTATTTCGAGATGTCGCACTCTGAGAAGGCACTCTTCAGGGGAGACATCGAGGAAGCCTACGTCTCGATGGACTCGGCGGCCAGGCACGTTCCCGAAGCCGGGGACCTCCGTACCATCGCCTCCCTGTACCAGGCGATCCTCCTCATGAAGCAGAACAAGGATCGTGAGGCCCTGCCCCTCCTCCAGGGGTGCCAGGGTCTCTCCCCGAAAGGAGGCCTGGTGGACTGGTTGATCCTCCAAGCCGAGGGGAGCATCGCCTTCGATGAGAAAGACTACGACAGGTTCCTCGAGAAAGCGGGAGTCCTGCTGAAACTGCGCCCGGATGACCCCACGGCACTGGCGGGAATGGCCTCCGCCTACGCCTGCAAATACGCGGCCACCGGCCGGAGCGATTTCGAAGAGAAATCCCTCCAGTACCTGGAACAAGCCTCCGGGAAGACGGACAAGGATGACGAGGATTTCAGGGAGTACGAGGCGCGGATCCGGTACAGGCTCAAGACCCGGGAAATCATCTCCTCCGAGGAATACCGTCGGAGAGTGGCAGACGGGAGCATCAAGGAGGAGGCGGGAAAATGATAATCATCCCGGGATGGCTCGTGGCGTTGGTCACATTTCCGGGCGTCATCGTTCACGAGGCGGCGCACATGCTTTTCTGCAGGCTGCGGGGCGTCGTGGTGCTGGACGTCTGCTTCTTTCGCGTCGGCAACCCTGCCGGGTACGTCGTCCACGAGGAGATACACGACTTCAACACGTCCTTCCTGGTCTGCGTCGGCCCGCTCCTGGTGAACTCCGTGCTGTGCGTCGTGCTATGCTTCCCCAGCCTTGTGCCGATGAGGGTTTTCGACCACGTCGATCCGCTGTCCCTCGCGATGATGTGGCTCGGGATTTCCATCGGCATGCATGCTTTTCCGTCGACGCAGGACGCCCAGGGCCTCTGGACCCAAGCCCGCAAGGCGGCGGGAAGACTCAACCCGCTGGCACTCATCAGTTTCCCGCTGGTCGTGTTGATCTACATCGCCAACATCCTGTCCGTCATTTGGTTCGACTACCTCTACGGACTGGCGCTCGGGGTCCTGCTGCCGATGTTCCTGCTCGAGCGAATCCTCTGAGGTCCGCCGACCGCTGGACCCGGGAACATCCACGCACGGCGGAGACCCGGTGCGGGCAGTGTCGCGAGCGCTGCCCGTACGAACTCGACACCCCGACGCTCCTCAAGAAGATGTTCAAGGACTACGAGGCGTTCCTGGCGAAATTGTGACGTCCCCCGGGTCGAGCGTTTCTCGCTTGTCCCGGGAGCGGTTCCTGGGATAAACTGAACAAGCTGGAATCAAACCGCTCATCTCCGGCGCGGAAAGCAACCCACTCAATGAACCAGCGTCCGACGCTCACAACCAGGCGACTCCTCCTCAGGCCCTTTGTCCTTGCGGACGCTAGAGACGTGCAGCGCCTCGCGGGCGACAGGGAAGTCACTTCCACCACGTTGAACATCCCCTATCCATACCAGGATGGGGCGGCCGAGCAGTGGATCTCGACCCACCAGGAAGAGTTCGACAAGGGCAACCTTGTGAACTTTGCGATTGTCCTCGCTTCCGACGGATCCCTGATCGGCGCCATGGGTCTGAGGATAGACAAGACCCATTCAAAGGCGGAACTCGGCTATTGGATTGGAAAACCCTTCTGGAACCGCGGATTCTGCACGGAAGCCGCGGGAGTCGTCGTCGAATACGCTTTCAAGGTGCTCGCTTTGAACAAAATCCACGCGACGCACCTCACGCGGAACCCCGCCTCCGGACGCGTGTTGCAGAAACTCGGAATGACCCATGAAGGTTCCCGACGACAGCACGTCCGCAAGTGGGATGTCTTCGAAGACGTGGAAGAGTACGGTATCCTGAAGAGGGATTACGAGAGCCAACGGAAGTGATCTCCCGTCCTCTCCCTGCCGCCGACGGCACCTGGGTCGACGACTCCGCCATGGCAGCCTTGGCTCCGATGGCCGGAAAGGCTTCCGCTGCGGGTACTTGACGCTTCCACCGACGCCCTGTATGATTACCTCCGACCCCAGTTCATCGTCCGGCCGCTGGATCAGGCGTAGATGACATGCGGGTGGGGACCCCAAACGGGAGAAAGCAACGGATAGGCTGAAGACTGAAGGGTTGCCATCCCTTCAGTCTTCTGCCTTCAGTCTTCCTCCTTACTCTCGCAGCATCTGGGGACCCCTGCTCAGAGGTTCGGGGTGTCGCGGTTTTTGCTCGTCCTTTCGGAGGCGCCGCCATGAGGACGCAAGGCCCGGCGCGCTTGCTTAAAGGCCTCATCTTGGTCATGGTCGTCGCTTCCGCCGCCTCAGCTCCGGAAAGCGCTCCAGAACTTGAGAAAAGGGTCGGGCCCTCCGTCGTGGGCATCCTCGCCTACACGAGCGACGGAAAACTCCTTGGGGAGGGTGTCGGCTTCGTTCTCTGCCAAGACGGGGACATCGTCACGAACCGTCACCTCCTTCTGGACGCAGCTCGGGCTGAGGTCACGACTCCCGACGGCAAGAACCATGCCATCACCGGGATCGTATCCGAGAATAAGGACTGCGACCTCGTGCGTATCCGGACACAGGCTTCCGGCAAAACCGCGGGTGCTTTACCGATTGTCCATGCCCTTCCGAGCCGGGGCGACCATCTCCTCATCGTCAGTCCGCGGACTGCCGGCGCGAAAACCACCCTCGAGGTCGAGGTCTCGTACGTTGTGGACGTGGAGGGCTTCGGAAGGATCATTCACGTCTCGGCACCCGTTCCGCCAGCCGCCCGGGGCTCTCCCGTGGTCAATATGCAGGGCGAAGTTCTGGGGGTAGCCGACGGACTGACGATCGTCGAACGGACCCTTACCTTTGTCATTCCGGCCGAAAAACTGCAAACGCTCAAGGATTCCGGTGAACGGCCCCTGAGCGACTGGGCCAAGCCCGGACAGGAGAAATGGCTCACCACACTCGAGGGGCTGTACTTCACCGGGTGCATTTACCTGTCCCGGGAAGACTACCGGGAAGCCCTTCCCTGGTTTGAGAAGGCACTCGCGAAAGACCCGCGCAATGCGCAAGTGCACTACCGCATCGGCTGCTGCAAGATTGAGCTCGCCCGTCCCGGGGAAGCTGTTGAGTCTCTACAGGAGGCGATTCGGATCGACCCCAAGTTTGCCGAGGCGCACAGCGGCCTCGGCCTCGCGTACATGTATCTTGAACGCTATAAGGACGGTGTCAAAGTCTGCAAAGAGGCCATCCGCCTCAAAGCGGACTGCTGGAGTGCCTATAGCACGCTCGGAGGGGGCTGCGGCCTGACAGGGTCCGAAGAGGAGGCGCTGGATGCCGCCCTGAAGGCAGTTCAACTGAACCCGCTTGACATTCGAGGCCGGTATTGCTTGGCCTGCCAATACGAGAGGATGGGACGTTATGACGAAGAAACCAAGACCTACAAGGAGGCCCTCCTGATCAACCCCGACTCTCCCCATTGCGCCAAGATATACGGGAACCTGGGTGTGAGGGAATACAACGCGGGTCGCTACAACGAAGCTCTTGCCCTCTACAAAGAGGAGGCGCGCGTCAAACCGGACCACTCCCCGGCACATGTCAATCTGAGCATGGCCTACTCACAGCTTGGACGACATCAGGAGGCTCTATCGGCGGCGAAGGAGGCGGTCCGTCTCAAACAGGACAATCCGCTGGCGCATTTCTGCGTCGGGGTAGCCCACCAGGAGCAACAACAATACAAGGAAGCGATTGAGGCCTACGAGAGGACGATGAAGCTCAGTCCGAAGTTTGCCAAGGCATGCTACAACCTCGGCGTGTGCCACGAGAAACTGGGACGGTGGAAGGACGCATTGAACACATTTGAACAGGTAACCCGCATTGAACACGGTTACCCAAAAGCGCACTTTCATATGGGCATGTCGCTTGAGCAGATGGGCCGCTTTAAGGAATCGATAGAGCCCTTCCAGGAGGAAATCCGCGTAAATCCTGATTACCCCTTTACGTATCACAACCTGGGTTGGGCATATCACCAGCTGGCGCAATACGAGGAAGCGATTCAGTCCTACAAGAAGGCCATTCAGCTCAAGCCCGATTCCGCCCTGACGCACTTCCAACTTGGCCGTGTTTACTACCAGAGCAGAAACTACCAAGAAGCGCTTGACTCGTACAGACAGGCCGTCGGCATCGATCCCAAATACGTCGACGCGCACATCAACCTCAGCCAGACGTTGTTGGTACTCGGGCAGAACGCCGAGGCCCTGGAGGCCGCCGAACAAGCAATCCGTCTCAAAGGTGACGTCTTCACCGCGCACCACAATCTCGGTCTAGCGCACTTCAACCTCGCACACTACGAGCAGGCGCTCGAGTCCTATAAGGAGGCCATCCGTCTCAATCCCGCGTACCTGGACAGTCACCTCAATCTCTGTCAGACCCTGCTGAGACTCGAGCGCTATGACGAAGTGATCAAAGCCGCCAACGAGGCGGCCCGTGTTCAGCCCGACGATGCCCGACCATACTTCAACATGGGTCTGGCGTACGCCGGACTCGGACGCGACGAGGATGAGATAAAGGCATACAAGAAAACGATACAACTCAAGCCGGACTTTGCGGAGGCGCATTACAACCTCGGCTTCGTGTACGCGAAACAAGGTCGCTACAGGGAGGCGATCGACGCTCACAAGCAGGCGGTACGGATCAAACCCGACTATTGGGAGGCGTACTATCACCTGGGAATCGCCTATGACGAACTCGATCAACGGAAAGAGGCTTTCGCGGCCTATGAGCAAGCACTGCTCCACAAGCCCGATTTCGTGGAAGGGCGCTACAGGCTCGGCATCTCGCATGCCCGATTCGGCCGACACAAGGAGGCAATAGAAGCCTTCCAGGAGGTCGTCCGCGTCAAGCCGGGCTATCAAAAGGCGTACACCTCTCTGGGCCAGTCGTGCAGCATGCTCGGCTGGTTTCCGGACGCGATAGAGGCGTTCAGCGAAGCGATCCGGCTCAAGCGCGACGACCCGGAGGCGCATTTCGGTCTGGGACTTGCGTATCTCAAGGTCGGTGACATGGATTCCGCGTTGGCGCAGCACACCATACTCGCAGATCTGGATGCCGAATTGGCCGGTCGTCTGCTGGAGCAGATCCGCGCTCGACGGTAAAAGGATCCGTATCACCTGGGAGTGGAACCTTGCGTGCCTATGACGCCTGCGAATACCTCGTGAAGCAGATCGGCGACCGCGGGATCGGCTCCGAAGGAGAGAAGCGTGCCGGGGACTGGATCGAGCGGGAACTGAGCACGCTCGGGTACGAAACACGCCGGCTCTGGTTCGACTGTCCTGCATGGGATTACCACGGGACGTGGCTCACCGTGGACGGGGAACAGGTCCAAGCCGGGGCCCAGATGTTCAGTCCCTCCTGCGAGGTTGAGGCCGAACTCGTGCGCATCAATCCCGACGGGAAAGGGGGCTTCTCGGGCGATCCCGCGGGGAAGATCGCCGTCATGGCAGAAGCGGAGACGGGAGAAGTCCTCGCACGAGGCAAGCTTGCGCGTGCCCTCAAGGCGTCCGGGGCGCTCGCCGGGATCATCGCGAGTTCGTTTCCCGAAACCTGGAGCACGAAGCTCTTCCGCGACCCCGCTGCCGACTTCCCGTCGGCGGCCGTGAGCGCCCGCGACGGAGCAACCGTCCTCCGGAAAATCAGGTCCCCGGCGAGACTCGTCATCGACGCCCGGCAGAGAAACGGAAGGACCTCCGACGTCATCGCGGAAAGGGGTCCGCATGACGCATCCGTGTTCCTCGTCGGCGCACATTATGACGCCGCTCCCTCGTCCCCCGGCGCCCGCGACAACGCCTCCGGAACCGCCGTGCTCCTCGAGCTCGCCGAGAGGTTTTCAAAGGTCCGACTCATCCACCGGCTCAGGTTTTGCGCGTTCAGCGGGCACGAATACGGCGGCGACGACGCGAAGGCCTTCGGCTCGAAGTCCTACGTGCAAAGCTGTCCACAGGAGCTCACCCGTGTCGCGCTGATGCTCAACCTGGACGGGAGTGCGGGTCTGCCCGGCTCGCGACTGCTTCTCGCGGTCTATGGAGGCGAACGTCTTTTCTCCCGCGTGAAGGGCTTCGCGGCTTCCATGGGCGACGTCACGGTGGAACAGGCGACGGGCGGCGGCTCCGACCACGCGGTCTTCGTGGAGGCCGGCATGGAAGCCGTCTGGCTGCGCTCCACGGACGACGGCAGATACTATGCCACCGTCTATCACAGCCCGCTCGACGACATGACCTGGGTGGACAAGTCCGAGATGGAACGGAGTGCCGAGCTCGCGTTCAGGCTTCTCTCCGAGTTCATGCAGATGCCGGCCGCCAAGGCCGTTCGGTGAGAGGCGACCCGGGCATGGGATTCTCCCTTGCGGCGGACACGGTCCCACACTATCCTTCTGCGCTGGCCGAGATAAGCACCAAGTCCAAGAGAGGCGGGAGGTCTTCGATGGCTCACATGTGTCCGAGATGCAGCCGCCCCGTGGTTCGGTCGGCACCCATGGGATTCACCTTCATGGGTGCGGCGGGTGTGTTGATCGGCGCAGCGGTATGTCCGGTCTTCCGCTGCAAGTCCTGCGGACAGATCCCCAGACACGAATTCCCCGCGGGGACGCGCTCGCGGATGGCCGTGGAGTCGGTGCTGCTGCTCCTCGGCGCGATCGCCATCGTCGTGGCTGCCATCTGGCTGATCACAGTCATCCTCTGACAACTTGCAGACCGGAATCTCTCAGGACGACCTGTGTTGACTCCATCGTCGGACTCCTCGACGCAAGACGCCGGGTTCCATGTCGCGGAATGAGTTCTGAGGGAGGACCGTGCGAACTTCCCCCTTGTGTGCGCCGCCGGCGCCCGCTATCATGACATGGTCATACTTCAAGAGGCGGGTGGAATATGCTCGCGAAATGCCGCAGTGTCGCCGTGTTCGGGATCGAGGCCTACCAGGTCGAGGTCGAGGTGGACGTCCGCGGCGGGCTCCCGGACGTCACGTTCGTGGGACTTCCCGACGCCGCCGTCAAGGAAGCACGCGACCGCGTGCACTCGGCACTCTCCAACTCCGGATACCGGCCTCCCCAGCACCACACCATCGTGAACCTCGCCCCCGCCGACATCAAGAAGGAAGGTCCGGCGTTCGACCTCCCCATCGCCGTGGGGATGCTCGCCGCAACCGGCCAGGTCCAGCCGACGCTGCTCCAGGAGTACGCGATCGTCGGTGAGCTGGCTCTGGACGGTCGGACGCGTCCGGTGCGCGGGGTGCTCTCGATGGCACTGGCGGCGAGGGAGCAGCATGCCCGCGGGATTCTGCTTCCGGCGGAGAACGCCTCCGAGGCGGCGGTCGTCCGCGGACTCGAGGTCATCCCGGTCGCCAACGTCGCCGAGACGGTCGGATTCCTGAACGGGCGGCTGCCCCTCCGGCCCCACGAGGTGGACCTCGATCAGCTCTTCCGGGAATGCTCCGAGTACGAGGAGGACTTCAGCGAGGTAAAGGGTCAGGCGCACGTGAAGCGCGCCCTCACCGTCGCCGCGGCCGGGGCTCACAATGTCCTCATGATCGGCCCGCCGGGGAGCGGAAAGACCATGCTCGCCCGTCGGCTCCCGACCATCCTCCCTCCGCTTTCGATCGAGGAATCGCTCGAGACCACGCGCATCTACTCGGTGGTGGGGCTGCTGGACAGCAGGCGGTCGCTCATCGCGACGCGTCCCTTCCGCGCGCCGCACCACACCATCAGCGAGCCGGGGCTCGTGGGAGGCGGAACCATCCCACGTCCGGGCGAGGTCAGTCTCGCACACCACGGGGTGCTCTTCCTCGACGAGCTTCCCGAGTTCGACCGTCACACGCTTGAGGTGCTGCGTCAGCCGCTCGAAGACGGCGCCGTCACCATCAGCCGGGCACAGTCCAGCGTCACCTTCCCCTGTCGGATGATGCTCGTCGGGGCGATGAACCCCTGTCCGTGCGGGTTCCTCGGACACCCGAAGAAGGACTGTCACTGCACCCCGAGACAGGTCCGGAACTACCTGTCGAAGATCTCGGGACCGCTCCTCGACCGCATCGACATCCACGTCGAGGTCCCAGCCATCGAGTACCATGAACTCCGCTCGGGTCTCGCGGGCGAAAGCTCCGTCTCCATCCGCGAGCAGATCGTCCGAGCCCGAGCGATGCAGACCGAGCGCTTCCAGGGACTCAAGGTGAACTTCAACGCCCACATGAGCACGAGACACCTGAAGAAATTCTGCGCGCTGGACGCGGAGGCCGAGGCGGTGTTGGAGCTGGCGATGCAGGAGCTGGCGCTTTCCGCCCGGGCACATCACAAGATCATCCGCGTCGCCCGCACCATCGCCGACCTCGAAGGCGCCCAGAGCATCACCGCCGCCCACCTCTCGGAAGCCGTCCAGTACCGCAACCTCGACCGCCAGATGTGGATGTGAACGTGACAGGAAGTTGCACGGAGTGTGCACGTGCACCCAACATCCGAAAGGGGGAGGTCAATGGCTCAACAGACACCGGCGCCCTCACGTTTAACTGGTCTCGGATGGCTTCTCCTGATGGTTCTCATCGCGACGGGAACCCTCCGCGCACAAGGAACGGCACCCGGCGATCTGGACAAGGCGATCGCCGCTTTGCGACACATAGACCAGAGCAAGATCCCCCAGGAGACGCGCGAGGCGAAGGCGGCCGAGGTCCAGCAGGCCTGGGAAACCCTCACGGCGGCACGCGACAAGGGCACGGCGGCACTCCAGGCGGAGCTTCTCCGCATCGACAAGACGGGTGAGCGGGACGATTTCTTCAAGCTCAGTGCGGCCGGGCTCTTCTGGAGAATCGGCGGACTGGAGCAGGCTCCGGCGATCGCCGCCATCTGGGAGAAAACCCCGCTCCACGTCCAGTACAACTACACCTTCCTCAGTGCTCTGGAGGCCGCAAAGACGCACGACCCGAGGGCACTTCCCATGTTGACCGCGTGTCTCCAGGACCATCAGGGGACGTTCTTTGTGCCGACGCACTCCCTGAACCTGACCTGGCCCCTCACGCACGAGTTCCTGTGGGGAATCTACGGCCCCACGGGGCTTCCCGTCCTCGGGAAGCTCCTGGAGACCTCGAAGGACCCGGTTCAGCTTGAGTCGGCGATATGGCTGCTGGCACACGCACAACATCTGGACTCGCTCAAGAGCATCCGTCGCATCGCCGCGAGCGGCCAGGGGAGCCTCCGTCGCATGGCCGTGAGGTCCCTGGGATTCTACGGGCATCCGGACGATTACGACGCTCTCATCGCCGGACTCAAGACCAAGGACCCGGAGCAGGCGTTCATGTGCGTCGCCGCACTCTACGACTTCGGCGACCTCCGCGCCGTCGACCACGTCCTCCCGCTGCTGAAGTCCACCGACGAGAAACTCTCCGGCGAGGTGCAGTCGTGTCTCATGCACCTGCTGACCCCCGCCTCCTTCGAAGGGCTGAGGGCGTACGTGGACACGTTGAAGGACGACGAGGAAAAGAAGAATAGCCAGGACTTCTTCGACCATGTCCTCGGCCAGTTCAAGATGGATTGGCCGACCTACTTGGCAAAGGACGCCGGGCAGAAGAAAGCCCTTTTCACGGCACTGAGGGAGACCCGCGAGAGTCACTTCCGCCTCGCGGCAGCGGACCGGCCCCTGAGCCGGGAGCAGTTCCTGGAAGCAACCGCGGAGTGGAAGGAAAACCGCCGCATCACGGGGGAAAAGTACGGATGGGTGGAAAGCCGGCACGTGCTGTCCGTGGCCACCCCGGATGACATCCCCCTCCTGCTCGAGGTGAAAGCGGCGGTGCTCCTTCGTCTGTCGGATGAGTGCCTGTACGAAACGCGCACGCTCGACGACCTCGTCCAGCGTCTGGGCAGGAGCCGCTACCGGAAAATCGTCGACGTCTGTGAGAAGGTGGAGCCGAAGTAGCGCCGGGCGAAGTCGCAACCACCCCGCGTGGTCCTGATAAGGCGACATGTCCGAAGGGAGACGTTACTCATCCCTCAAGTGAGGGAGAATCATCATGGATTTTCTGCACCGTTGGACTGTTGACATCCCGTCGTCAAGGTAGTTACAGTCTGGCGTAGATCGTGCGTTCGGCGGCCCATCCGACCGGATTCTCCGGAGGACGGTTCATGTCAGGTCGCGCACGCTGTGCCCTGTGTCTGGCGGTGCTGCTCCTGGTGGGGACGCGGGCGGCGCAGGCCGAAGACCTGCGGGAGCGGTACGGCACGAAGACGCTGGAGACCGCGCAGCTCATCGACAAGGCCATCGCACTGTCGGAGGCCAAGAAGCCGCAGGAAGCGCTCAAGGAAATTGACGCCGCCATTCGGGTCGAGGACCAGTGCGGCATGGCCCACTACTGGCGGGCGCTGATCCTGACGGACCTGGGCCGCGTGGATGAAGCACTCGTGGTCTTCAAGAAAGTCTTCGACCTGGGCGGCAACGTTCCGAGCAACGAGACCGTCGACGCGGCCATCAACGCCGGACTGCTCCTCGGGAAACTCGACAAGCCGGACAAGGCCGCCTCGTGGTTCACCTCGGCGATCCTGGCCGACCCCTGGAACTCACACGGCCTCCGCGGCAAGGCCTACCGTAACCTCGCCGTCACCGCCGAGGCTCAGAACAAGCACCTCGCGGCCGCCGTCGCCGCCATGATAGCCTTCGTCGACGAGCCACAGAACACTCCCGAGCAGATGGTCGCGGATTTCGCCCGGCAAGCCCGGAACGACGAGGTCGCCGTCATCCTTTCCCTAGCGGCGAAGCCCACGAAGATCTCCGTCCGCGCTGCCGCTGCGCCCATCACCCCGGTCGACCCCGAAGGCGCCGTCGTCGCCGAGAACGTCTTCCAACTGCTGAGCGAACCCCACTCCGGCTCGCTCATCATCCTCACCCGGGATACACCCTATTACTACCTCCTCCAGGCCGCGCCCAAGCTCACGGTCCGCAAGGTGGACTTCGAGTCGAAGCCCCGTTTCGGGGCCGTCGCCGGGGGCCGCCTCTTCCTGCTGAGTGACAAGCCCGCCAGGATCGACCAGGTCCACCCCCTCACCGGGAAGGTTGAGCGTTCCTTCGACCTCGGCGGCAGGAACCCCGGCTCCATCGCTCCCCTCCCCTCGAAGGGCCTCATCTTCTTCTCCTCCAAGGGGATGGTCTATGGCCTGCACATGAAAACCGGCATCCTGCGCGACATGAAGACACCCGGACACTACATCGCCGCCGACCCCGACGAGACGTTCCTTTTCGCCATGACCGTCCACTCGCCCCGGGCCCCCGAGACCGGCGACATCCTCCTGGACGGCGAGCCGGTCTTCTTCCCCGGGAACCAGGTCGCCCGTGGCGTCGAATGGAGCCAGGTGACGCTGATGAGGTACATTTTGGCTCACGGGAACCTGCTGCTGGCCGACGTGCGGCTGAACGCCGCCTCCAACGGCAGCTCCATCACGGTGAGTCCCGACGGCCAGTGGGTCGCCGTGGCGGGGGGCGGGGGCTGGCACCCGAAGGACACGAGCCACGGTGCAGGCTACGGCGCCGCCGTCTTCAACGCCCACCGCCTGGACCAGGTGCAGGCCTACCTCGGGGTGGGGGCGTATCCGAACGGCATCGCGTTCAATCCCGTGACGGGACAGACGGCGGTGACGCGCGAGAAGGACGCCCGCGTCTTCCAGCTCGAGAACGAGCCGAAGTCCCAGAACGGAGAAGGCAAGGACGGCGCGGGCGTCCTTCTGGCCGGCAGGTGCAACGGCGTCGCCGCGTGGACCTCGGGCGGCGACTACCTCGTCCTGGCGAACGGCGACAAGGGCGTCCGGGTCTATGCCAACCCGCTGTCCGATCCGGAGAAGCAGTTCGCCGGCTCGTGGTGGAAGGGCCTGGCGCCCGAGGAGAAGCGGACGCCCGAGCCGACCTACGTCCCGCCTCCTCCGCTCGAGTCGGTCGTCGCGTTCAAAGTGAAAACGTCCCAGACGGACGCCAGGACCGCGCTTCAGGTCGCCCTTACGTCAGGCCGCACCGACAGGCCGCTGTCGTGGCGCGCGTTCGAGCCGTACCAGGGCAACGACGAGCAGACGCAGTCGCTGTCCAAGGCGGAGGATCTCCTGAAAGCCACCAACGAGGCCGGGATCGCCGTCTTCCAGCTCCGGACGCTGCTCAAGAAGTATCCCGGTTTCGTGCCGGCGAAGTTCGCCCTGGCCGAGGGCCTGCGGTCCACCGGGCAGACCGCCGAGGCGCGACCGCTCCTCGAGGAATGCATCCGGGCGGACGCCGGACACACGAACCTTTCCTGCGCGGCGCTGAACAGCCTCGCCGAGCTCTACGCCGGCGAAAAGCAGGACTGGACCGCGCTCTACTGCCTCGCCGTCTCCCTCCAGCTCGACCGCGCCAACCCGGACACGGCCGGCCGCGCGATGCCGCTGCTCAAGGCCAACCGCCTCGACGCCGAGGCGGCCAAGCTCACGGCCATCCTGACGACATCCGGGAATGCGTCGACACGCCTGCCCGTGCTGGTCCTCGCCCCGAAGGACGCGAAGAAGCTCTCGTCCGACCAGCTGTTCGAGAAGGCCTGTCCCTCGATCGTGCTCATCAAGGCGGGCCGGGGCTCGGGGACCGGTTTCTGCGTCGCCCGCCCCGGTCTCATCCTCACCAACGCCCACGTCCTCGCCGGCGAGGACATCGTCGAGGTCCGTGCCTTCCGGCTCGAAAACGGGAAGTCCGTCCGTCTGCCCAACCTGAGCGGCGAGGTCATTTACCGCTCGGACCAGGACGACGTCGCCGCGCTTCAGCTCCGCGACCCTCCGCCCTCGCTGTCGCCCCTCGACCTCGTCCCGGAGAGCCCCCGGCCCGGCGAAAAGGTCTTCGCCATCGGCAACCCCGGCTTCGGCCTCCAGATCCTCGAACAGTCCATCTCCGAGGGCATCATCAGCTCCAACAATCGTCGCTTCGACCGTCACAATTACCTCCAGCACACCGCCGCCGTCAACCCCGGCAACTCCGGCGGCCCGCTTCTCAACGAGAAGTGCCAGGTCGTCGGGATGATCACCCTGAAAGCCAACCTCGAAGGCGTCAGCTTCGCCATTCCGGCCGAGGACCTCCGGAAGATCTTCCCGACGCGGTAGCAGACGGTTGCACGCTTCTTTGCGGATGGCGCCAAGTCGTCCGCCGTCGGCGGCGGCACAGGGGACCGTCTTTTTGCCCACGGCAACGCGGCTCTCGGCGAGTCTTCTCGAGTGACGGAACGCGTCGACGCGAACCGCCCCGTACCCCCCAAGAACGGCAAATTCCAAGGTCCAAACGCAAAATTCCAAACCTGGGACTTGGAATCTGGTCATTGGAATTTGTCTTTCTCATGATGGACTCCTCCGCTCTTCCCCCATAGAATGTACGTGGGAGCAGGGGCGACGCATCCGTCCGCCGTAGCCTCGCGAAGGAGGATGCGTCGCCCCTGCCGGAAACAACTCATCTCACCATAGACCTTCCGGTACGGCATGGACAGCATCACGCACGCACTTCTGGGGACGACGATTGCGGAGGCGGCTTTCCGGGAGAAGCTCGGCGGACGGGCACTGGTCGTGGGAGCCGTCCTCGGCGTTCTCCCCGACCTCGACATCTTCACGCGGCTCGCGGGACCCTGGGAGGGACTCAAGTATCACCGCGGCCCCACCCACTCCCTCATCGTGCTCGCGCTGGTCTCCCCTGTCATCGGGTGGCTCTTCTGGCTCTGGACAAGGAAACAGGGGCGCCATACGCATCGTGAGCAAGCCTCGCTGTGGAGCTGGATATGCCTCACGTTCTTGGCGCTGTTTCAGAACCCGCTCTTGGACCTCTTGACGAGCTACGGGACGCAGCTCTTCTGGCCGGTGACGACCCGACGGTTCGCCATCGACGCGGTGGGCATCATCGACCCGCTCTACACGCTGCCGCTCCTCGTGGCGGTCGTGGTGGCCTGTGTTCCGGGCATCCGGCGTATCAGCCGGACGTTCGCGGCGTGCGTGCTGGTGCTGACGACGGGGTATCTGGGGTTCGGCTTTCTGGAGATGGAGCGTGCGCGGTCGCTGGCGTCCGCGCAGGTCCAGCGCGAGCACTTCCCGGCCCGGCTCGTCCGGGCCACCCCCATGCTACTGACCAACAACCTGGTGTGGCGCGTCATCGCGAGCGACGAACATGGGAACCTCCGCGTGGGGTTCGTCTCGACCTGGAAGCCCCGCGAGATACGCTTTCACGCGCTGGACCGGCCGACGAACCCACTTGTCCAGGAAGCCCTCCAAAGCGAGAACGGCCGGATCTTCCAGTGGTTCGCGGACGGCCTGGTCAGTGCACACGTCCAGCGCGAGGGGACGGGAATCGCCGTCATCCTCGAAGACCAGCGGTATGGCACGGTGACGGACCCCACCACGTCGTTTTTCGCCGCGGCCGCCCTCTTCGACGCCTCTGGCCGGCTGAGCGGCGTGCACCTGATTCACAGCTCGCGTGCCATCCACTTCCGCGAAGAACTGTCCGCCGCCTGGAAACTCCTCCGAGGCGAAGAGACGGAATCCCCGAAGTAACTGCAGGTTGACCCATTCGGCGGCCCCCAAGCCCGCCCCTTGGGGCGGAGTCCAAGGCGCCGACCAGGGTCAACCCTGAGCCCCTCGACTTTGCTCGGGGCCGTGAGCCTGTCGAACGGCAAGGTCTGGCCTTTGGGCCGGGGTGCCGAAGGGTTGACTTCTTGAGGGAATGCCAATCCGCCTCTGGCAATACCGTCTTTTTCCGGTAATACGGAGCCGCCGGGACGCACAGAATGAGATGGGGGCAAAACCATCTTCCCGATCCATCGGGACCGCCGTAATCCGCAGGCGGGAGTGACGCATCCGCCTTCGCCAGAGCGGCGCAGCCGCTTCGGCGGAGGAACCGCGCCGCCCCGGCCACTCGAACCCAGTCCGATGGAGGTCAGGAATGAAGAAGCATGCGGCCAGTACTCTAGCGACGCTTGCGCTTTCGGCGGTGGTCTTTGCCGCGGGCGGAGTCGCGTCCGCGGGGGAAGCGAAGGTCAGGCCCGACCATCCGCGTCTTTTCATCACCAAGGACGACCCGTATGTGAACTTCGAGATGATCAAGAAGCGGGTGGCGAGCGGGATGCAGATTCCGCCGGGGGTCGCCGGTGACGCCCTCAAGTACCTCGTCTTCGGCGACGAAGCCGCCGGCAAGAAGGCCCTCACCGAGCTCAAGACACTCAGCAGCAAGGACGACGTCGATCTCGCGATGGCCTTCGACTGGCTCTTCCACCACCCCCAGTTCAGCGACGCCGACAAGAGGAGCGTGGCCGAGAAGCTGTCGGAGCGGGCCTTGAAGGACGTCTGGGTGCCCAGCTACATCTGCAACAACCGTCAGTTCTGGCGTCAGGCGACCTGGCTCCCCGTCGCCTACGCCCTCTACGGTCACGACCCGAAGGGGACGGCCAAGAAGGTCGTGGACATGTATGAGAAGGACCTCGTTCAGAAGATCTTCACGGGGTACGACGAGTTTTTCGCCGGGGGCGACTGGTTCGAAGGAGGGGACTATTACCGGATGAGCCTGCACGGACTTATCGACCACTTCGAGGCGCGGCGCACCGCCACGGGCGACGACCTCTTCATGAAGTCGATCTTCTTCCAGGGCGCCGCGGACATGTTCCTCTACCGTCTCACCCCCAACTTCACCTTCTCGTTGATGTCCGACAACGACCACCCGCACCCCTACCACGCGGACATCGCCAACATGCACTTCACCGCCTACGCCCTGAGGAACCCGTACGTGAAATGGGTCGAGGAGCAGTTCACGAAGGGTCCAGCGGTCGGATGGGGACGGCTCTACAACACTCTTTACCTGGACCCCGAACTCAAGCCTGCTCAACCGACCGTCGAGACCGTGCCGACGGGGCACCTTTTCCCGGGGACCGGGCTAGCGGAATTCCGGAGTGACTGGACACGCGGGGCCACGTGGGTGGAATTCGTCTGCGGGGACTACTTCGGAAGTCACTCGCACCGGCAGCAGAACCATTTCGCGGTCTACCGGAAAGGGTGGCTCGCGATCGATTCCGGGGCATACCCCGGCTCAGGCGGGGGCGATCATTACCTCAACTATCTCCGTCGGACCCTGGCGCACAACTCGATGCTGATCTACATGCCGGACGAGAACTTCCGGGGATACACGGACCGTGCGCGCGCCGCCAACGACGGCGGCCAACGCATGGGCTCCACCGAGTTCGGCGACGACGACTACCACAACTACGGCCTCTGGTCCACCTCCTACGACTGGGACATGTACCGCAAGCGGAAGGACATGGTGGAATGCGGCGACGTGACGGGATTCTACGACGACGCGCAGATGGGCTACGTCCGGGGCGACGCCACCGCCGCCTACAACCCGAAGAAATGCAGCCACTTCGTCCGGCAGCTTCTCTTCCTCAAGGACGACGGGTGCGTGCTGGTGTTCGACCGGGTGGGCTCGAAGCGGGGCAAGGACGGGACGCACTACAAGAAGTACTGGCTCATGCACTTCATGGGCGAGCCCGAGGTCATCGGCGCCGTGCAACTTCTCGACGCGGGTCCGGGGCACAAGACGACGACCGGGAAGAGGTTCCGGGTCACGTCGTCGCCCGGAGCGGGCGAAAAGGGTCCGGAGTTCGAAGGCGGGGAACTCCTCGGCGTGACGATCCTGCCCGAGGAGAGCACGCTCGTGGTCCGCGGCGGGCCGGGACATGAGTGTGACATCCCCGGCATGCTCGACTTTAACCAGATGACCAATGAGCCCGGAGGCGAGGACGACGGATACACCGTCGGAAAATACCGCATCGAGGTCAGCGACACCGTGGACCGCGGCGACTCGGTCTTCTTCCACCTCCTCGTCGTGGGGGACAAGGGACAGGTCAAGGAGCCGAACTGGCGGGCCATCCGGACAGATGAGCTCAGCGGGATCATCCTCGGCAGCCGGGCCATCGTCTTCGCAAGGGACAGCCAACCGGTCCGTCAGGCGGCCTTCACAGTCCTCAAGGAAGGCGTCACCACCTGTCTTGTCTCGGACGTGGTTCCGGGGAAGGCCTACGAGGTGAAGATCAACGGGAAGAGACTGGCGGGGCCGATTTTCAGTCCGGGTGAGGGCGGCCCGCTGATCATCCCCTGCGAAAAAGACAGCCGCGAGTCGAAGATCGAGATCACACTCGCCGACGGCGACGGGAAACTCGTCTCCCCCCAGGAGAAGTGGGATTCGAAAGCTCAGCCGATCGACCGGTGGACGAAGGTGCACTTCTGGGAGCTATCGGGCGGGGCTCGCGCGGCGCGCGTGATCTCCCCGGCACTCAAGGACCCGCATCCGTCCGTCCGGCGAAAAGCCGTCGCCGCCCTCGGGAAGCTGAAGGAGCCGGAAGCCGTCCCCGCGCTGAGCGCCGCACTCTCCGATGACGACGTGCAGGTGGCCGCGCAGGCGGCCCGAGCACTCGCCGCCTTCTCCGACCCCAGGACTATTCCCGCGCTCGTCCAGGCCCTCGGAAACGCCCCCGACGTCGAGGTGCGTCTCGCCGCCGCCCAGGCCCTGCAAGCACAAGAAGGGCCGGCGGTCTCGGACGCACTCGAAAAGGCACTCAAAAAGGAAACGGATACGAACCTGAAGACCACTCTCATCGTCGCACTCGCAGCTCAAGGACGCCTGGACGAGGCGAAGAACGCACTCAAGTCCCCGGACGCCGCCATGAGACTCGCAGGAACGCTCGCACTCGCAAAGGCCGCAGGGGTTCCCAAACGCGATTCATCGCGTTTGGGGTCCCCCGATGAGGCCAGGAAACTGGCCATGGAAGTGATCAAGGGCGGCGACAAGGCACTGTGGAGACCCGCGGTCGAGGCGCTCGAGGGCGAAAGCCCGATGCTCCTCGAAGCCGTCGCGGTGCTCCAGAAGCGGCTGCCCGACGAGGGGGCGAACGCGGCGATCCAGGCCGCACTTCCCCTAGCGGCGCGCGACGACCGCGCAGAGGTGAACCAGGGACTGGTCGAGCTGCTCCACTCGAGTGACGCCGGGGTCCGAGCAGCGGCACGGGCGGCGCTCGAGCGGCGGAACAGGCCCGGCGACCTCCAGCGTCTGGGCCGGATTCCCGTGTGGCTCGTGACCGAAGCCTATCCGAGGGGAGATAAGCCCCCCCTCGATCCGACGCAGAAAACCCTGGACCTCTCAACCTGCAAGCCGTACCAGCCGACCGACGGGAAAGGGTTCGTGGACCTGGAGATGACGAGCCGGATCAAGCAGAACGCGTCGGCCTTTGCCGTGGCCGTCCTGGAGAGTCCGGCAGACCGGGAAATCGCGCTGCGGCTGGGCGCGGACGACCTGGCCAGCATCTGGCTGAACGGGGAGCTGATCCTGGACGGCCGCGGGACCGGAGAGAGCATGAGACCGGAGACGTTCTCCGCGAGAGGCTTCCTCTCGAAGGGACGCAACGTGGTCGTCGCGCGCGTGGACCAGACCACCGGCTTCTGGCTGCTTTCGCTCCGTCTTGCGGACGCCGCCGGCAAACCGCTCTCCGACCTCACGTATCCCCAGCCGGATGAGCTCGGCAAGTCGGTCGCACAGACGCCGGCTAAGCCCGTTCCAGCGCCCAGCGCCTTCCTGGGCAACGAGATCGTCATCTCGGCCGGCAAGGACGGATACGCCGGGTGGGAAGACACCGAACTCGACGGCCTGGCCAAAGACCGACCTCAATACACGGAAAGTGTGTCCGAACTCTACGGAGATGCCACGGGGAACATCGGGCTCGTCCGTGCCAACGGGATCGACCTTTTGATTCCGCATGGACGTGACGTCGCCAAGGCCACGCTGCGCTTCAGACTGGGCGACCGCGTGTCCGGCAAGACGGGAGCGCTGAGGGTCTTCCGCCTCACGCGCTTCGTAGACTTCACCCAGGCGACCTGGGACTATCGCAACGTCCTCCGCAAGGAGAAATGGGGAAAGGACGCCCCCGAGCCGGGGCCCCCAAACGCAACGAATCGCGTTTGGGGACCCCCCCAGGCGGGGATCGACTATGCACCCGAGCCCGTCGTCACGAAGGACATCGCGGGTCTCGTGCCGAAGATCCAGTCCGACGACTGGATCGAGCTCGACGTGACCCCTTGCGTCAGGCACTGGGTGGAAAAACCGGCGGAGAATTTCGGCCTCCTCCTCTGGATGGAAAAGGACAAGGGTCTGGGCGAGTGGGTGACCTCGAAGTCGGAAGCCTCCAAGCCCACGATCGTCATTCAACTGAAGTGAGCGGGATACGGGAGACGAGGGGTCCCCAAACGCAATGAGTCGCGTTTGGGGGCCCCGCTTCCCCGACAAGTTGGACTCGCTGACCGGAGACTGGAGCGGCGGGGGGGTCCCCCGAAATATCCGAATGGCGTTTCCAGTTTCCACGAACCGTCCCAAGGAGGACGAACCATGGGAGCCTGTCTCAGAGTGCGCTGTGGGAGGCGATCCCCCAACGTAGTGAGGGGGTCCCCAAACGCGACTGCTCGCGTTTGGCGGCCCCGCGTTGGGCGTCCCCTCCTGGTGCTGGTCGTCGGCACGTGGGTGCTGTCCGCCGGACTTCATGCGGCAGAGCAGGTGGTTTCGCCCGGCGAATCCATCGGGGCAAAGGTCCAGAATCTGCGTCCCGGGGACGCACTTCTCGTCAGGAAAGGTGTCTATAACGAGAGCATCACCATCTCGGGGCTCAAGGGGATACAAGCGGCGCCCATCGTGATCAAGGGCGAGCCGGGTGCCGAGATCGCCCTCGCCCGTGGACAGGACGGGATCCTTTTCTACGGGGGCGGCGGGTCCGCCTGGGTGATCGTGGACGGTCTCAAGATCACGGGCGCCCGTCGCGCCGGCATCCTCATCAGCGGCTCCCACCACATCACCATCCGCAACTGCATCTCGGGCAACAACGGCCGGTGGGGCATCCAGTCCACGCTCAGCGACTACCTCACCGTCGAGAACTGTGAACTCTTCGGCTCCCGACGGGAGCACGGCGTCTACTTCAGCACCACCGAGCACCCGGTGGCCCGCAACAACAAGATCCACGACAACGCGGGCTGCGGGATACACATGAACGGCGACAGGCGTGAGGGCGGCGACGGGATCATCACCGGCGGACTTCTCGAGAAGAACGTCATCTACAACTGCGGGCTCAGGCGTGGCGGCGCGGCCATCAACATGGACGGCGTCGAGAAGACGCTCGTCCGCAACAACCTCATTTACAACAACGGTGCCGGGGGAATCACGGTCTTCCACGGCGACGGTCTCCGCTCGGGCACCGGAAACGAGTTCTGCAACAACACCCTCTATTTCCAGCCGGGAAAGGGCCGGTTCGGGCTTCAGCTTTTCCACGGCGCGAAGGACACCACCGTGAGGAACAACATCTTCATCGGCGGGAGAGGTCCGGCGCTCGAAATCGACCAGGCGTCGCTAGCGGGGCTCAAGAGCGACTGCAACATCTTCTTCCAGCAGGGCGGGGGACAGCCGGTTGAACTGGGAGGACAACGGATGACGCTGGACGTCTGGAAGCAGAAGACGTCTCAGGACGCCCACAGCACGAGTGCCGAGCCCAAGTTCGTGAACCTCGCCGGGGGCGATTTTCACCTGGCGGGCGGCTCCCCGGGCATCGACAAAGGCGCCGCCGTCAAGGACGTCACCGACGACCTGACGGGAAAGAAACGACCTTCCGGAGGCCCTTGCGACATCGGAGCCTATGAGAAATGAAGAAGAGCAGGATGAGACCCGGGTTCTGGAGGACATGCATTTTCGCAGGGACGGTCCTGCTGCTAGTGGGAGGAGGCGTCTCCGGAGCCGACCTCGTCGTCTCGCCCGGCGAATCCATCGGGGCAAAGGTCCAGAATCTGCGTCCCGGCGACACGCTCCTCGTCAAGAAGGGGGTCTACAGCGAGAGCATCACCATCTCGGGACTCAAGGGGACGCAAGCGGCGCCCATCGTGATCAAGGGCGAGCCGGGGGCCGAGATCAACGTGAGCGGCGGAGAGGACGGCATTCTCATCTACGGGGGCGGCGGGTCCGCGTGGGTGACCATCGACGGGCTCAAGATCATGAACGCCCGCCGCGCCGGCGTCATCATGAGCCGCTCCCAACACATCACCGTCCGCAACTGCATATGCCTGAACAACCGCAAGTGGGGAATCCAGACCGTCGGATGCGACTACATCACCGTCGAGAACTGCGACCTCTCCGGCTCGACCATCCAGCACGGCGTCTACTTCAGCAGCACGGACCACCCGGTAGCACGCAACAACCGGATATATAACAACGCGGCCTGCGGCATCCACATGAACGGGGAGAAGAAGGAGGGCGGCGACGGACTCATCATGGGCGGGATCATCGAGAACAACGTCATCTACGGCAACGGGTTCAAGAACGGGGGCTCCGCCATCAACATGTCCGCCGCTGAGAAGACCATCGTCCGTAACAACCTCCTCTACAACAACGGCGCCGGCGGGATCGTCTCCTACGCGGGCGACATCGGCCACGCCGGCTCCTCGAACCAGATCTACAACAACACCGTCTATTTCAGACCCGGCGAGGGACGCTTCGGACTCCAGCTCGTCAATGGGACTAAAGACACCACCGTGAAAAACAACATCTTCGTCGGCGGCAGAGGTCCGGCGCTTGCCGTGGACCGCGACTCCCTGGACGGTCTCAGGAGCGATTACAACATCTATTACCAGCACGGGGGAAAGGACCCGATCGAGCTCCCGCGGGACAACCGGATGAGTCTGGAGGCGTGGCGACGGGCAACCTCCCAGGACGTGCACAGTCTCTCGGTGGACCCGCGGTTCGAGAACGCTTCGTCGGGCGATTTTCACCTGAAGGCGGACTCCAGGGGAATCAACGGCGGCACGGCCGCGCCCGTCGACAGGGACCTCGAAGGGAAGAAGCGGCCAGTCGGCCGGGCCATCGACATCGGAGCCTACGAGAAATGACGGGGGAAGGGCCGAATCGGACGGCACGTTGGTCTTTGAGGATCTGGATTGCGGCGGCAGCGGTGATGCTAGCGGCGGGAGCGAGCGTCCTCGGAGACGATCTTGTCGTCTCGCCCGGCGAATCCATCGCGGCGAAGATCGTGCTCCTTCGTCCCGGCGACACCCTCCTCATCAAGGCGGGAACCTACAAGGAGACGCTGAACCTCCCGGCGCTCAAGGGCACCCAAGCCGCACCGATCGTCATCAAGGCCGAGAGGGGTGCGGTGCTCGAGGCGGCCAGCCGCGACGGGATATTCTTCGACAACGGCGCCGGGGCATCCTGGGTCGTCATCGACGGGTTGAGGATCACCGGGGCGCGGCGTGCCGGCATCCTCCTCAACGACTCGGATCACGTCACCCTCCGCAACCTCATCTGCGTCGGCAACGCCACCTGGCAGATCCACACGAGGAAGAGCGACTACATCACCGTCGAGAACTGTGACCTCTCCGGCTCGACCATGCAACACGGCATCTACTTCAGCAGCACGGACCACCCGGTGGCGCGAAACAACCGGATCCACGACAACGCCGCCTGCGGGATTCACATGAACGGCGAGAAGAACGAAGGCGGGGACGGACTGATCACGGGCGGGGTCATCGAGAACAACCGGATTCACGGCAACGGATTTCGGGGAGGCGGCTCCGCCATCAACATGGCGAGCGCGGAAAAGACCGTCGTCCGGAACAACCTCATCTATAGCAACGGCGCCGGCGGAATCGTCCTCTGTGCCGGCGACATCGGACACGCGGGCTCCGCCAACGAGATCTATAACAACACCGTCTATTTCAGACCCGGCGAGGGACGCTTCGGACTCCAACTCACGAGCGGGACGAAAGACACCACCGTGATGAACAACATCTTCGTCGGCGGCAAGGGTCCGGCACTCGCCGTCGACAAGGACTCCCTCGCGGGACTCAAGAGCAACTACAACATCTTCTTCGTGCCCGGCGCCAAGGAGCCGATCGAGCTCCCGCGAGATACCCGGATGAGTCTGGAGGCGTGGCGAAAGGCCACCTCGCAGGACGTGCGCAGCTTCAGCGTGGACCCGCAGTTCTGGAACCCGGCGAACCGTGACTTCCACCTGAGAGCGGGCTCCAAAGGGATCAACGGCGGCACGAAGGTCGCGCTCGAGAAGGACATCGACGGGAAGGAGCGTCCCGCGGGCGGCCGCTTCGACATCGGAGTGTACGAACAGTAGTGCGGCCACGGGGTCACTCCGCTTTCCGGAATTCCGGGGGGAAGTCGTCGTCCCTCAGCGGCCGCTCGAGACCCCGGGTGCGATTTTCATAGCCGCTCCGGATCGCGTCCGCCGTCTCCTTCCGGATCCGTTCCTCCGGGTCCTCGAGGAGCTTCCTGAGCGCCGCCACGCCCTCATCCGTCCGGTTCCAGGCCAGCGCGTGGATCGCGATGTGCCGCGCAGGCGTCTTGGAATCGAGGGCGATCGCGACGAGTCGCGGGTTGAACCTGTCGTCCCTGAAGTTCTGTGCGGCCTGCGCTCCGCACTCCCACCTCTCGGGACTCTCCGGCGAGAGCGAACGCTCGATCAGCGGAAACATCTCTTCCGCCGTGACGCCGACGCGCCTCAGGAACCACAGCATTTCGTTCCCCAGTCCCCGCTTCTTCGCCGCCTCGACGACTGCACTCTTGATTTCCGCCCGGTTGTCCAGGTAATAGAAGAAGGCCTCGCACTCCCAGAAGCCCGCCTGCGGCTTATACATGGAGTCGATCAGCGCCGGGATGATCCTCGGATCGCACGTGTACATGAGCTTCTGGACGAGTGCCGCACGATCCTCGTTCTCCTTGAGCGCCCGGAGCCTTGCGCTGAGCTCCTCGATGTATGCGGCCATCTCCTCCGCGGAGCGCGGCTTGACTGTGATCGCAATCGGCGCGGACGTGACTATCCTGCCCCTGTCCGAGGAGAATCCCTCCATGCGATACATACCCGTCACTTCATAGCGGCCCGGCGTCTTGACGAGCGCCCAGCGGTTGAGGGCAATCGTCTTACGGAACGAAGCCCCCGGCTGGAGTTTTGCCTCGCCGCACAGGCCACCCCCGATTCCTCCCCCATAGCTTGCCCGCGGGTCGGCAATCGTCTTCCCATCCTCCCCTTTCGCAATTAAGGAGTATTCCTCCATCCGCCCGCTCCCGTCGTAGTTGCGGTCCATGTAGGTGTAGACGTCCTTCCCGTTGTTCGTGACCGCGAACTCGATGGGAATCTCATCCCCCGCCTTGATGTCCTGGGTGGTGCAGCGGATGGTCAGGGAGAGTTCCGCCCCGTGTCTCACCTCGACGTTCGGCGGAACTCGTATCTCCTCCGGGCGGACGGCGAGGCCGGTCCAGACGTCCACGATGACCACGCAGCCGGGCTTGTCCTTGGGGGCCTTCGGGTCCATCGGTGCGTCCAGAGACCATCCGCGGCGGAGCACGCTGAGCTGCCAATCCATCGGGATTTTTTCCTTCTCCCCAGGCAAGGTCCCTTCGCCCCGGCCGGGCCGAAGGACGACGATGAGCGGGGTATCCTTCAGTTTCGCATACGCCCCGAGGAACTCGTTCACAGCGGCGGTATCGCCCTGAAAGAAGAAGAAATCATTCGCGTTGACGAAGTAGCCGCCGGCGCGGTTTTCGCGGTTCACCAGTCCCTGAAGCTCTTTGGGCCACTCCGGGTTATTCACCGGGAGTCCCCTGGGGTGACTTCCCGCCAGACCGAAAGCGGACTGGATCGAGACCGCAAGCAAGACCCCCGCCGCCGCGAAAAACACCGTTCTTCTCATGCTCTCCCCTTCCCGAAGACAACCGCTCATCCCATTCGACGACGGGAAGTGCGGAAAAGTTCCATGATTTGACCGGGTCCCCAGGAGCTTCCGGGGAATATTTTCAGTTTGCGGATTGACACCACGCGGAACTCCGCCACTATTATGGAGACCCCCGATGGGCAAGACCATGACGAAACCGAGGGACGAACCTTGTCTGAACTGACGGCCCGGCACAAGACGGCGGCCCTTCTCGTGAGCCTCGCCGTATGTTTTGCCGCGGCGGCCGCGGCTTCACCCGTCACCCGAAGTGCCACGGCGTCCTGGTACCATGAGATTCGCCGTCCGAGCTGGACGCCGCCCGACCGGGTCTTCGCACCGGTCTGGACGGCCCTTTACGCCATGATGGCCGTCGCGGCGTGGACCGTCTACTGTCGCGGGGGATTCCGCACGCAGCGGCTCGGCTTGACACTGTTCATCACCCAGCTCGTCCTGAACGCCGCCTGGTCGTTCATCTTTTTCGGACTTCGCCTCTTCGGCGTCGCGCTGGTCGAGCTGGTGCTCCTCTGGTGTGCGATCCTGGCAACGATGCTCGTGTTCTGGCGACGAAGCACTCTCGCCGGCTGGCTGATGCTCCCGTATCTCGTTTGGGTCACCTACGCCTCCACGCTCAATTTCGCCATCTGGTGGCTCAACCGGTAACTCCCCGCTCCCGCCGCACCCGGCATCCGGAAGAAGGGAAACAACCGACCCGTGTCCGTCGAAGACCAGATACGTCCGGAAGACACCCGGCCCTCGGGCGTGCACGAGATCCTGTGGCTGGCGTTTCCCATCATCGTCGCGATGGCCTCGTCCACCCTGATGGGGTTCGTCGATTTTTGGATGGTCTCGCGCGTGGGCGTGGACGAGGCGGCGGCCATCAGTCCCGCCGGCATCATCGTATTCACCTTCATCTCGTTCTTTTCGGGAATCCTCTCCTGCACCAACACCTTCGTCTCTCAGAGCTTTGCGAAGCGGGAGTACGGGGAATGCTCCCGCTACGTCTGGCAGGGGTTCTACCTCGCCCTTCTCGCCGGCGTCGGGGCACTTCTCCTTTGGCCGCTGGCGCCGGGACTGTTCGCCCTCTTCCGCCACGAAGCGAAGGTCCAAGCCCTCGAAACCGCCTACTTCCAGATCCGGCTTCCGAGCGTCTGGAGCATGACGGCGGTCACGTCGATGACGGGATTCTTCCAGGGCATCGGCCGCCCGCGCCTGTCCATGTACGTCGCCATCGTCGCGAACGCCCTCAACGTCTTCCTCAACTGGGTGCTCATCTACGGGAACCTTGGGTCTCCCGCGATGGGGATCTTCGGGGCGGGACTGGCGACGTCCATCGCCGCAGGCGTCCAGGCCGCAATCCTCATCGGACTTTTCCTGTCGGGAGAATACGCGCGGGATTACCATTCGCGACGCCTGTGGCGGCTCGACGGGCACCGCATGGGCAGACTCTTCCACATCGGCTGGCCGGCCGGGGTGAGCTGGACGCTCGACGTCGGCACCTGGGGAATCTTCATCGTGGTGATCGTCGGGTCACTGGGAAAGACCGCACTCGCCGCCAGCAACATGGCGGGGCAAATCCTGCACATGTCCTTCATGCCAACGGTCGGACTGGGGATCGCGACGACGGTGCTGGTGGGTCAGAACATCGGCCGACGGGACCTCGCCCGGGCGCGTGAGCGGGCGCGCACGGCGATCCTCATGGGCATGGGCTACATGTTCCTCATGGGGGTGGCATTTTTCGTCTTCCGCGAGCAACTCATCGGACTTTTCCTCGGCAGGGCCGAAACCGTCCGAGAGGCCGCGACACACCTCACGATCGTCGGACTCGGCGCCAGGATCCTCATCCTCGCCGCCGTCTTCCAGGTCTTCGACGCCATGGGCATCGTCGCCTCGAGTGCCCTCAAGGGCGCCGGGGACACCCGTTTCCCGGCCCTCATCACCGTGATCTACGGACTCGCACTCTTCCTCCCCGTCTGCTACCTGTTCACCTACGTGATGGGCCTGGGCGTGGTGGGGGCCTGGGGGGCCGCCACGGTCTACATCTGTGCACTCGGACTCACGCTCCTCTGGCGCTGGCGCAGCCGCGCCTGGGAGTCCATCGACATCTTCAGGAAGAAGCCGTTCCGCCCGGAGGAACTGACCGAGCGCGTCACGCCCTATGAGCCGGGGGAGGAAATCCCGGGAAGCTGAACGCCGGGCGGGCCGACGCTCAGTCGGGGAGGTCGTAGCGGACCCTGGGACGGATGGGGACGCTCATGCAGGGCGGCGGATCGGCAATGACGTCGGGCGGACCTTCCAGTTTCGACAGGTCGTAGTCGCGGGCCGTCTCGAAGAACGTCACCACGTTCTCCAGGGGACAATCGAAACCGATGGCGTTCGACGCCCGGAAGATGTAGCCGCCATCATAGGCGCACGAGCGCATCAGGAAGTCCGCCTCCCGGCGGACGTCCTCCACCGTCCCGAAGGGAAGCGTGCGCTGGACGCTGCCGCCCCCGTCGAGCGTGATGCGGTCGCCCCACCGGGCCTTGACGAGTCCCGGGTTCACGCATTCGGGCTGGAGCGGGTTCAGGATGTCGAACCCGAGTTCGATGATGTCGTCGATGATCGGCGTGACGTTCCCGTCGGAGTGGAAGAAGAAGCGAACGTCGCTTTTCACCTTGCGGGTCTCGTCGATGATCCGCTTCCAGACGGGCTTGTCGAGCGAGCGCCACCGCTCGGGCGGCACGATCATCCGGTCCTGCATCGCCACGTCGCCCCAGAACTCAATCATGTCCGTCCCGGCCGCCGCCGCACGCCGACACCACGGAATCAGGTACCCCAGCAGCCGCTCGTAGATCTTCTCCACCCAGGCGGGGTTGGCGACGTAATCGCAGAGGAAATTCTCGAACCCGCGCATGTGCCAGGCCCGCTTGAACGGGTGCTCGGCGATGTCGCCGACCGTCCAGTACCCGGCGTCTTTCATGGCCCGGACCCGTCCCGCCAAAGCGGGATCCGGGACGAACACCTTCTCGTCGGGCCAGTCGAAGCTGTCGAGGTCGTCGGTGTCGGTGAAGGGGCCCCTCACCCACTCGAGGTATCTCCCGTCGCGTCCGACCCGGCTCACCACCCCCCACCGGTCCTCGAACGTCCGCTCATCCAGCAGCACCGTGGGACCGATGTTCCCGAACGCCCCGCGGAGCTCCCCGTTGATCCGCCGCTCGTAGCCGGGCCACCGCGTCTTGATATCGACGTAACGATACATGTCCGCCGCCAGGACCTTCAAGACCTCCTCGTCGGTCTCGACGCCATAGTGATTCTTCAGCATGGTCATGACTTCGAGCCGGGTGCCCGCCAGCTGGATGGGCACGCGGTCGGGCCTCCGGTGACCGAGCGTCGCGAGCATGCGCTCACGCGGATTCATCATGGGTTTCTCCTCGCGTTTTCGGGCCGCAACGTTCCGTTCGTGCCGGCGGCATCTCTAGAACCCGCGGACCGGTGCGGGTTTCCCCGCATCCACGGCCCCGATATCGGTGCCGTCGCCGTCCGCCGGGTCCCCGCCGTCGACGAGCGGACTCCCGTCGGCCGGGGTGTAGGCGTCCCGGTAGAACTTCAGAATCTGCGACACGGTGACTTTCCCCGACTTCACGTCCTCGTCGGAAAAGGGGAATTTGTCCGGCAGCGGCCCCTTGAACTTCGGGTCCACCTGCTCGTCCACCGGCCCTCCCGGATGGAGGTCGTGCCTTGCGAAACCGTCGTCGACCCGCTCTTTTTTCCCCTTTACTGCGAAAGAGTAGTTATTGCACTTGCCTCCGGGGTTGAAGAAGCAATTGTAGTCCGAGTAGCCCAGGCGTTCGGGAAGCGGCTCGACCGCCTCGGCCTGTCTCCAGTTCGGCCCCACTCCGCGGGAGAACCGGCGGAAGACGTTGTTGCGCAGGCTGGGGAAGGAGGCGCCCTCTTCGGCGTCAATGGCTCGCCCGATGCCGCCGTCGCCGTCCAGGACGTTGTTGAAGACCTGCAGCCCGTCGGTGGGGTAACAACAGAAGATGCCTGAACTCCCTCCGTAGGGATGCGTGTCGCCGAAACGGCCGGGCGACAGTTCAATGTGCGCGAAGATGTTGTGATGGACCTTCGCCTGTCCGATGCGCAGCCAGTCGTGCCCCTGCACCTCGGTCACCAGGTTGTTATGGAAGTCGCCCCGGACGTTCTGCACCACCCAGTGGCCGCTGCGGATGACGTTCTCCGAGGTGTCGCCCCAGGGGCTCATGGTCGTGACCTGGCTCCAGTACCAGTTCACCTTGTCCACCGGCAGGAGGACATGCAGGTAATTGCGCTTGATGACAAGCCCTTCGCCATGGGCGCTGATGCACGCCCGCTGGCCGATGAGGATGTTGCCCTCGACGTCGGTGTCGCCCCCGATGAGCCAGTTGGAGACGTTCTCGAGGTAAGCCCCCGTCTTGTAGATGCGATTTGCCTGGAAGTACTTCCTAGCCGGCGAGTTGCCGCCGGCGAAGAAGAACCCCGCACAGAGCTCCGCGGCCTTGTCCGCCCGGGTGAGGGAGTTTTCCAGCACCGTGTTGTTGCGGAAGACCGCCGTGGAGTTCCCGTTGTTGACGATATTCACCGAGCTCGACGCGTCGAAGGTGCAGTGCTCGATGACGACCTCGGCGTTCCCCGAGGCCGTCAGATCGAAGGCGTGGATGTACCCGGCGGTGCGTCCGTTCCGGATGGGGGCCTCCCTGCCCAGTCCCTTGATGGTGCACCAGGCGAGCTTCAGTTTCCCCGTCCACTCGCCCTGCGTCTTCACTTGGTGGCCGTTGCCGAGGATCGTGCACGGTCTCTCCGCGGTTCCGTTCACCTCAAGGACGTCGGCGCCGGTGAGCACCAGGTCTTCGGTCAGCGTCAGTGTCTCTCCGGCGGAGAGTTTCCTCTCGGCGGCAGCCGCGTCAAGGGTCATCCCAGCCATAAGCACAAGGGCCGCGAGGCCGAGAGTGCACATCCGCCTTTTTCCCATGGTCCATCCGCCGCCTGAGTTGTCCTGCCGACTGCATCCCGCGTGCCGGCGGGTTCTTCCCTACTTGCCCTGCTCCTCAGACGCCAGGAACTTCAGGAGTTCCTTGGCGTAGAAGACGTGTCCCTCGGTGTTCATGTGGATGTCGTCGCAGGCGATCCACTTGTCGGAGCCGGGCACGTCCTTCGACAGCTTCACGAACTCGAGGAACGTCCCGCCGAGCTTCCCGCAGGCTTCACGTTCGAACGCGTGCACGTCCTTGCCGTCGGGCGTCTTCGCGGGCGTCCCCGGACGAACGTCGTCCACGATGCAGACCCGGCTTCCGACCTTCCGGAGTTCCGTGATGATCTTTTCGAGCGCCTGCTGGTCGGCGACGCCGCGCGCGGGAACCATCAGCAGAAACGTGTCCGTGGGCTTGAACTCCAGCATCGCCGCTAGGTGCTCCTTCACCGCCCGGCCGGCCGTGATGCTCCCGCTCTGGTAGTCCCGGTACTCGACACCGGGATTGACCTGCTTGGCCGCTTCGCCCGCGATGTCGCACCAGGAAGCGGCCGTCGACCAGTGTCCCGTGAACATCAGCGAATGTCCGAGGAACGCGAGGCGTTTCGCGGGCATCGCCTTGAGCGCCGGGATCAAACGCTCCATCGCCGGGTCCCGCAGGATCTCCTTCCCCAGGACGGTCTTGTCCCGGTACCCGGTGGCCTTGTTGGCGATGTTCTCCATGACCCGGAGGGCCTGCTGGTAGAAATCGGGGCTGGTTTTGTAGGGACAGGCGGCGGTGCGGGGCGCGAGTTCCTTTCCGATCGCGAGGAAGTCGGAATCCTGTGCCGGAAGACCCAACTGTGCGAAGTTGACCTTGAGTCCGAGCCGGTAGTGGAGCACGATGAGTTCGCGGAGCTGCGGTCCGGGCTTGTCGATGTCGAGCGATTCCTGGAGGATGTTGGCGACGGCGGCCGCGGAGGCGCGGTCTTTCGCCCCGACGCGATTCTCGAGCCACCGGAACAGGAGTCCGACGGGGAGTTTTCCCCAATCGGGCTCAGGCGCCCCGTCGAGCGCCGTCACCAGCTCACCAACGTCGATGGCCGCTTTCTCCATCTTCTGCTTCCGGACCCATGCGATCACCTCGTCCGGATGGGAGGAAAGTTGCTCGCTCGCGGCGAAGAGTTCCTTCCCCTTTTCGACCGTGAGCTTGCCCGGCGAGAAAAGCTCCGCGTCGCCCTTGATCTTCCGACTCTCCTGCTCCAGCACCTGCCCCAGGTGGATGCCCTCCATGAGAGCGCCCGTCAAGCGGTTGAGGTGGTCCTCGTCGTTGGCTGCAGGCGGCGCTGCGCCAGGAGCCCCCTCAACCGTCGGAGAAAGAAAAAGCACGCCGAGAACCGCCACAGTAACGAGCCGCATGTGACGCCCTTTCTGAGGTCGCTTCTGGACCGCTCACTTGACTTTCAGGCAGACCAGTTTCTTGTCGTCCCGGACGTATAGGAGTCCGTTGGCGAGCACCGGGGAACTGTAGTTCCGCTCACAGACCTTGGCCTTGCCCAGGAGCGAGAACCGCGTCGGGTCTTCCCGGAACATGTAAAGCTGTCCTGTCCCGTCCATCGTGTAAATCTTGTGGTCGGCGACGAGCGGAGAGGAGAAGCACTCCCCCGCCATGCCGAGGGGCTTGCCGTCTGCGACCCAGGTCACCTTGCCGGTCTTGAGTTCGATACAGGCCGCGCCGTACCGCTGCGCCCCCGAACCGAACCACGCGTAGGCGTAGTCGCCCGAGACCGCTAGCGACGAGTTCTGGAAATTGGTGAGGTGGAAGAGGAAGCCGGTCACCCCGGGCTGTGTCCAGATCTTCTGCGGGACGTATTTTCCGCCCTCGACTTTGATCCGGTAGAGACGCGGATGCTTGGGGGCGGCCGGGTCGGCCTCCGGCTCCTGTGCATAGATGAGGAGGTTCTCCCCCAGGAAGATCGGCGTGGAGATGCCCGCACAGTTCTTGATCTCCCAGAGCATCTCGCCCGTGGTCGCGTCGTAGCCGCAGCCGCCCAGACAGAGCACCTTCTTGCCCGCGATCTTGCCGGGCGTGAGCGCGTTGTAGAGGTTCCACTCCTTCGCGGGGTAGACCGGCTTCCCGTCGCTCACCCGGAAGGCGGCCAGTCCCGAGTAGACCACGTTCCCGTCGACGACGGGACTGGAGGACGCCCCGAACGAGGGATTGTTCCCCTTGAAGTTCCCGTTGACTTCCTTGGGGTCCTTCTGCCAGAGGACGTTGCCGGTGGCGGCGTCCAGGCAGAGGAAGCCGCTGGTGCTCTGGAGGAAGAACACGCGTCCGTCCGCGACGGTGGGCGTGGAATGACACATCCTCTGTCCGTCGCCCCGCCATCCATGTTTCCAGAGCGGCTTCCCGTCCCGAGCGCTGAAGCAGAAGAGACCGTCCGTCGGGGATTTCTCCTCGCGCTCGTCGCGTCCGACCACGAAGACCCTGCCGTCCGCTATCGAGGGCGAGGACCCGACCGCCCGGTAATTGCCGGGTCGGATGCCCGGACCGATCGTGGCCTCCCAGACCTTCTGCGGACCGCTTTCCGGCCACCGGTCCAAGAGCCCTTTCTCGTCGGAGGTGCCGTTTGAGTTCGGACCCCGCCAGTGCGCCCAGTCGGATGCGGCCGCCGCGGAGGCGAAGAGAGCCAGGAACACACACGACCGGACGGCGGCGTTTCTCATGTGCGATTCTCCGTGGAACACGGCTATTTGGCCGCGACGGGTGCGGGTTTGCCGGCGTCGACCGCCCCGATGTCCGTGCCTTCTCCGTCGGCCGGGTCGCCGGCGTCGATGAGCGGACTCCCCGGCGCCGGGGCGTAGGCCCGGCGGAAGAACCCCAGTATCTGCGAGACCGTCACCCTCCCGGCCTTGATGTCCTCGTCCTTGAAGGGAAATACCTTGGGCAGGGGGCCGGTGAACTTCGGGTCCACCTGCTCGTCCCTGGGCCCGCCCCTGTGCACGTCGTTCAGGGCGAACCCGGCGTCCTTCCGCTCGGTCTTCCCCGCGACGCCGACGGCGTAGTTGTCCCTGGTCGGCGCGTCGGGATTGTAGAAGAGGTTGTAGTCGGAGTAGCCGAGCCGCTCGGGAAGGGGTGTCACGGTCTTCTCGTCCCACGACGGTCCCACCATCGCCTTGCCGAGTAGGTTGAAGAAGACGTTGTTGCGGAGGGACTTCACGAACGCCCCCTTGCTGACGCCGATTCCGGGAACGGGCAGCGTCCCGCAACCGTCGAAGACGTTGTTCCAGATCTCGATGCCGCCTCCGGGTTCCTTCGGGGCGTAGATGACGGCGATGCAGGCGAACATCGAGCCGGGACCGTGCTCGGGCTTCCCGGCGAAGAAGATGTTGTGATGGATCCGTCCGACGCTCCCGTTCTGACAGAGGTCGTGGTCGTTGATGTCGCAGATGAGGTTGTGCCGGAACTCGCCCTCGACGAAGCGCACGATCCACTCCCCGTCGCGGATGACGTTGTGCTCGGAAAGCGTGCCCGCGCCGGCCGTAAAGGTCGAGACCTGGCTCCAGTAGGCGAAGTGCGGCGGCACCTGGCTGCCGAGCAGGAGCACATGAACGTAGTTGCCCCGGATCACGGTCCCTGAGCCGGCGGCCTCGATTTTCGCCCGTATCCCGATAATCAAGTTGCTCTCTTCATCCCGGTCGCCGCCGATGAGCCAGTTGGATGATCGAAACTCGCACCATCCCTTGTAAATCCGGTTGCCCTGGAAGAGCTTCCTGGCCGACGATCTGCCCTGGGCGAAGAAACAGGGTCGCGAGGTCGAAGGCTGCTCCGAGACGGGGAAGAGTGCGTTCTCCAGGACGGTGTTCCCACGAAAGGTCATCGTCGAATTCCCGTTGTTGGTGAAGCGCAGGAAACTGCACTCCCCGAAGACGCATTGTTCGATGACCATCTCGGCACTGCCGGAGGCGGTCACATCGAAGGCGGGCACGTCGGGATCCTCGATCTTGAAACCCGGCCAACCTCCCTTCGGGTCGGGTATTTTGATGACCTTCTGCGTCTTCCCCACTTGCCTGAGCGTACAATGGACCATCTTGAGCCGGCCCGTCCATTCGCCCTGGGTCTTGACCTGGTGGCCGTTGCCGACGATCATGCACGGTTTCTCAGGCGTCCCGTTCACCTCCAGCACGTCTTCGCCGGTGAGGATGAGGTCATCCGTCAGGGTGAGCGTTTCCCCCGGCTTGACCTGGCGCGTGGCGGCGGCGCACGTTGCGGCGGCCGCGAAGACCGTGAGGACCGCCAGGAACCGACCCACACGTCCGAGTGTCGTCATGATTCGGTCTCCTTCCCGGCCCGTCTCGCACCCGCCCCAGGCCGGTCATTTCCCCTCCGGTCCGACGCTGACGTCGAGACACACCAGGTCGCCCTTGTTGCTGCGGCAATAGATCCGGCCGTGCCAGAGCAGGGGTGGAGCGGAGCACCGGCTCTTGAGCACGCTCGCCCGGGCGATTTCCCTGTAGCCCTCCGGCGACGCCTCCGCTACGATCAGCGTCCCGTTGTTGGTCACCATGACCAGCTTGTCGCCGGCCAGCATGAGCGATACGGTCCCGTACGCCAGCTTCCCCTGTGCCCACTTCACGTCGCCCGTCTTGAACTCGATGCACTTGAAGCCGCTCGCGTACGCCCCCTTCCCGTCGAAAGCATAGAGGAAGCCGCAATGGAGCACCCACGTGGCGTAGTAGTTGCTGAGCTCCATGTTCTGCCAGACGATCCTCGGGGCGTCGCCGCCGAAGTTGACCAGCCCGCACCCCTTGGTGTGCGCGGAAACGAACACCTCGTCGCCGGAGATCATGGGGTCCCCCACCCCCTCCGTCCACGGACACGGGAAGGTCCAGAGCGGCTTCCCGTCGGCCGGGTCCACCGCCATGAGTCCTTTCTGTCCCAGCACCATGAGGAGACGCCGGCCGTCCCTCACGAAAGGCACGGGACTCGCCCAGCGGCTCCCGTTGTCGTTCTTCCAGACGATCCTGCCGGTGGTCTTGTCAAAGGCGATGAGCTTGCCCGGCGTCACGATCAGCAGGTTCCCCTCCACCAGGGGCGAGCCGGAGTAGCCCCCATGCAGGACCATCTTCGGGTTGACGAACTCGGTGTTCTCCCAGACGAGCTTCCCCGACTCCACGTCCAGGCACACGACGCGTCCCTTGTGGCTCATGGCGTAGAGGAGCTTCCCGTCCACGCAGGGGGTGGAGGTCGGCCCGCCCTCGTAGCCGACCGGGTCCGCCGTGGATTCGTACGAATACGTCCAGACTACCTCGCCGGTGTCGCCGTTGAGGCACAGGACGCTGTCCTCGTTCTTCGTCTCCTTGTCGGGCTTCCCGGTGTTTCCCATGGTGTAGACCCGTCCGACGACGACGACCGGCGACGAGCACCCGACCCCGACGTTCACCGTCCAGAGCGCCTTGGGACCTCCCTTCGGCCAGTCGGTCCTCCAGTTCGTTTCGGTCGAGACGCCGTTGCGGTCGGGTCCGCGGAACTGGTTCCAGTCCGCGACCTCCCCCGCCCGCGCCGGAAGCGCCGACAACCAGACCAACAGAGCCCCGATCGCCAGGATGCCGTGTCTTCTCATCGACCCGACGCGTCCTCCCGGATCTCCACCGTGGCGTCGGCTTTCACGCCCTTCTTCCCGACCTTCTTGCCGGAGGGATAGAACTCGACGCTCACGTCGACCGCCGTGCGGTCGCCCAGTCCGAAGTGCCGCTCGGTCTCGGCGGCGGCATAGTAGCTGTGGAAACTCTGTCGTCCCCAGATGGCGACCTGCTCGAACCAGAGGAGCTTTTTCGGATTATCCATTCCGCCGGGTTCGTAGATGCGGATCTTGGACCCGGCGGCCGCGCGGTTCATCCTCCCGGCAGCCGGACGGACGTTCACCCAGTGTTTCTTCGGCAGGTCGTTCCGGAAGACCGCGACCCCGCGTTCCCTCCCTTCGGGAGGCTTCCCGAACGTCACGAGGTCGAGGTCCCCGTCGCCGTCGATGTCGCCGAAGCAGAGACCGTCGTCGACCGTAATCCCGATGGAAGACGGGACGCCGCATGCGTCGTTCGCGAACGCGAACCGACCCCCGCCCAGCCCCCGCAGGATGTAGAGGAAATTCTTCCCGTTGATGATGATGTCGGCGACGCCGTCGCCGTCGAAGTCCGTCACCACCGCGCCGCCCCAGTTCGTGGAATGAGGCTTGACCCTGACCGCGTCCAGTCCCGCCACGGGTTCGGCCTTCCGGTAACGCCCTTTGCCGTCGTTCAGGTAAATCACGACGTCCGTCCCCTCGACGCAGATGAGGTCGAGATCGCCGTCCTGGTCCACGTCACCCACGCCGTGGATGCTGCCCGCGCTTTCCTCCAGTCCGGCCTCCCGCGTGACGTTCGTGAAGTTCATCTTCCCGTCATTGAGGAGGATCCGGCGTGCCGTGGGCTTGTACCCGCGCTGACTGACGAGGTAATCGAGGTCGCCGTCCCCGTCGATGTCCACGGGGATCACTCCCGATTCGTCCAGCGTCTCGATCGGCTTCTGCTTCTCCTCGAACCTCCCGTCGCTCTTCCCGAAAAGGCATGTGAGAGACTTGCTGTTCGCCTGGCCGAGGTAGTCGACGATCCCGTCGCGGTTCATGTCGGCCATCGCGGTCCCGCGGCTGAAGGGGTTGAAGAGCGGAGCCGCCTTGAAGCTCCACACGGGAGGCTTGGCGGGCTTCGAGTCGTTGAGGTAGATCACCCCCTCGCCGTCGCCGTACGAGGCGAAGATGTCGGGTTTCCCGTCCTCATTGAGGTCATAGACGAGACGGATTTCGCCGCCCGGATACGGGATCTCGTTCGACTTTCCCCTGCCGCGCGGGATGCTCAGCCTGGGGTCCACGTAGGTGAAATGTCCCTTCCCGTCGTTCACGGCCGCCGCCGCCGGAAAGCCGTGTCCCGCGAGATGCAGGTCCAAGTCCCCGTCGCCGTCGATATCGACGAGCGTCATCCCGCTCAGCCACCACTTGGGGACGTTCGCATAGTGCTGCTTCACGACCTCCGCGACGCCCGATTCCGCCGTGATGTCGGTGAAGGCGCCTCCTCTCGGGTCCGCCGACGACGGCGTCTGCATCCAGAGCAGAAGTCCCCAGACGCCGCAGAATACCAGAGACGCAACGATCACGACGTGCACCGATTTCATGACCAGTCCCCCTCTTGCCGGATGTAAACCGGTTTCATTTCCCGGCAGGTTGCCAAAAAAATCTCTTGCGGTTATTCTGAGGCCCGACCCTATCGGGACGAGGTTTACTCGCCTCCGGCGAGAATCTTGCCGGCGCTGCGAGAGGCCGTTCTCTCGCATCGGGGGCCGGATTCTTCGTCGCCCCATCCCGATTCCATCGGGATCAGAATGACACCCGGGCCGCTCTGCTATCGGCGTGTCAGTTCCCCGTGCCGTCCTCGCGGATTTCGACAACCGTGTCCGCCCTAACGTTTTTCTTCTCGACCTTCTTGCCGGACGGATAGAACTCGACGCTCACGTCGACGCCCGTGCGGTCGCCCAGCCCGAAGTGCCGCTCGGTCTGGGCGGCGGTGTAGTAGCTGTGAAAGCTCTCCCGTCCCCAGATGGCCACCTGCTCAAACCAGATGAGTTTCTTCGGGTTGGCCATGCCGCCCGGCTCGTAGATGCGGATCTTCGACCCGCCGGCCGAACGGTTCCCCTTCAGCCCGACCGGACGCACCCTCACCCAGTGCTTTTTGGGCAGGTCGTTGCGGAGGACCATCACCCCTCGTTCCCTCCCCGCGGGGGGCGGTCCCGCGCTCACAAGGTCCAGGTCGCCGTCGTTATCGATGTCGCCGAAACACAGTTCTTCCATGATGGTGGACGCGGAAGGCACGCTCCAAAGGGAGTTGGCCTCCACAAACCGGCCTCCTCCCACCCCCCGGAAGAGCAACCGGAAGTGCTTGCCCCCGACGAGGAAGTCGGCGATCCCGTCGTTGTCGAAGTCCGTCACGATGGCTCCGCCCCACGTTGCCGCGGCGGGCCTTGCCGTAAGGCCGCTGATCGCGTCCGGCTTCCTGGTGAAATGCCCTTTGCCGTCGTTGAGGTAGATGACTATCTCGTTGCCCTCGACGCAGAGGAGGTCCAAGTCGCCGTCCTGGTCCAGGTCGCCTGCTCCGTGGATGCTCCCGCCGTTCGGGTCGAGCCCGGCCTGCGCCGTGACGTCGGTGAAGTTCATCTTGCCGTCGTTCGATAGCATCTTGCGCATGGGGGTATTGTAGCCACGCTGGGTGACCAGCAGGTCCAAATCGCCGTCACCGTCGATGTCCACCGGGATGGCGCCGCTTTCCTTCAGTCCGCCGGGGATGAGCTGCTGTCGCTCAAAGGTCCCGTCACGTTTGCCGAGGCAAATGCGGATCCGGGTGTCACGGCCGGTGTCGTCGAGGTAGTCCACCTGACCATCACGGTTCAAGTCGGCCATGGCCATGGCCCGGCTGAAGAAGTCGAAGGCACGGTTGCGTTTGAAGTTCCACACCGGCGGATCGCCGGGCTTGCAGTCGTTGAAATAGAGTGCCGCGGCGCCATCCCCATAGGCGGCCATGAGGTCCACCTTGCCGTCCTCGTTGAAATCGTAGACGATGCGAATCTCACCACCCGGATAGGGGATGTCCTGGTCCTGCCCGACGCCACGGGGGATACTCAGTTTCGGATCCACATAGGTGAAGTGCCCCTTCCCGTCGTTCATGCCCGCGCCTGCTGGAAATCCATGTCCCGCGATATGCAGGTCCAGGTCCCCGTCGCCGTCGAGGTCCACGAGCGTCATCCCGCTCAGCCACCACTTGGGGACGTTCTCGTAGTGCTTCTTCACGATGTCCGCCACGCCCGATTCCGCCGTGACGTCGGTGAAGCCGGCCCCTCCCGGGGCCGCCGACGACGGCTCCTGAACCCAGAGCAGGAACCCCCAGACACCGCAGAAAGCCGCCAAGACAACGATCCCAACGTGCATCCCTCTCATGCCCGGCTCCTCTCATCGCAAGCCTGTATTAATCCCCTCCGCCCGTCTCGCGGATCTCGACCGTGGTGTCCGCCTTGACGCCTTTTTTCTCGACTTTCTTGCCGGAGGGATAGAACTCGACGCTCACGTCGACGGCCGACCGCTCGCCCAGTCCGAAGTGCCGCTCGGTCACGGGGTAGGAATAACAACTATGGGCGCTTTGGCTGTCGAGGATCTGCACCTGCTCGCACCAGAGGAGCTTCCTGGGGTTCCCCGGCTCGGTGATGCGGATCCTGGACCCGGCCGCCCCGCGGTTCCCGGACGCCCCGATCGGTCGCACGTTCACCCACTTCGCCTTGGAAAGGTCGTTCCGATAGACCTTGACCTGTCGCTGGTTGTCGAGGCTGCCGGTGTACCCGACGATGTCCAAGTCCCCGTCACCGTCGATGTCGCCGAAGCAGAGTCCGTCGTCCACGGAGGCGGCGGACTTGTCCTCGATGGACCAGGTCGTATTCATGTAGGCGAAGCGGCCGCCGCCGGTCCCGCGCAGCACCCACAGGAAGTTCCGCCCGTTCCACAGGATGTCGGCGACTCCGTCACTGTCGATGTCCGTGACGACTGCGAGGCCCCACGAGGCGTACTGCGGGCGGGCGGACCGTTCCATCCCGACGAGCGCCCCCTCCTTCTTCGTGAAGTGTCCCTTCCCGTCGTTCAGGTAGATCTCGGGTTTCACGTTCTCGAGGACCATGAGGTCGGGAGCGCCGTCCTGGTTGACATCCCCGACCCCCTTGACCGCGAAGGCCTCTTCCGTGATGCCGCACTCCTTCGTGGCGTCGCGGAAGTTCCCCTTGCCGTCGCCGAGGTAGATGCGCGAGCGACCCTTCGCGAAGTCGTAGCGTCCCCACTGCGCGACGAGGTCGATGAACCCGTCGCCGTCCACGTCGGCGGGATGCATGTTCGTCTCGTTCCTCGCGGAGCCGGCATCGACGCTCCCGTCCTTCTTGAAGTTCCCCTTCCCGTCGCCGAGCTCGAAGACGACGCCGGGCCGCTCGTGCAGCCAGTCCACCTTCCCGTCGCGGTTGATGTCAATCATGGCGTTGCAGCGACCCTGACCGGCCGTCACGCCGCTGTCACGGAAGCTTAGCGTGTCTTTCGTCGACTCGTTGATCCACCACTTTCCGCCCCCGTCCCCGAAGGTCATCTGCAGGTCCGTCTTGCCGTCCTCGTTGATGTCGTACGGAAGGTGGATTTCGGTGGTGGGATAGCTCCCCTTGGCCCGGGTGAAACGGCCCTTGCCGTCGTTGAGTGTCGCCAGTGCCCCGCCTCCCCCGTGCGCCCCGAAGAAGAGGTCGAGCTTCCCGTCCCCGTTGAGGTCCACGAGGTAGAGCCCGCTCAGCCACCATTTCGGGCTCTGTTGGTACTTGTCGTCGATGATCTGCTGGATGCCGCATTCACGGGTCACGTCGGTGAAGGCGGCCCCCCCGGAATTCATCGGCCGCTCCTGGCCCCAGAGCACAAGTCCCGAGACGCCGCAGGAAACCACAAACGCAATAACCACGACGTGCAGCGATTTCATGGCTGGTCCCCCTTTTGCCGGATGTAAACCGGTTTCATTTGCCGGCAGGTTGCCAAAAAAATCTCTTGCGGTCATTCTGAGGCCCGATCCTATCGGGACGAAGAATCTTGCCGGCGCTGCGAGAGGCCGTTCTCTCGCATCGGGGGCCAGATTCTTCGTCGCCCCAGAAGACCGTGGCTCCTCAGAATGACACGCGGGCCGCTCTACTATCGGCGTGTCAGTTCCCCGTATCGTCCTCGCGGATTTCGACAACCGTGTCCGCCTTCACGTTTTTCTTCTCGACCTTCTTGCCGGAGGGATAGAACTCGACGCTCACGTCCACGGACGACCGCTCGCCGAGTCCGAAGTGCCGCTCGGTCTGGGCTGGGGCGTAATAACTGTGGAAGCTCTGCCGTCCCCAGATGGCGACCTGCTCGAACCAGAGGAGCTTCGTCGGGTCGTCCATTCCGCCGGGTTCGTAGATGCGGATCTTGGACCCGGCGGCCGCACGGTTCAACTTCCCGGCAACCGGACGGACGTTCAGCCAGTGCTTCTTCGGGAGGTCGTTCCGGAAGACCGCGGCCCCGGCCCTTTTCTCGTCCGGCCCCTTCCCGTATGTCACGAGGTCCAGGTCCCCGTCGCCGTCGATGTCGCCGAAACAGAGCCCTTCGTCCACCGCCGACCCCATTGCCGTGGGAAGTCCCCACACGTCGCTCATGAACTCGAACTTCCCGCCGCCCAACCCCCGGAGAACGTAGAGGAAGTACCTCCCGTTGACGATGATGTCGGGGAGACCGTCGCTATCGAAGTCGGTGACGATCGCGCCGCCCCAGTTGCCGCCAGCAGGCTTACCCCGTGCCCTGTCCAGTCCCACGATAGGCTCTCCCTTCGTGAAGTGTCCCTTTCCGTCGTTCAGGTAGATGACCAGGGTCTTGCCGTCCATGCAGAGGAGGTCGAGGTCGCCGTCCTGGTCCACGTCGCCCGGACCCATGATGTTACCGGTTTCCTCGAGCCCGCACTCCTTCGTCGCCTCCGTGAAGTTCATCTTGCCATCGTTCAGCAGGATGCGGCGCAGTTGCGGCGTGTAGCCGCGCTGGCTGACGAGGAAGTCGAGGTCCCCGTCGCCGTCGATGTCCACGGGGATCGCCCCCGACTCCTTGAGTCCGTCGAACTGCCGCTGGGCTTCGAACGTCCCGTCCGGCTTGCCGAAGAGCACCCCAACGGAGCCGCCCGAATCCATCAGGTAATCCACGATCCCATCCCGGTTGAGATCCACCATCGCGGTTGCCCGACTGAACGGGTTGAATATCGGGTTTGCTTTGAGGCTCCAGACCGGCGGATTGCCCGCACGGCAGTCGTTCATGTAGATCACGCCGTCGCCGTCACCGTAGGAGGCGAAGACGTCGGGCTTCCCGTCCTCGTTGAGGTCGTAGACCAGCCGGATTTCCCCGCCCGGGTAAGGAATGGGTTCACTCTTGTTTCGCCCGCGCGGGATGCCTACCTTCGGGTCCATCCACGTGAAGTGTCCCTTCCCGTCGTTCCAACCCGCCACCGCCTGACAGCCGTGCCCGGCGAGGTGGAGGTCGAGGTCGCCGTCCCCGTCGAAATCCACAAGCGTGAATCCGCTCAGCCACCACTTGGGCAACGCCTCGTACTGCTTCTTCACGATGTCGGCGACGCCCGATTCCGCCGTGATATCGGTGAAGGCGGCTGCTTTCGCCCCCGCCGCCGGTTCTTGGCCAAACATCAGGAACCCGCAGAGGCCGCACGAAACCACCAACGCAACGATCACGAAATGCACCCGTCTCATGACCAGTCCCCCTCTCACCCGATGTGAACAGGTTTCATTTCCCGGCAGGTTGTCAAAAAAATCCCTTGCGGTCATTCTGAGGCCCGATCCTATCGGGACGAAGAATCTTGCCGGCGCTGCGAGAGGCCGTTCTCTCGCATCGGGGCCGGATTCTTCGTCGCCCCAGAAGACCGTGGCTCCCTAGAATGACACCCGGCCCGTTTTGCTATCGGCGCGTCAGTTCCCCGCACCACCCTCGCGGATTTCCACGGTGGCGTCCGCCTTCACGTTCTTCTTCTCCACCTTCTTGCCGGAGGGATAGAACTCGACGCTCACGTCGACCGCCGACCGCTTGCCCAGCCCGAAATGCCGCTCGGTATTGACGGCAAAGTAGTAGCTGTGGAAATTCTGCCGCCCCCAGGTCAAGACCGGCTCATACCAGAGCAGCTTGGCCGGGTCGTTGAGGCCGCCCGGTTCGTACAGGCGGATCTGGGCATTGGCCGCGCCCCGATTGCCCCTGGCGCCAATGAGCTGGACCCGGATCCAGTGCTGCTTGGGCAGGTCGTTGTGCAGCAGGGAGACGCCGCGCTCCTTGCCCGCCGGAGGCGGCCCGGAAGTGACCAGATCGAGCATCCCGTCGTTGTCGATGTCGCCGAAATCGCTCACCCCGCCGCGTATCCCCCACTTCTGGTTGGCCGACTCGAACTTGCCGCCGCCCAGCCCGCGCATCACGCCCCGGCCGGTGACGATGTCGGCGATGCCGTCGTCGTCGATGTCGGTGACCCGGGCGGTCGACCCGAAATCATTGCCCCCGCCGTCGACACCCGCACCCCTGGTGAAGTGGCCCTTGCCGTCGTTGAGGTAGACGCCTTCCGGGCAGATGATATCGACCTTGCCGTCCTGGTTGACGTCGCCACAGCCGCCCACCATGCCTTCCTTGCTCAGGCCGGCCTCCTCCGTGACGTCCTTGAAGTTCATCTTGCCGTCGTTGAGCAGGATCCGGCGCTCCTTGGGGTGGTAGCCGCCCTGGTGGAGGACCAGGTCGAGGAACCCGTCGCCGTTGATGTCCACGGCGATGGGCGTGGTCTCGAACAAGGCGTTGATCTCCGGCCCGACCTCCCAGGTGGCGTTGCCCTTGCCGTAGAAGACGGTCATGACGGTGTTGGAGTGTCTCTCGTTCTGGGCCAGCCCCTTGCTGTTGTAGGCGTAGTCGACAAAGCCGTCGCGGTTGAAGTCCGCCAGGCACATGCCCCGGCTGAAAACGGTGAAGCCCGGCTTGAATGCCTTGAAGCTCCAGACCGGCCCGGTCTTGCCCATGACGGTCTTGTTGAGGTAAGCCACGCCCGCGTCATCGCCGTAGGCGGCCAGGGCGTCGAGTTTGCCGTCTTCGTCGAAGTCGTAGATCATGCGGATTTCACCGCCGGGATAGGGCACCTCCTCCACCTTGATCCGCTGCCGGTCGTATAAGGACAGACCGTCGTTGGCGGTGCTCCGGGTGGTCTTATCGACCTTGGGATCGACCATTGTGAAATGCCCCGCGCCGTTGTTGCGCCCGAAGGAAGCGACGTAGCCATGCCCGCCGATGAGCAGGTCAAGACGGCCGTCGCCGTCCAGATCGGCCAGGGTCATCCCACTCAGCCAGAGTTGGGGCTCAAAGCGGTAATGCTCCTCCACCAGCGCGGCCACGCCCGATTCCTTGGTGATGTCGGTGAAGCCGGCTCCTTTCGCCCCCGCCGCCGGCTCCTGACCCCAGAGCAGAAGTCCCGAGACGCCGCCGAAAACCACCAAAGCAACCATCAGGACCTGCACCTGTCTCATGGCTAGTCCCCCTCCTCGCGAACATGTGTGATAGCGTCTAACAGAACGACTTCGTCAAGAGCCCTGAAAGGGGCGACAGATCATGGCTTCAGCCCCCGGAAGTCGATGTCTATAAATCTGTTCAGCCCCGGAGGGGCGGCGGAACTTCTCCCTCTCCCTCTCAAGGAGAGGAAGTACCCCCACACGTACCCTATCTCCCGCAAGCGGGTCGAGGGGTTAGGTTGTGTCCGCTCGCGGCGATCGCCGCGCCTCATTGGACAAGCTGATGCGTGACGGTGAAGTACTCGGTGCGGATCTTTTCGACGGCGTCCAGTGTCTGGGGGTCGAGCGTCACGTCGGCCGCTTTCAGGTTCTCATCGAGCTGCCGGACGTTGGTCGCGCCCATGATGGCCGCGGAGATCCCGGGCCGGCCGAGGACCCACGCTAGTGCGAGTTGCGCGAGCGTGATCCCGGCTTTTTCGGCGACGGGCGCCAGCTTCTCGACCGCCGTGAGCTTCTCCGGCCGCAGGCGTGTCTTCCACTGCGGGTTGTCGGCCTGGCGTCCCGCGCGACTGTCCTTCGGGATCCCCTTCCTGTACTTCCCCGTCAGCACGCCCGCGTCCAGCGGGGAATACACGATCATCCCGAAGCCGTACTTCCCGGAGAGCTGGTCGAGTCCCGTGAACTTCTTTCCCTGCGTCTCGACGATCCCGGGCTCGAAGACGGAGTACCCCGGCTGGTGCGAGACGGGATACGGCACGCTCAGGTTGTCGCACGCCCGGAAGGTCTCCGCCGTCTGCGTGGGGTTCAGGTTCGACAGACCCCAGTAGACGATCTTCCCCCGTGTGAGGAGGTCGCCCATCATCTGCACCGTCTCCTCGATGGGACAGTCCGGGTCCCACTGGTGGAGCTGGTAGAGGTCGATGAAGTCGACGCCCAGCCGCTTGAGGGAGCCGTCGATCGCGTGGGTGATGTGCTTGCGGCTGAGTCCGCGCCGGTTCTCGCCCCGACTGCCGTAGCCGAACCGCACCTTCGTCGCCAGCACGATCTCGTCCCGCGGCAGCTCCCGGATGAGCCGGCCCGTCATCACCTCCACCTCGCCCTTCTCGCCGTAGGCATCCGCCGTGTCGAACAGGTTGATTCCTGCGTCGAAGCACCGCCCCAGGAGCGACGTGTCCGTCGCCGCGTCCGAGACCGTCAGGGTGCCGTAGGCGAGCACCGAGACCCTCATCCCGCACGTCCCCAGCCGTCGATATTGCATGGTCGTCTCCTGAAAATCTCAGAACCCGTCCGTCAGGGTGCCTCTTCCCCGATCGGGACCTTCTCGAAATCCACCGTCACGCGGCTCTTCGCCTTGACGCCGAACTGTTCGATGGGTTTCCCGCCCGGATAGACTGCCCGCACGTCGCAGGTGCCTTCCGTCCCCAGGCCGAAGTGAAGCCGGGAGCCGGTGGTGTGGAAATCAGTGGAGAAGATCGCCTGGCGGTGTCCGAGGACGGCGTCTTTGTCGCCGAGCCGCCCGGAGCGGTAGATCGTCACCGACGCCCCGGCCGCGGATGGGTTTCCGCGCGGCCCCTTCACCTTCACCTCCATCCACCCGTTCTTCGTCTGCGTTACGTTGCGGCCCAGCCACACGCCTTCCGAGAGGACCGCGAGGTCGACGAGGCCGTCGCCGTCATAGTCGGCCGAGGCCGCGCACGGCTCGCCCGACGCCGACTTGGCGATGCCGCTCGTTTCCGTCACGTCCTTGAACTTGCCCCCGCCGAGGTTCTGATAGAGTCGGAAGCCGGTGCTCGCCCAGTTGACGATGTCGACGAGTCCGTCGTCGTCGAAGTCGTCGGCCGTGCTCTTGACGTAGCGGGTCTGCCAGGCGGCCTTCGGACCCTCCAGGCCGCTCCCTTCGGTCGCATCGCGGAACTTCCCCCCGCCCAGGTTGAGGTAGAGTTTGACCGCCCCCTCGTCCTTCTTCGTCGACGGATAGCCGCAGACGTAGATATCCATCAAGCCATCATTATTGAAGTCGGCGGCGACAATGTTCCCACCCGCCGGCGCCGCGACGAGCCCGGCCTCCTCCGCCACGTCCTTGAAGCCGCCCTTCCCGTCGTTCAGGGAAAGACCCACGTAGAACTCGCGCTTGGCACGGGTCTCCCCGAAGTCCGACGCGAGGATGTCCGGCCAGCCGTCGCCGTTCATGTCGGCGGCGAGGGAATGGAAGCCGACGAACGCCTCCGGACCCGCCGCGAAGTCCTTCACCCAGGACTGCCCCTTGCCGAAGCAGACCTTGCCCGCGGCGCCGCGGTTGGCGCCGACCGCGGCGTCCACGTTCCCGTCGCCGTTCATGTCCGCTAGCAGGTACGTGTAGGTCGCCCCCCCGAGCGTCTCCTTCACCCACGCGAAACTTTCCGGGGCCAGCTTGCCGACGGGACCGGTGTAGTGGAACTGACTCGACGGCACGTCGCCGTCCGAGAGGAGGAGGTCTTGTGCGCCCGTGCCGAAATCGATCGGCAGGAGGCTAAAGCTCCCGCGGCTCTTCCCCTCCGCCAGGAGCTTCTCGGGCGGAACGACCGTGAACTTCCCTTTCCCGTCGCCCAGCCAGAGCCGCGACCATATCCCGTGCGCGTGGTTCGCCATGAACAGGTCCCACGTCCCGTCCCCGTTCGCGTCCATCCACACGACGTCGAACGGCCACGCATAATACCCGATCTCGGTCTTCCCGCCGGGCGGCCATTCGCCCTGCGCCAGCTCCGGGTTCGGATGCTTCGTCCGCGACTGCATGAACGTCCCCGCCGTCTTGCTCTCGTTGGAGAAACGGATGTCATCGGCCGGAAAGAGCGCCGCGGCACAGAACGCCACTCCCACCGGAGCCCACACGACGGTTCGGAGTCTGCACATGATCAGTTTTCCCTAAAGACCGACGGGTGCCACGGCTGGCTTGCCCAGCCGTGACCACAAGCGCATCGAAGCCAAACGCCCCCTGACCCCGCCCTCTCCCCCTGAAGGAGGAGAGGGAGAAACGCGCTTTCCCGTCTCCGGGTTCCGCGACCCGGAGACGGGACGAACAACCCCTTGCCCGGCTGGCATCATCACGGCAGTCGCTTGCCGTACTTCGGGAGGACCTTCTTCTGGACGAACTTGTCGTAGGCCCCGATGTTCCGCACGATGACCTCGGGCTTCATGACGTCGATGACGCGGTCGATCTGCCGGACGCCCTCGGCGGCGCGGGCCTTGCGCTCGGCCGCGCTCAGCGGCTTCTGGGGCCACCAGCCATGCTGCGTCTCGTCCGAGAACTGGAATCCCACGTAGGCCCGTCCCTGCTGGATCTTCGCAAGCGCCGGGGGATACTCCGCCCGCTTGTGCCCCAGCGGTCTCACGGAGATCTCGTCGAGCCGTCCGAGCACCTCGTAGGCCCCCCAGATCATCTTGTTGAAGTCCACCTTCCCCGGCCCCTTCTCGCCGGCCAGGTTGAAATAGTTGCACAGGTCGAGGTAGCAGATGGGACACTTCGTCTCGTCAAAGAGCTCGCGGACCACGGGCATCAGCGTGACGAGCGCCGGCCCGTGCGCCGAGAGCACCACCTGTCTGCGGAACCCCGCACGCAGCAGGCTCCGGCAGATCTCCTTGAGATACGCTATCCCCGTCGTCGGACTTACGAAAACGCTCCCCTTCCCGATGGCCGTCCCGCCGCAATAGAAATACGCCAGGTTCGGGAGCACCAGCCCGTCCAGCCGCTCCGCCAGCTTCACCGCGAACCCGAGCGGCAGCACGTGCTCGCACCCGAGCGGCATCTCCCCGTGCATCTCCACCGTGCCCACCGGGATGAAGATGAGGTCGTTCCGCTTGAGATACGTCTCCACCTCGTCGTTCCGCAGCGAGTCATAGAACCGCGTCCGCATCCGCGACGCACCTGCCTTCAAACCACGCTTCTTAGCCATGTTGTCTCCCTCCGAAAAGAACCCTCTTATTGGTGTCCGCGGGTCCGCGAAATCATACGGGTCGAATCGACGCGCTCTCACGTCTCGTCCAGCCGGTCCGTCGGCACGATGTACTGGAACGGATGCTTCTTGAGCCAGGCCGAGTAGTGGTCGAGGCTCTGGAGCGCCGGGAGGAGAAGCTCCGCGCATTGTTCGAGCACCTCGACCGCGAGGTCGATGTCCGACTTCCCCTTGAACCGGCGCCCGACCGTCCCGTGGTTCCCGTGGTTTTTCTCCTCGTGGTAGCGCCACCCCACGGTCCCGGTCCGTCGGAGCGTCACGACGTCCTGGAAGATCTCCGCCGGCTGGTCCCCGTCGCCGTCCGTCTTGAGCTCCCTCGCCCACTTCGCACAGGGGATGCGTCTCGCCCGGCCCAGGATCCGCAGGCTCGCCGCGTCGATCTGCGTCTCCCCGAAGTTCCCCCGATACCCCTCGGTGATCGCCTTCACCTCCGGCACCCCCAGGAGGTTCTCCCCCACGATGAGCCAGAAGGGATGCTCGGTGCGGTCGAAGAGCTCGCGCGCGGCGACCGTGCCCCCGTAGGATTCCGGCGACGTCCCCGCCACCAGCACCGTCCTCTTGAACCCCTGCTGGTAGAGCGTAGTCGCGACGCGCGTCAGGATCGCGACCTGCTCCGTGATCGGAAACGATACCGCCCCGCGGAAGCTCCGAGTCGCCCCGGAATACACCGTGTAAATCGGCGGATACACGATCCCGTTCGCCCGCTCCGCCAGGAGCAGCGACAGGGCCTGCGCCCAGTGCGCGTGGATCCCCATCGGGATGAACGCCCCGTGACCCGACACCGGACCGAACGGCACGAACACCAGGTCGCCCCCCTCGTCGAAGTACCGCTGAACCTCCCGACTCGTCATCTCATCCATCCGACGTGTCACCAGTTTCATTCCAAGTCCTCCTTCGTCAAAGGGTCTGGGCCCGGAGCGGGCCATCCGTGGCTTGATTCCGTGCACTCGGGAACGTATGATACCCGATGCGGGGACGGAACTCAACGGAAAGATGCGAGGCACGGCGTCATGAAACGACTTCACCTGGTGATGCTCCTGGTGGCGCTGGTGTTCGCCGGGATTGTGCTGGGATTCCTGTTCGGCGGCGGCCGGGGCGCGCACGCCGGGGCGGCAGTCGGCGTGGCACTCGTCGGCGTCACCCTCTGGACGA
>Ga0315282_10000472_pt1 | contig 80054 bp, 68 predicted proteins | sample YL17G07_20_MG_FD_203693 | JGI IMG/M metagenome (GOLD analysis project Ga0315282, IMG submission 203693) | Sediment microbial communities from Yellowstone Lake, YNP, Wyoming, USA - YL17G07_20 | ecosystem: Environmental > Aquatic > Freshwater > Lake > Sediment | place: USA: Wyoming | collected...
GCGTGCGGACCCCCTGTGAGGTCTTCGGGACCATCCTTCAGCGTGGGCAGCACGCGGGCAAAGAGCCGGCCACACGAGGCCACCGAACACCTATGGTAAGGGCCTCCCTGCCGGTTTGTAAAGGCGCACAACCGTCAAGATGCTGTGAAGATCCCTGGTATCCGGCCCTTTTTCGCTCCCGGACCGCCCTCGACCTCCCGTGCGTACGTCCTTCTCCTCACCTTCGCCGAGAGGGTCCGGAGGGTTCGCCCGACCCCCCCGGGCAAGGAGCCGGAGGGCCCGGCGCCCATGCCGGCCCGGCGACGGACGCCGGTAGGCTGGAGCCGTGGTGATGCGCCCAGACCTCCCCGAGAGCCGGTACGTCGACCTCGACGGCCCGGTCCACTACGTCGAGTGGGAGGGACCTGACGAACGCACCTTCGTCCTCGTACACGGCCTCGGTGGTGCGTACCTGAACTGGGCACTCGTAGGCCCGGAGCTCTCACGGCTCGGGCGGGTGCTCGCGCTCGACCTCGCCGGCTTCGGGCGGACGCCGCGGGCGGGCCGCAGCAGCCGGCTGTCGGCGAACCGTGCGCTGCTGTCGCGCTTCATCGACGAGGTCGCCGGGCGGCCGGTCACAGTCGCCGGCAACTCGATGGGCGGGGGCATCGCGATGCTGCAGGCGGCCTACGAGCCGGCGTCGGTCGACGGGCTCGTGCTCACCAGCTCGGTGTTCCCGCGGACGCCCGGCGGTATCCCCTCGCCCGTTGTGATGGCAGGGTTCGCGACGTACCGAGTGCCGCTGGTCGGCGAGTTCGTCGTGCGGCAGCGCTTCCACCGACTCCCGGCCGAGGGGGTCGTGCGAATGGGGTTCCGGATCGCGATGGTCGACCACACGCGCGTGCCGGAAGCGCTCGTACGGGCGCACGTCGACCTGCTGCTAGAGCGCGAGCACGATGGCGATGTGGGCCCGGCGTTCCTCGAAGCCGCGCGGTCGTTGCTCCGCCTCGGCGAGCACCACGCGTTCGCGCGGAGCGCGGTGGCGGCCGTGAAGTGTCCGACGCTCGTGGTCCACGGCCGGTCCGACCGCCTCGTGCCGGTCGCGTTCGCGCTCGCGGTGACCAAGGAGCACCCGGACTGGATGCTGCGCATCCTGCCCGGGGTCGGCCACCTGCCGATGATCGAGGCCCCCGATCGGTGGCTCGCCGCCGTCGAGACCTGGCTCGAGCGGCCGGGCAACGCCTGAGCCACGCCTGGTGGGCGACCGTCGCCAAGTCGACCCCCGCCCTGCCGATGCCGAGGCGCTAGACGCCCGCTGCCTTGCACAGCTCCACGAGCGACTCCTCGATCGCGAGCGCGAGCACGTCGATGTCGGGCGTCGCGTCCCAGTCGGCGGTTAGGCCGAACGCCATCACCCCGCCGAACGACGTGCACGCGATCGACAGCGCGGAGTTCTCGCCGAGCGGCATCGACGGGTAGCTGGCGACCAGGCGCGCCCCCGCGAGGTACATCGGCTGCTGGGGCCCGGGTATGTTCGAGACGACCAGGTTGAACCACGGGCCGCGCGAAGCCGCCCGCGCGGCGGCCGCCAGGAACCCGGCGGGCGCGTAGGCGCCGAGGCCGATGACGGCATCGGCGCTCATCGCCACCATCGACTCCTTCAGGTTCTTCGTGCTCTCGCGGACGCGGGCGAGCCGCGTCTTCGGCGACATCGCGCCCACGGGGACGTCGACGAAGGCCGGCGCGACACGGTTGCCCGTGCCGCCGTCGCCGTTCGTACGCACGGACACGGGGACCATGACGCGGAGCGCGCGGCCCTTCGTAGGCTCCTTCCGGGCCTTCATCCACCGGTGGAGCGCGCCGGCCACGACCGTGAGCACCACGTCGTTGACCGTGCCCCCGAGTGAGTTCTTCACGTCCTTGAAGCACCGGAGCGGTGCGTCCGTGATCGCGAACCGCCGGTTCGGCCCGATCTGCACGTCGAGCGAACTCGCCGGGCGCGCGCCCATGTCGAGGATGCTGCGCACGCCCTGAGCGATCGCCCCGAGCCCGAGCGCCGTGAGCGTCGGCGACCGCCGCACCTGCTCGATCGCGCGCGTGAGCGCCTGGATCGGGTGCGTGAGTTGATCCTCGAGCGCCGCACGCATCAGCTCGTTCGGCGAGGGCTCCGGCTCGGGCTCCCACGGCGGCGCCGGCGGCACCTCCGGCGGATCCGGCTGCAGGTCCCACATCGCCTGCGCGAGCCGCATGCCGGCGATGCCGTCGATCATCGCGTGGTGAACCTTGAGGAGCGTCGCGACGCGGTTGCCCTCGAGGCCCTCGATGACGTAGAGCTCCCAGAGGGGCCGGCTCCGGTCGAGCGGCCGAGAGAGCACGCGCTGGACGTAGCCGGTGAGTTCGCGCCGTCCGCCGGGCTCCGGCAGGGCCGCGCGACGGATGTGCGGGTCGAGGTCGAAGCTCGCGTCGTCGACCCACACGGGCAGCCCGACGTTCCCCGGCACCATGAGTACCTTCTGCCGGAACCGCGGCGCGAGGTGGATCCGCGCGGCGGTCGTCGCGAACACGTCCTCGAAGCGCAGGTGCCCGTCCGGCCGCGTGGACGGGTCGAAGATCGACAGGGCCGCGACGTGCATGTGCATCGGCGGCCGCTCCAGGAACAGGAACGACGCATCGAGCGGCGTCAGTCTCTCGGGAGGCATCCGGTTCCAGGGTACGGCTCCACGTCTCACATGGGAATGGGCGCTATCGGCCGCGGGGTCCCTGGGACCTCACCTGCGGCACCTACGGGATCTGCTGCTCCTGCACCGTGGCTGCCCGGGCGAAGCTCGCAGTGACCGCGCCGACAAGGATCAGCACACCACCGAGGGCGGTGCCGAGGCTCACGCTTTCGTCGAGGAACACGAACGCGAGGAACGAGATGGCCAGCGGCTCCGTGGCAGCGATGATCGACGTGCGCACCGCGCCGAGGCGCTGGAGCCCGGCCATCAGACAGACGAACGCCCCGGCCGTGGCCACGCCCATACCGAGGACCGGCCACCACTCGGTCCATCCCGACGGCAGCCTGCCGTCGCCTGAGACGGCGGTGTAGACGGCGAGGCCGAGCGCCGCACCGGCGCTCACCCACATCGCACTTGTCATGGGGTTCGTCTTCTTCAGCACGAAGTCGGCGCCGATCAGGTACGCGGCGTACGTGCTGGCCGACGCGAGCGCGAACAGCACCCCTGCCGTACGGATCGCGAGTCCGCCGCCCGATCCCGCCACGAGACCGGCACCGCTCACCGCGGATGCGAGGGAGAGGACCGTGAGTCGCACCGGTCTGCCGTGCCCCAGCGCCCACGAGGCGACCGTCACGAACACCGGGTAGGTGAAGAACAGCAGCGTCACGGCGGCAGCGGTCCCGTGCTCCAGCGCGGAGAAGAAGAAGGCGGACTCGACCGCGTACAGACACATCCCGAGGACGCCCAGTCCGACCCGCTCACCCGCAGCCGGCAGCAGCGGGCGCCGGAGCGCCACGAGCGCGAGGGCGAGCACCACCGCCCCGATCGCGTAGCGGATGGTGAGTATCGAGGTGACCGGTAGGTCGCGGCGCAGCGCGAACTTCCCGAAGATGACGACGGTGCCGAACAGGAGGGAGGATGCGCCGACCAGCAGTCCGCCGACCGCCTCCTCGCGCGTGCGGCCGGCCGCGCACGCGACCGGGGACGCCTCACTCATCCGCGGCGAGGAACGCGGAGACCTTCTCCACGAGCGCCGGGAGCTGCTCGAAGAGCGCCATCTGACTCTCGTACACGACCAGCTCGGAGTTCGGGAGCAAATCCCCGAGGATGCGGCCGAGCTCGACCGGGTGTATGTCGTCGCCCTCGACGCAGATCAGCAGTACCGGGTTCGTGACCTTGCGTAGCAGCTCGCGGTCATCCACCGGCCAGTCCTCGATCACACCGCAGATCGCTCTCGCGACGCCCTCAGGGTGGTTGTGGTCCCACATGACCCGGTCGAGCTCGAGCTTCCACGGGGTCGCGAGGTACTCGGCCGCGCGCTCGGGGTCGTTCAGGATCGCTTCGATCGCCTCGTCGCGCGTCTTGCCGTCGATCTGCGCGGCCATCTCCCGGTAGCGGTCCTTGAACGAGAACGGCAGGTCGAGCCCGGCGGGCATGAGCCAGACCGTGCGCTCGAACCGGTCCGGGTCGTGCGAGAGCAGGTGCGCGATGGCCCCGGCCCCCAGCGAGGTCCCGACGGCCCGTGTCGCCCCGTACGCGCGGGCCACGGCGTCGAGGTCGCGCGCGAAGTCGGCGAACCGGTAGCCGATCTCCGGCGCGCTCGAGCGCCCGTGGCCGCGGAAGTCGAACCGGACCTTCGTCCCGGGGACGAGCGGCGTGAGCGCCGCGAGCTCGTTGCGGTTGTTCGTCAGGCCGTGGGCGATCACGGTGACCGGGTCGCCCTCCCCGTCGACCTCGACGTAGAGGACCGTCTCTTCAGTCGTGACCTCGGGCAGCCGACACCTCCTTTGAGGGTTTCGTACCATACACGTCGGGAGGACGTAGCAGATGGCCGAGATCGAGGTGCAGCGCTCGGACATCGAGCGGTTCATGTCACGGTTCCGCGTCAAGGTCACCGAGGGCAAGCGATCCACGCACCACGAGGTCACACTCTCGGCCGCGGACTTCGACCGCCTGGGCGGCAACTACCACTCGCCCGAGGAGTTCGTCCGGGCCTGCTTCGAGTTCCTGCTGGAGCGCGAGCGGAAGGAGTCGATCCTCCCCTCCTTCGATGTCAGCGTGATCTCGACCTACTTCCCCGACTTCGAGAAGCGGATCCTGCGCTTCTAGCGGTCGGCGGGGCCCGGCGGCTCAGGGCTCGGGGTCGGCGGCGATCGCCACGGGCTGCGGCGTGTCCGCGAGGTCGTCCTGCCGCGCGAGCTGGTCCTTGATCCGGGTCGCCCAGCCGTAGATCAGCGCCGCCACGACCAGGAACAAGAGGCCGGAGGTGATCAGGATCAGTCGCACCCGGTCCTCATTCCAGACGAGCGCGAGCACGAGCGCCGGCACGATCCAGCCCAGGTTGTAGGCGATGTCGAATAGGCTGAAGCCGCGCCCACGGAAGCCGTCGGACAGGGCCTGCTGCATGATCGTGTCGGCCGAGATCTTCCCGAGGAAGAACCCGAGCGCGCCGGTGAACGTGATCGCCGAGTAGCCGGTGATCGTCGGCACACCGCCGAACAGGACCACGCCGACGCCCAGCGCGATCATCGCGGCAACGAGCAGCTTGTAGGGCGGCACGCGGTCCTTCAGCTTCTGCGCGAGCACCATGCCGATCGCCGCGCCGGCCGCGCCGGCCGCGCCGGCGATGGCGACGACGACCTTGTCGGAGTTCTCGCCCGACAGCAGGTTCCGCGCCTGAAGCGCGAAGACGAGCGCCACGAATCCGAAGAACTCCATCCGCAGCGCCTGGAACGACGAGAGCCCGAGCGCCGCGGCCGGACGGCTGAAGACCTCGCGGAGGCCGGTGCCGATGTCACCGAACACCCGTTTGACCTCGTCCATGAACCTCGACGTGCGCCGCTCGTACTCCAGGCGCTCGACGCGCCTGGCCACGAGCGCGGCGGCGACGTACACGGCGCCGCCCAAGAGCGCGACGATCCACGAGGGCGCGAGCGCGGTCCCGACGAGCGCCACGCCGCCGCCCATCACCTGGAAGATCGCGCCGCCCGCCTGCGAGAGGCCGTTCGCCTGGAGAAGGTCCTTCCCCTGCACGACCGCCGGCAGGCCGGCCGACTTGATCGCGAGCAGCATCCTCGTGCACGCGAGCGCGACGAGGATCGCGAGGATCAGGACGACGTCGGGCAGACGATCGCCGACGGCCGCGAGCCCGAGCGCGGCCACACCGACCACGGCCCCCCGGAACAGGTTCGAGCGGATCAGCAGCAGCTTGCGATCGTAACGATCGATGAACGCGCCGGCGAACGGCGACACCAGTGTGTACGGGACATACAGCGCGAGCACCACGACGAGCAGGTACCGCGTCGACGGCGCGCTGGTGACGTCGAACCCCTTCTCACCGCCGAACGCGATCGACTTCGCGAGGGACGCCTGCACCATGCCGTCGGCCGCCTGCGCGAGGAACTGCGTGCCCATCAACGCCGAGAAACTGCGGTTCGAGAAGACCGAGAACATCTTGTCGAAGAAGGCGCCGAACCCTCTCAGCGCGCCGAGGAGCTTCGTCCGCAGCAGGGTCAGCGCACCAGCGATCGCGACGGCGAGGCCGAGCGTGATCCAGGCATCGACCGCGCTGAACGGCGAACGCGTCACCGAGATGACGAGGATCCCCGCGATCATGACGAGCGCGAACGAGAGCGCCGGGATCAGCGCGATCTTGATCCACCGGTCCTTCTCGAGGTCGAACCACCTCGAGGCGACCAGCCCGGGCAGCACGATCAGCAGCGCAAGGCCGAACAGCACGCGGAGCGTGTGACCGAAGTTCCCGAGGACGCCGGGGTGGTTCGCGTACAGGTCGGCGGTCTCTGCCTCGGCCTGCTTCGCGGCGGCGATCGCCTGCGGCGAGGGCGTTGCGAGGTTCGGGCCGGTCACGACCGCGATGTCGATGCTGATCTTGATCAGGTCATCCGGCGGCGGGTTCCGGTCGAGCAGCGCGGAGTTCTCGGTGCTCCCGTTGAACTGCCGCACGAGGAACACGACCGGCGGTTCCGGGTACTCCTTCAGCCCCTTCTGCAGCTCGTCGTAGAAGCCGCGGGCCATCTTGTTGTAGGTCGGGTCGGTGAGGACCGTCGGTTCGTTCGCGAGGAAGTTGTCGACGGTCCCGAAGTACGAGAAGTCGCGCTCGATCGCGTCGCCGGGCAGGCCGGTACGCGAGACGTTCGTGAACGTCTTCGCCCAGCCGTAGGACTGGTAGGTGTCGCCGAAGTTCAGGATGAACACGATCGGGTGGCCCTGCTCGTGCTCAACAACGGCGCTCGCCGCGGCCAGGGCCGTCCTCGTCGGCTGGTCGATCCATTGGTTGTCGGGGCTGGCCCATTGCGAGGCGTCGCGGCCGCGGACCCACACGAAAGCGAGCGCCCCGACGATCGCAACGACGCCCACCCAGGCGACGAGCTTCTTCGCGTCGCCGCGCTTCAGCAGCCACCGGACCGCGACGAACGCGCCGAGCCCGACCAGCGGGAACAGCGCCGCGGTCGCGTTCATGAAGCGGTAGTACGGGTAGGCCTTGCCGGCGATCCAGCCGAGCGTGCCGAGCAGCGGGATGAGCCACATCGCCGAGACCGTGCCGAACTGGCTCGCGGGCTGACGGTCCTTCCGGGCGCGCCAGACGACCCACCCGATCGCGAGCAGGATCAGCGGGACCGTGATCATCGGCTGCAGCGACCTCACCCACTGCGAGAGCCGCTGCTCGAAGACCGCCTGCGTGTAGGGCGGCGGGAGCGCGGCGTCGGCGAGCGAGCCCTTCACGCCCCACGGCCCGACGAGCCAGGTCGCGAGGCCGAAGACCATCCCGGTGCCGATCGAGAGCAGGTAGTGCCCCTCGGCCTTCAGGGCCGAGCCGAGCGAGAACCGGCTCGTGACGAGGTGCAGCCCGAACACCGCCAACAGCGAGGCTCCGAAGATCACACATGTGGTCGGGTGCGTGTAGGCGGCCGCGATCCCCAGCAGGAACAGTGCCGAGCGTGCGCCCCACGAGGTCTTCGACGGCGGGATGAAGGCGAGGGTCGCCGACAGGATGTACAGGACCGTGATGTTGTCGAGGTAGCCGACGTACGGCGTGGTCATGAACAGCGCCCCGGTCGCGAGCAGCACGAGCAGGAACAGCAGGCGCTCGCGGTGGACCCGGTACCCGAACGCTCCGAGGGCGAGACCGGCAAGGATCGGGATCCCGATCATCAGGAAGGCGCTGAACGTGTACAGATCGATCCCCGCGACCCGCACGAGCATCGCGCCGAACAGCGGGACCGAGACCCGGTAGCCGCCCGAGAACATGCTGAACGGCCCCCACTCCTTGGCGATGAGGCCCGGGGTGTCGTGCATCAACAGGTTCGCGCGCCACGTATACCAGGCGGGGTCGCGCGTCGGGGCGCTGATCGAGGGGTCCTGCAGGAAGGTCCATCCAAAGGCGAGGAGCATCGCCGCGATCGCGGCGATCAGGATCAGCGGGTGGTCGAGCGGGCCCGAGCCCGACTCGGGGATCCGGACCGTCTCATCGGTCCGGACGTCGTTCGTGAGCGCCATCCCCTAACTGCTCCTCTCCTCGCTCGGAGCTAGCTCCCGCGCGCCTCCGGCAGGCAGGGGAGCCTGGACAGGATAGACGACGGCAGCGCCGCCGAGAACACGGTGTCGTTCGCCTGTCCCGGGGTCGGCGTGGTACCGGCCTTGATCGTGTCGGCCTGGGTGAGGCCCATGATGTACTGCGAGACCTGCGCCGGCGTGTAGCCGTTGTCCTTGAGCTCGGCCTGGTTCAGCCAGATCTCGGTCGGGCGGACCTTCTCGATCAGCGGCACCCCGTCCCCGTCCCCGTCGAACCGCTGCGCGATGTCCTGCGTCAGCCTGTCGATGTCGATCAGGAACGCGCCGGAGACTGCCGGGTCGCGCTGCGAACCGTGATCGGAGAGGAGCGCGAGCACCCATTTCCCCTTCCCGACGGTCCGGTTCAGGAAGCCCACGAGCTCCCGCAGCGCGTCGTCCTGGTACTTCACGGCGTCGGACATCTCGACGCTGTCGGCGCTGAACAGGTGCGAGATCGTGTCGATCGCCTTGTAGTTCACGTACAGGAGGTCGGGTACGTCGTCCGTTCCGAACCCCTCGTGCTGGATAAGCGATTCGAGCAGCGTCGTCTGGAACGGCGTCCGCGCCGGCGTGTCGAAGCCGTTCGACAGCTGCGCGATCGAGTCGCTGCGCCACTTACCGTCGCGCACGCCGTCGGCCCGGTCGAGGGCATCGACGTAGGTCGACAGCGGAGGGAGCTGGTTCACGTGGGACGGCAGCGTGTAGAAGGGCGCCATGTCCGGCGTCAGGTTCCAGGTCGTGCTCTCGGCGCCGGCGGTCGCCGCGAACTCCTTCTCGCGCGTGATCGCGATGTCCTTGTCGCCGCCGCCCCACTCCGAGCCGTGACCCATCATCATGATGTGCGCCGCGAGCGTCGCGACTGCGCCGACGATCGGGCGGTTGCCCATGGCACGGTCGTACAGGTCGGCGAGCGTGGGGTCGACCATGAACGCCGGGCCGTTCTCGTTCGGCTTCTCGATGCGGCCGTTCACCCGGATGTACTCGTCGACCATCCCGTTGTGCATCGGGAACGCGCCGGTCCCGATCACCGAGTGACCGGTCGGTGTGTTCGAGGGCGAGGTCCCGACGGTGACGTTCGTGAACCACGCGCCGTGCGGGAGGAGCGAGCGCAGGTACGGCCAGTCCTGCTTCCAGCGGTTCAGCACGTCCATACCGGCCGCGTCCCAGATGAGGGTCACCAACAGGCGTGGGAGCGGGCGCTGGTCGGCTGGGAGCAGCCCCTCCGTGTGCGCTCGTCCGTCGGGCGCGGGGAAGTCGAACTTCAGGATCTGCCCCGCGGTCGGCGCGACGTCGGCGAGCGTCATCGGGGCGTCGTAGACGCCGGGCTTCACGTACCCGGGCCCGTAGAGGAACAGCGGCACTTCCTGCGTGTAGTCGTACGGCGTCGAGTGCGTGAGCCCGCCGTGCACGAAGCTCGGGTACTTCGCGATGATCTGGATGTCGCCGCTACGGCCGAGCATCACGCCACGCCAGGTGCGCAGCAGCACCTCGTGTGAGTTCTGCGCGCAGACCTCGCGCTCGAGCCTGCGTGTGGTGCCGTTCATCGGCTCTCCAGAAACGCTCGCCGACGGTCCCGCCGAGGGCGCGCCCGTGCCGGACGCGCTGGAAGCGCCGGACGCGCCGGTGCAGGCGGCGGCGACCAGGGCGAGAACGGCCACGAGCGCCGCGACCGGGGAGCGGCTCACCCGCGGGCCTCGGGCAGACACCTCAGGCTCGGCAGGATCGACGAGGGGAACGCGGCCGCGAAGACCCGATCGTCGCGCTCGGTTTCGGGGACGGTCGACGGGTTCGCGGCGCCCTGCTCCTTCGTGTAGTCGAGGATGAACTGCGAGATCTCCTCGAGCGTGTAGCCGCTCGCCTTCATCGGGCTCTCGTTGACGTAGATGTAGGCGTTCCGCGCGAGCTGGATCACCGGCGTATCCGTCTTCGACGGGAAGGCGGCGAGCAGATCGCTCTGCAGCTGACCCGGCGTCACCTGGAACGCGCCGGAGATCTCCGGATCGAACTGCGCTCCGTGGTCGGCCGTGACCACGAGCACCCACCTGTTCCGGCCGACCTGCTTGTTCAGGAAGCCGATCAGCTCCCTCAGCCCGGCGTCCTGCCAACGCAACGTGTCCTGCATCTCGGGACTGTTCACGCTGAAGATGTGGCTGATGTGATCGATGATCTTGTAGTTGATGAACAGGAGATCGGGTGTGTCGTCCGCGCCGAAACCTTCGCGCTTGATGACCTCCTCGATCATCCGGGTCTGGTACGGAACGCGCGCCGGCGTCGCCCAGCCGTTCTCGAACTGCACGATCGAGTTGCTACGCCATTTCCCGTCGAGCTTGCCGTCCTCGCGGTCGAGCGCCCCCGTGTAGGACGAGAGCGGAGGTAGGTCGTTCACGTAGTTCGGGAACGTGTAGAAGGGTGCGTTCTTCCCCGAGAGGTTCCAGCTCGTGCCCTCGGCGCCTTCGTTCTCCCCGGCAACCGCGCTGCGCAAGACGGCGATGTCCTTGTCGCCGCCACCCCACATCGAGCCGTGGCCCATCATGTTGAGATGCCAGGTCACGCTCGCGAGGCCGCCGACGAGCGGACGGTTCCCCATCGCGCGGTCGTACAGATCGGCGAGGGTCGGCTCCATCATCAGCACCGGCCCGAGCTCCCCCGCGCGTATAAGGCCGGGCCCCAGACGGAACTCGGCGTCGACCTGTCCCGTGTACATCGGATAGTCGCCGGTGCCGATCGTCGCGTGCGTTGCCGGCGTGATCGACGGCGACGAGCCGAGGCTCGCGTGCGCGAACCACACGCCCTTCGGGATCAGCGACTTCAGCACCGGCCAGTCGTTCGGGTACGCGTCGAGCACGCTCATACCGCCGGCGTCCCACACGAGCGTCACGATCAGTCGGGGCAGGGGTCTGCCCTCGGCGGTCGGGCTCGGGATCTCCGGCGACGGCTTACCGTTGAGCCCGTGGAAGGGGAAGTCCAGCAGCTTAGCCTCGGTCGGGGCGATCGAGGCGATCGTGACCGGCCGGTCCACAGGCCCGGTGGCCGGGATGATGCCGGGGCCGTACCAAAGCAACGGCACGTCCTGCAGGTAGTCCCATGGGCCGGAGTGCGGGAAGTTCGAACCGACGAAGTTGGGCTCCTGCGGGACGATGACGATCTGGCCCGAGCGACCGGGGTACACGCCGTGCCAGATGCGCACGAGCTGCCCGTGTGGCAGCGCGCAGGCGGCCTTCGCGAGGGCGCCGGGCACGGGCTGCGGCGGGCGCGTGGGACGCGTGGCGGCCGGCGTGCTCGCCGTCGGCGTGCTCGCCGTCGGCGTGCCGGAGGACCTCGCCGTCGACGTGCAGGCGGCGGCGGCGAGGGCGAGGACGGCGACGAGGGCCGCGGCCCGCAGGCGCGCGCTCACCGTCTGGCTTCCGGGAGGCACGGCAGGGTCGGCATGATCGAGGATGGGAACGCGGCCTGGAACACCGTGTCGTTCGCGTGGGCCGGGTCCACGGAGACCCCGGCGGCGGCGACATCGCTCTCGGTGAGACCCATGATCCACTCCGACACTTCCGCGAGCGTGTAGCCGTTCCGCCGAAGCTCGGCGCCGTTGACGAAGATCTGCGTGGGCTGCACCAGCTCCACTATCCGCGTGCTGTCGCCGTCGTGGTCGAACGCCTGGTTGATGCCGTTCACGATCGGCGTCGTCGAGATCTGCAGCCCGCCGGTGACCTTCGGTGAGATCATCGAGCCGTGGTCGGCGGTGAGCACCAGGGCCCAGCTGCCCTCACCGACCTGTTGATCGAGGAAGTCCACGAGCTCCTTCAACGCCACGTCCTGGGCGGCCACGGCGTCGCGCATCTCCGGGCTGTTCATGCTCCAAACGTGGCTGATGTAGTCGATCTCCTTGTAGTTCACGAACAGGAGGTCGGGCACGTCGTCCTGCCCGAAGCCCTCGCGCCGGATCATCTCCTCGAGCACGCGGGTCTGGTACGGGATCCGGGCCGGTGTGTCGAAGCCCTGCAGCAGCTGGTCGATCGAGTTGTTCCGCCACTTGCCGTCGATCTTGCCGTCGGCCGCGTCGACCGCCTGCACGTCCTGCTGGAAACCGGGGACATCGTTCACGTAGCTCGGGAAGCGGAAGTACTGCTCGAGGACGGGGCTCAGGTTCCACTGGAAGGTCTCCTCACCGAGGGTCTCGGCGTTCGCGACCTCGCGGATCGCCGCGACGTCCTCGTCGCCGCCGCCCCACATCGAGCCGTGGCCGAGCAGGCCCAGGTGGATCGAGACGGTCGCGAGCTCGCCGACGACCGGCCGGTTGCCCATCGCCCGGTCGTACAGGTCGGCGAGGGTCGGGTCGATCAGCCACTGCGGGCCCTCGGCCCACGGTGTCGTGATCTCGCCCGCGATCCGCAGACGGTGCGCGATGATCCCATGGTGGTCGGGGAACGCGCCGGTCCCGATCGTCGCGTGGATCTGCGCGGTGCTGGTCGGCGAGGAGCCCACAGTCGCGTGCGAGTACCAGGTGCCCTGCGGGATCAGCGACCGCAGGTACGGCCACGCGCCCTTCCATCGGTTCAGGACGTCCATCCCGCCGGCGTCCCAGACCACCGTGACGACCAGCTTCGGCGGCTGCCGATTCGGCACGATCGCCTCGTCCATCGGCACGCCGTCGGGTGCATGGTAAGCGTCGAAGTGCAGCAGCTTCGCCTGCGTCGGCGCGATGCCGGCCACGGTGACCGGCCGGTCCACGGGCCCCTGCGCCTGGATGTGGCCGGGGCCGTACCAGAACATCGGCACGTCCTGCACGTAGGGCCACGGGCCGACGTGCGGCAGGCCCGAGCCGACGGAGTCGTACTCCTTCGGCAGGATCTGGATCTCGGCGCCGCGGTCGGGCCGCCAGCCGCGCCAGGTCCGCAGCAGCCATTCGTGCGGGATCGAACAGGCGAGCTCCTCCGGGCTTCCCGGCTGCACCTGCGGCACCGTCGAGGGGCTCGCGGTCTGGCCGCCGGTGAGCTTCGAGGTCGCCGTGGACGAAGCCTCGGCCGTCGACTTCGGCGGCGTCGTCTCCGTGCCGATCTCCGCCCCGCTCGAACTCGAGCACGCTGCAGCGACGAGGCAGACGGCGAGCACGAGGGCGGGCAGAGGTCTGGAAGTCACGGACGGCATACGAAACAACACGGCGGGCGAAACGGCAACATAACAGGCCACCCCACGGCGCGACCGGGGCGTTCGCGGTAGCGTGGTGCGGTCGTGTTCGGGCGGCGCCTCCTCGTCCTCCTCTTGGTGCTCGCGGCGATCGGCGTCCCAGCCGGGGTCTTGCGCGCCGCGTGCGCGGGGAACTCATGCGTGAGCGCCGGCGGCGAGGCGCGCGTGCCGTTCTGCCCGCTGCCGCAGGACCTGAAGGCGGGCATCGCGGCCGGCTATCGTGAGGGACGTTCGCCCGACGTCCTCGCGGTGACGCGGACCGATTCCGTCTACGGCGGTACGGATGACCCGGGGTCACCGCCGTGGCCATCGCAGACGGGCGCGTCGACGACCGCGGTCCCGATCGTGTTCGCCGGCACCGGCGTGACTAAGGGCGCGACGCTCCCCGACGGGACGCAGCTCGACCAGATCGCGCCGACGCTCTCCGACGTCATCGGGTTCAAGCGGCCGTTCCCGAACGTGCGCGCCGGCGTCGCCGTGTCCGGAGTCGCCGACGGCGAGCATCCGCGCATGATCCTCGAGGTCGCGCTGAAGGGCGTCGGGAGCGCCGACCTCCGCGGTGACGAAGGCGCATGGCCGAACCTGCGCTCGCTCATGAACACCGGTTCCGGGACCCTCGACGGCGACACCGGCTCGCTGCCGCTCGACCCGGCGGCCACGCTGACGACGATCGGCACCGGCGGGCTGCCGTCGCAGCACGGCATCACCGGCACCCTCGTGCGCAACGACGAGGGCAGGGTCGTGCGCGCGTGGGGCCCCGGCGCGCCGCCGTCGATCATCGCGACGCTTCCCGACGACCTCGACGAGGCGGGGGCACAGCGGCCGATGATCGACCTCGTAGCGACCGACCCCGCCGACCGGGGCCTGATCGGCGGAACCTGGTACCCGCACCACGACCGCGACGCGATGTCGCTCGCGACCGGGGAGGACGCGGTGACGTCTGCGCGCGCGATGCTCGCGCGGGGGTTCGGACGGGACGACGCCCCGGACATCCTCGCGGTCGTCCTCGACGGCTCGGTCGCGTCGATGGACGCGCGGCTGCGGCAGCTGGTCGATGCCGCCCGACGGGCGTCGGGCGGCTCGGTGGTGGTCGCCGTTGCCGGGACCGGTGCCGAGCTCGACCCGGTGCCGGCGAGCATGTCGTCGTCGCAGATCGTGTCTCGGGTCGAGGCGGCCGTGCCGGGCGACGGAGCGGTCGTGGTCGGCGCGGTTCCCGGTGGTCTGTTCCTGAACCAGGACACGCTCTCGGCGGAGGGCATCACGGGCCAGGCGGCGGTGGACGCGCTGCTCGACGTGACGGGGCCCGACGGCCGGCGGGTGATGGGCGACGCGTTCCAGGGGTTCGCGGTGTCGTTCGCGAGGTACTGCTGATGGTCGATGTCCCTGCACCGGAGACCGTCGCGCGCAAGCCGCTGCGCATCGCGACCCCGCGCACCGCCCTCGCGATCGTCCTGCTCCTCGTGCTCGCCGCCGTCGGCCTGCGGCTGTCGAACCCGCAGCGCGTGGCGTGGATGCAGACCTACTTCGTCATCTTCGGGTCGCTGCTCATCCAGGCGCTGCCGTTCGTGCTGCTCGGTGCGCTCGCCTCGGCGCTGATCGAGGTCTTCGTCTCGGTCGGCACGCTCGAGAAGCTCGCGAACCTGCCGAAGCCGCTGCAGCTCCCCGCGGCCGGCCTCGCCGGCACCGCGTTCCCGATCTGCGAGTGTGGATCGGTGCCGGTGGCGCGCAGGCTCGCGCAGAAGGGGCTGATGCCGTCGGCCGCGGTCACGTTCATGCTCGCCGCGCCGGTGCTGAACCCGATCGTGATCGCGTCGACGTTCTTCGCCTACCGGGGGCGCTCGACGCTCTGGACGATGGTGCTCGGGCGGTTCGGCCTCGGCCTGCTCGTCGCGGTCGTAGTCGGCTGGGTCGTCGGCAACCATTCGAAGGAGGAGCTACTGCGCGAGCGGCCCGACGACCGGACCATCCACCAAGTCGAACCCGGTTGCCTTGAACCGAAGTGGCGCCGGTTCTTCGTGCACATGGGGAACGACTTCCTGTTCATGGGTCGGTACCTGCTGCTCGGTGCGACGGTCGCAGGCTTCGTGCAGACGTTCCTGCCGGCGTCGATCCTCAGCGGGATCGCGGGGATGCCGGTCTTCAACCTCGTGGTGATGATGGCGCTCGCGGCCCTGCTCTCCCTGTGCTCGGAGTCCGACGCGTTCGTCGCCGCGTCGTTCGTGCAGTTCGGGCCGTCGGCGCAGCTCGCGTTCCTCGTGCTCGGCCCGATGATCGACATGAAGCTAGTCGCGCTCTACGTGGGGACGTTCCGCCGCGGCTTCGTGCGGATGGTCGTGATCACGGTCGCCGCGACGACGCTGGTCGGCGCGCTCTGGGTGGAGGTGCTTGCCGGATGAGCATGACGCCCCTGTCGCCCGCCGCCGACGCGCCCCGCGCGGCCTCACGGGTGGAACCCGACCTGCGCTGGAGCCCCACGCGCATCGCCGGGGCGCTCGCGCTCACGGCCTGGGCCGTGCTGTTCTGGTTCCTGCTCATCACCGGCCGCCACGCGCTGTACCTGTCGACCCGGACGAACTGGGTGGTGCCGGTCGCGGCGGTGCTGCTGACCGCGGCATCACTCGGCCGGCTGATCACGGCCAGGGTCCGCTCGCCCGAGCCGCTCTCGGCACGCGAGGCATGGATCATGGGCCTCATGGTGGTCCCAGTGGTGCTCGTGATGGTGCTGCCGCCGGCGACCCTCGGCAGCTTCTCGGCCGGCAAGCGCTCGAGCTTCGCGGGATCAGGTCTGGCGACCTCAGTCGGCGACATCGGCAGCGGCGAGCTCACGCTCGTGGACGTAGCCGCAGGGCAGACCTCGAAGGAGGGCGAGCAGGCCCTCGCGAAGCGCGCCGCAGAGGACGTCGACTTCGTCGGGTTCGTGACGCGCTTCCCCGACACCCCTGCCGACGAGTTCATGCTCACACGCTACGTCGTCACGTGCTGCGTGGCCGACGCGACGGTCGCGCAGGTGCGCGTGGTGAACGTGCCGCCTGGCAAGTTCGACGTGAACCAGTGGGTCGAGGTGAAGGGGCAGATCTACCCGCTCGGCCGCGAGGTGATCGTGAACGCCTCCGACATCACGAACGTCCCGCGGCCCGACCGCCCCTACCTCACGCCCTGACCTGCGCCCTCGCGGCGCAGGCCCCGCATAGCCCGAAGATGTCGGCCTGGTGCGAGGAGACCGCGAACCCGCGGCGCCTGGCGGCTCGCGTCGCCCACCCCTCGATCTCGCACGAGGGGATCTCGACCACCAGGCCGCAGCCCTCGCAGATCAGGTGGTGGTGATGACCCGGATCGCACAGCTTGTACGAGGCCTCGCCCTCGCCCACCGGGAACGTCCGCGCGTAGCCGGCCCGCTCGAGTGCCTGCAGCGTCCGGTAGATCGTCGCGAGACCAGGCCCATGGCCGGGACGGTTCAGCCTCGCGTGGAGCGCCTGTGCGGTGATCGGGCGGCCCGCCTTCTCCATCGCGTGGACGATCGCCTCGCGCTGCCTGGTGGAACGGAGGCCGGCCTCGGTCAGTATCCCGGCGGAGTCCATCAGGCCCCGGCCGTCCTCGGGTGACGGCGCGCGGCGCGGCGGCCGGCGATCGCAGCGACGGCGAACGCGACGGCGGCCGTGAGCACGATCGCACCACCGGGCGCGACCTGTCCCTGCAAGAGCGCGACGACGAGCCCCACGATCGTCGATAGCAGCCCCGCCGCCGCCGCGGCGAACATGGACCCCCGGAACGAGTGCGACACTCGGGAACCGGCCGCCACCGGGATCACGAGCAGCGCGGCGATCAGCAGCAGCCCCACGACGCGCATCCCGGCCACCACGAGCAGCGCCGTCAGCACGACGAGCACCACGTTCAGGCGGTCGACGGGGAGCCCCGAGGCCCGCGCCGTCTCCTCGTCGAGCGCCACGGCGACGAGCTCTTTGTAGAACAGCGCAACGGTCCCGACGACGAGCAGGCAGAGCAGCGTGATCGCCGTTACGTCGAGCCACGTGATCGTGAAGATCGAGCCGAACAGCACGCCGAGCGCAGACGCGTTCAGCCCGCCGCGCGCGGACAGCACGACGAGGCCGACCGCGAGGCCGAGGTAGAAGACCAGCGCGAGCGACAGGTCCCCGGCCAGGCGCCCCTTCACGCGGAGCCACTCCAGCGCCACAGCCCCGCCGACCGCGATCACGAGCGCGCCCCACAGCGGCGCGAGGCCAGCCGCGACGCCGATCGCCACCCCCGCGAACGCGAGGTGCCCGACGGCATCGCCGATCAGCGACAGGCGGCGCTGGACCAGGAAGCAGCCGATCATCGGCGCCGCGATCCCCACGGCCGCGCCAGCGACATACGAGCGGATCGCGAACTCGACGAACAGCCGGCTCACACGTCCCTCCCGTGCTCGTGGAACTGGTGGTGGAACTCCTCGTGCGTGATCTGCCGGAGGCGCCCGTCCATGATCACGAGGATCCGCCCCCCCACCTCATGGAACTCGTCCGGGTCATGCGAGACCGCGACGACGCAGACCCCGGCGTCGGCTCGGCGGCGCAACTCGCGCACGAGGATGGGTCGCAGACGTCGGTCGATACCGGTCGTCGGCTCGTCGAGCAGCAAGAGCTCCGGTCGGCCGACGAGAGCGCGCGCGAGGATCGCGCGCTGCTGCTGCCCTCCGGACAGCTCGAACAGGCACTCTGCCGACAGGTCGCCGAGTCCGACCGCGTCGATCGCGGCCGTCACCATCGTCCAGTCCCTCCGGCCCATCCGATGGAACAGGCCCTTCGACGGCGCGAGCCCCGCGGCGACGACCTCGGTCACCGACACCGGGAGCGACGTCGGCATACGCAGCCCCTGTGGCGCGTACCCGATCCGCCGCCGGACGTCCGGATCGGTCGGCGAGCCGTCGAGCACCCGGACGGTCCCGGCGTCGGGGCGGAGCAGCCCGAGACAGAGCCGCAGGAGCGTCGTCTTCCCGCTGCCGTTGGCGCCGGCGAGCACGGTGAACTCGCCTTTGTGCAGCTCCAGGTCGACGTCGTTCAGGATCGGCGCCGCGCCGTATCCGAACCGGACGCCTTCGAACTCAGCCGTTACGCCTGGCACTGCAACCCTTTCTCGAGGCTCTCCAGGTTGGCGCGCATCACCGAAAGGTAGTCCTGAGGCGCCGGATCGAACTCGAGCGTGCCGAGCGGCAGCGCCGGTACCCCGGCATCGCCGGCGATGCTCTCCCCGACGCGCTTGCCCTCGTCGGTCTGCTCGTAGAACACGGCCGGCGCGGCGGTGCCGCCTTGGATCGCCTGGATCGCCGTCTGGATCCGTTCGGCCGAAGGTTCGCTCTGCGGCGTGAGCCCCTCGATGCCGAGCTCGTGGAGCCCATACTCGGCCGCGAGGTACCCGAAGGCCTCGTGCGACACGACGAACGTCGTGAACGCGCAGCCGGCGAGTCCGCTGCGGTACGCGGCATCGAGCGCCTTCAGCTCATCGACGGTGCGCCGCTCGCCGTCGCGGTACAAAGCCTCGTGGCCCGGATCCGCGGCGACCAGACCGTCGGCCACCTCGGAGACGATCCGGCCCATCAGCACCGGGTCGAGCCACACGTGTGGGTCGTACGTGAGGCCCTCCTGGGTCGACGGCAGCAGATCGAGCCCCTGCGCGACCTTCAGCACGCGGCCGGAGGCGTCCTGCGCGGCCCTTTCGATGTCCGGCTGGAACCCGAAGTCCCCGAGGATCAGCACGACGTCGGCGGTCTGCAGGTCGGCGCGCTGGCCGGCGGAGAGCGTGACGTCATGGGCCTCGACCCCGGGTGGCGTGAGATCGTCGACCGAGACGAGGCTGCCGCCCACCCGCTCGGCCGCCCATGCGAGGGGGTAGAACGACGCCACGACGCTCACACGCCCCCCGTCCCCTCCGCCGACGCACGAGGTGGCGACGACGGCGCAGAGCGCGAGACCAGCGACGAGGACACTCCATCGGGGTCGCACACGCCCAAGACTAAACGAGAATGATTATCATTTCAAGTCCGAGCCGTCGGGACCCACCGGCAGGCCTCAGCCGTCGTGGAGCGCCCGCTTCACCTCACGGAGGGCTGCGGCGTCACCGAACCCGAGCTGCCGCGCCCGGGCAGCGTACGCGCGCGCAGCACCGGCGAGTTGCGCCCGCGCATCGAAGGACGGTTGAGGCAGCGCGTCGACCACGAAGGTGCCGAGCCGGCCCCGTCCGACGAGCAGGCCGGCGCCCTCCAACTCTCGGTAGGCACGCGCCACGGTGTTCGCCGCGCGGCCGAGATCCGCAGCGAGCTCGCGCACGGGCGGGAGGCGCTCCCCCGGCGCCAGCCGGCCCCGGTGCACGAGCGCCTCGATCTGTGATCGGAGCTGCTTGTAGGGCGGCACCTTCGAGCCGGGGTCAACCCGCACCTTCACCCCTTCATCATGCGGCAAGGGCGTGACGGACGACGGAGCTGTTCACCTTCGGGTCCGTGCCCGCCCTACTCGCGACCGGCCGCGACCGTTACCGCGCGGGGCCGGAATCGCCGGTAGCCCACCCAGACAGCGAACGCGAGCAGGGTGAGCGGCACGAGGTAACCCAGCCCTACGACCGTGACGTACACGACGCCGAGGAACCCATCCACCGCGTGTCGCCAGGCCTCTGAGAGGCTCGGCCGCTCGGCCGACGCGGTCTCCGGCGTGACGACCGGGGTGCCGGCCTCGTGCATCGAGACCTGGATCGTGGCGAGCTGCGTCTGATCCTCGAGCACCCGCAACTCCCCCCTGATCTGCTCGATGCGGAACTGCACGTCCTGTAGCTCGCTCTGCACGCGCAGCGTCGCCTCGATCGAGTTCGCCTGCTTCATGAGGCCGAGCAGGACCGCTTCCTGCGCCTCCCACGTCCGCAGGCGCGCCTGCAGATCGATGAACTGGGAAGTCACGACCTGTCCTCGGATCGACTGCCGCTCGACGGTGCCGAGCGCGCGTAGGTCTCGCATCGCGTCGTCGAACGAAGCAGCAGGGATCCGGATCGTGAGGTCGCCCGAATGCGACTTCGTGCCGGCCATCGACGACGACTCAACGTAGCCGCCGTACCGCCCGGCGACGAGCGTCGCCGCCTCGAAAGCCTGCCCGAAGCTGTTCTTGCCGACCTCGATCGTGAGCTGAGACGTTTTCACGACGTCGAGCCCCATCGGGGGCAGCGCGCCGATCGCCGTCACGCCCGCGCCACCGCCTCCTGCCGAGATCTCGCCGGTGGCGGTGAAGCCCTCCGCGCTCTGCGGGGCGAGCGCCGACGGGGCACGGCTCGAGCTCGCGGCCGAGCCGTCGGCGCCGCTGGACAGCTTGTTCAGCCCACCACCGCCCGACGTGACGAGGAACCCGACGACCGCCGCGAGGGCGAGGAACCCGACGAGGGATAGTGCGACCTTGCGCATGGTGGGTCTCCTTCGCTCCGGTGCGGCCGTTGGACGCCGGACCGACCGGAGACGTTCCCGCCGGCAGTCAGCCGACGAAGCGGACCCACCCGGTTAGAAGCCCGCCTTCCCCTTCTCCGGGAGCTCCGTGGCCGCCTCCTTCAGCGCGGTCCACACCTCCCGGAACACGTCGGCCGCAAACTTCGGCGGCTGGCTGTTCTCGCCACCGAGGGTTCCGCGGACGGCGGAAGTGGTGATCTCCACAGCCTTCTCGAACACCGGCCAATCGAGCTCGCGCGCCATGTTGAACCTCCCGTGATCATCGAACGAGCTTCAAGGGACGAAGCGCTGCCTAGACTACCCCGGAGTGAACGCGACCCACCCCGACCGCACGACCCTCACCGCGTTCTGCGCCGCCGTCCTCGTCGGCGGCACGAACATGGTCGCCGTTCGGATCAGCGATCGCGGCCTCGAGCCCTTCTGGGGCGCCACGCTGCGGTTCGCGATGGCGGCGGCCGTGATGCTCGTGATCGTGCGAGTACGGCGGCTTCCCTTCCCGCGCGGCCGGGCCCTCCGCTTCGCGGTCGCGTACGGCGCCCTGACCTTCGGCGCCTCGTTCGCCCTCTTCTACTGGGGGGTCGTGCGGGTGCCGGCGGGGACCGCGGGCGTGATCATGGCCTCGACGCCGTTGCTCGCGCTGTTGCTCTCGGTCGCTCACGGACTCGAGCCGTTCCGGCGGCGCGGCGCGGTGGGTGCTGGGGTCGCGCTCGCAGGGATCGCCGTGATCTTCGCCGGGCGGTCGGGAGGCGGGTTGCCGACCGCGTCCGTCCTCGCGATCCTCGCGTCCGCCGCTTGCGCGGCCGAGTCGGCCATCCTGTTGAAGCGCGCCCCGGAAGTGGACCCAGTAACGATGAACGCCGTCGCCATGGCCGTCGGGGCCCCGATCCTCCTCGCGCTCTCGTTCATCGGCCGTGAGACCCTCGGCGTGCCCGACCGCGGGAGCGTGTGGGCCGCGGTGCTCTTCATGGGGCTCTTGGGCACGCCGGCCCTCTTCTTCCTCTACGTGTTCGTGGTCCGTCGATGGACGGTATCGGCATCTTCGTACCAGTTCGTCCTCGCTCCCGTGGTCGCGATCGCCCTCGCGGCCCTGCTCCTGGGGGAGAGGATCACGCCGGCGATCCTCCTCGGTGCGCCGCTCGTGCTCGCCGGAGTGTGGATCGGCGCGCTCGCGTTGGATCGCGCACCGGTCGCGCTCGGAGGCCCTCCGTCAGGCACGTGAGCAGCTCGCCGACGGGGAACGGCCCCGTCCAGGCTCGAGCTCCTTCCACCACGCGGTCACGATCTCGAGGTAGACGCGGGACGAGCCTTCGTCGGTCGGGATCCGCGCGGACTCGAGGCACAGGCTGTCCGGCTCCTCGACCCAGCCCAGCGACCGATAGAGGGCCCGGGCTTGCGCGTAGCCGTCGTCGATCCCGGTACCCAGCCGCAGCCGAGCGAACCCGCGAGCGCGCCCCTCGGCTTCCGCGGTCCGCACCAGTGCCCGTCCGGTCCCTCCGCGTCGGTACGCCGGCATCACCTCGAGGTCGTAGAGGACCGGCAACCCGTGAGACTCCACGGTGTCGACGACGGCTCTGTCGTCGGGAAGCTCCAGCCCCACATGCCTGACCGGAACGTCACCGGTCCCCCTCCTCGAGCCTGTGGATCCGGAACGGCTCAGGCGCCGATCGGCACCTCCGGCAGCGACGCGAGAGCGGCCTCCTCGTCGGCGGGGTCGAACTCGACCTCGGGCAGGCGGCCGTTCAGGTAGTCGTCGTAGGCCTGCATGTCGAAGTTGCCGTGACCCGAGAAGGCGAGCAGGATCACGCGCTCCTCGCCGGCCTCGCGGGCCGCGATAGCTTCGTTCATCACGCCGCGGATCGCGTGCGCGGTCTCCGGCGCCGGCACGATGCCCTGCGTATGCGCGAAGAGTACGCCCGCCTCGAACACCTCGTTCTGCGTATAGGCCGCGGCTTCCATGTATCCGTCCCTCACGAGGAGCGAGAGCGACGACGCGTCGCCGTGGTACCGGAGACCGCCGGCGTGCACCGGCGCCGGCACGAAGTCGTGGCCGAGCGTGTACATCGGAAGGAGCGGCGTGAGCTTCGCCGTGTCCCCGAAGTCGTAGGCGAACCTCCCCTTGGTGAGGGTCGGGCAGGCCGCCGGCTCTGTGGCCAGGAACCGCGTGTCCGGAGTCTCGCCGCGCAGCTTCCCGGCCATGAACGGATACGAGAGGCCCGCGTAGTTCGAACCGCCACCCACGCAGCCGATCACGACGTCCGGGCGCTCCTCCGCCATCTCCATCTGCTTCTGCGCCTCGAGCCCGATGACCGTCTGGTGGAGCAGCACGTGACCGAGGCACGAGCCGATCGAGTAGTTGGTGTCGGCGCTCCCCGTGGCCGCCTCGATGGCCTCGCTGATCGCAATCCCAAGTGAGCCGGTGGAATCCGGATGCTGCTCCAGCACCGTTCTGCCCGCCTGCGTGGTCTCGGACGGCGACGGGATCACCTTCGCCCCGAACGTCTCCATGAAGATGCGCCGGTACGGCTTCTGCTCATACGAGGCCTTCACCATGTACACGAGGCAGTCGAGGTCGAAGAACCGGCACGCCATCGCGAGGGCCGAGCCCCACTGTCCCGCACCGGTCTCGGTCGCGAGGCGTCGGACGCCCGCTTCCTTGTTGTAGTAGGCCTGAGCGACGGCTGTGTTCGGCTTGTGAGACCCGGCGGGCGAGGTGCCCTCGTACTTGAAGTAGATGTGCGCCGGCGTCTCCAGCGCCTGCTCTAGGCGCGTCGCGCGCTGGAGCGGCGTCGGCCTCCACAACCGGTAGATGTCGATGACCGGACCCGGGATGTCGATCCACTGCTGCGTCGAAACCTCCTGCATGATCAGCGCCTCGGGGAAGATCGGTGCGAGCAGGTCGGGCGTGATCGGCTGAAGCGTGCCCGGGTGCAGCGGCGGGAGCGGCGTCGTCACGCCCGCGAGGTCCGGCATGATGTTGAACCAGGCGGTCGGGATGTCTGCGGGCGAGAGATCGAAACGCGTACGCTCGGTCATCGGAACCTCCTGTGGGGAAACGTGACCGCGAGCCTAACGAGTGCGGCTCCCGGTGACCAGCCCCTGATCCCCACCAGCGACCGGCTTCAGGCGGCCCGCCGGGCCGCTCCCCGCGCTGCCGACGCGCGCACGGCCTTACGCCTCGCCGCTCACCGGCCGGAGCTCGATCCAGCCGTCGTCGGTGACACGCACCGGGTACACGGGCAAAGGATCCTCGGCCGGGCCCTTTACCGGCTCGCCGTTCCGTACATCGAACGCGCTTCCGTGGCAGGGGCAGACGACCGTGTCGGCCATCTCGTCGAGCTCTCCCTCCGCGAGCGAGCACCCTTCGTGCGTGCACTCGTCGCCGAAGGCGAACACCTCGTTCTCCAAGTGCGCGATCGTCACACGTCCCACGGTGAGGTCGTAGGCGCGCAGCTCCCCGTCGGGGATCTCGGCCAGCGATGCGGTCCGAACGAAGCCGTCATCCACGTTGCTCACCGTCCTCCTCGCGCCGCCGGCACGCGGCGCATCGCCGACCATCCGCGCTGCAGCACCGTCGCACCGCCCAGCGCCACGAGCAGCGCGAGCATCAGCAGCAGCGCGCCCGGCACCATCAGGCCAATCATCAACGCGAGGAAGCGCTCAAGCCGCTGGAAGAACCCCTCGGACAGCGAGACGTCGACCGCCTCCGCCGCCGCGCGGATGTGGCTCACCATCAGCGTGATGACGAGCGTCGCCAGCGCGAGTCCGGCCTCGAGCCGGTCGCCCTTGCCGGCGAGCGACCAGTACAGGCACGAGAACAGGATCACGTCCGAGACCCGGTCGAGGACCGAGTCCAGGAACGCGCCGCTCCGCCGCTCCTCCCCGCGCAGCCGCGCCACCGCACCGTCGAAGATATCGAACAGCCCCGCAGGGATGAGCAGCAGTCCTGGCAGGAAACGGCGGCCGGTGAGGAACAACCACCCGACGATCACGTTCGTGGCGAGCGAGGCGAGCGTGAGCTGCCACGGCCGAACGCCGAGGCGGTACAGGCCGGCGAGGATCGCGCGGTACGGCCACATGAAGACGAACCGCATCGCCGGGCCGGCGACGCCCTGGCTCTCGCGGGGCGCCGGCATGTCGCGGACGCGAGGCGCCGGATGCTCGTCGGGTCCCGTCGCCGGGTGGTCGCTCATCGTCCCCAGAAGGCTATCGCCGCGACCGTTCCGTCGCGAACCGTGGACGGCTAAGCGCGCGGCTCGAACCCGACGACTAGGTAATGGAAGGTCCCGCCCGGCGCCTCGTAGGCGACCTCGTCGTCGAGGTGTGCGCCGACGATCGCGCGGCCGAGCGGCGACGTGGTCGTGATCGTGCGGACGCCGGCCGCCCGCTCTTCCGCCGATTCGGCGAGCAGGTACGTCTCATCCTCGGGGTCGTCCTCGTCGAGCGGCCGGATGGTCACGAGCATCCCGGCGGTGACGAGATCGGACTCCGGCGACGCCTCGATGATGTCGGGGTCGCGGAGCATCCGCTCGAGGCTGCCGATCCGCGACTCCATCAGCCCCTGCTCGTTCTTCGCCGCGTCGTACTCGGCGTTCTCGCGGATGTCGCCGTGCTCACGCGCGGCCTTCAACCGCTCCGCGATACGCGCGCGTCCGACCGTCTTCAGCTCCTCGAGCTCGGCCTTCAGGCGCACGTAGGCATCGAGCGTGAGCGACGCCGTGGACTCCTGCCCGGCCTTGCGCGGCGGCCGGTTCCTCAGCTCTTCGGGCAGGTCCATGGCCTCGGAATCTATCAAGCGGGCGGGCGCGCCTCCCGATACGAGGGGGGACGACCGGATACCATGCCATCAGGCTCGGATCCGTCTGGGCGACGAACGGTCGGGACGCCGACGCGGACCGGTCGTCATACGGAGAAGGGGGTCGACCATGGCTGCCATGTACCGGCGGGTGCTCCTCTGCCTCGCCGTGATGTCCCTCGCGCTCGCCGGCGCGCTGCCCGCGCATGCCCAGACCGTCATCGCGCCGGCGCCCTCGGCCGCGGGCAGCACGCCCGAGGAACGGGCCGCCGCGATCGCCAGGCCCGCCATCGTCTACATCGAGCAGGACTGGAAGGCGTGGGTGAAGGTGCCCGCAAGCTCCGACATGTACTTCCAGGGCTACGTGAACAGCGGGAAGCCGTTCACGTGGGGCACGCGGTGCAGCGGGTTCATCGTCGAGCCCACCGGCTATATCGTCACGGCTGGCCACTGCGTCGACCCCGGCGAGGAGGGCGCCCGCGGAACGGCGCTGCAGCTCGCCGTCCAGTGGCTCGCCGACAACGGCTGGATCTACCGCCGCGACGCCAGCTACTGGCTGAACGAGGCGCACCTCTTATGGGGCGTCGAGGGCGAGGAGAAGGGCTCACCGCCCGACCTGCAGGTGTTCGTGCAGCGCGGCGTGGCCGCCGGCGGAGTGCGGACCGGCCAAGCGTTCCCGGCCCGGGTCGTCGACTACCAGCCCTGGAGCGAGGGCGACGTCGCCCTGATGAAGATCGAGGCGTCCGACCTTCCGGTCGTGCTGCTCGCGACCACCGAGTCGATCGACATCGGCACTCCGGTTCTGTCGATCGGCTACCCGGGATCGACCGACTCCGTCACGGACCAGTCGTACGAGCCGACCTTCAAGGACGGCCAGGTCAGCGCGGAGAAGACGCGCGAGGGCGGGCTGTTGCCCGTCTACGAGATCAGCGCAGCCCTCTCCAGCGGCATGAGCGGCGGTCCGACCGTGAACATGAACGGTGACGTCATCGGCGTGAACAGCTTCCTCATCACGGGCGAGACGCAGGCGTTCAACTTCATCACGCCGTCGTCGCTCGTCTCGGAGGTGCTGGGCCGCAACGGCATCACGAACGCGCTCGGACCGATCGACGAGGCCTATCGCGCCGGGCTCGACGCCCTCTACGCGGGCGACTACCAGAAGGCCATCGCGGAGTTCGACAAGGTCCTCGCGCTCGCGCCGACGCACCAACAGGCGCAGGAGTACAAGGTCGAGGCCACGAAGCTCGCCGCGGCCTCGCCACAACCGACGGCGACAGGCGGAGGGGAGGCGGCCGGCGGTGGGTTCCCGGTGTGGGCGATCGCGCTCGTCGCCGCGGCCGTCGTGGTGGTCGCGATCCTGCTGATCGCTCTGACCCGGCGAGGCCGCGCACGCTCGGCGGCGCCGCCGGCGCAGCCGGTGGCCCCGCCGACGGTCGGCACGCCGGTGCCTCCTCCGGCAGCGGAAGCGGCGAAGGTCGGGTTCCAGCCGGCCACGGGCCCAGCGGGGGTCGCACCGCCCCCGCCGCGTGCCGCCGAGGCCGCGGAGGCCGCGAAGCGCGCCGTGCCCGCCGAGGAGGTGACGCAGGAACCGCACTTCTGCGCGAACTGCGGCCAGGAGCTACAGCCCGGCGCGCGCTTCTGCGCGAGTTGCGGTCATCCCGTGGGCTGAGATCGGTCCCGTCCAAGGGGTTCGACCCGATGGGCGACGAACTCGAAGAGGCGCGCGCCAAGATCGCGCGTCAGGCTGGGGAGATCGAGCGGCTCCGTCGACGGCTGTCAGATGAGGGCTTCGCCGAGGATCTCCGGCAGACGCTGACGCTGGCCGCGGCAGCCGGCACCATCGGCTCTCCGGTCAGGCACGGGCTACTGCTCCAGATGATCGTCGAGACGGCCGCGGCCGTGATCGGCGCTCGTGCGGGATCCCTGTTCCTGATCGATTTCGCAACGGATGAGCTGGTCTTCGAGGTGGCGTTCGGGTCCCGTGCCGAGCAGATCGAGGGTCACCGCATGCCCGCCGACCGGGGGATCGCGGGGCTCGTGGCAACGAGTGGCCAGCCGATGGCGGTCTCCGACGCCCGCGACAACCCCCAGGTCTTCAAGGACATCGGCGACCGCATCGGGTACCACCCCGAGAGCATCCTCTGCGTGCCGCTCTTCTACGCGGACCGGGTGCTCGGCGTGTTCGAGATGCTCGACAAGGTCGGCGCACCCGCGTTCTCCAGAGAGGACATGCGCACGCTGGGGATGTTCGCGAACCAGGCCGCGGTGGCGATCGAGCTGTCACGCACCTACCGGCACGTCGCGCCGCTGATCGGCGAGCTGCTCGCCTCGCTGGGCGACATCGCCGCCGACCAGAAGCGGACGTTGTTGGAGCGGTCCGAGGCATTCGCGGCCCACGCGGAGGAGGAGGTCTCGTACCGGGAGACGCTGGATCTCGCGAAGCTCATCCAGGAGATCGCGTGGCGAGGCGACGAGGAGCGGGCTGCCTGCCTCGCCATCCTGCGCGGGTTCGCCGACTACCTGCGCTCGCGGCCGGAGCCCGAGGAGATGTGATGGCGGAACCACACCCCGCCTGGTCGGCGCCCTTCGAGCGCGGCGTTCTACGCAAGCTCGAGCCGGTCCTGCCGCTCGAGGACATCACGCCGGAGTGGGCGTGGGGAGGCAGCACCGGCAGGGGCGTGAAGGTGGCGGTGGTCGATAGCGGGATCGACGCGTCCCACCCGGCGGTCGGGCATGTGGAGGGCTGGGTCACGGTGGACGAGGGGCCGGGGGGGACCGTCTTCGACACTGCCCCGCACGAGGACCTCTTCGGTCACGGCACCGCGTGCGCCGGCATCATCCGTGCCATCGCGCCCGATTGCGAGCTGCACAGCGTGCGGGTGCTCGGCAGGGCGCTGCTCGGACGCGGTTCCGTCTTCGTCGCCGGTCTGCGATGGGCCATCGAGAACGCCATGCACGTATGCAATCTCAGCCTGACCACGTCGAAGAAGGAGTTCTTCGGCGTTCTGCATGAGCTCGTCGACCAGGCCTACTTCCGGAACATCATGCTGGTGACGTCCGCGAACAACATGCCGGTGCGGAGCTTCCCCGCGGTCTTCTCCTCCGTCATCTCGGTCGCGTCGCACGATTCGGACGAGCCGTACCTGTTCTACTACAACCCGGAGCCGCCGGTGGAGTTCGGTGCGCACGGCGTCGGTGTGCGGGTGGCGTGGATGGACGGGGGATGGATCACCTCGACCGGGAACAGCTTCGCCACGCCGCACATCAGCGGCATCGTAGCGAAGATCCTCGGGAAGCATCCCGAGCTGACGGCGTTCCAGATGAAGGCCGTGCTGCGAGCTCTTGCCGCCAACGTGTACCGGGAAGCCGCCGGGTGAAGGGGACGGAAGTGTCGCAGACGCCGGAGCCGCCTTTCCTGGAGGCGGTCCCGATCTTCGAGGGCCTAGCGCCCGAGCAGCTCGCGCTCGTCCGGGAGCGGTTGCACGAACGGCCGGTGCCCGCCGGTACCGAGATCATCACGCAGGGAGAGTCCGGCGATGCGCTCTTCGTCGTCGCCGAGGGCAGCGTGAAGGTCCATCGCCGGCGACCGGATGGCGGAGAGGTGATCCTCGCCGTGCTGGGCCCCGGGGAGGTCCTCGGGGAGATGAGCCTGGGCGAGAGCCGCGTTCACTCGTCCAGCGTGGCAACGCTCCAGGATTCGCGCGTGCTGTGGCTCAACGGCGAGACCTTCAGATGGATGCTCGCCGAGATGCCGTCGGTGCGGTCGGGGTTGGTCGAGCTCCTGTGCAAACGCCTGCGTCTCGCCGACACCAGGCTGGAGACGCTCGCGGCGCTGGACGTGGAGGGTCGTGTCGCGCGGGTGCTGCTCGCGCTGGCCGAGGAGTACGGTGAGCCGAAGACCCGCGGCGGGATCCTCATCCCGATCCCCCTGACGCAGAGCGACATCGCGGCCATGACGGGCGCCTCCCGCGTCAGGGTCAACCAGGTCCTCTCGAGGTTCAAGGCCCACGGCTGGGTCACGCTAGACGGCCAGCGGCGCACCAGCGTGCGTGATGCCGCCGCGCTCGAGGCGCTGCTGCTGAGCCCCGAGGGAGTCCAGGCACCGACCGTTCATTCCTTTACACGGGGTCGGTCAAATCCTTGATTGCACGGGCGAGAGACGTGGTGTTATACGCACGTAGATGGATCTGGGACGCGGCGGGCCGGCTCAGGGGGTGATGCTTCGGAGGCTCGACCGCAGCTGACGGTTCCGGCGACCAGGTGTCGCGGAAAGGAGAGGCCGTTATGACACAGGGACCGATCGACGAACTGCCCGAAGGTGCAGAGGCGGCGTCGCAAGAGTTCCAGGACGCGGTGCAGGCCGCCGACCGGGCGCGGCTCGAGCTGATCCTCAACAAGGCCGCGGAGGACCCGGCGTGGAAGAAGCAGCTGCTCGACGACCCCGAGGCGGCGCTCGCCTCCATCGGCGCCAGCGGACCGCCGGACGTCGGTGAGGTCGCCGGCCAGTACCACTGGCGCACGAAGTGGGTGTATCGGTGGACGTGGTGGGGCGGCTGGGGCTGGTACCACTGGACCTGGTAGCAGCACCGGCCGCGGAGGCCAGGGGGCGGCGGCATCATGCCGCCGCCCCCCGTTCGTTCCGTGCGTGGCTCAGGCCGGTGCGGCCCGTGATCGCCGGTGGGTGATACCTCCTTCCTCGACGCGATCTCCAGGTCCGTGTCGCGCCCATGGGTCGTGAGGAGGCCGCGCGGCGGACCGTGGATCGGGGTCCGGCGACGCGGCGAGCGACCGCCCGCGGCGGGGTGGAAGCTGCACGTGTCGGCCACACCGCTGTCGGCGGGCGACGTGCTCGCCCGCGCCCTTCCGGTCCTGCTCGAGGCAGGGGCCGCGTTCAAGGTCGCCGCGTCGCCGTCTGTCGTCGCGGCGCTGAACGAGGGCGAGGGTGGGATCTCGCAGGTCGGCAAGTTCCTCACCGTCTACCCCTGTGACGAGGAGCAGGCCGTGAAGCTCGCCGCAGCCCTCGACCGGGCGACCCGCGGGCTCCGGGGACCGCGCGTGGAGACGGACCGCGAGCTTCGTTTCGGCAGCCTCGTGCACTACCGGTACGCCGCGTTCATAGGCGGGCCGCACGATCCCGAGCCGTCTCCACCGACCCCGGACCCGTTCGTCGCCGCCGGCGTCGCCGAGGCGCAGGAGCACCGTCCCGTAGCCGGCCGGTATGTGCTCGTGTCCACGCTGCACCGCTCGGCGGGCGGCTCGGTGCACCTCGCCGCCGATGTGGAGAGCGGCACGGCGTGCGTGCTGAAGCGCGCGGGGCGCGACGCGCGAACGGGGCCCGACGGGCGGGACGCTCGCGACCACCTCCGCCACGAGGCATCCGTCCTTGAGCGGCTGGCGCTCGATCCTCGGTTCCCTGCCGTCCGCGACCTTATCGAGGAGATGGGGGACCTCTACCTTGTGATGGAGCACTTGGCCGGACGGACGCTCGGGTCGGAGGTGACCGGACCGTGCGGGACGGAGCGGACCGTCGCCTGGGGACGGCAGCTCGCGTCGGCCCTCTGCGCGATCCACCGTGCGGGACTGGTCTATCGTGACCTCGATCCAGCGAACGTGATCGTGGGCGAGGACGGAGTCGTGCGGCTCGTTGACTTCGAGTTGGCGTGTGACATCGGATCGACGGGCGAGGCTGTCGGCACGCCCGGCTACTGCTCGCCGCAGCAGATCACCGGAGCTCCAGCCGCCATCGCCGACGACGTCTACGGGCTCGGCGCGGTCCTGCATTTCCTCGCCACGGGGGCCGACCCGGGTACCCCGGACACCGGGGCGCTCGAGCAGGGGCTGGAGCGCGTGATCGCCCGCTGCCTCGACGAGGACCCGGATGTGCGGTACCCGTCGACGGAGGAGCTGGACTCGGCGCTGGCCGAACTGAAAGCATCGTCATGAGCGAGGTCACCTGGCAGGACTTCCCCGGCAAGCGCGTGCGAACCCGTGCCCCCGCCGGGTCGTACGCGGCCGCCCGCGCTCCCGAGGTACTGCGGGAGGCCGAGCGCGTCGCCGAGACCCTCGAGGACCTGCTGTGCCCGAAGGCCCCCGGTCCCCGAGCCGATCTCTATCTCGTAGACCAGGTCAGCGGCGTCGGCGAGGGACCGTCCGGGACCTCGGGCGCGGTGCTGGAGGTCGCACCGGGCGAGCCGCCCGCCCCCGTCGCGTGGTCGCTCGCGCGGGTGGTGCTCTCCGGCTGGTTCGGGCCCGACGCGGTGTCGGCAGAAGTCGTGGTCGACGGCATCGCGGGGTTCGCGGCCGCGACGACCGGGACGGGGCCGTCGGTCGAGGAGGCCGACCGGTGGGTCCGCGAGAGCCTTGGCTCGGGGCGGCCGGTGTCGGTCGTCGGCGGGCGGGGTGGTGCGGACGAAGGCCCGCCGCCCGGCATGGGCGGCCAACCGCCGGGGTTCGAGAGTGGCTCGCCCGGGATGCAGGGTCCGCCGGGAGGCGCCCCGCTCGGAGGCCCGCCGGTGTCCGAGCAAGACGCGGCGCGTCTGGCGGCTACCTCGTTCATCGGGTACCTCGTCGGAGCGTTCGGGGGTGAGGCGCTCCGCGCCTTCCTCGAGAGCTACGACCCCGAACGCCGGGACCAGGCGGCCACGACCGCGTTCCAGCAGCCGCTCGGGAGCCTCGAGGAATCGTGGCTGAAGGGTTTGAGTCAGGGCGGTGTCGGCGGAACGTTGAACTCGTTCTTCCGCAACGTCCTCCCGCACTTCAAGCCGTACTGGTCGCGGCAGGTCGAGGTGTTGGCCTACATGATCATCGGGTCGCTCATGGCGGTCGTCGCGATGCCGGTGGCGATCGGCGCCGCCGTCGGTGCGCTCGGCGGCGAGGCCCGACAGCCGCAGGAGTCGACCGGCTTCCTCGCGACGATCATCCGGAACGTCCAGCAGTGGCTCACGAGCGGCGACATCGAGTCGAAGCTCCTGGTCTTCATCCTGGTGCTGCTCGTGATCTACACGTTCGAGGCGCTCATCACGATGCGGCGTGCGGTCGTGAGCGAGACCATCACGCAGCGCCTGCTCATGGATCTGCAGGACCGGATGTTCGACCACCTCCAGCGCCTACCGCACAGCTTCTACTCGCACGCGAACGTCGGCGACGTCATGGCGCGGCTGTCGGGCGACATCCAGATGGTGTCCATGACGATGACCGAGGTCCTGAACCAGGGCCTGTACCTCGTGATCAGCTTCGTCATGGCGGGCTTCGCCGTGGTGACGCTGAACCTGTGGCTCGGCCTTCTCGTACTCGTCGTCGTCCCCATCTTCATCGTCACGTACAAGGTGCTCGGCGCCCGTCTCGCGCGCGCGAGCTACGAGCGCGGCAATCGGGCCGGAGATGCCGCGAACCTCACGCAGGAGAACCTGTCGGCGCAAGCCGTCGTGAAGGCGTTCGGGCTGGAGGAGCGAGCCAGTGCCTCGTACCACGCACGGCTGGTGGGCGTACTGAAGTCGGCACTGCGCATGGTCGGGATCTCGGCGCTGTTCGACGCGGCGACGAGCATCGCCATCACGATCGGTCAGCTGATAGTGCTGGGGTTCGGCGGCTGGCTCGTCCTGAACGACAAGATGGAGCTCGGCGTTCTGGTCGCGTTCCTGGGCCTCCTCCCGTCCCTCCTCCAGCCGATCGCCCAGTTCTCCGGGATCGGCGAGACCGTGCAGCAGACGGCAGGGTCCCTCGCCCGCGTGTCCGAGCTGCTCGACGTCCCGGTCACGATCGCCGACGCGCCGGACGCGGTCCCCCTCGGGCCGCTCTCGAACGAAATCCGCCTGGAGGGCGTGACGTTCGCCTACGACGACGGCAGGCCGATCCTCCGAGACTTCGACCTGACGATCCCCGCGGGCGTCATGGCCGCGATCGTGGGACCTTCCGGGTCCGGGAAGAGCACGATCGTCAACCTGCTCCTGCGCTTCTGGGATCCGCAGGAAGGGCGCGTGCTGTTCGACGGTCGGGATCTACGCGACATCACGCTGAGGTCGCTTCGGGGCCAGACCGGGCTCGTCTTTCAAGACACATTCGTGTTCAACACGACCGTCCGGGAGAACATCGTGATCGGACGGCCGGACGCATCCGACGAGGAGATCGTCGTCGCCGCCCGGGGGGCTCGGCTCGCGGAGTACGTCGACTCGCTCCCGGCCGGGTACGACACGGTGCTCGGCGAGCGTGGACTGCGTATGAGCGGGGGGCAGCGGCAACGACTGGCGATCGCGAGGGTTCTGCTGCGGGACCCTCGCCTCATGGTCCTCGACGAGGCCACCAGCGCGCTCGACGCGGAGACCGAGACCGGCATCCTGGAGACGCTGGAGGAAGTCGCGAAGGGTCGCACCACCGTCGCGATCACCCACCGCCTCTCACTGGCGGCGAAGGCCGACCTCATCTTCGTGATCGACCGAGGACGACTCGTGGAGCAGGGAACTCACGCCGAACTCTCGACCGCCGGCGGACTGTACCAGCGCCTGTACGAGGCGCAGTCCCGCTACTCGGCCGTGCCGGCGGAGGCGGCCGAGGCCGAGATCGCTCGCCTGCACGCCGTGCCGCTCTTCGCCGGCCTACCCGAAGAGGCCATCGCTGCCATCGCCGCGCAGACGCGTCCGGAGGTCTGCAACCCAGGACAGGACGTCGTGCGCCAAGGCGAGCCGGGTGATCGCATGTACCTGGTGGACGACGGCCGGCTCGACGTGCTCGTCGCGGGGCCCGCCGGTGAGCGCCACGTCTCGAGCCTCGGCCCGGGCGACTTCTTCGGCGAGATGGCGCTCCTCGACCGGGCACCGAGGAACGCAACGGTCCGAGCCGCGACGCCCTGCCGGCTGTTCGCGCTGACCGCTGCGGACCTCCGTGCGTTGCTCGAGCGGCACCCGTCGATCCGGTCCGAGATCGAGCGCGTCGAGGAGGCGCGTGCGTCCGCGCTCGAGGCCGCGAACGCGGCGTCCGGCGAAGTCGCCGGGCTCCGGCCATAGACTTGGGGCATGGCGACCTTCTGCCCCAGGTGCGGGACCCAGAACCGGGAGCTCGCGCACTTCTGCCTGCACTGCGGCTCGCCGCTGACGGCGCTCTGCGTCCGCTGCCGAGAGCCGCTGCCGGCAACGGCCCGCTTCTGCCCCGCGTGCGGCGCGCCAGCCCCACGGGCCCACCCTGAGGAGGCCGCCCCAACCGAGGAACGCCGGATGGTCACGGTCCTCTTCGTCGACATCGTCGGCTTCACGGCGCGCTCCGACCGGGCCGATCCGGAGGAGGTCCGCCGCCCGCTACTCCCCTTCCACGCCCGGGTGAAGGAAGACATCGAATGGTTCGGGGGAACGCTGGACAAGTTCATCGGCGACGCCGCCATGGGCGTCTTCGGTGCCCCGGTGACGCACGAAGACGATCCCGAGCGGGCTGTGCGAACCGCGCTGCGGATCCTCGAGACCGTCCAGAAGCTGAACGAGGCCGACCCGAGCCTGGGCCTCGCGGTGCGCATCGGCATCGAGACGGGCGAGGCCGTCGTGGCGCTGGGAGGTAGTGGACCTCTGGTAGGTGAGCGGGTCGCGGGAGATGTCGTGAACACCGCCTCGCGGATCCAAGGGGTCGCGCCGGCGGGAGGGATCGTCGTGGGCGAGGGCACCTACCGGCTGATCCGCGACGTCGTCGACGCCGAGCACATGGAGCCGACGTCGGTGAAAGGCAAGGCCGAGCCCCTGCGCGTCTTCCGTGTCCACGGGATCCGGCGTCGGGAAGAGTTCGACGCCGCCGGCCCCCACGCCCCGTTCGTCGGCAGGGATCGGGAGCTCGAGCTCCTCGAGCAGACCTTCGCCCGGGTCGTCGGAGAGCCCACCGTGCGGCTCGTCACGATCGTGGGTGAGCCGGGGATCGGCAAGAGTCGGCTGCTCTCGGAGTTCCTCGACCGCCTGGAGATGCTCCCCTCGCCGCCCCTCTGCCGCGTGGGCCGTTGCTCGCCCTACGGCGAGAGCGCCGCGGTCGCAGCATTCAGCGAGATCGTCCGCGCCCAGGCCGGTATCTCCGACGCCGACGCCCCAGACGAGGCGGCCGCGAAGCTCTCCGCGACCCTCGCGACCCTCGAGCCCCGACCGAGCGAGCAGGAGTGGTTGCGCGCCCGCCTGGCTCCGCTGGTGGGGCTGCGGGGCGGCATCGCCGGAGCCGTCGACCGGGAGGAGTCCTTCGCCGCCTGGCAGCGGTTCGTATGGGCCGTCGGGTCGCAGCGTCCGTTGGTCCTGGTCTTCGAGGGATTGCAGTGGGCCGACCCCGCGGCCCTGGCCTTCGTCCGGCACTTGGCGGAACGCCTCGCCAGAGTCCCGGTGCTCCTCGTCTGCACGGCCCGTCCCGAGTTCCTGGAGGAGCACTCGGACTGGCCGACGGCCTCAGCCGGGGCCGCGACCATCTCGCTCTCCAGGCTCTCGGACACCGACATGACGATGCTCCTGACCGCTCTGCTTGGGGGGTCCATGCTGCCCGTGGAGACGATGGCGGCTCTGGTCGACGCCGCCGGGGGCAACCCCTTCTACGCGCACGAGTTCGTCCGCATGCTCGCTGCGGAGGAGGCGGCGACCTCCTCCACCGGGGAGGCCACCGGCGGGCGGATCCGGGTTCCCGCGAGCGTGCAAGCTCTGGTCGCCGCCCACCTCGACGCGCTGCCACCGGAGGAACGGCTCCTTCTTCAGGACGCTGCCGTGGTCGGAGACGTCGTGTGGCCGGGGGCTCTGGCCGCGATGTCCGGTAGCGACGAGCGGACGGTCCGGGAGGGCTTACGCGGCCTGGCCGACAAGGGACTCGTTCGCGCTTCCCCGGACGGATCCACGCTGGGTGAGGCCAGCTACGTCTTCGCCTACACGCTCCTGCGCGAGGTGGCGTATAGGCAGATCCCGAGGGGTGCCCGCGCCAGCAAGCACCGGGCGGCCGCCGAATGGGCCGAGCGGAAGGCGGGCGAGCGAGCCGGGGAATTCGCCGAGTTCCTGGCCCACCACTACGCGCTCGCCTGGCGCCTCCTCCGTGCCGCCGGCGCAGCCGACCAGGCCACCGAGTTGGATGAGCGAGCCCGAAGATACCTGGAGATGGCGGGCGACCGGGCCCTTGCCGTCGATGAAGCCCGTGCCGATTCCCACTACAGGAGCGCCCTGGACCTCCTGCCGCCGGGACACCCCGACCGGCCCGCCGTCCTGGTCAAGGTGGCTCGTACCGGGCACCGCGTCGGGCGACTGTCCAGCAGGGAGGCCCTGACCGCGTACGAGGAGGCCGTGAAAGGATTCCGCACGCACGGGAACGATCTCGGCGCCGGCGAAGCCATGGTCCGTGCCGCCCTCCAACTCGGGATGCTGGGAGACCGGGCCCGTACCCGTGAGCTGATCCAGGACGCCATCGAGCTTCTGGAGACTCAGCCGCCGGGTCGTGAGCTGGCCCTCGGCTACGCGGCTCGGGCGGAGGAGGAGATGCTTGCCGGGCGGTCCGCGGAGTGCCTGGAATGGGCGCAGCGGGCCCTCGCGCTGACGCGCAGCCCAGGCCTGGAGGAGGTGGCGGTCATGGCCCACCATCTCCGCGGCAACGCCCGCTGCGAGTTGGGGGACCCGATGGGGCTGGACGACCTCCGGGAGGCCATCCGGGTGAGCTCGGAGGCCGGTCTGGGCCTCGAGACCGTGCGTTCCTACTCCTACCTCGGCGAATGGCTCTGGCTCACGGAGGGCCCGGGCGCCGGCCTTGAACTCTACGAGCAGGCGATCGAGCTCGCCGAGCGTCGAGGGTTCCCTCTTCAGGCGATGTGGGCCCGCGTGGGGTCCCTCTGGCTCCTGTTCGACCTGGGGAGATGGGACGAACTCGTGCGGCGCACGGGCGAGGTGATGGCGGCGAGCAGTGAGCTTGGCGACAACGCGATCGCTCCGGTGGCTCCCACATACCTCGCCCGGGTCCTGTCGGCGCGGGGCAGGGCCGATAGCGCGGCGGCCCTACTCGCCCGCGCCCTCCCCGAGGCCAGGCAGCTCGAGGATCTCCAGGTCCTAGGGCCGGCCCTGGTCACCGCGGCCTTGGTGGAGGAGACTCGGGGAAACCTGGGTGCGGCGACGGTTCTCGTCCGGGAACTGGAGGAAGTCACCCGGGACCGCTCGCCCGTGTACCGAGAGTCCCACCTGCCGGACGCGGTTCGCGTCTGCCTCGCGGCGGGGGAGCTGGAGCTCGCCGACCGGCTGCTCGCCGATGCCCGCAGCCACGTCACCCGTTGCCGCCACTGCGTGACCACCGTCCGCGCCCTCGTTCACGAGGCCAAGGGCGAGATGGGCCCGGCCCTGGAGGGATTCGCCGCGGCCGTCCGAGATTGGACCTCCTTCGGATCCGCCCTCGAGCGGGCCTTTGCACTCATGGGGGCGGGCCGATGCCTCCTAGCCGTTGGGCGGGAGGGGGAGGCCACAGCCAGGTTCGAGGAGGCCCGCGCCGCCTTCGCCGCCCTCGGCGCCGAGCCGATGGCTGAGGAAGCCGAGCGAGCGCTGCCCCAGATCGCTCCCTCGGCCCGGCCGTCCAAGTAGCGGATCGCCGGGCGTCAGGCCAGCGCTCGCTTCAGGACCGAGCACGCCCGCAGAGTCACCCACTTGCTCGGGGCGCTTTGCTTCTCGATATCGGTCCAGGTCTTGCCGTTGTACGCGTAGCGGTTGCGCCAGCGGCCCTCGCCGTCCTGCAGCGAGCGTAGCCACTCGATCGAGTTCGACAGGCGCGGGTCCTTCGCGTGGTCCAGCTCGGCGAGGACTTCGAGGTTCTGGAGTACATCGGCCACGTACCCGGACGGGAAGCCGAGCTTGAACCACGAGGAGCTCACCTTCGAGCCCGTCGGGTAGTCGGCCTTCGCGGGATCGCGCGAGAGCAGGAACGCCACGCCCTCATCGATCGCGCGCCGCACGTGCGGCTTCCGTTCCCGCGGCGGGATCCGGGCGAGACCTCGCAGCGCCTTGATCGCGCCCCATGCACACGGCAGCTTGTAGTTCACGGCGCACGCGAACCCGGGACCGCTCGTCCCCGACGCGTAGTAGCGATCGAACCCCTCGCCGGTGATCGAGCGCGCCTGCCATTCGACCGCGCGACGGACGCGTTCGTCGTCGAGCCACCCGAAGCCGATCAGCGACCGCAGCAGGTTGCCGTTCAGGCAGTGCGCCACGCTGGACGGCACCGGCGGCCGGTCCTCGCGGGTCCCGGCGGCGCCGAACCCACCCGTCTCCGCCTGGCTGTGCGACAGCACGTACCCGCACGCTCTCCGGATCCGCGGGTCGCGCCCGTCGGCACCGAGCTGGTCGAGGAAGATGAGCGACCACGTGGTACCGCGGTACTTCGTCGTGTAGCCGGGGCCGGGTTTCACCCACCAGCCCTCAGGCGACTGCGCCGCAAGGATGGCGGCGATCGGGTCGACGCGCATCGCAGCCGCCCGTGCCCTCCGGACCTTAGGCGAGTCCTCCGGCTCCTCGAGCAGCATCCGGAGCGCGAGGTGCTTCACGGCGGGCGTGTCGTCGCCCAGCAGCCAGGGCACCGGGTCGCCGTTAAGGGCTTCGCGCCATCTCTCCATCGGGTTGCCTCCCGCGCGGCTCGCATGTGGCAGTCTAGGTCGCCGGTCCGCCGCGGCGCTCGAGTTGACCGCCCGCGCCGCGGTTGCCTAGCGTGGCGCCCGAAACACGGGCTCTTGAGTGCGGGCTTGACCACCGAAGGAGCGGGATGCGATCGAGCGCCGAGCCGAAGGACTTCGTCGCGCGCCCTGCGCGCGTCTTGCTGTTCGTCACGTGCCTGGTCGACCTGCTGTTCCCCGAGGTCGGTGAGGCCACCGTGCTGCTGCTCCGCGACCTCGGCGTGCCGGTCGACTTCCCCGACGCGCAGACGTGCTGCGGCCAGCCGGCGTTCAACTCCGGATTCACCGACGAGGCGCGACGCACAGCGCGGACGCTGCTCGACGCGTTCGAGGGCGCCGAGGCCGTGGTGTCGCCGTCGGGCTCGTGCACCGCGATGGTCCGTGAGCACTTCCCGCGGCTGTTCGAGGGGACGTGCGACGAGCCGCGCGCCCGCGAACTCGCCGCGCGCACCTACGAGTTGTCGGAGTTCCTCGTGGACGTCCTTGGCGTGAACCGCGTCGCCGGCTCGTTCGCGGCGCGGGTCACGTACCACGACTCGTGCCACGGGCTGCGCGAGCTGCACCTGTCCGGACAGGGACGGAAGCTCCTCGCGGGCATCGACGGGCTCGAGCTCGTCGAGATGGCGCGGCCGGAGCAGTGCTGCGGGTTCGGCGGCACGTTCTCGGTCCGGCTGCCGGAGATGGCGACCGCGATGGCCGACGACAAGCTCGAGCAGGCGGCAGCGACCGGGGCGGACGTGCTGGTCGGCGGGGACACCGGCTGCCTGATGCACCTCGCCGGGCGCGCCTCGCGCGAGGGCGCCCGCCTGCGGCCGATGCACCTCGCGGTGCTCCTCGCCGAGGCACGTGGCCTCATGTCGCCGGCGGCGGCGCGATGACGGCCGATCCCGGCACCTTCGAGCAGCGCGCGCACATCGGGTTGCAGACACCGGGCCTCGCCGCCGCGCTCGGGCGAGCGATGGACTACCGCGCCGTGCAGCGCGCGCAGGCGTTCGCGGGCACCGACGAGCCGGCGGTGCGCGCGGCCGGCGAGGCGATCCGCGCGCACACGGTCGCGAACCTCGACCACTACCTAGAGCGGTTCGCCGAGAACGCCGCGGCGCGCGGCACGAAGGTCTTCTTCGCCGCGACGGCGGCCGAGGCCGTCGAGTACGTGCTGCAGGTGCTCCGCGACCACGGCGCGAAGCTCGTCGTGAAGGGCAAATCGATGGTCTCCGAGGAGATCGGATTGAACCCGGCACTCGGGTCCGCCGACGTGGAGGTGATCGAGACCGACCTCGGCGAGTACATCGTCCAGCTCGCCGACGAGACGCCCGCCCACATCACGACCCCGGCCGTGCACAAGACGCGTGGACAGGTCCGCGACCTGTTCAACCGGGCCCACGGGGCCGACCTCTCCGACGACCCGGCGGAGCTCACGCGCTTCGCCCGCGACGTCCTCCGCGAGAAGTTCCTCGCGGCCGACGTCGGCATCACCGGCGTGAACTTCGCGGTCGCCGAGACCGGCTCCTTCACGATCGTCACGAACGAGGGGAACGTGCGGATGTGCACGTCGCTGCCGCGCGTGCACATCGCGCTCATGGGCATGGAGCGGATCGTCCCGTCGTTCCGAGAGCTCTCCCTGATGCTGCCGCTCCTCACCGCGAGCGCGGCCGGCCTGGGCGTCACCGCGTACGTCACGTTCGTGAACGGGCCGAGGCAGCCCGAGGAGCCCGACGGGCCCGACGAGGTTCACGTCGTCGTGCTCGACAACGGGCGCTCGGCGATCCTCGGAGGCGAGTTCCACTCGATCCTGCACTGCATCCGCTGCGGCGCGTGCCTGAACGTGTGCCCCGTGTTCCGGCAGGTCGGCGGCCACGCGTACGGCGCCGTGTACGGCGGCCCGATCGGCATGGTCCTCGCGCCTCTCCTCGACGGGTTCGACGCTGCCGGCGACCTTCCACACGCGTCGTCGCTCTGCGTCGCGTGCACCGAGGCGTGCCCGGTGAACATCCCGCTCCACGAGCACCTGCTCGGCCTGCGGCGCGAGATCGCCCGCTCGCGGGCGACGCGCGGCGAGCGGTTCGCGTTCGCCTGGTGGGGACGCCTGTGGGGCAACGCGCGCACGTACCGGTGGTCTGCGCGCCTCGCGCGCATCGGGCAGTTGCCGCTCGTCCGCCGCCGGCGGATCCGGCGTGCGCCGTTCCCGCTGTCGCGGTGGACGAGCGCGCGTGACATGCCGGCCCTCGCGAGAGGGAGCTTCCGCGAGCGCTGGAGGAGGATGGAGGGCCGTGGACCGTAGGGCGTTCCTCGACGTCGTTCGGCGCCGCCTCGCCGGCGTGGCCGCTCCGGACCTGCCGAGCCATCTCCCGCCGACGTTCGCCACCGGCGACGGTCGGCTGTTCGACCGGTTCGCCGCGGCGCTCGACCTCGCCGGCGGCGAGGCGATCCACATGAGGCTCGACGAGCTGTCGGCGCAGCTGGCGGTCCGGGTCGCCGGATGCGCGACGGCGGTGGTCGCCCCCGTCGTCGATCATCACGAAGCCATCCTCGAGGGGCTCGCGCGCGCCGGCTGCCGGCTCCTGGAACCCGGTCGCGATGGTGCGGCCCATGCCGACCTCGGCGTGACCGGTGCGGTGCTCGGGGTGGCGGCGACGGGCTCGGTGCTGCTCGCCGCCGCGCAGGGCGCCCCACGGACGGTCGGGCTCCTCCCGCCGTTCCACCTCGTCGTCCTGCCGGAGGACCGGCTCGTCCCCGGCTTCGAGGAGCTCTTCGAGCAGATGTCGGCGCTCGCCGCCCGCTCGTCGAACCTCGTCCTCGTCACCGGGCCCTCGCGAACGGCCGACATCGAGATGACGCTCGTCCGCGGCGTGCACGGGCCCGAGCGCGTGACCGTCCTCGTGGTGACCGCGTGAGCCGTCCGTGGATCGCCGTCGCCGCCTGCCACCTCGTGACCGGCCGCGTCACCGGGTGGCGGGTCGGCGGGTACGGCGTCCCCGAGAGCTACGTCGACGCCGTTCGCCGGGCCGGGGGGCGACCCGTGCTGCTCCTCCCCGGCGAGGATGCGGGGGCCGACGAACTGCTCGAGCCGCTCGATGGTCTGCTCCTCGTCGGCGGCGGCGACGTCGAGCCGCGGCGCTACGGGCAGGAACCGCACGTCACGATCGGCGGGATCGAGCCCGACCGCGACGATCTCGAGATCCGGCTGCTGCGCGAGGCCGACCGCGCTCGGTTGCCGACGCTCGCGATCTGCCGCGGCGCGCAGGTGCTGAACGTCGCGTTCGGCGGCAGCCTCATCCAGCACCTGCCAGACGTTCCGGGCCTCGGCCCGCACGAGCCCCCGAGCGGCGAGAGCCGACGCAGCCACGACGTGCGCCTCGCGCCGGGCAGCCGCATCGCCGAGGCCGTCGGCACCGAGGTCCTGTCCTGCTCGAGCCGCCATCACCAGGGGGTCGACCGCCTCGGGGAGGGTCTCGTCGCGACCGGTTGGTCCGAGGACGACCTCGTCGAGGCCCTCGAACGGGAGGAGGGCTGGATGGTTGCGGCGCAGTGGCATCCAGAGGACACGGCGGCCGAGGACCCGGTGCAGCAACGGCTCTTCGACGCGCTCGTCGTACGCGCGAAGGCCTGACCCCCGGATCGCGAACGGCCCGCGCTCGAGGTCGCTCGAGCGGCGGCCCCTGAAGCGGAGGGTGCGACACGCTACCATCAAGCCGAGGAACGGTGAGCGGATGGGGCAACTCAGGGTCGTGCGCGCCGCGGGTGATCCCGCGACGCGCGGGCAGCGGATCGGACGCGAGCTGCGCGACCTGATCAACGAGTCGATCGACTTCTACCACCGCTACCTCTCTCGCCGAGGGGTCTCGTCCCAGGAGCTGCAGGATCTCCTCACGCCATACCTCGTCGCGTCGGAGTCGCAGCTCCCCGCGCACATGGCGACGCTGAAGGGGATGTCGATCGGCGCGATGGTACCCGTCCTCGAGCTGTTCGCGGTGAACGCGTTCGAGGAGCTCGAGCCGCTGCTCGAGCAGCCCGAGGGCCGCATGCTCTTCCTGCAGCGCAAGGAGGGCTACCTCGAGCCGCCGAAGATCGAGCGGTGCTCGAGCTTCTCGGTGGTCGCGCCGGGCGTCACGCTCCTCGCCCACAGCGAGCACTGGCTGGCCGGCGACCTCGGCAACGTCGGGGTCGTGATCGACGTCCCCGACACGGGCGGCGTACCCATCGCGTCGCCTACCATCGTCTGCTGCCTTCCGGCCGTCGGCGTGAACGGCCGTGGTGGGGGCCAGGGCATCGGCTCGCTCAGCGCGTCAGACGATCACGTCGGGGTCCCGCGGGTCCTGGTGTCGCGGCACGCGCTGGAGGCCGGGAACCGCGAGGACGCCGTCGCGCGCGCCGGTCTCGCCGCGCGCGCCGGCGGCTACGGACACGTCTTCGCCTTCGCCGGCGGCGACGCGTTCACGATCGAGACGACGGGCACACAGCTCGCGCTGCTCGATCGCCCCGGGCCGCACACGAACCACTACCGGGACCCCGAGCTCGCGAAGCTCGGCCCCGCCGCCTCCGAGGGCAGCCTCTCGCGGCTCACGCGTCTGGAGCAGCTGCTCGCGGAGCAGCGGCCCGAGACGCCTAAGGCCGTGATGGACATCCTCCGCGACCACGGGTCGAGCCCTCAAGCGATCTGCCTGCACCCCGATCCGAAGGAGGGCGACGAGGCCTCGGCCGTCGTGTTCTCGATGGTCGCCGACCTCGAAGCCGGCAGGATGTGGGTCGCCCCCGGCACCCCCTGCGAGAACGAGTACGAAGAGGTCGATCTCACCGGCGTGCTCTGAGGCACGGGACGAGCCATACAAGGAGTGAGCTGACATGGCCTGGACGACACCGCTGCTCTACGAACGGCTGACGTGGCCCGAGGTGCGCCGCGCGGTGGCGGAGGACCGGGTGTGCCTGATCCCCGCCGGGGTTCTCGAGGATCACGGCCCGCACCTGCCGATCGACGCCGACACGCGGATCGCTACCGAGATCTGCCGGCGGGTCGCCGAGGCGGCCCCCGACGACGTCGTGCTGCTCCCGCCGGTCATCCACGGCTTCACGCCGCATCACATGGACTTCCCGGGCCCGATCACGATCGGCTGGGAGACCTTCACCAAGTACTGCGTCGACATCGGGACCTCGCTCGCGCACCACGGCTTCAAGCGCATCCTGTTCCTGAACGGACACGGCTCGAACATCCCGCTCATGGACGTCGCCTCCCGGCTCATCGGGCTTCAGCACCCCGACGTGCTGGCCGCCTCGGCCTTCTATCTCTCCAGCCCGGAGGCCCTACGCCTGATCGAGGAGGTCCGCGAGTCGGAGCGCGGCGGCATGGGCCACGCCTGCGAGCTCGAGACCTCCATCTACCTGGCCATGGATCCCGACGCGGTGTTCATGGACAAGGCGATCGACGAGAACTCGTACCCCGAGGGCCCGAACGCCTGGATGGACTGGTCGGACGGGCCGCTGAAGCTGATGCCATGGTGGAACGCGCTCAGCCACACCGGGGTGCACGGCGACGCGACGAAGGCGACCGCCGAGAAGGGTCGGGTCCTGCTCGATGCGGCGGTGAAGGAGTGCGTGGAGTTCGTTCGGGAGCTGAGGGAGAAGCCGCTCCCCGTGCGCTTCGAGCCGAGGGAGACGCCGGCGTGACCGCCCCCGCAGGGAGGACTCGGACACCGTCAATCGCTGGATTCCGTGCCGGCCGAGAAGAGCGTAGGCTTCACCGTGGAAGAGAGACGCCACCCGGGAGAGGAGTGAGGGGGATGGAGCGTTCCATGCGGGCACGCGGGCTCATCGCCGGGGTATTGGCAGCGGCGATCGCGGTCCTGGCGATGGCCGGAGCGGCGAGCGGTCAGTCCGCCAGCACGCCAGAGAAGAAGCTGACGTTCATCGTCGGGAGCACCAACGACATCGAGACGGTGAACCCGCTCCGGATGCTCGAGACCCCCGAATACGAGGTCAACGGCATGGAGTACGACCTGCTGTTCCACTTCCGCCTGGACAACATGCAGGCGGCCCCAGGCCTCGCGACGGAGCTCCCGACGAAGGAGAACGGAGGTCTCTCGTCCGATGAGCTGACCTGGACGATGCATATCCGCGACGATGCCAAGTGGAGCGACGGCCAGCCCCTCACGGCCCACGACATCGCGTTCACGTACAACGTGATCCTCACCCTGAACTTCTCCGCCTTCGCCAGCTACTTCCCGTTCGTCGACAGCATCACGGCGCCCGACGACACGACGCTCGTCTGGAAGACCACCAAGCCCACGATGTCCCCGCTGATGCCACCGAACGTCTACATCCTGCCCGAGCACATCTGGTCGCCACTGATGCCCACCTCCCTCGAGGAGCTCTCCGGGCTCGAGGGAGAAGCGCTGGAGGACGCGATCGCCGAGGACAAGACCGAGCTGCGGACCTTCCAGAACTTCCCCGACCCGGTCACGTCGGGGCCGTTCCGGATGGTCGAGTGGAACAAGAGCGAGGATTGGACCCTTGAGGCCAACAAGGACTACTGGGGCGGCGCTCCGACGATCGACGAGGTCATCGTCAAGGTCTACAAGAACGCCGAGACCATGGTGCAGGACCTGAAGCAGGGCGCCATCGACTTCGCCGAGGACATCCCGGCCAACCTGTTCGGTTCGCTCGAGGGCCAGCCGGGCATAACCCGGAACGTGGGCAGCGCGTTCGGCTTCAGTCAGATGAGCTTCAACATGTGCGACGCGAACGACCCGAACGCCTGTCCCCACTGCAAGAGCCATCCGGGTACCGGCAACCCGGCGCTCCTGGACTTGAACGTGCGCACGGCGATCGCGATGGCGGTGGACAAGCAGGCGCTCGTCGACCGGGTCGGGGAGGGATACGGGACCCCCGGCACCACCGTCGTGCCGCCCGGGGCCGCCTTCTGGCACTGGGAGCCGGGTGCGGACACCATCCCCTTCGACATCCCAGGGGCCAATCAGCTCCTCGACCAATCCGGCTACACGGACACCGACAACAACGGCATCAGGAACGACCCCAAGACCGGCGACGACCTGAAGCTCCGCTTTTTCCTTAGGTCCGACTCCCCCTCGGGGACCGCCATGGGCAAGCTCATCGTCGGCTGGGTGAAGCAGATCGGCATCCAGCTGATGCCCGTCTCGTACACGGACGGGAAGCTGATCGACGCCTGGTACGCGAACGACTTCGACATGTACATCTGGGGCTGGGCGCCGGATCCGGACCCCGACTACCAGCTGGGGACGTACACGGCCGGGCAGTGCGGCTCGTGGAGCGACACGTGCTACTCGAACCCGGAGTACAACCAGCTGTACGAGGATCAGCGGAGCACGATCGACCCCGACGAGCGTAAAGCGATCGTCGTCCAGATGCAGCAGATCATCTACCAGCAGATCCCCGAGATCGTCCTCGAGTACGGCAACGACCTACAGGCGTACCGATCGGACCGCTGGACGGGCTTCGTCTACCAGCCGAGCCCGGACAGCCGGGGCTGGGGCGGTTCGATCCTCTATCAGTTCCCAGCCTATCCGAAGTGGTCCTACCTCACGATCAAGCCCGTGAGCGCTGAGGCCGGGACCGTGAAGAGCACCGGCATACCCGCGTGGGTGTGGGGTCTGGTCGCCGGTGTGATCCTGGTGATCGTGGCCGGCGTGGGGCTCACGCGACGTCGCAAGCCGGAGGAGGAACAGGCCTAAAGGGGCAGGGATCCGAGCAGGGTGGGCACCCGCGGCTACGTCCTGAAGAAGACCGTCCAGGCTGGGCTCACCCTGTTCGCGGTCGTCGTCTTCAACTTCTTCCTGTTCCGGGTTCTACCGGCGGATCCGATCGACCTCCTGACCCGCGGTCAGGGTCTCCGTCTGTCCGCCGCCGACAAGGTCGCGCTCCGCCACGAGTACGGCCTGGACAGGCCGGTCTTCCCCGATCAGCTCATCATCTACGTCGAGCAGACGTTCCAGGGCAACCTCGGCACGTCGATAATCCTGGACGAGGGACGGAAGGTCACCTCGCTGTTCGCCGAGTTCGCCGTGCCGACCCTGGTGCTCGTGGGGATCTCGACGATCCTCTCGACCATCTTCGGCATCTTGATGGGCATATACGGAGGATGGCGGCGCGGCGGCAAGTTCGACATGTTCGCGATGGGCTTCTCGCTCATCCTCTACGCGATGCCCGAGTTCTGGCTCGGCATGCTGCTGATCCTTCTCTTCTCGACCACCCTCGGCTGGTTCCCCTCCAGCGGACGGGGAACGGTCGGGGTCGACTACACAGGGATCGGTCACCTCACGGACATGCTGAACCACCTGTTCCTGCCCTGCCTCACACTGACACTCGCCTACCTCGGCGAGTACTACCTGATCATGCGCTCATCCCTGCTGGACGTGCTGGGCGAGGACTACATCACGACGGCCCGAGCGAAGGGCGTGCGGGAGAAGTGGGTGCTCCGACGCCACGCGGTGCGCAACGCTCTCCTTCCGACCATCACGCTGATCGCACTCTCCTTCGGGTTCGTGCTCGGCGGGGCGATCACCGTGGAGTTCGTCTTCGGCTACAAGGGACTCGGCGGCCTGACCTACGAGGCCCTGCGATCGCAGGATCTCCCCGTCCTCCAGGGGATCTTCCTGATCGCGAGCGCAGCCGTGATCTTCGCGAACCTCATCTCGGACCTGGTCTACGGCTACTTCGACCCGAGGGTGAGGAAGGCGTAGCGATGCCGGTGCAGGTACCCCCTATCGCGCCATCCACCGGACCCACCGGGCCCACCGGGTCCGGAGACGAGCTCCCGGAGCTCGCCGGCCCGCTTCGGAGCCCCCGCCAGATCACTTGGGCGCGCCGGCGTCGCGCCCTGGCCCGGTTCTGGCGGCAGTACCGGCACAACAAGATGGGGATCGCCGGCATCGCCATCCTGGTCTTCTTCATCGGGGTGGCACTGTTCGCGGCGCTCTTTCAGGACGCACGCTCCGTAGACCCCTCATATGTGAGCGGGCCCGTCCGCCACGCACCGTCGTTGCAGTTTCCGCTGGGGACCGACAACCTTGGCATCTCCGTGCTGTCCCTGGTAGTCGCGGGGTCGAAGATCTCCCTCCTCGTCGGCCTGACCGCCTCCGTCATCACGATGACCATCGGAGCCGTCGTTGGTGTGGTGGCCGGCTATCGGGGAGGCGCGGTGGACACGGTCCTCATGCGCGTGACGGACTTCGGACTCGTGCTTCCCTGGCTCGCCCTGGCCATAGTGCTTGCGTCGATCATGGGACCGTCCCTCACCACGGTGATCCTGGTGATCGGACTCACTTCCTGGCCGGGTACGGCGCGCTTGGTGCGTTCACAGGTGCTGTCCATCAGGGAGCGGCCGTACGTCGAGCGGTCGCGAGCCTTGGGCGCCAGCGACGGGCACATGATCCTCCATCATGTGCTTCCGAACGTGATGCCCGTGATCCTGGCGAACGCCGTCCTCACGGTGGCCATCGCGATCCTGTCGGAGACCTCCCTCTCGTTCCTCGGTCTCGGCGATCCGCTCACAACGTCGTGGGGCTCGATCATCGAAAACGCTTTCGCCGGCGGGGCGACGACCCTCGGCGCGTGGTGGTGGATCATGTCGCCCGGTGTCTGCATCGTGCTCGTGGTGCTCGCGTTCACTTTCATCGGGTTCGCCCTGGACGAGATCATCAACCCACGACTCCGTGAGCGATGACGTGAGCGCCCCGCCCGCGGGGGTCTCCGCATCGCGTGCCCGGCGCGCGACCATGGCCGGCGCGCGACCCACGGCCGAACGTACCTGGAGCCGAGAGCGCCGGCCGTGGTATACAGGCGCCCTCGCCCGAGGAGACCCTGGACGGGCTGTGCCGGGGCAGGCAACGAAGCTTGACCGCCGGTCACCGAGCCCGCACCCTCCTCGGTCGCGTACGACATAATCGGGGGATCTAGACAGGCGTCAGGGAAGGAGGGGCTTCCGATGCGTTCGAAGGGCCGAGTGATCGTGATGCTCGCGGTCGTGGCCGTGGTTGCCGGGGGAATCTCCGCCGGGGCCGCGTACGCGCAGAACGAGAGCAGCAGCGGCACCAAGCAGAAGGTCACCTTCGTCTGGGGCGACACGAGCGAGCCGAGCTCGCTGAACCCGATGCGGGGGTACATGGCGACCGACTTCTACTTCTGGACCTCGAGCTACCACCTGCTGACCGACTTCACGATCAACGATCTCAGTGCGCGACCCGGACTCGCGGAGAAGATCGACGTCAGCCCCGACGGCATGACGTTCACGTACCACATCCGCCAGGGCATCAAGTGGTCCGACGGGCAGCCGCTCACGGCGAACGACGTGGCATTCACTCTCAACATGTACAAGAGCAACCACGCCTACCTGCCCCAGGCCTACCTGACGCTGATCGACGGGGACGTTCAGGCGACCGACGACTACACGGTCGTCTTCCACTCGACGATGCCTACCAGCCTGTACACGGGGAAGATCCCGTACCTGTACGACTACATCCTCCCCGAGCACATCTGGAGCAAGTTCGACCAACCGAAGCAGTACGACAACTACTCGGCGTTCGAAGGCGTCCCAGCCGGCGAGGTCGGCAGTGGCCCCTTCGTCATCGCCGAGTACAAGACGGGCGAGTTCGTGCGGATGGTCCGCAACCCGTACTGGAGCGGGCCGCAGCCGCACGTCGATGAGCTGATCTACCGGATCTACAAGAACGAGGACGCCGAGGCCGAGGCGCTGAAGGCGGGCGAGATCGACTTCGGGTACTTCGACTCGGCGAACATATTCAACTCACTCAAGGGCCAGCCGAACATCGCGACCCTGAACGGCACGATCCCCTCGTTCGACGAGATCGGGATGAACACCGGCTCGGCCTACCAGAAGGCCGGGAACGGCTACACGCCGCACGGCGACGGGCACCCAGCGCTCCAGGACCCCATCGTCCGCCGCGCGATCCGCATGGCGATCGACAGTCAGACGCTCGTCGACAAGGTCCTCCTGGGCTACGGCCTGCCGGGCACGTCGATCATCCCGCCGGTGTCGGTGCTGGGCGCGAGGTGGGAGCCGACCGGCGATGAGGTCATCCCGTTCGACATCGCGGGCGCCAACAAGCTCCTCGATGACGCCGGGTACAAGGACACCGACGGAGACGACGTCCGCGAGATGCCGGGCGGAGGCCAGCCGCTCGAGTTCCGCTACTACGTGCAGACGGGCGACCAGAACACGATCAAGGTCGCGCCGTTCGTGAAGAGCTGGCTGGCCGACATCGGGATCAAGGCCGACGTCACCGCCATGAGCAGCGGCCGCCTTGGCGACGAGATCAACGCCGGGACCTACGACCTGTTCCACTGGGGCTGGATCCCGGACCCGGACCCGGACTCGGCGCTGTCGTGGTTCACGTGCGAGCAGCGCCCGCCGGACGGGAGCTCGTACGGGAACAACGACTCGTACTACTGCAACCCCGAGTACGACAAGCTTTACACCGAACAACGCACCGAGCTGGACGTTCAGAAACGCTGGGACGTCGCTCACCAGATGCAGAAGATGTACTACGAGAGCTGCGCGTACGCGGTCCTGTGGTACGGGCCGATCCTCCAGGCGTACCGGACCGACCTCTTCACCGGCTACATGCCGCAACCGTCGCCGAAAGGCGACCTGCTGGCCGGGTACAGCATGGACATCTGGTGGAACCTGCGGCCGCTCGGTGCCGCCGGCGGCGCCCCCAGGACGAGCGGCATCTCGGCCGGCGTCTGGATCGGCCTGGTCATCGGCGTCATCGTGGTGATCGCCGCGGTCGTCCTCGGGCGACGTTCGCGCCGCGCGGGGGAGGAACAGGCCTAGCAAGCCGAGGAGAGGAGCGAGGGACGGGGCCGGGGCCGGGATGCGCGGGTATCTAGTCGGGAAGGTCGTCCAGGCGTTCCTGACCCTGCTCTTTGTCCTCGTCTTCAACTTCTTCCTCTTCCGGGTCATGCCGGGCGACCCGGCGGCGCTACTCCTGCGAGGAAGCTCCGCGTACAATCCCCAGAACGTGGCGCAGGTGCGACACGAACTCGGCCTCGACCAGCCGCTTCCCCAGCAATTCGTCACCTACTTGAAGGACACGGCCACCTTCAAGTTCGGCGATTCGTTCTTCATGCAGGGCAGGCCGGTGAGCACGACGATCCGCGAGCGGATATGGCCGACGATCCTCCTGGTCGGCACCTCGACCATCGCGTCGATCGCCATCGGGCTCCTGATCGGCATCTACGCGGGCTGGCGACGGAACACGCGGTTCGACTACGGCTGGCTCGGCGTAACGCTGGTCCTCTACGCGTGCCCGGAGTTCTACCTCGGCATCCTCGTGCTGATGGCGTTCGGGGCCGGCGTCGGCCCGTTCCCCGCCCTCTTCCCCATCGGCGGGTATTCGACCCCCGGGGCCGGGCTCTCGGGGTTCTCCTACTGGATCGACGTGCTGAACCACCTTGTCATGCCATGGTTCACGCTGACCTTCGCCTACCTCGGCGAGTACACACTGATCATGCGCTCCTCGCTGATCGACGTACTCGGAGATGAGTTCGTCATGACGGCGCGGGCGAAAGGGGTGCGGGAGAACGACATCCTGTGGCGCCACGTCGTCCCGAACGCGCTGCTCCCGACCTGGACCCTCACGATGCTGTCCCTCGGGTTCATCTTCGGGGGCGCCATCACGATCGAACTCGTCTTCTCCTACCCCGGGGTGGGCTGGCTGACGGTGCAGGCGATCACTGCCAAGGATTACCCCCTGATGCAGGCGCTGTTCCTGCTGTTCAGCGGCGCGGTCATCATCGCGAACCTGGTGGCAGACATCACCTACATGTACCTGGACCCGCGCGTGAGGGCGGCCTGACATGCGGCCCGGGCTCGAACGCGTCGGCACCTCGGCCGCGGTGGGGGAAGAGCCCACCGCGCCCCCGCCGCCGACCGACCCGCGGCGGATCGCGTGGGCCAGGCGTCGACGGGCGTTCTCCCGGGTGGCGAAGACCTACCGGAAGAACAAGATGGGGATGTGGGGCCTGTGCCTCCTCATCTTCTTCGTGCTCGTGGCCATATTCGCCCCACTCATCGCGAGCAAGGCCGGCCTCGATCCCACGTGTACTTGCACCGGCAAGGCATATCAGTCTCCGAGCCTGCAGTTCCCGTTCGGAACCGACGACCTCGGGCGCTCGGTGTTCACGCTCACCGTCTGGGGCTCGCGGATCTCGCTGATCGTCGGACTCATCGCGACGCTCATCTCGATGGTGATCGGCTCCTTGCTCGGGATCGCCGCCGGCTACTACGGGGGTTGGCTGGAAGCGGTCCTGATGCGGATCACGGACTGGTTCCTGGTGCTGCCTTGGCTGGCGCTCGCGATCGTGCTCGCCGCGCTGCTGGGCCCGTCGCTCATCGTCATCATCTTCGTGATCGGCATCACGTCCTGGCCGAGCACGGCCCGGATCGTGCGCGCCCAGGTGCTATCCGTGAAGACACGGTCCTACGTCGAACGCGCGCGGGGCCTGGGCGCCACCAACTGGCACCTCATAAGTCGGCACGTCCTCCCGAACGTCGGCCCGCTGATCCTCGCGAACACCGTCCTCACGGTCGCCGGTGCGATCCTGTCGGAGACGACGCTCTCGTTCCTCGGTCTCGGCGACCCGCTCAGCATCTCGTGGGGTACCATCCTGGAGTTCGCGTTCGGCGGGGGGGCGGCGGTCGCCGGCGACTGGTGGTGGCTGCTGCCGCCCGGTATCTGCATCATCCTCGTCGTCCTCGCGTTCATGATGTGCGGGTTTGCTCTCGATGACATCCTCAACCCGAAGCTGAGGGAAAGATGAGTCTCCTATCCGTCCGCGACCTGCACGTGATCTACCACACCCAGGCAGGGCCGGTGCCGGCCGTCCGCGGCGTGGACCTCGACATCGCCAAGGGAGAGGTCCTCGGCCTCGCCGGCGAGTCGGGGTGCGGGAAGACGACCGTGATCAACGCGATCCTGCGGCTGTTGCCGGAGAAGACGAAGGTCGAGGGGACGGTCCTGCTGAACGGCGAGGACGTCCTGGCCATGAAACCCGGGAAGCTCCGCGCCGTCCGCTGGACCCAGGCGTCGGTCATCTTCCAGGGTGCGATGCACGCCCTGAACCCCGTCCGGCGGATCGGCGACCAGATCGTCGAGGCCATCACGATCCACGGCCAGGCCGGCGAGAAGGAAGCCCTGGTCCGTGCCGGCGCCCTCATCGAGCAGGTCGGGCTTCCGCCCTGGCGACTGCGCGACTACCCGCACGAGCTCTCCGGCGGCCAGAGGCAGCGCGTGATGATCGCGATGTCCCTCGCCTGCAGTCCGAACCTCGTGATCGCCGACGAGCCGACGACGGCGCTCGACGTGATGGTCCAGGCGCAGGTGCTGAAGCTCCTGAAGGACCTCCAGCGCGAGCTCGGTCTCGCGATGCTGTTCATCACACACGACCTGTCGGTGCTGGTCGAGGTGAGCGACAGGCTGGCCATCATGTACGCCGGCAAGGTCGTCGAGGACGGGCCCTCGGTCCCCGTCTTCACCGAGCCGGCCCATCCGTACACGAGGGCCCTCGCTGGCGCGTTCCCGCAGATCGGCGACCGGACGTTCCGGATGGCGCCCTCGGGCCTGCCCGGCGACCCGCCCTACCCGGGTGATGTGCCGCCGGGGTGCTCGTTCCACCCGCGGTGCCCGCTTGCCTTCGAGGACTGCCCGAAGATCGACCCGGACCTGTTCCCCGCCGGGGACCAGCGACGTGCCGCGTGCCTGCTCGTGAACAGACCTGAGATGGCGAGGGTGGAACCGTGAGCGACGTTGCGGCGCAGGCGGCGCAGGTGCGCACAGACGGTAAGCAGCCAGTGCTCGAGGTGCGCGACCTGCACGTGAGCTTTGCGGGACGCATCGGGCTCGTCGCGGGACTCGCGGGCAAGAAGGCGTCGATGGCGCGTGCGGTCGACGGCGTGAACCTCGAGCTGCATGCGGGCGAGGTGCTCGCCTTGGCCGGCGAGTCCGGGTGCGGGAAGACCACGATCGCCCGGACGATCCTCGGGCTGGAGAAGCCGCGGGCGGGTGAGATCCGGTTCGAGGGCAAGCCGCTCGGGCGGAACCTGCGCCAGTACCGCCGGCGCGTCCAGATGGTCTTCCAGGACCCGAGCGCCGCCCTGAACCCGCGCCAGACCATCTACGAGTCGGTCGCCGAGGGCCTTCGCGTCCACGGGATCAGCCGGAGCGAGGACGGCCTGTCCGAGGAGCAGATGGTAGCTCGGGCGCTGTCGCGCGCCGGTCTCCGGCCGCCCGAGCTCTTCTACCTGAACTACCCGCACGAGCTCTCAGGCGGGCAGCGGCAGCGCGTGGTGATCGCCGGGGCGCTCGTGCTGGACCCCGAAGTCATCGTGGCCGACGAGCCGGTGTCGAGCCTCGACGCGTCGGTGCGCGGCGAGATCCTCCGCCTGCTGCTCGGCCTTCGGAACGAGTTCGGCATCGCGATGCTGGTCGTGACCCACGACCTCGGGCTCGCGTGGACGATCGCCGACCGCGTCGCCGTCATGTACCTCGGACGGATCGTCGAGATCGGCCCGGCCGAGCAGGTGCTCACGAACCCGCTCCACCCCTACACGAAGGCGCTGCTCAAGGTCGTCCCGGAGGCTGGCGGCATCGACCGCCCGTTCCTCACCGGCGAGCCGCCGGACCCGACGAGGATCCCGCCGGGCTGCCGGTTCCACCCTAGGTGCCCCGAGGTCGTGAGCGGCCGGGCGGCATCCGCCGGCGTCGAGCCGAAGTGCACGGGTGAGGGCCTCGGGCTCGTGGAGCTGCGCCCGGGGCACTTCGCGGCGTGCCACCTCGCGTCGCTCGAGGCCCGAGGGCTCTCGCAGAGCGCGGACGCCGGCGCCTAGCTCGAGCCCGCTCCGCCGGGGCCCTCGGCGGAGCCGGGAGTCCGACCCTCCTCCTCCGGACCGCCCTTCAGCACCCCGAGGATGGCCTCCATCTCGGTGCTCCCGACCGGAACCTCCCGGCCGGCGCCCTTCGCGGCGGCGAGCAGCGTCCGCAGGTTGGCCTCGGCCATCTCGGCGCGGGCGTCGAGCTCGCGGACGCGGTCGGTGAGCCCACGGGCCCGTCGCTCCGCCTCGTCGCGCGCCTCGCGCGCCATCCGCGCCTCCTCGCGCGCCGCCCGCAGACCGGAACGGAGACTCGCCACCTCGCGGCCGAGATCTATCAGACGCTCGATCGCCTCGCGGCCGACCGCCGAGTACGTGACGCGGCCCGAGGGCGCCGCTTCGCGTGCCGCTCCCCGCTTGGCCCGTTTAGGCCGGGCCCGACGGGGGCGCGGAACCTGCTCGCGCTCACCCGGCTCGATCGGCCGCGCGTCGAGGAGGCGGTACCGGCCGTCGACCGCCTCGAGGCGCCGGCGTGCGAGCAGCGCGCGCACTGCCCTGGCCGCCGCGAGCGGTTCGGCCACGCCGATGTCGCGGCCGATCTCCGCCGGGGTGAGGTCCACGAGGTCGCCCGGCTTCGCCCTATTCGCGATGGCCACGAGGAAAGCGTTCGCTCGATCCAAGCTCTCCTGATTCATGCCCCATATCCTGCCCCAACCCCGCCCTACTGCGCCACTCGGGGAGGGAAAGAGCGACAAGAACCGCGGTCCGATTTGACCGCCGCCCCGAGCTCGGTGTACAAATCAGATGGCGCCGCTGGGACCTTCGGGTTCCGGCGGTGCCGCTTTCGTGCCTGTCTTCTGACGCAGACCGACGGTGTTCGTCGAGCCGAACTCGTCGCGGTCCGGCCCCGGAACGGTGATCGAGAGCCTCGCCGAGGCCGTCCGTCCGTTCGGGTCGGGGTGGACGAGGAGCTCCGACACCTTGGCACCCGCGAGCACCGTCGCGCGGAAGCCGCCGAGGTCGTCGGCGCCGGCCGAGGGCCGGTGCGAGACCCCGGTGAGCTGCAGGTGGATGTTCCCGCCGCGGACCTCGCCGGTGACCTTCAGGGCGAACTCCTGGATCTGCAGCTGGGCGATGGGGAACGGGCACGGGTTCCCCTTCGAGGTGAGCTTCGCCGTCCCGGCGCCGACGACGGTCCCGTCGTCGGCCACCGTGAACGCGAGCTTCGTCCTCCAGTCCGTCGTGCAGGTGCCGCCGACGTACAGCCGGTGATACGAGGTGCTGTTGATCGCGCCCGTCCAGCGCTCGGGCTTCGGCTTCGGAGAAGCAGGCGTGGGGCGCGAGGATGCGCTCATCGAGGGCGTCGTGTCGCCCCCGCCGCCCGTGCAGGCAACCGCCGCCAGCGCCACCAGGGCCAGGGCGAGGGCTACGCGCCTCACGTGTTCGCGCCGCGCCACATGGTCGCGGACGACCAGGGGCTCACCCGCGGTCAAGTCTCGTCCTCGATGTCGGGACGCGCGCCCTGCGCTCTGGGTAGCGGGTCACCGAGGACGCGGACGCCCTTCTCGGCGCGGCTCGGCCTGAGCGACCGCTCGCGGTTCACGATCTCGCCGACGAGGTCCTCGAGGCGCACGACCCGAACGTCCTTCACGGTCCGCGGGGAGCCGGTGATGGCCCGCGTGAGACACAAGATGGGCACCACGTCCGTGAAGACCGCCGCCGCTCCGAGACGATGATGGGCCTTCCGCGCGGCCTTCCGGAGCCCGCGCAGACCCTCGATGGGCCGCCCGTCGACCGTCAGGCGTTCGCCCTTGCCCGCGAGGTACCCCTCGAGCCCGACGATGGAGATCAGGAACGCGCCGGTGGTACCGACGACCGCGACGTCGCCGACCTCGTCCTCGCGCACACGAGCCGCCCAGAAGCTCCAGGGATCCAGGCGCGCGAGCTCCCGGAGCACCCGCCCCTCGTCCTCGGCTCTCGGATGGCTCTCAACGTGCCGTCGTCGCCAGAAGCGTCTTCCCCTGGGTCCCGCCGAGGAGCTCGAGGTCATCGCCACGGTCGGCTGAACAGCAACGCGGCCGCGAACAGCGGCATCGCGAGCGACATCCAGCGGAGAGCGCGCTCGGGCACCGTGCGCAGCGTCGACGCGTCGATCGGCTCGGTGGCTCCGTCCGCGAGGGTCAGCTCCCCACTCACGGCCGTGACCGAGCGCCGCAGCCGCCGCACCGGCGTGGAGAGCACGCGCTGTGCCGCCGAAAGCGCCCCGCACGCCGCGGCGGCGAGCGCCGCTTGGGCGCGGATCGTCGCCGTCTGCGCGAAGTACGCCGTGAGCACCGGGAAGGCGCCCCACGCGAGCGAGAACCACAGGTCGGAGTGGAACGCGCCGCCGAACAGCTCGAGGTTGTAGGCGATCACCAGGAACCCGCCGACGACGATGAAGACCCAGAGCCAGGGCGAGACCTCGATCGTCCCCTGCACGCCGAGCGCCACCGCGCCGGCGAGCCCCACCACGGCGATCGCCCGCAACACCCCGTCGGGGATCCGCGTGCGTAGCGGCCGGCCGTTCAGCTCGTCGAGCGCGTGCGCCGCGAGCCCCATCGCAAGGAAGAACGCCGCGAGCGTCTCGAGCAGCCAACGCCCGTTCACGCGAGGCGCGAGCGCCGCGCCGATCGCGACGTACGACAGGTGCCAGAGCGTGTACGGCGGATGCAGCAGCGTCCAGTAGTCGCGCCACCCGCCCGGCGAGAGCGCGTAGAACGCCGGACGCTCGCCCTCACCCATCCGTCACCGGGTTGCGCTTCGTCGCCCAGAAGACGATGCCGCCGCCGAGGCTCATCGCGCGGGTGCGGACGCGGCGCATCCCGGCCTCCTGCCACATCCGTACCTGCACCGGCAGCGGGTAGCGTTCGTAGAACCCCGTGACGCTCGGCCCGAGGAACCTCATCGCGCGATGCCACCCCGGGGACACGACCCACCCGGCCGCCGGCATCACGGCACGTGTGTGGAACATCCACGCGGCGTGCAGCCACGGTTCCGGCGGCACGTGGAACTCGAGCGCGGCCATCACCCCGCCCGGCCGAAGCACCCGCGCGAGCTCGGTGAGCGTCGCCTGTGGGTCGTCCACATACCGGAGCAGGTACGTGAAGGTCACGGCGTCGAAGGTCTCGTCTTCGAACGGGAGCCGCTCCGCCTGCCCGAGCGCGAACGCGACGCGGTCGGCGAGCCCCGCGCCGCGCACGGCCGCGACGCCGCGGCGCACCATGGCCTCGCTCTGGTCGAGCCCGACGACCCGGAGGTTCCGTCGCGCGAGCTCCCGCGCGACGAGCCCGGTCCCGCTCGCGACGTCGAGTACCCACGAGCCGGGGATCGCGTTCACACGTGAGACCAGGAACCGGCGCCACCGCGGATCCTGCCCGAACGACAGCGCTGCGCCCAAGCGCTCGTACTCGGGCGCGATGCCGGCGAACAGCCGTCTCGCGTGCGACGTCCGAGGAGACCCCACGAGTGGTCAGACTACGCCGGTCGCGGCATGCCTACACGGCCGCCGGGCGGAGCAGGCTCGGCAGCTCGGCGACCGAGCTCACGACGCGGTCGGGCTCGCCCTTCTCGAGGTCGCCCGGCAGGAACTTCCCGGTCTTCACGAGCACGCCGGTGATCCCGACGGCCTGCGCCCCGAGCACGTCGTTCACGATGTCGTCGCCGACCATCGCCGCGCGCTCCGCCGTCGTGCCGAGCATCCGCAGCGCCTCCTCGAAGTAGACGCCCGAGGGCTTCCCGCAGATCAAGGCCTTCCTGCCGGTCGCCTCTTCGAGCCCGGCGATGTACGCGCCCGCATCGAGCTGGAACCCCTCGTTCGTGCGCCAGTAGAGGTTGCGGTGCATGCCGACGAGAGTCGCCCCGTCCATCAGCATCCCGAAGATGCGGTTCATCGCTTCGTACGTGAAGTCGTCGCACGCGCCTCCGAGCACGACGACGTCCGGTGCGTCGCCCACCAACCGCACGCCCTCGAGGTCCTCGGCCGCGTCGCCGTCCGACAGCAGGAACACGCGCGCGCCGGCGTGGTGAGCACGCAGGTACGACCCCGTCGCCACCACCGCGGTGACGATCTCGCGAGGCTCCACGAGGACCCCCGCATCACAAAGCGTGCGCGCGAGATCGGTGCGGGTGTGCGTCGTGGTGTTCGTGATCAGGCGGAACGGGATGCCCTCGGCGCGGAGCCACTCCACGGTCGGGATCGCACCGGGGAGCGGCTCCCACGACAGTGTGAGCACGCCGTCGATGTCGAGCAGCACGCCGTCGATCGCGTCCATCGCGAAGGAGTCTAGCCGCGGGTGCCCGGCAGGCCGCTACGGACCGGTGACGCCGGCGAGCGCACGGAGCTCCTTCGCGACCGGCTCGGCCGCCAGGACGATCAGCTCGTTCTTCGCCCTCGAGGCCCCGACGTAGACGTACTTCGCGAGGTCCTCGTGGTGCTTGTCCCCCAGCTCGGCGAGGATCACCACCGGCCGCTCGAGCCCCTTGAAGCCGTGGATGCTCGTCGCGAGCACGGTCCCCGGCTCGACCCGCTCCGACAACCGGAAACGGCCGATGCGCTCGCGGCCGCGGAGCCGGCTCTTGTCCTTCCCCGACGGCGTGAGCACCGCGATGTCCTCGAGCGTGAGTTTCTCCTCGTCGACGAGGTTGACCAGCACCTTCTCGAGGAGCTTCGCGAGCCCCTCGTCGTCCTCGTACCCGAGGATCTGCACCGGCTCCCCCGCAGGCCCCTTCGACCGCGGCTTCTGCGCCCCTGCGTAGAAGACCGAGACGAACTCGTTGATCGCCTGCGTGTTGCGGACGTTGTGCTCCAACGGGCCGCAGAGGCAGTCCTCGCCGAGCGGCAGCGTGCCTCCGTACAGGTTCTGGTTGTCGTCGGCGAACAGGTAGAGCGTGCCCTCGTCGGGATCCTCGTGCAGCGCGAGGAGCGCCGGCCACCACCACTCACGGAAGTCCTGCGCCTCGTCGACCACGATGGCGTCGTAACGGGGTCCGAGGGTCCGCGCCGCTCGCTCGAGCAGCTCCGGAAGCCGGCGCTCGAAGTACGGCGAGCCCGGCTCGACCTCCGGCTCGTTCGGGATCTCGAGGCCAGCCTCCTTCGCGAGCTTCACGCACAGGCCGTGGAAGTGCACGGCGTCGATGTTCGGCGTGCTCCCGACGCACGTCGCGAGGTGCTCCCCGAGCTGCTTGTTGAAGCACGTGAGCAGGGTGCGGCCGCCGGTCTCGGCGAGGCGGCGCGCCAGCGCGATCGCGAGCATCGTCTTCCCGCTCCCGGCCGGCCCGGTGATCGCCGCGCGCTTGCGGTGCATCACGAACGAGAGGACGTACGCCTGGTCCTCGGTGAGCTCGACGATCTTGCGGTCCTCCTCGTCGAACCGGAGCTTGAGCGGCGTGCGGATCTCGACGCGGAACCCGAGCGCCTGCGAGAGCGCGTCCATCCCCTCCGCGCCGAAGTGCCGGTGCGGGTGACGCCAGTACCTCATGATCTCCGGAACCCGTTCGGTGAGCCGGTCGAAGTCGTCGTGGTCGATCACGACCGCGGCCGGCGCCGCGGGGTGGGCATCACGGTCGTAGCGTCCGTCGGGGAACGCCACGCCGTAGCCGTACGACGGCTTCCACCGCTCCCACTCGGGCTGCGCCCCGAGGATCTCCACGAGCGAGTGCATCTCGTCCCTCGCCTGGTGGAACGGGTCCTCGCCCAGAGCGTGCGTGCCTGTGTGGCCCGACTGCATCCAGCGCTTCGTTCCCGGGTCGTACGTGAGGCGGCCGCCCTTCACCTCGAGCACGAGCACGCCGTCCTCGGGGTGCGCGATGACGAAGTCGGCCTCGCCCTGGATCGGCCCGTCCTTCCCGGCGAGGACCCACTCGACGCTGTGGTAGACGACGTAGACCTCGTCGAGCTGCTCGAGGAACCCCTCGTAGAGGCGGCGCTCCGCCGTGCTCTCGGTGTCCGGCAGGATCGGGAACGGCACCATCCGAGCCATGGCCGGATGCTAGCCCGTCGCTTCACTTGGCGGCCGCCAGGTGGGAGAATCCTCGCGCCCCCGCGATATCGGAAACCAGCGGATGATCCTGTTCCTCTCCGTCATCGGCCTCTCGGTCCTCGCCGGCTACCTGCTCGGCGGACGGTTGCGCAGCTTCGAGCGGCTGCGCCTCCGCTGGTGGGGCCTCGCGCCGCTCGGGCTTGCGCTCCAGGCGATCCCGCTCCCCGACGCACGGCAGGGCACCGACCTGCTGGTCCGCGTGGTGGTGTTGTCGTGCTCGTTCGTGCTGATCCTGCTGTTCGCGGCGATCAACCTCCGCGTGGCCGGCATGTGGCTCCTGTTCATCGGGCTCGCGCTGAACTTCGCCGTGATAGCGCTGAACGGAGGCATGCCGGTGTCGCGCGAAGCGCTCGTGAGGTCGAACCAGGCCGAGGTGCTCCAGGTCCTCGAGCGCAACGAGGGCGCGAAACACCACCTGCTTACGTCCGACGACGACCTGACGTTCCTCGCCGACGTGATCCCGGTCGCCGGGCCAATCAAGCAGGTGGTGAGCGTCGGCGACGTGTTCGTCTACTCGGGTCTCGCCTGGCTGATCGTGTCCGTCATGCGAGGGCGGACTGGGGCACTTGCTCCTGTGTCGGAGCTTGGGCGCTACCGGGGGCGGCATCGGTCTGGGACGACCCGGGCCGCTCGTCCGGCTCCCACCCCTCCTCCTGCAGCAACGACGTTGGGAACCGGACCTTGATCGTCGTGCCCGCACCGGGCGCGCTCTGGATCTCGAAGGTCCCGCCGCCGACCAGGGCCCGCTCACGCATCATCGTCAGCCCGTAGTGCCCCTCGGGTTCCGATGCATCTGAGTCGAACCCGACGCCGTCATCCTTCAGGACGAGCTCGACGGCGTCGGAGTCCCGCTTCACGGTGATCCACATGCTCGTGGCGTTCGCGTGCTTGAGGGCGTTCATCACGCCCTCGCGGGCGATGTGGTAAACGAGCAGGGCGATCGGCGGAGGCAGCGGCACCTCGTCGATGTCGGTGTGGAAGCGGACGTCGGAGTCCCGCGCCGTCTCAGCGATGAACCCGTGGAGAGCCTCCGCGAGCCCCGCGCGACCGAGCGGCGACCGATCCAGGTCGCGGATGAGGGCGCGGATCCGATCGGAGGTCCGGTTCTTCGTCTCTTTGAGCTCCTGCAGAGTCTGCTCCGCGTCGGCGAGCTTGCCCGTGGATAGGTGTCGACGGGCGACATCCACCTGGATGGACATCCGGAACAGGAGCTGGGCCAGGTCGTCGTGCAGGTACGCAGCGATCTGTGCCCGCTCGTCCTGTCGCTCCTCCGCCATCCTGTTCGAGAGAGCCCGGAGAACCTGCTCGCGGTCCTGCAGCTCCTTGTGCGCCTCCTCGAGCGCCTTGCTGCGGAAGAACATCTGGCGCGCCAACAGCAGCGGGATCACGAAGATGGGAACGGCCCAGAAGCGAACCCCGGGAGTGTCGAAGAACCTCGCAAGGATGAGCCCGAACACTGCAAGGGCCAAGTAGCTGATGACGAATTCGCTCAACCGCCCGACGCGTAGTTCGCGAATCACCCGCACCGGTGACATCTGGTAGAAGATGCTCGCCGCGCCACACACGAGCGTGGCGTTCACCAGGTAGTCGGCAACTGCGGCGAGGCTGGCGGCAAGTAGGAGGACAGCGACCTTCGAGCCATAAAGCGAAGCGAGGGAATGGAAAATCGCGCTTGCCGCCAAGACCGACAGAGCAACCTGACACCTGTTGAAGAGGGCCCGAAGGAGTTCCACCTCACGCTTCAACTCCCGCGGGTCAGACGCAGCGAGGAGCGCAGCGAGAGCCGCTGCCCCAGCCGGGTAGAGGAACCCCACGCACATCATCAACGGGAATCCCATGCTGATGTGCGTACCACGCCACATAGGTACCGGAATCAGCTCCACAAGGGCAATCGTCCCGACCCAGACCGCCAACTCCACAAAGTGATCGCGCGTGAGTGCGTCAGTCTCCCGTGACAAGAACAAGGCGATACCTGCGAACGTGGGCAGGATGATGAGAAGCTCAAACGCCCGAAGGCCAATCCGAGCCCCCGAGTTCTCCGTCGCCTCTTCCGCTGACACCCGAACACGCCTCCGCGGGGTTCCGCCGTAGGTCGGCAGTCAATCTTGAACCCAGCGACAGCCTGTTGAAACCACCCACATAGGTGAAACAGTCGTCCGCGAGCTACAGGAATCGCTGTAGGCGGCAGAGGGGGCTTGCGAGGATACCTGGGGTCCCCCAATAGTTGGCGACGCGTCCCCCAACCGGGGGGCGACGGATTCATGGCAGGTGACTCGCTAGGTCGGGCAAGACTACCCGGCCCACCCGAGAGGGAGGTAGGACATGCGTAGACTCGCGAAGCGGCTCGCCATCGCCGCTGGGTCACTGGCCGCCCTGGTCCTGGCGGGTGGCGCCCACATGAGGTTCTGAGTCAGGGCAAGAACGGCTTTCCCCTAGACCCCGGAGCACGCTCCGGGGTCTAGTTCATGAAGAAGCCGTTTCTGCCGGCAGCCTCGCAATCAGCTGAGTCCCCTGTCGATCTTCAGCGACCACCTGGAACACTCCACCGGCAAGCTCAACCCGCTCCCGCATGAGTTGCAGGCCGAAGTGACTATCAGAATCCACCGACTCAGGGCTGAAGCCGCACCCGTCGTCCTCCACAATGAGCCTCATGTCGGCGCCGTCACGAGTGAGTCTCACCCAGATATTCCTCGCGCAAGCATGGCGAATGGCATTCTTGATTGCCTCACGGGCCACCTGATACGCAAGCAGTTGCACGACCGGGGCTCCGCCCACCGATTCCACCTCCAGATGAATCCGGGCGGTCGACTCTTGTTCCAGATGTCGAACCAGAAGTCGCAACGTGTCCGCGAGGCCACCCGGACCAAGGGGGGAGTGCCGTAGGTCGCGAATCAAGATTCGCATTGCGTCATTCGCATACTCGGTAGCCCGAAGCAGGTCAGGTATGTCGTCTTCCAGCGCGAGCAGCTGGCCACTCGCCAGATCTTGCCGTATCACCTGTCCCATCAGGTGGACTTTGTAGAGCGGAGGCAGCAGTTCGTCGTGCAGCCCAGCTGCGACGGCCAGTCGCTCTTCTCGCCGCTCGTCGGCAATCCGCTCCGACACCGCGAGCAGCATCCGGCTCTTCTCGATCACGGTCTCGGCCATATCTCGGAGGCGTCGGCTCTGGACGAAGACCTGCCTCGCAAGAGAAGCAGGAATGATGAACGCAAGGAGCCCCCATGCTCCGGCGGTCTGGAACACGAGAGCTAGAAGGACGGCAACAAGCCCAAAGCACACGTAGCTGGAGAAGAAAGCCAGCGGATCGCCGCCAGACACATTCTCTAGAACCTCGACGACCGAGTGCCGATGGGCAAACCGCGTGGCAATTGCCACCATGGACAGATTCACGGCGAGGTCCGCAGTCAGTGCGAGCAGACCTGTCGCGAGCACGAGGGGCCAGTCCCGCGCATCACCACCCAGCGCGTGGAACACCCAAGAAGCAGCCATCACACTCAGGGCCACTTGGCTTCGGTTGTGAAGCCCATGTGCGAGGCTCACCTCTCGCCGCAGCTCTCGCGGGTCCGAGGAACCCAGGAAAGTGAGCAGCCCCACGATGTACGGCGGATACACCATCCCTGCCGCAAGCAGCATGGGGAGTGACAGAGCGAGAGTGAGATGGCCCCAGAGAGGAACCGGAAGAAGGTCAGTGACTGCGATGACTCCCAGCCACACGGCCAGAGTCGGCAGCTGCGGCCGAGTCTCCGGAAACGAAGCGACGAATTCAGCGAGTAAGAATATGACAACCGGTACGACCACGCTCCACTCCAGGATGCGGAGCGCGAGCGGCTCCTGAGTGGGCGTGCGAGAACGACGGGGAAGCCTGCGCGCGACTGATGCACGTGTGGCGGCGACCGACACGGGGAACCCCCTCCCGGTGTTTGCGGGAGTCTTGCCGAGTGTCCCGACCGCGGTCAAGAACGACAAATCCGGCCCGGCCACGATGAACGGGCAGACCGAACAGCCTGAGTCGGTGATGAGACCCGGGATACCATCGCAGCGTGAAACCCCGGATCCTGGTGGTCGAGGACGAGGAGACCATCCGAGCCCCTCTTCGAAAGCCTCGAACGCGAGGGCTTCGCCCCGGAGGTCGCCGCGACGCTGGAAGCCGCGCGAGACGAACTGATCGCGCGCATCCGCGCGATCATGCGCCGCGGCAAGCCCTCCGAGCGACATGGTGCGATTGAGGCCGGGGAGCTCCACCCGACTTCCGCGTCGCCGGAGTCGCCCGAGCCCGGCAAGTCCGACGACTAGCCCGCGAGCGCGGCCCGGCTAAGCTGGCGTCCGTGGGGCGCACCCTGATCGGGACCTCGAGCTGGACCGACCCGACGCTCGTGAAGGACGGCCACTTCTATCCTCCACAAGCGCGGACGGCCGAGGCCAGGCTGAAGTACTACGCGACGCAGTTCCCGCTGGTCGAGGTCGACTCGACCTACTACTTCCCGCCGTCGGAGCGGAACGCGGTGCTGTGGATCGAGCGCACGCCGCCCGACTTCACGTTCAACATCAAGGCGTACTCGCTGCTCACGAACCACCCGACGAAGCTCGACTCACTCCACAGCGACCTGCGGGACGAGCTGCCGCAGGAGCTGCTCGCGAAGCGGAACCTCTACCGCGAGCAGCTCCCCGACCACGTCGTCGAGGATGTCTGGCAGCGGTTCCACGACGCGCTGATGCCGCTGCACTCGGCCGGCAAGCTCGGCGCGGTGCTGTTCCAGTTCCCGCAGTGGTTCGTGATCGGGCGCCGCTCGAGGGACTACATCCTCGAGTGTGCGGACCGCTTGAAGGACTTCCGCATCGCGGTGGAGTTCCGTCACGAGTCGTGGCTCTCGGAACGGAACCGCGAGGAGACGCTGAGCTTTCTCCAGGAGCACGATCTCCCGTTCGTGTGCGTGGACATGCCGCAGGGGTTCGAGTCGAGCGTGCCGCCGATCGCGGCGGCCACGGCGAAGGATCTCTCGATGGTGCGGTTCCACGGCCGTAACACGCACGCGTGGAACGCGAAGTCGGAGACCGCGTCGGATCGGTTCCGCTACGAGTACAAGCAGGAAGAGCTGATGGAGTGGGTTCCGCGGATCCGCGAGGTCGCGCAGAGGACGCGCGAGACCCACGTGCTCATGAACAACTGCTATCGCGACTTCGCGGTGAACAACGCCCGACAGCTCGGGGGCCTGCTCGAGGAGTAGAGAGCCGGCCCAGGCTCGCGGGCAAGCCCGCGTGGAAGGGAGGGTAACCTGGGCCGGCCTGCGTCCAGGTTAGCAGTGGCGCGCGTTTTGGATGGTGTCGCCCGGCAGAAACCGGACCGCCCGTGTAGTACGGCAGCGACGGCTTCGTCGGCAGCGTCTCAGCGGCCCCCCGTGTACGCGTAGGTCGCGCGCCAGAGCGTGCCGCCGACCTCGCGGAACAATGCGTCGTAGTCGCGCTCGGTCGCCAACGCCTCCACATACTGAACAAGCCCCGGGAGACGCGGAAGGTCAGCGACGCGCGCCTAGCCCGACCCCGGCGTCGCCGCAGGCCTGGTACGAGCCCATGAGCCACCCCCCGTAGCCGTCGTCGAAGAACTCGAACACCCCGACGACCGCTCCTTCTCCCACCACGCGGACCTGCGGTTGCTGCTGGTTCGGGTAGCCGGCGTACGAAACGTCGTCGCTCGGGAGCAGGCCGATCCCGTGTTCCCGCACGATGTCGACCGGATCTCCCTCCCAGCCGCGGGCGCCCTCGGCGTAGCTGGGGGACCCGCCGACCGCACCGCCGGCGCACTCGAGGGCAAGCGGATGGTAGATGCCGTTCTGGTCGACGACCATCAGGGAGACCCAGCCCTCAGGAGACCCCGCGTCGAGCGCCGGGGCGAGGCAACGGACCTCAACCGTACCCGGTGCGAGCGGCCACACCACGTCGCTCTCACCGACCGGGGCGTTGTCCCCACCGATGTCACGGAACTGGAGCGAGAGGTCGATCGACGACGTGTTCGTCACGCGCAGGTGGACGCCGTCGGGCTGCGCGGCAACCTCGGGCGTGAGCACCTGCGTCGTGTCCCCGTCGCACGCGACCTCGGCGACATCGGGTGCGACGACCGCGTTCAGCGTCGGCGCCCCGCTCACCGGAACGAAGTGCACCGGCACCGCAGCGACCCCGACCGGTGTCTCGTCGAACGGGCGAGGAGGCCCGCCGCCGGTCACCGGGTCGTAGGGCTCGGCGCCGGCCTTGATGAGCGTCACGAAGACGTATCCATCGACCGGCCGGTTCAGGTCGGCCTTGCCACTCGACCCACCGCCGGAGGCATGGCTCTGCCCACAGCTCTCCTCGAAAGTCGAGCCCGCGACCCGGAACGACGCCGTGCCATCGGCGACGTGCACCCGGCTTAACGAGCCGACGTCCGTGCACTCGCCGAGATACGTGTAGCCCGCCTGGAGCTCCGTCCCGTCCAGCACCGAGAACGGGAACGAAATCCCCTGCCCCGAGACGACCGTGGCCCCGGGGTCGAGCGGCAGTCGGAGGGGCGTCTCGTACGAGACGGGACCCGCGTCGTAGACCTCGACGATGCTCCACATCCCGGTGGTGTCGGGCCGCACCAGGCGCTGGAGGACCACGTTCACGTGGCGCGGCCCCGTCCCCGGCGGGCATCCCGGCGTCGGGCAGGGCACCGGCGGCGTCGAGACGTCGAGGGTCACGGGACCAGGACCATCCAGGTTCGTTCCGTCGGGCACGGTCACCGCGAAGTCAGACCATCCGAGCGCCAAGGCGACGAAACGCCCGACGGTGGTCCGAGCGTCCAGCCTCCACTGCCCGTCGGTTCCGCCCGAGTCGACGTACTCCTGCGCCCGCTGCGCGTCGGCCAGCGTCCGCTCGGGCCAGAGGGCGTAGAACGGCTCGGTCCCCCCGATCGTCGCGCCGCCGTTCGTGCCGCGGAACGCCTCGAACGCGGCGAAGCTGCCGCTGGCTGCGATCACGAACGCGAACAGCGCGGTCGCGATGCGCCTGTTCCGCTGCTTGCGCTGCCGGCGTCTCTCCAAACGGTCGAACGCGTCGTCTGCCGGCTTGGCGCGCCCGCCCACCCGCTCCAGCATGGACCGGTACTCACCCATCGCTTCGCTCCAGGTTCTCCTTCATCGCCGTTCGTCCTTGCGATGCAAGGACTCGGACGGTGACCGCTTTCACGCCGAGGATCTCCCCCGCCTCCTCCGACCCGTAGCCGAGCAGCTCGGTCAACACGAGCGCCGCGCGCTGCCGCGACGTCAGCGTCCCGAGGGCGCGGGCGACCGCGTCGCGCTCGTCGGCGCGAGCGAACTCGTCCTCCTCCACGCGCCCCACCAAGCGCCTCGCCGCGCGGGCGGCCCGACGGACGCGGCTGCGGAACGCGTTCATCGCCGTGCGGTAGAGGTAGCCGGTCGGGCGCTCCATCTCGCGCACCCGATCCCAGCGCTCCCACACGGCGAGGAATGCCTCCTGCATGAGCTCCTCGGCCTCCTGCTCGTTGCCCGTCACGAGGAACAGCGCCCGGAGCAGCCGTGCGTGCTCGGCCTGGAAGAACGCCTCGAAGCTCACCGGCGGCTCGGTCCTCGGCGCCGTCGCGGGCTCCGACACGGCGCTCGCGGGTTCGTTCATCCGGTCCATGAACGCTCCGAGCATGGTGTTCGTTCAGGCACTCCGCAAGCTCCCGGCGGTCATTCGAGGAGGCGAACGGTACGCTCGTGCCGTGTTCGGGCGCGCGTGGAGGATCGGGAGCGTCGGGAGCATCCCCGTCAGCATCGACTCGTCGTGGGTCTGGATCGCCGCGTTCTTCACGTACAGCCTGTGGACCTGGTTCGTAGCTCCCGAGCTACACCCGCCGTGGAGCCGGTTCGCCACGAGCCACACCCACCTGTCGAACGGGGCCGCGCTCGGCTACGCGGTCTTCTCCGCGGCCCTGTTCTTCGGGTCGGTGTTCCTGCACGAGATGGCGCACGCGGTAGCGGCGCGCCTCGCCGGGATCCGGGTGCTCGGCATCACGCTCGTCTTCTTCGGCGGCTTCACGAGCGCGCGGTCCGACGAGAAGGGCCCCGGGCCGGCGTTCGTCATCTCGGCGGTCGGGCCGGGGATGAGCCTCGCGCTCGGCGGGCTGTTCTGGTTCGTGTCGACGCGGCTGCCAAGCACCGACGTCGCCTGGGCGGCGGCGTTCGGCTACGTCGGCTTGATCAACCTGTTCATGGCCGGACTCAACGCTCTGCCCGGCCTGCCGCTCGACGGCGGACGGATGCTGCAGGCGGCCGTGTGGCGCGTCACGCGGAGTCCCGAGCGAGGCACGCGGACCGCGGCCCGAGCCGGGATGGGCGTCGGCGCGCTGCTCCTGGCCGCCGGACTGTTCTGGACGGCACGTAGCAGCAACCCCTTCTCGGGGCTCTGGTTCGTACTGATCGGGCTGGTCATCTTCCAGGGGGCGCGGGCGTCGGAGCGGCAGATCGACCTCCGCGCCCGGCTCGCCCACGGCACGGTCACCGACGCGATGGATCCGCCGCCGCCGGCCGTCCCCGCTGAGATGACGCTCTCTGAAGCGCTCGACCGGTACCTCCGCGGGCACGAGGAGGAGGCGTTCCCCGTCGTCGAGGCGGGGAAGGTGATCGGCATGGTGTCGTTCAACTCGGCGCGCGAGCCCGGGATGCAGGATCCGCTCCGCCCGGTCCGCGACGCGCTCATCCCGCTCGCGAACGTCCTGGTCGCCCACCCCGACGAGCGCCTCGACGCAGCCGCCTCGCGCCTGGGCACGGACGGCGCGGCGCTCGTGCTCCGCGACGGCGAGCTCGTCGGCGCGATCACCGGCAACGCCGTGCTCCGCTGGGCGACGTCGCGCTGATCCTGCCCGGGCTGTCGGAGGCCGGCGCTAGCATGCGGTCGTGGCCCTCGAACCTTTCATGCCGGACCCCGAGCAGCAGCGGGTCCTCGACCACGACCGCAGCCCGCTCCTCGTCACCGGCGGTGCCGGTACCGGAAAGACGGCCGTCCTGCGGGAGCACTTCGCCCGGCTGATCGAGGACGGCGCCGACCCGGAGCGCGTGGCGTTGGTCGTTGCATCACGCCGCGTCCGCGAGGAGGCGACCTCGTTCCTCCTCGAACGGCTGGCCGGCGCCTCGCTCCCGAGCCTTCGGGTCACGACGGTCCAGGGCCTGGCGTTCCACATCGTGAACCTGCGGTACCGGGCGCTCGGGTACGCCGACCCCCCGACGCTGCTCGACGCCGCCGACCAGTTCGCCGTCGTGCGCGAGATGCTCCTCGGCGAGCTGCAGGAGATGCCGGAGGAGTGGCACGCGTACCGCGACCTCCTGCCGATCCGCGGGTTCGCCGACCAGGTCCGGCAGTTCGTCCTGCGCGCCGGCGAGGCCCTCCTCCCGCCCGACGAGATCGAGCGGAAGGCCGAGGAGCGTGGACTCGCCGGCTGGCACGAGCTGGCCGGCTTCTACCGCCGGTACCTCGAGATCCTCGACGCGCAGAACACCGTGGACTTCCCCGGCCTGGTCGAACAGGCCGCTGTGGCGGCGGCCTCCGGTGACGCGGTGTTCGACCACGTACTCGTCGACGACTACCAGGACACGACCTTCGGCGCCGAGCGACTCTTCGCCGACCTGAGGCCTCGGAGCTTGGTGGTCGCCGGGAACCTCGCCGCGCACGTCTTCTCGTTCCAGGGCACGACCGACCGTCCGCTGCGCCGGTTCGCCGAGCACATGGCCGCCGACCACGTGGAGCTCGTTACGCTCCACCGCGGCACGGACGTCACGGTGGAGGCCTGGCGCGCGCCGCACACCTCCGAGGAGCATGCCGCGGTCGCGCGCGAGCTCCGCCGCATCCACGTCGAGGAGGGCGTGCCGTGGAGCGACCTCGCCGTCGTCGTCCGCCGCCAGAGCGCCCACCTCGCGGGGCTGCTGCGCGCGCTCGACGACGCCCGCATCCCACGGACAACCGCCGAGAGCGGCCTGTCCCCGAGCGCCGCGCCGGCCACGTTCCCCTACGTGCTGGCGCTCCGATGGCTCGTCGCGAACGACGACGAGCGCGACGAGCTGATCGAGCCGCTGCTCACGTCCGAGCTGGGCGGCGTCTCCCCGGCTTCTGCGCGCGCGTTGCTGCGCGAGGCGCGGGCTGCGGCCCGGCCCGCCGCGATGGCGCTCGAGATGGACGGCGCGCTCTCCGACGAGGAGCGGCGCTCGCTCGACGAGCTTCGGAACGCGCTCGCCCGCGCGCAGGAACGACGGGCCTCGGTGCTCGACGCATTCGGCGTGCTGTGGCGCGAGCTGCCCCACTCGCGTCGGCTCGTTGCCGCGGCCGACGTCTCGCACGAGGCGCGCACGGATCTCGAGGCCGTGGTCGCGTTCGCTCGCGCCGTCGAGGAAGCCGGCGAGTCGGCGGACCCCTCGATCGAGTCCTACCTGGGCGCGGTCGAGGTCGCCGAGGGAGGTCCCGAGCTCGCGGGCCACGGTGACCGCGGCCGCGACGTCGTACAGGTCCTCACCGCCCACGCAGCGACCGGGCTCGAGTTCCACACCGTCGTCGTGGTCGGCGCGGTGGAGGGCGACTTCCCGAGCCTGTCGCGGCCCGAGCCGATGTTCGACCTCGCCGCCCTCGAGGGCGCGCGATCGCGGTCCGAGACCATGCGGGACCGGCTCGCGGACGAGCGGCGGCTGTTCGACATGGTGCTCGCGCGCGCGAGGCGCCGGGTCGTGCTCACGGCAAGCGACCCACACGGCGATCCCTCGACCGGGGCGACCGCGTCGCGGTTCCTCGAGGACCTCGGGGTCGCGTGGCGGCGGGCGCCGACGGCGCCCTTCCCGAGCCCCGTCTCGGTGGGCGAGGCCGCCGCCGTGTGGCGGCGCACGCTGGCCGATCCGGCCGCGCGGGCGCCGATGCGCTTCGCCGCGCTCGAGGGGCTGCTCGCGCTCGGCGTCGACCCGCGCCGCTGGTGGTTCCAGCGCGACTGGACCGACACCGACCGACCGCTGAAGGAGACCCTCCACCTCTCGTTCTCGCGCCTGGACGACCTCCAGAACTGCGAGCTGCAGTACGCGCTCGCCGACGAGCTCGGCCTCGACCCGGGCGGCGGCTACCAGGCCTGGGTCGGCAAGCTCGTCCACGGCATGATCGAGGACTGCGAGAACGGAAGGATCGACCGGAAGCCCGAGGCGTTCGTCGCTGCCCTGCGGCAGCGCTGGCAGCCCGGACGCTTCCCCTCGCGGGCCGTCTCCGAGATGGAGCTCGACCACGCCGTCCGCGTGCTGATCCCCAACTGGTTCGAGCGGTACGGGCCCCGCCCGGCCGACGCCACCGAGGAACGGTTCCGGTTCGACTACGACGGGGCCGCGATCAGCGGCGTCATCGACCGCATCGGCGCCGCCCCTGAGGGCGGGCGGTGGATCACGGACTACAAGACGGGCAGGGCCGACAACGCTCCCAAGGTGCAGGACAGCCTGCAGCTCGGGATCTACTACCTCGCGGTGGGCGAGTGCGACGAGCTCGCCGGCTTCCGCCCGATCGAGGGGGTGGAGCTCGCCTACCTCGCCGGCAAGAGGGACAAGGAGCAGCTCGTGACGCTCCCCTGGCCGATCTCCGAGGGAACCGAGGAGGACTACAAGACGCGGATGCGCGAGCGCCTGTCCGGCCTCGTCGAGACCGTCCGCCGTCTGGACGAGGAGGGCAGCTACACCGCGAGCACGAAGGCGAGCTGCTTCTTCTGCCGGTTCCAGACGCTCTGCTCGCGCTACCCGCAGGGCGGCGAGGTCTTCCCGATCTCCAGACCGCCGCGGCGCGAGCCGCAGGAGGCGCCGTGAGCAAGTACCCGAAGCCCATCGTCGACTTCCTCGGGGCCGACCCCACGCCCGAGCAGTGGACGGCCATCTCGATGCCCCTCGAGCCGTACGTACTCGTGGCCGGAGCGGGCTCTGGCAAGACCGCGGTGATGGCGGCGCGCGTGATCTACCTCGCGATGGTCGCCCAACGGATGATCCCCACCGACCACGACGGCGTCTTGCCTGGGAACGTGCTCTGTCTCACCTTCACGAACAAGGCCACCGAGAACCTGGCGCTCCGCATCCGGCGCGCCCTCGCGACCCTTCACCTCGACCCGGGCGAGGAGCCGGAGATCCTCAACTACCACGGGTTCGCATCCGAGGTGCTGGAGCGCCACGGCATGCGCATCGGCATCGAGCCCGGCCAGCAGATCGTGAGCCCCGCCCAGCGGACCGAGCTCGCCACCCGTGTGCTCGACCGCACGACCTTCACCCATCTCGGCACGCGGTGGCAGCCGACGATAGTCGCGAACATCCTCACCCTGGACGAGCAGCTCCAGAACCACCTCGTCGAGCCCGAGGACGTCATAGCCCACGTCGAGTCCAAGCTCGACAAGCTGAAGGCCGCCCGGTCGGATGAGCCCTACGGAGCGGCGCTCGAGCGGATCGAGCTCGCACGCGCGGCTCGCGTCTACCGCGACATCAAGGCCGAGCTCGGCGTGATCGACTTCGGCGACCAGATACGCCTGGCGGCGCAGATCGTCGTCGAGAACCCCGACGTCGTGGCCGAGTACCGCTCGCGCTTCCAAGCGGTGCTCCTCGACGAGTACCAGGACACGAACTACGCCCAGGCGATCCTCATGGAGAGGGTGTTCGGAGATGGGCACCCGGTCACGGCTGTGGGCGACCCCGACCAGAACATCTACGCCTGGCGCGGCGCAAGCCTCCACAACCTGCTGCAGTTCCCGACGCAGTTCCCGAAGGCCGACGGCACGCCCGCGCGCAAGCTTCCCCTCTACACGAACTTCCGATCCGGCGCGAGGATCCTCCGGGCCGCCGACCGGGTCATCGCGCCGCTCCCGGCAGATCAGCGGCCGGACCCGGAGAAGGAGCTCCGTCCGTGGCCGCCGAACGGTCCGGGGCACGTCGCCGTGTCGCAGTTCGAGCACGAGGTGTCCGAGGCGGAGGCGATCGCCGACCGCATCCTCGAGCTGCACGCGGAGGGCCTGCCCTGGAAGGAGGTCGCGGTCCTCTGCCGCACCCACCGGCTGTTCGAGCCGCTCCAGCTCGCGTTCGCCGACCGGCGCGTCCCTGCCGAGTTCATCGGCCTGGCCGGGCTCATCAACCTCCCCGAGGTCGTCGAGGTCCTCGCGTACGCGCGCGCGGCGGCCGATCCCGAGGCGAGCGTGGCACTCGCCAGGATCCTCACTGGCCCCCGCTACCGCGTCGGCTACCGCGACCTCGCGCGCGTCGCCGCGTGGGCGCGCGGCAGCAGGTTCGCTCTCCGCGCACGCCTCCCCGCCGAGCGCCTCGACGAGGACGAGGACTTCCTCGAGGACCAGCCCTTCCTCATCGCCGAAGCCCTCGAGCACCTCGACGAGGTGAAAGGACTCTCAGACGAGGGGCGCGAGCGGCTGGCGGAGTTCGCTGCCGAGCTGACCCGACTCCGCGCAGCGGCGCGGCGACCGGTCGGCGAGTTCCTCGCGGAGGTCATCCGCAGCACGGGTCTCCTCAGCGAGCTTCAGGCCGAGATCGACGCCGTGATGGCGACGGCCAAGCGGCGAAACCTCGCCGCCTTCCTCGACCAGGTTCACACGTTCCAGCCGCTCGAGGGTGAGCTCTCGCTCCGCGCCTTCCTCGACCACGTGGACTCGATCGACGACGACCGCGAATGGAACCCGGTGCAGCCGAGCGAGGACGATTCGGTGAAGGTCATGACCGTGCACGCGGCCAAGGGCCTCGAGTTCGAGGCGGTGTTCGTGCCCGGGCTTGCGAAGCAGTTGTTCCCCAACACGCGGGTGCAGCAGAATCCAGCTCGCAAGGGCAGCTCGCTCGACATCGAGCTCCGCCGAGATCGCGACCTGATGCCGGCGTTCGACGGCACCATGAGCCACTTCGTCGACGACCTCCGCAAGCAGGAGGAGTACGAGGAGCGCCGCACGGCCTACGTGGCGCTCACGCGTACGAAGCAGCGGCTGTTCGCGTCCTCGGCTCTCTGGTACGGCGACAACCTCAAGAGCGCGAAGAACGTCGGCAAGTTCCTCCTCGAGCTGATGGCGTGGGCGCGGGATTCCGGCGAGGTCGAGACGCGCATCGAGGGGGCGGACGACGAGGTGAACCCGCTCGACGGCTACCGCCAGCGCTTCGTCCGGCCGTGGCCGGGGCCCGCGCTCCGCCCTGAGACGGACGCGCTGTTCCCGAAGGGGTGGCGCCGGGCCGCGATCGAGGCCGCCGAGGAAGGCAGCGTCCGGCGGGCGCTCGTGGGACCGCTCGACGAGCCGCAGCGCGCGGAATACGAGGAGATCGTTGCCGGTCTGCGCGCCGACGCGGCTCACCTCATCGAACGGGAGACCGAGAGCGCCGACCGGCTGTGGCTGCCGCCGGCCGTCTCGGTCAGCAGCGTGATCGACTACGCGCGGTGCCCGAAGCGCTTCTACTGGAGCGTTGTTCGCCCGCTCCCCCGCTTCAGCGGGCCCGCCGCCCGGATCGGCACCGAGATCCACCGCTGGATCGAGCAGCAGGGCCAGGCGCAGGCCACGCTCCTCCAGATCGAGGACGTCCCGGATCTCACCGACGAGGAGCTCGCCGGCCAGCCGGGGCGGACGAGCGAGCTCCGGCGCCGGTTCCTCGAGAGCCGGTTCGCGGGGCTCGTGCCGCTGTACGCCGAACGCCCCTTCTTGCTCTCGCTCCATGGGTTCCGAGTGAGCGGGCGGATCGACGCGATCTACGGCACCGACGACGGGCCGTGGGGGGTCGTCGACTACAAGACCGGCAAGCGGCCGGCGGAGGGCGACCCGTTCGCCGGTCTCCAGCTCGACCTGTACGCGCTCGCGTGCATCGACGTGTGGGGCAAGCGGGCGGAGGACCTCACGCTCACGTACCTGTACCTCGCGAGCGGAGAGGAGGTCTCGCACCCTGCCGGGGAGCCCGACGAGATCCGCACACGCGTGCGCGGATGGCTCCGCGACGTCGCGGCGGGCCACTTCGAGCCGACGCCGGGCGAGCATTGCGAGTGGTGCGACTTCCGGCCGTTCTGCGAAGCGGGGAGGGCGTTCCTCGAGGGACGGACCGCGACGAGCTAGTGGCGGCTACGCGGAGAGCGGGCGCTCGAGACGCCGGAGCGTCGCGGCGGCGTGCTCCAACAGCTTCACGGTGATGCTCGGGTCATCGTCGAGCAGCCGCAGGAAGCCCTTCCGGCGAAGCTCCAGGACGACCAGTGGGGTCTCCGCGACGACGGTCGCCGTCCTCGGGCCGCCGTCGAGCAGCGCGATCTCGCCGAAGAAGTCGCCCGGCAGGAGGCGGTTGACCGTCCTACCCTGCCTGTTCACGGCCTTGGCCTGCCCTTCGAGGATCGCGTAGAAGGCGTCGCCCGGGTCGCCCTCCCTCACGATCGAGGCGCTCTCCATGAAGCGCACTTCTTCGGTCAGGTCCGCGATCCTCCGAAGGGAGCGCTTCGAGAGGTGGGAGAACAACGGAACCCGGGCCAACGCCTCCTGTTCCCGCTTGCCCATGGGACCTCCTTCGGTCGAGAGCTGCACGCCTCAGGTGGGCAGCCTATCCCTCAGGCAGCGTGGCCGTCAGAAAGCCTTCTCCTTGCGGAACAGGCTCCGCACCAGGCCGAACCCCGCGATCGAGGCGCCGGTGAGGAACAGGATCGTGCCGAAGACGTTCACCGACGGTGGGATCCCGATCTTGATCGCCCCGTAGACCCAGAGGGGGAACGTGAACTGCTGCCCCGAGACGAACTGCGTGATCACGAAATCGTCCAGCGATAGCACGAACGCGAGCATGAAGCCGGCCATGATACCGGGCGCGATGACCGGCAAGGTTACGCGTAGGAACGCGACCAGCGGGGTGGCGAAGAGGTCCTTCGCCGCCTCCTCCATGGACTGGTCCATGCCCGACACGCGCGCCCGCACGACCACAGCCACGAACGGCGTATCGAACCCGATGTGTGCGAGGAGGATCGTGGTGTACCCGAGCGGAGCCCGCACCTGAACGAACATGGAGAGGAGCGAAGAACCCAGCACGATCTCCGGGACGGCGATCGCCATGAAGATGACGAAGTTGGTGGCACCCCGGCCCCTGAACCAGTAGCGGCCGAGCGCCAAGCCCAGCAGGGTGCCGAGCGGCGTGGAGATCGTGGCCGCCAGGACCGCGATCACCACGGACGCCTTGAACGCCGAGGTGAGATCCGGGTTCTCGAGCAGCCTCCGGTACCAGTCGAGCGTGAACCCGTAGAACCTCGCCGATTGCCGATCGCCGGGGATGTTGTTGAACCCGTACAGGATCATCATGAGGATCGGCGTGACCAGGTAGAGCATCAGCAGGTACGTGTAGCCGGGCAGGATGAACCTGGTCCAGCGCTTCCGGTGTCCGCCCGGCCTCGACCCGGATGTCACGCCCCTCATGCGGTCACCGCCGCCGCAACGACCTCGTCCTCGGTCCCGAGGAACCTCGCGTAGATGCTCGTGAGGATCACCATGCCGAGCATCAACATGATCGACAGGGCGGCCGCCGTCGGGTACCTGGCCCTGATCAGGAACTCGCCCTGGATGATGTTGCCGATCATGTAGTTGCCGGTACCGCCCAGGAGCTCCGCCTCCACGTAGTCGCCCGTGGCCGGCACGAACGTGAGGAGCGTCGCGGCGAACACGCCCGGGAGCGACAAGGGCAGCACGACCCTCAGGAACGCCTGGGTCCTGTTCGCGAAGAGGTCCTTCGCGGCTTCGATCAGGGCCGGGTCGATGCGCTCGAGCGCCACGTACAGTGGGAGGGCCGAGAAGGGCAGGTAGTTGTAGATGAGGCCTAGAACGACCGCGAACGGCGTCGCTAGCACCCGGAAGTTGGTGGGGAGCAGGTGCCAGTCCTTCAGGGGGCCGAGGAGCGGGCCGTTGTCCCCCAGGATGAACTTCCACATGACCGTGCGGATCATGAACGACACGAAGTACGGCAGCAGGATCATGAACAGCAACGTGGACTTCCGGCGGCCTCCGTAGAACGCGATCCAATACACCGCCGGGAACGCGAGCACCATCGTGCCGAGCGCCGTCAGGAGAGAGAACTCGAGCGACCTGCCGAAGAAGACCCCTCTGCCGGAGAGGGCCTCCGCGTAGTTGCCCCACGCCCAGGTGAAGCTGTAACCCTCCAGGGCGCCGCCGCTCTGGAGCGACGTGTAGACCATCATGATGGCGGGTATGAGGAAGAAGAGCAGCAACCACAAGACGCCGGGCGCAGCCAGGCCGTAGCCCGCGAGGCGCCGCCGCGCGGTGATACCCCACGCCGAGCGGCGCACCGGCGGCAGAGGGCCTACCGGCGGCTCGCGGACGGAGGTCGTCGCCACCTACCGATCCCTAACTCAGTGCTCGGAAATCGGCTCGAAGATGGCGTCCCACTCGTCCTTCTCGTCCTGGGTCTTCAGCTGCCGCATCCAGCTGACTTCCTGGCTCATGAACTCGTCGCTGGGGAAGATGAACTCGCTCTTGGCGCTGGTGTAGAGCTTGCTCGCGTAGCCCTTCCACCCCTTCTCCTCGGCAGCCTGAGCTTCGTCGAGGAACCCTTGCTTGGTCGCCGTGCATGGCGACATGTACATGACCCAGATCTGCAGGTCGGTCGCGATGTCGGGCCGGTAGTACCAGTCCATCAGCTCGAGTGCCCCGACCGGATTCGCCGCGTAGGCGGGGATCATCATGTTGTCCGCCCACGCGCAGCAGCCGCCCTCGGGCACGAGGAACTCGAGGTTGGAGTAGCCGCCCCAGACGTTGTAGTAGACGACGTCGCCCGACCAGGCCATGCTCGCCGCAACGTTCCCCGCGGTCAACTCGTCCGTGTACCCCTGGCTGTAGTAGCCGCGGACGACGCCCGTATCACGCTGCTTCAGCAGCCACGCCGCCGCTTCCTTCCACTCGGGAGGACCCGACGTCACCGGGTCGATGCCGAGGTTCTTCATCACGAAGTCCTTCATGTCGTCCACCAGCATCCCGACGCTGGCCGGTGGCAGTTTCTTCGTGTCCATCAGGTCGTCGAGCTTGGTGATCGGGGCGGTGACGAGGTCGTGGTTCACGGCGATCGAGGTCAGCCCCCACTGGTACACCATCGTGTGCGCCGCGCCCGGGTCGTAGTTCGGATCCTTCGCCCAGCCGACGGCGTACTGGTCGAACGTCGGGCGCTTGCTGGTATCGAGCGGGTACACCCAGCCCCGCTCCATCATCACGTAGGACTCCCACCCGTTGCTCATGACGATGATGTCCCAACCGGTGGGCTGACCGGCCGACAGCTGCGGCTGGATCTTGCCGAAGAAGACGGGGTTGTCCTGGATGGCCTCCTTGTAGGTGACCTGGATGTCCGTCTCCTTGGTGAACTTAGCTAGGGACGGGTAGTAGACGTTGCCGTCGGGGTCCTTCGCCTTGTCGATGTAGAGAGGCCAGTTGGCGAAGTTGATCATGTCGCCGGGCTGGCCGCTGAAGATCTCCTTGGCGTCCCAGATCTTCTTGCCGGAGGTGCCGCCACCGCCGCAGGCGGCGAGGAGCGAGGGGATGGCGACCCCGCCGGCGACACCCATCCCGGCGGTGCGCAGGAAACCGCGTCTCGTCAGCCGATGTCTCATCATGGCTTGGATCGCGTCCGGATCCGGCTGCTCGTTGCGCTCGCTCATGGCTGCATCTCCTCTTCCTCGTCCGTCGGCACGACCGACGGCTCGACCGCGAACGTGTGCTCGATCTGCCAGGACAGCCGGACCCGCTCACCGGGCTGAGGGGGTCTCGAGGTGCCG